>Ga0097621_100003264_pt1 | contig 11153 bp, 10 predicted proteins | sample KBSMisM72_FD_73165 | JGI IMG/M metagenome (GOLD analysis project Ga0097621, IMG submission 73165) | Miscanthus rhizosphere microbial communities from Kellogg Biological Station, Michigan, USA - KBS Miscanthus M7-2 (version 2) (version 2) | ecosystem: Host-associated > Plants > Roots >... | reverse complement strand
TCTTGATCGCGTCGATGATGATCTCGCGTCGATAGTCCTGATCAGGATCGCCCGTGCTCTTCAGGAGCGCCGGCACCGCCGTGCTCGCGTTGCCGAGCTTGTCGAGGAGCGTGACGGCGTCGTCGTGGAGCGCGGGCTCGCGGAACGTGTCGAGGCGAATCGCGTTCGTCCAGGGCGCCTTCACCGTCTCGAGCTTCGCCACCGCGTCGTTCGCGATCGATTCGTCGAACGGCTTCTTCACGTCGGGGTTCTTGGCGAGGATGTCCTTCACCGCGTCGACGATGCGATGCCCGAGGTTCGACACGTCGACGTCCGAAGGCTTGAACATCCCGGGACGCTCGTCGTTCGGCGGAAAGTTCATCTTGTAGCGAAGGACGCGACCGTCATCGCGCATCTGCATGAAGTGGACGTAATTCAGCGGGATGAACGCCGGTCGATTGACGCGATCGATGCCTTCGAAGAAGCCCTGCTTGCCCGCGAGCTCGTCGTACGCGGTGCGCATCATGTAGAAGGCGTGATCGTAGAACCCCCAGAAGCAGTGGAGCCCGTGCTCCTCGATGCGCTGGTGGACGTCCGGGTTGCGACCGCTCGCGCACTTGCCGCCGAGGCGCCAGCCCTTTTGGTAGACGTGGATTTCGTAGCGGTCTTGCCAGTTCGGGCGGCTCGTCAGCTCGAACACGGCGGACATGGCCCCGAGGCCACCGCCGAGAATCGCGATTTTCTTTTTCATCGAACCCCTCTCGTCACGTCACTCGTTCACGATCGGAAACACACGCGTGATCGACGCCAGCGCTCGGCGCGCGCGCGCAGCGGCGCGATCGTCGCCGGCGGCCTCGTAGGCGCGGACGATGGACGCGTACGTCGAGCACGCCATGAACGAGCGCGGCGGTGACGCCTCGAGTCGCTTCGCCGCGTCATCTGCGGCCATGCGCGCGCCGTTCGTGTCGCCGCTCGAGAGCGCGCGATCGATCGTCACGCCGTCCCACACGGCCTTCGTGATGCCGTCGACGAGCAGGCTCTCGGCGCGATGGATCATCGCGGCGTCGATTTCGTCCGTGCGCCCCATGCGCACGAGGACCTTGATGCGGTTGGCGAGGCCCCAGCCCGTGATTTGCGCGTCGCCGCGCTCTTCGCCGGAGCGCTCGAGACGTTCATACAGCGCGAGGCTCTCTTCGAGATCGCCCTGGAAGAAGCGCGCGTACGCGAGGATGCTGATCGACTCTTCGGCGAGGCGCACGTCGCCGATGCGCTCGTAGAGGTCGATGGACTCTTCGAGGTGGGCCGCGCACTCGCTCCACGTGGCGTTGCCGGCTTCGTAGTAGCCCTCGTGCGCGAGGATGAACGCGCGCAACGTCGGATCGTCACGATTGGACGCGAGCTCGTACGCGGTTCGGAAGTAGAAGCGCGCCCATGCATGAACGGGCACGAGGCCCATCACGGCGCCAAAGACGGCCGCGAGTCGCGCGTGATGTACGGCGAGCCCTCCACGTTCGGCGAGGTTCAGCGCCGAGAGTGTGACGTAGAGCACGAGCGGCTCGTCGTTCATGTGATGCGCGAGACGCGACAGCTGCGTGTACGCGAGGATCGCTTCTTCGAACGGCTCGAGGCCTCTTCGTGCGCGACCGAGGCGTAGCGCGAGCTGAGCGCGCGACTCGACGAGCATGGCGCGCGCGAGCTCGCCCTTCGACTTCGGGAGCGGACGACCGAGCGCGGCGAGCGCCGACTCGAAGCTCGCCTTCGCCTCGTCGAGCTTGCCCCATCGGAAGAGCGACTCGCCGAGCTGGCGCTGCAGCTTTATGGTCAGGGGCTCCGCCCCCCACACCCCCGGAGATCCTCGGCGCGCTTCGCTGCGCTCCGCGCGTCTCGGTGAAGGCGCGAGCTCGATCGCACGTCGAAGGTGTGGGATCGCGTCGCGGTAAGCGCCGCTGCGGAGGAACTGATCGCCCGCTTTTGCAGCCCACTCGCCTTCCCTTCGGCGATCGCCGGAGGCACGGAAATGGTGCGCGATCGTCGCGGCGTCTTCGGGCGCGATGCGGACGAGCGCCTCGCCAACGCGCTGGTGGACGCGGCATCGCTCGTCGTCGGGCATCGCGTTGATCGCCGCGTCGCGCAGCTTGTCGTGCGCGAACCAGTGCCGGCCTTGCACCGACGCGATGACGGCTGCCGACGCCGCGCGCTCGGCCGTCGCGTCGACGTTCGCGCCGGGATGGATCGCCACGAGGAGCTCGCGCGACAGCTCGCGTCCTGCGATGGCGGCCGTGCGAAGGAGCTCGCGATCGCCCGGCATGAGACGCTCCACGCGCCGCTCCGGCAGGTGCGTGATCGCGCGCGCCGGATCTCCGAGCGAGCCCACGCGCTCGAGCCCGCCGGCTTCGCTCGCGAGCGCGCGCACCGCTTCGAGCGCGGCGAACGCGTTGCCACCGCTCTGCGACCAGACGAGATCGGACAGGCGCGGCGCCCCTTCACCGATCGTCGTCGCGCAGAGCCTCGCCACCGCGGCAGGCGCGAGCGGCTCGAGCGCGATCGTCTCGAAGCTCGCCAGCTCCGGGACCGGCAGGCGAGAGCTGCCGATGATCGAAATCGGCGCGCTCTTCGAGAGCATCGCGACACGCGACGCGAGCGCGAGACCTTCCGCGCCTGCCCACTGGAGATCCTCGAGGACGACGACGATCGGCTCCTGACATCGCCGAAGAAGCGTCTCCAGCACGCGCACGAGGCGCAGGTGCGTCGCATCCGGATCGAGCTCCGGCGCTGGAGCCACCGCTCGCTCGAGGACGACGTGCGCGTCCGGAACGACGGCGGCCACGACCGACGCTTCGAGCGCCGTCGGCTCCCCGACGAGGAGCAACGCGCGAAGCACCGAGCGCCACGCTTCGTAAGGCCGCGCGCCCGTGTGAAGCGCCTGACCGTGGAGCACACGCGCGCCGCGCACCATCGCGTGCGCCGAAGCCTCTTCGAGGAGGCGTGATTTTCCGACGCCGCTCTCACCCGTCACGATGACCGTAGCGCCCTTGCCTTCCCTCATGGGCACGGCCGCGCGCAATCGATCGAGCTCCGCCTCGCGCCCGACGAGCTCGGTGCCTTGCAAGAACGCTTCGCGCGTCGACACCGTCTCGAGCGGCGACGCGAGCGCCTGCGCGACGTCCAGCGCGCTCGCGAACCGATCGTGCGGATCGCGCTCGAGGAGCTTCTTCACGACCGGCGCGACACGCGGATCGATCGCCGAGAAATCCGGCGCCGCGCCGAAGAGCGAGCGCAGATACGACGCGGTCGTCTTCGTGTCGAACGGGTGCTTGCCCGCGAATATCTCGTAGGCGATGACGCCCACCGCGAAGAGATCCGCCGCCGGGCTCGCGGGCGCGCCGCGCACGACCTCCGGCGCCGTGTACGCGGGCGTCCCCGCGGGCGTCTCGTCCTTCTGCCCTGCGGGCGCCGCGAGCCCGAAGTCGATCAGCTTCACGACACGCCCGAACGACGACGCGGTCGCGAGGACGTTGTCCGGCTTCACGTCGCGATGCACGAGCCCGCGCCGGTGCACGTACGCGAGCGCGTGGAGCACCTGCACGAGCAGATCGACCTTCGCCGCGTGCGGCAGATCGCGCGCAGGTCGCGAAGCGGCCGCGCGTCGTCTTGAAGGTCCATCGTGAAGTACGAGTGCTCGGACGCGTCGAGCCCGTACTCCATGCACGTCACGATGTTCGGGTGCCGAAGGCCCGAGAGCAGCAGGAACTCGCGCGCGAGCGAGCCGCTCGTGCGAACAGGCTGCGAAGTGAGCGGATCGTCGCCCGGCGGCTCGACGTCCATGAGCGCGCTCTTCAGCGCGACGAGCCGGCGGTGCAATCGATCGTTCGCTCGATAGACGGTTCCGGTCGCACCACGACCGAGCACGCCTACCCGGTCGTAGCGCTTTCCGACACGACGAGACTCACGCGCGTAGACGCGCTCGAGCTCTCCGCTCATTCACGTTCATCGTACACGAGCGCGAACGCGAGCGAGCACGAGGTCGACGACCGCATCGATGCCCATTGACGACGAGTCGAGGAGCTGCGCGTCCGCCGCCGGCTTGAGCGGCGCCACCACGCGACCTTCGTCTTGCGCGTCGCGCGCCTTCACTTCGGCGAGCGTCTCTTCTTGCGAGACTTTCTGCCCCTTGGCGACGAGCTCTTCGAATCGCCGCTTCGCGCGGACCTCGGCCGACGCCGTGAGGAAGAATTTGAACTCCGCGTCCGGGAAAACGACCGTGCCGATGTCGCGCCCTTCGGCGACGATCCCGCCGTCTTCTCCGGCCTTACGCTGCATGTCGAGGAGCGCCTTGCGCACGGCGGGATGCGCCGAGACCGTGCTCGCGTCCATGCCGATGTCCGGCGTGCGGATTTCGCGCGAGACGTCCTCGCCGTCGAGCGTCACGCGCTCCGACTCGAGACGGATCGCGCTTCGGCGCGCGAGATCTTCCGCGAGCGCCCCCGCGCGGCTCGCGTCCTTCACGTCGACGCCGCCTCGCTTCGCGGCGAGGGCGACGGCGCGATAGAGCGCGCCCGTGTCGAGCAGCACGAACCCGAGATCCTTCGCGACGCGCTTGGCGACGGTGCTCTTGCCCGCCCCTGCGGGTCCGTCGATCGCAACAATCGGCCGCGTCCTCACGCGGCCACTCTACTAGATGACGGGTGGCGGGTTCGAGAGCTTCTTCCAGTCGTACGTCGGCCGCGGGGTGGCAGGCCTCGCGAAGTAGTACCCCTGCCCGTACTGCGCGCCCGCGTCCTTCGCGGCCATGAACTCGTCGTACGTCTCGATGCCTTCGCACACGACCGAAGCGCCCATGTCGTTGCACAGCCGCACGATCGCCGCGACGAGCTTGTGCAGCCGGCTCGCAGGCCGCAGGCCCGCGACGAGATCGCGATCGAGCTTCACGACCTCCGGGTTCAGATCGGCGATGTACTTCAGGTTCGAATAGCCCGCGCCGAGATCGTCCACCGCGAGCATCGCCCCGCGCGCGCGCACCTCACGAAGGACGCCGTGGCAGAAACGGAAGTGCGTGAGCGGAACCGACTCCGTGATCTCGAGATAGATCGGGTGCTCGTGCGAGAAGATCGGATCGTCTGGACGAACGAGCCACGCATCGTCGAGCTCGTTCGGGTGGATGTTCAAGAAGAGCGGCGCGTCGGGACAGTTGTCGGACGCGAGCTCGCGAATGACGCGACCGACGCGCCCCATCGCGCGCGCTTCGATCGCAGCGGAGAGAATGCTCGGCGGGTCGGGGAACTGCTCCGACTTGCTTCGCACGAGCGCTTCGTAAGCGAACGGTTTGCCCGTTCGCAGATCGACGATCGGTTGGTAGACGACGAAGAGCTGCTTCTTCTGCGCGACTTCTTCGATCGCGCTCGTCGGCGTCATGCTCCGCGGCGGTGGCTTGGTGGTGGCGCGGCGGGAGCGAGGACCCACGGATCGATGACGAGAATCAGAGCCCAAAAGGAACGCCTTTCGCGCAATGGATACGAGTGACCATAGTACGACGATACGAGCGCGCCCTATTCAACGTCAACACGAGCGCCAAGTGCTCGAAGCGTTCCCACGAATCGCGGGAAGCTCGTCGCGATGCAGTCCGCGTCCCTTATCTTGGAGGGGCCGTCCGCACAGAGTGCGAGAAGCGCCGCAGACATCGCGATGCGGTGGTCGCCTCTCGAGTCGATCATCGCGGCGCGAAGCGGCTTTTCCGTGCCTTCGACGTGCATCCCATCGGGGAGCGGCTCGCATGTCACACCGAAGTCACGAAGGACGCTCACCATCGTGGCGATACGGTCGCTCTCTTTCACCCGAAGCTCGGCCGCGTCACGTACGGTCGTGGTCCCTCGTGCGCGCGCCGCGATCGCGCAAAGCGCCGGGATCTCATCGATCGCCCGTGTCACCCATTCGCCACCGATCGTCCGACCCGTGAGACCCTCCGTGGATTCGACGTGGATGTTCGCGATCGGCTCGCCGCCCTCGTCCCCGAGTGGCTCGACCGCGAGGGGCGCGCTCATGTCACGCAGGATGTCGAGGATGCCGGTGCGCGTGGGGTTCGTACCCACATTGCGCACCGACACGCGCGACCCGGGAACGACGAGCGCGGCGCCGAGAACGAAGGCGGACGCCGAGACGTCGCCCGGGAGCGTCACATCGAACGCGGGCAGCTGCCCGCTCCAGCCAGCCGGGTCGAGCTCGACGACGGTGCCCACCGTTCGAAGCGGCACGCCGAGGGAAAGGAGCATCCGTTCGGTGTGATCTCGCGAGAGCGTGGGCTCGCGAAGCGTCGTCGGCCCATGTGCGTACAGGCCCGACAGAAGGAGCGCGCTCTTCACCTGGGCGCTCGCGACGGGCATGTCGTACTCGATCGCTTCGAGGTGCTTGCCGTCTTCGAGGCCGAGGATGCGGAGCGGCGCGGTGATCTCGTTTTCTTTTTTCGCTTTCGCGTAGGGTTTGCCTTCGATGCGCGCGCCTCGCGTTCGGAGCGGGCCCGCGACGCGCATCATCGGGCGCGCCGAGAGTGACGCGTCGCCGACGAGCGTCGTCGCGAAGTCTTGAGCGCATAGGACGCCGCACAAGAGGCGCATCGTCGTGCCCGAGTTGCCGCAATCGAGATCGTGTGTGGGCGCGCGCAGGCCGAAGAGGCCCACGCCCGTCACGATGACTTCTTTGTCCGCGTCCTCGTAGACGACGCCCATCGCCGCGAGCGCGGCGCGCGTGGAGGCGTTGTCCTCGCCACCCGCGTACGCGCGAATTCGGCTCTTGCCGTTGCACAGCGCGCCCACGAGCAGCGCGCGATGCGCCACGCTTTTGTCCGACGGCACCGGGACGCTGCCCACGAGCGGCGTCTTCTGTGGATGGACGACGAGAATGCTCATCCGCGGATCAATGTAGAATACAAGCTCTTGAAGCCGCCGCCGTGCTGGACCGTGAGGCCCGCGGCCGCGAACGCCAGGAGCGTCGAGAGCACGAGCAGCACGGCGAGCCACACGGGAACTCCGCCGCGACGCGGGGCGTCCTTCACGTGCTCGGCTGCCGCGCTCGGCTTCACCGCCGGGTTCGATCCGCTCAGGGCGGCCGCGCGCATGACGGCCTTCGCGCTCATCGCTACGGTCGCCTCGTCGCCGAACTGTCCGCTGCCGACGGACCATGTGGCTTCCTTCAAGACGACACCACCGACGGACGCGCTCGGATCGCGCGCGGCGATCGCGTCGCGGAGCGCGACCGCGGCAGTCGCTGCTGCGAGGACGGAGGCCGCCGCGAAGAACTCGCCGTCCGCCGTGCTCACGTGGGCTTGCCAGACGTAGCCGCCCGTCTCCGCGTCGAGTCGCGCGTCGAGCTCGACGGGCCCTGCCCATTTCTCCGCGTACCCGTCGATCACGTCGTGCGCGCCACGCGCCGCACGCACGCCGGCCGCGCGCGCGAGGACGAGGGCCTTGCCGCCTTGCACGTTCCCCGCGGCGAGATCACCGAACGCGACGCGCGACATGTGGACCTCGGCGTGCGCGAGCGGACCGACCCACGGGCGGAGCTTGATGCTCGAGAGCGTCGACGCAGGCCCCGTCGTCATCTCTTCGATCGCGCGATACAAGAGGCGGCTGTTCCCCGAGAGCGCGAGCAGCGCGTAACGATCGAGCGGCGAGAGCTGCTTCCACTCCGGAGGAGTGATCGGCCGCACGGATCGCAGCGCCTCGATCACGGGCTGCGGGATCGTGTCGATGGGCGGATCCTTCACGGGCGCCATGAAGCGAATGCGCTTGAGCACCGGCGAGACGGAGTTCTTCACGACGAACTCGCTCACCGCGTCCTTCGTGCCTTCTTGCGCGATCGTCTGGCGCGCGGGGAGCGGCATCGACTGCCACGTGTCGAGCGGCACGGCCACGCCCGAGACGAGGAGCGCGCGTCGTGCGGCGAGAGGCGGCCGAGGAAGATCGGGTCCGATTTCCTCGAACGCGTAGATCATTATTGTCCGATGGCCGCCGGCAGTCGCATGAAGAGGTTCTTCAGCGACGAATCGTCCACCTTGAAGGAGATCTGCGCGTCGCTCTGCGCGGGCGTGATGACGATGTCCTTCAACGTCACGCCGACGGCGCTCGTGAGCACGGTGAACGCGGTCGACGACGAGAGCGCCTTGAGACCATCGGCGCCCGCCTTCGCGTGAGCTTCGTCCGAGTACGTCGCCGCGCCTGCCACGTTCATGCCCGGCGCCTGGAAGTTCGCGAGGAGACGCACGGCCGTCATGCCGTCCGTGCCTTTGAGCGGAAAGCCGCCCGTCAGCGACGTGAGCGGCATGCCCTTCGTGTCGACGGCGAGCGCAGCCGCTGCGTTCGGCGTGGCGATCGTCTGGAGCATCCACGCCGGCGCGTCGTGCGCGAGCTTGCGATCCGCGATGCGCTCGAGCGCGCGCTTGATCGTCGTCTTCGTTCCGGCGAGGACGAGGTGCGGCGAGAGCACGGTGAAGCCCACGTCCGCCACCGTGTACATCGTGCGGCCCGCGTACTGCGAAGCCACCACGACGCCGCCCATGTGGAGCTGCGTCTTCGCTTGCGCCGCCGCCGCGATCTTCGCGTCGTCGAAGCGCCCCGACAGCGTCGCGAGCACGTCCGCGCCTTGCATCGAGTAGAAGCCGCCCGTGACGTGATCGAGATCTTTCGACGGAGAAAATCCGCACTCGGCGCCGATCGGAAAATACTTCTCGACGAGCTGCGCCGCGGCAGGCCCCGCCGACTGGCTCGCGTAGAACGCCTTCGTGTCGATCGCGAACATGCCGAGCGCGCCGCTCGGAAAGAGCGCGAGCGGATCCTTCTCGAGCGTGTCCGCCGTGATGGGTGCGGCGCTGGCAGAAGCGGTCGCCGACGCGAGCGTCGGTTGGGGTTGATTCGCCCCGCTGCCTCCGCACGCCACAACGACTGCCGACAGCCCGAGAAACTTCCGAAGCATCGTCATGAACGTATTACGGGCGAGCCCCCAAGATCATTCAATTTTTGAGCGTTTTTCAGATGCTGGGATACGAGCCCAAGACCTTGAAAAAGCGCGTCTTGTGGCGGACGTCCTCGAAGGCGCTGACGAGCGGCCTGTCGGTCGTGTGCCCGGAGACCTCGACGAAGAAGAGGTAGGTCCACTCTTCCTGGGCCCCTCGCGCGGGGCGCGACTGGATCTTGCGCAAATTGATCCCACGCTCGGCGAAGAGCTTGAGGACGTCGAGCAATGCGCCGGGGGCGTCGTTCACCGCGAAGACGCACGCGGTGGCGTCGTCTCCCGTGCGACTCGAAGGGCGCGCGCCGATGATCGCGTAGCGCACGCGCTCCGCTCCGTCCTCGACCATGCCGCGGCGCGCGATCTCGAGGCCGAGATCCGCCCCGAAGCCGTCCGTGCAGAGCGCAGCCGCGCCGTGATCTTCTGCGGCGAGCTTCACCGCCATGAGCGGCGTCTTCACGTCGTAGACGCTCGGCTTGCGCGCGAGCGCCGAGAGGTTCGCCTGCGCGCGCGCGTGATCAGCCGCCGTCGCGTAGACCTTCTCGACGTCGTTCTCGTTGCCGGTGCGGTTCATCAAGCAGAGATCCGAGACCGTCTCGATCTCGGCGACGATCTTCAAGTCGGTCGCGACGAGCGCGAAGATCGTGCTCTGCACCGGACCTTCCGTCGTCGTCTCCACCGGCAGCACCGCGAACTCCGCGCGCTGCGCCGCCACTTCTTCGAGCGTCGCCGCGATCGACTCCATCGGATGAAGGAGCGCGCTCGCGCCGAACTTCGCGCGAGCCGCCGCGTGCGCGAAGCCGCCTTCGGGCCCGATGTACGCGACCTTCACGGGCAGCTCGAGCGCGAGACAGCTCGCGTACACCTGCTGGAAGATCGCGCGGAGATCTTCGACCGGCATGTCCCCGCTCGCACGCGCGACGAGCGTCGCCAGCTGCGCCTTGTCCGTGAGCGGAAGCTGAGCCGGCCCGGTGCGCAGCTCGCGTGCGTGACGCGCCGCCTTCGCGCGCTTCTCCAGCGCCGAAAGGATCTGCCCGTCGATGCGCGCGAGCTCCGCGCGAAGCTCTTCGATCTCGCGCTTGTGGTCCGACATTCCACCGAAAGCGTAGGCCCGCGCCAGGCGTTGCGCAACGGCGCGCGGCGTTGCACGATCGTCTTTGCCCGATGTTCGCCGACCTCCGCGCGAAATACGAAGAGATGAGGGAGCTCCGCCGCACGGACGACGGCAGCTACGATCCGCTCCCGCGGATGCGCTCACTCGCTGCCCGATTTCCCGGCGCTCTGCGCGAGATCGACACGCTGACGCTCGACGAAATCGAGCATCGCATCGAAGCACTGACCAACGCCGAGCGCGATCCTTCTCACGCCATGCCGTGGATGAAAGCTCAGTCACGCTTCCACGAATTGGTGCGCGACGCGCTCGCGACGACGCGTGAAAGAAACTGGTTGGACGCCGTCTACGTTCGGCTTGCTGGAGAGCTGGCGACGACGCCTGACGAAGTGAAAGCCCTCGTCTTTAGTCCTTCTTCGCGGGAGCAGGCGTAGACGGCGTCTTCGTCTCCGATTTGGTCTCCGATTTGGTCTCGGACTTCGACTCGCTCTTCGTCTCCGACTTCGACTCGCTCTTCGATTCGGACGAGCTCGTCGAAGGTTTGTTCGACGTGGAGGAGTAGAGGTCCGAGTACCAGCCACCGCCCTTCAACTTGAAGGAGGTCTGGCTGATGAGCTTCTCCACCTTCTTGGCCTTGCACTTCGGGCAAACCTTGATGGGCTTGTCCGACATCTTTTGCCATTCCTCGAACTGGTGCCCGCAGGCGGCACAGGCGTACTCGTAAATGGGCATCGCGCGCGGAAGCTTAGGCACGTACGGCGCGCTGTCAAGCAGACACAGAGAGTGCTAATTTCTACACGGTTCTTTCAAGTAAACCGCGTACTTGCACTCACCACGGGAGCTGTCACTCGACGGCCCGTGCTGCCAGGAACCGCCCGCTAGAACGTGCCGGCGACGAAGTTCGGTCCCCAGACGAGGTGGGGCCGGTCGCGGCGTACCATCAGCGTCGGCAGGCCGCTGTCATAGGGGACGACCTCCGCGCGCGCCTTCGAATCGAGGATCAACCAGATGCTGCCCGCCAGCAGCGGCGCGGAGACGACCGTGGTGATCACGCCGGCCCGGGCCA
>Ga0097621_100003262_pt1 | contig 11158 bp, 12 predicted proteins | sample KBSMisM72_FD_73165 | JGI IMG/M metagenome (GOLD analysis project Ga0097621, IMG submission 73165) | Miscanthus rhizosphere microbial communities from Kellogg Biological Station, Michigan, USA - KBS Miscanthus M7-2 (version 2) (version 2) | ecosystem: Host-associated > Plants > Roots >... | reverse complement strand
CGGCTGCGGGGCTTCTTGCCATTACCGCGGCCGCTCTACGCGATCATGAGCAGCCGCTCGCTGGTCCCCAAGCCGCTCTATCGCATGTATCGCAAGCAGGCGATAGAGCTCGACCGAGTGTCGTCGCGGATCAACAAGGTCACGACGGCTATCCGTGTTCGGGGAATGTATGCCTCGCACATCAAGGAAGCCGCTGACCTGCTGGACGCCGAAGACAACGCGATGCTGCCGATTGAGAATCCGGCGCTCATCGCCGAGAGCGGCGGTCTGGATAAGATGATCTGGATCATGCCGCTCGATGCGCTGTCGAGAACCTTGGAGTATCTCTACAAGGCCCGCGACCAGATCAAGCAGGCGATCTACGAAATTTCGGGGATCAGCGACATTCTGCGCGGCTCGACCGTGGCCAGTGAGACCGCAACGGCCCAGAACTTGAAGAGCCAGTGGGGCTCGTTGCGAATTCAGAAGATTCAGCGCGATATCCAGCGGTTTATTCGTGATTTGCTGCGGCTCAAGGCCGAAGTCATTGCCGAGCAGTTCACGCCGGATCAGCTGGCGCAGATGACGAACGTGCAATTGCCGGACGCTCAGGCCAAGCAGCAGGCCCAGGCGGCGATTCAGCAGGCCTCCATGGCGCAGCAGCCGCCTCCCCCACAGGCTCAGCAGGTGCTCGATCAGCCGACGTGGGATGACGTGCTCGCATTGATGCGCTCGGACTCCATGCGGCAGTACCGGGTGGATATCGAGACGGATTCGACCGTCGCGGAGACGATCAACAAGGATATGCAGGGCCTGGCTGAGGTGCTGACGCAGGTGTCGAACATTCTGGGCGCCGTAGCCAAGGGTCTGCCGATGGATGTGGCCAAGAGCGTGGCGCTGGCCATTGTGCGCCGGGCCAAGCTCGGATCAGCAGTCGAGGACGCGTTGGAATCCTTGCAGCAGCCTCCGCCGCCTCAGGCCGAGCAGCCGCCGCCGGATCACTCTCTGGAGATCGCCCAAGTCAAAGCCCAGCAGGATCAGGCCATCGCACAACTGCAAGAGCAGAACAAGCAGGCCGCAGCTCAAGCGGCCGAACAAACCAAGCAGGCTATTGCGCAACTACAGGAGCAGTCCAAGCAGCAGATTGCCCAGGCTCAGGAACAGGGCAAGGCGCAGCGGGAACAGATGACCGCACAGATCAACGCGGGGCGTGAGCAGCAGAAGGCTGAGCTGGATGCGGCCGTTAAGATTCTTGTCGCGCAAATCAACGCACAGAAGACCATCGATGCGGCGACCGCCGCCAATGCGCAGCGCGAGTTCGCGCAAGACGTGACCGCTTAACCGGAGAAATTCATGGGACTTTCTACCTATCCCGCCCGCGGGAACGATGACAGTTGGACCGTTGCGCCTGATGGCTCTCCCGCCCATAAGGCGGCCGCCCTGTATTTGGATTCTGATGGCGCTATTCCGCAGAAGGTGACCGCTTCGGGCGGCTCTTTATCTCTAAACGGCATTCCTGTGGGAGGTGCGGGCGGTGCATTCAATAATGCTGGCACCACACTGGTGGCAACCACTATTCAAGCCGCCATTGTCGAACTGTCGGCCAAGATCGACGCGATCAACGCGGCGCTGACCTAAAGGTATTATCATGAAAAAGCTTCTCGCATTACTGGCCAGCTTGCTCCTGGGCGGTCACGCCCTTGCCACACAGCAGACCCTGAGCAATACCCCTGCCGGCATCGTCTCACCGGCCAACCACAATTTTACGGAGCTTTACACCAAAGCCTCTGTTTACAACGTCAAGACGGACTTCAACGCCTTCACGGATGGCAGCAACTTGGCAGCGACGACTGTTGCGATCCAGGCTGCTATCACTGCGGCTTGCGCCAATTCGCACGGCAATGCTAATGGGGGCGTGGTTTTCTTTCCGCCTGGAGAATACGCCAGCGGACCCGTCGTGCAGCCCTGCGCGCAGGTCTTCCTCCAGGGCAGTGGGCGTGGCACGGTTAAAATCACGTTCGTTCCTTCGGGCGATTCAACCGCACCGACTCTCACTGCCGGCGTCGCAGACCCCGGTACCTGGCTGACGGTCGCGAGCCAAACCGGTACGCCGTTTCCACAGCCTCTTTATTACGCTGGTATCAAAGACATTCGTATCTCAACGAATGACCTGACCTTCCAGAAGAACGCGATCTTCCTCGGTGAGACTTCCCAGTACTACATGGATGGGGTAGTGATTGATAAGTTCTGGGGCAATAATTCCATCGGCCTTCACGTTCATGGGCACGAAGCGCTGAGTTTCACGAATGGCTTTATCCAGGCAACGATCCCGTTCTCCGCCGGTCCCGGCATGGTGCTCTACGGCGGCGTTCCTTACAGTGACGGATACTATTTCCAGAATTTCAGCTTTATCGCCCCGCATGGAAGCGACCCGGCGAACTACTACCCATCCGGTATTGCCTCGGGGTATCCCAACACGGTCATGCTGATTGAAGACGGCACAGCCGTCACGAACTGGCACATGATCCATGCCTCTTGGGTGGGAGGCGCGAATGCGATTTACTGGAAGCAGACTGTCAGTTCAGGAACTATCAGTTATGACTTTGAGATTGATGAGGGGCGCAAGGAGCAAAGCCCGACGGGTTCGAGCAACGGCCCACATGAGCCAAACGTAGGGTTCATATTCGATTTCACCGGAGCTCCGCAGAGGCTCAATGACCTCACGCTCCGTCATGTTTATGTCTCTGGCACACACACGGATAGCGGGATATATGCCAGGAGGGTAGAGCACCTCACCCTCGATAATTTCGCCAATGCGGGGTACACGGCCGATAGTCTGTATGTGATGGACGTGGGCGATGTCTACGCCATTAAGTGGGTCAACGTTTCAAGCGCTGCTGCGGGGTCGCCGTCAACGATTAATATCGGGGCCAACATAGGCACCATGCGCAACGCGGCGTTTCGACAGAACGTCAACCTGCCGATCTCTGCGGATTGGACCTTTGAGTCTGCGCCCAGGGTTGCCAAAACCCTTGCGGCGGGGAGCCAGGGTAACTGGACGATTGGTACTGATATCGGGGGATTCGATTTCCCTCGGGGTGTCAGGACGATCTATTTCACCACGACAGCGGGAGCCGCGACGCTGACGGGACTGCCGGCGCCAGTCTCGACCACAGGCCTGTTTACGTCTGGGGACATTATCGCCCTCATGAATGCGAATGGGGGAAACAAGCTGACTTTACCGCACAACTCAGGGAGTGAGACTACAGCTGCCAATAGGTTTGAATGCACAGGGGCACAGGATACCGACCTCTTGCCTGGACAAACACGGTTCGCTAGATACGACTACGCCATCTCAAGGTACGTAATACAATGAAGAAATTACTTGCACTGGTCCTGGCTCTCCTGCCGCTGGGCGTCACCGCTGCGACGCAGACCATCTTCGGCGCACCGACGACCTCCTGTGCGGATACGGGAGGGCAGCACGCGAACTACAGTGTAGCGGCTTCGGGGCTGACAACGTTCTCCTGCGGCACTTCGGGCAGTGCGGGAGGCAATACTCAGCAGGTGGCTCAGTGGGGTGTGCCGTACTTCCTTCCTCCGAGCGGGTTCTTCGCTAACAATGGCAAGGTAGTATTCAGCCAAGCCCCAGCCAGCTCCGCCACAGCCACCTTCGGAGCGACCAGCGGTTCTACGACCGTAACGTTCTCGGCGGCGACACTTCTTGGTACCGCCTCAGATGTTACTCGGATCATCACGATCCTAGATACGACCTACAAATACTGCACGATCACCGCGCAGTCCTCAACCACCGTAGCCACTTGCACTATAAGTGGAGGTTCGTTATCTGGAACGGGTCCCTTTGCCAACAATGCGGTATGGATCTCAGGAGCCACAGGAGGCACGGCCAGCTACAGCACCATGCTCCCGACGGTACTGCCGAACGCTTACGCTTACTTTCCAGTCAACGTCATCTCCGCCTCCACTGCTGCGGGTTTCTATTACATGCAGTGCGAGAGCACCACTGTCTGTACAGTCTTCAACAACGTACTCGCTTCGGGCCTCCCTCTTCACATCTCCAGCCCCACCGCTTTCTCCACCACGGGAACTGGGGCGTTCACCCAAACTACTGGTTCTAGTCTCGGAACTCTCTCTGCGACGGTCGTTGGCGGCTCGATGGGAACTGGGGGCTCAGTCAAGATTGCGCTTCGTGGAGTTGCCGCTTCTGACGCCAATACTAAGACGATTAGTACAGGTTTTGGAGGGCAAGCGTGGTCTATTTCTACTCAGACGACCAATGGATACCTTCCGGTCACGCGCACGATCTCTAACATAGACTCTGCCAGTGCTCAGTTTCTCTTCACGAACGTGGTAGCGGCGCTGACTGATGAAACAGGCCCCAGCAGCCCAGCTTACCTTGCGGTCAATACCGCTTCAGACGTAGCCATCACTGCCACTCTAAAGCTCGCCACTGCGACAGATTGGGTGGGCATCATGAGCGGCACCATCACCTTGAACACTGCACCTTGAGGGTTATCCAATGCCAGACACCACATTGCAATCTCAACTCGACCCCACCGGGCAAGGTCGGGGCATCATCCTTCAGAGGCGAGTCGATTCTGGGTTGAAGTCGCATTACTACGCCGTTCCGGTCGTGACCAATGCGGGGCATGCGCGCTGGGTAGAGGTAACCTCGGCTGATACCGATAATCAAAAAGAGACATCAATACGGGCGGCGCTGGCATAGATGGCAAAGCTTGAATGGATAAGCGGTATGGAAGCCAGGATTCTCCGTATTCCATGGAAATTGCTTCGGCCGCCATTTAATATAAATATGGATGCGTATCGAATTGATGCTCGTCGTCTGAAGAGAGCAAAACGTAGGTATAGAGAGTCTCTGGTATGAGTTATACCGTCCGAGTCCATCCTGGACTGATTACCTGCGGGAACTGCGGGCAGGCGATGCGCAACGAAAATGACATGAAACCCCATGAGGTTGTTGCGGTGATTGCCTGTTGGAACTCGAATTGCGAGCAGTACGAGGTTCCTTTGGAATTCCCGATGCCGCTTACTGAATTGAAGAGGTCAGAGGTATGAGGCGCCGCTGGGTCTGGAGCGACGAGCTTAAGCAGCTGGTCGAGATCGATGTCAATGCGCAGACGAGGCAACGCGGGCCGCTCGTGATTCCTGATTTGCCGGATTACGTTTCTCCAGTCAGCGGGCTGGTTGTGAGCGGTCGCAAACAGCGAAGGGACGATCTTAAACGCCACAACTGCCGGGAATGGGAAGGGCAGGCTCAAGAGCTAAAAGAAGCCCAGCGCCGCCTCGCCTATGCCGAGCAGAAGAGCGAGGAGCGCTTAGATCGCGGGGTGCGGGAGGTGTATTACCAGATGCCGCTCGCGCATCGCAGGGCGGTTGAGGGGAGATAATGCAAAGCGAATATATCTCTGATACGCAAGTTTCGCATGGGAAAATATGCTATGGATGCAAGAAGTATAAATTGGCTACTGAATTTCATAAAACCAGACGCGCAAAAGATGGCCTGAATTCTTCTTGCAAGCAATGTCAAAAAGAATATGCCAGCGTATGGAATAAAAACAATAAAGATAAAGTCCAATCTAATTGGAGAAGGCAGTTAAGGCTAAATCCAGAAGCTAGTCGCAAAAGAGGACTCAAGTGGAGATTGAAAAATAAGGAAAAACTGAGAATTTATAGTAGGGAATATAAAAAAAGAAAAGCCGCTTTTATAAGATCGTTGAATGCAAAGCGCCAAGCTGCTTTATTGAACAGATTTCCAGAATGGGCTAATAAAAAAGCTATTGAATCTTTCTATGAAAAGGCCAGAAGTCTCTCTATAGAGACAGGAGAGTTGTATCACGTAGATCATGTAATACCGCTCCAAGGAGAGTTGGTAAGCGGGTTGCATGTTGAGAACAATTTGCAAGTGATTAGGGCATTCGAGAATCACTCAAAACACAATCATTTTTTACCCATTTAAAGGTTGATTTAATGAACGCATCCGTTGAACAGCCCAGCGCAACCGCTGAGGCTCAAGATACGAGTGTCCGTGACAATAGCGCTGTAGAAAAAGCGCCTTCAATGGACCAAACATTGAAGGACGCGTACAGGACCGCCATGGCCAAGGAAGAAGGCGGGAGCGATGAGCCTGCCTTAGACGCTGAAACGCCCCAGGACGGCCGCCAGAGAGGCCCAGACGGCAAGTTCCTGCCGGCCAAAGCCAAGACGAATGGCGCTGCGCCGGCACAGGCCGCAGAGCCAGGGACAGAGTCCGCCCAAGTCCAGCCCGGCACTGAGCCCAAGCCTCACGACGCCGCCCCGAACACCTGGCGCAAAGAGATCGCCGCCGAGTTCGGCAAGCTGCCGGAGAACGTGCGAGCGGAAATCCACCGCCGGGAGGAGGATTTCCACAAGGGCATCACCCAGTACAAGGAAGCTGCGGGATTTGGGACTGCAATGGCCCAGGAGCTATTGCCCTACCAAGAAGTCATGGCGCGCAACAATGTGAACGCGCGCGACGTGGTGAAGTCCCTCGCCGCCTCTTGGAACATGCTGGTCACCGGTTCGCCTCAACAGAAGGCGAACTTAGTCTTGCAACTCGCAAAAGACTATGCTATTGATTTATCGTCACTGAATGCAGACCCTCAACAGGGCCAGCCTCAGCCGACTCAGGAAGATCCCCGACTCGCCACCGCTCTACAGCGCCTGGAGAAGCTCGAAGGTCACCTGACACTCCAAGAGCGCCAACGCGCCGAAGCCGAGTATTCCGCCCACGTCAATTCTGTGAATGCTTTTGGGAGCGATCCCAAGAACAAGCACTTTACGGCTGTGCGGGAAGACATGGCTGCATTGATCGAATCGGGCCGGGCCAAAGACCTCAGTGATGCCTACGACAAGGCGATCTGGATCAACCCGGAAGTTCGCAAGCTCCTGTTGGCCGAACAGGATAAAGCTCGCGCGGACAAAGCTGCGACCGAAGCCGCAGCCGCTCGAAAGGCCGCCGGAGCGAATGTGACACGCCGCGGGACACCCCCCGTGCCTCAAAAGACCGGAAGCATCGAGGACACGTTGAGAGCTCGTTATCGCGAGCTGACATCGTGATGCATCAACACTTTTGAGGGTTTAAACCATGGCCGTTCCCGGTCAATCATCTCTCTACACGGTCTTCAATGACCTCGTTTCCACGACGTTCCGCAACCATAAGCCCGAGATTACGGATGCGGTCACTAAACACAACGGGCTCTATCGGCGTCTGACGGCTAAGGGCCGAGTGCGCACTGTCGATGGCGGATTGTCTATCGCGTTGCCGATTGAATACGCGGAGAACAGCAACTACCAGAGGTACAGCGGCTATGACCCTCTTTCGGTCGGAGCCTCTGACGTGGTAACCACGGCGGAATATCCGTGGTGCCAGGTCAGCGTCAATGTGACAGCCTCTGGTCGAGAGTTGCGTATCAACAAAGGCGAGAATGCTTTCCTGAACCTCGCCAAGACGCGCGTGAAGAACGCTCAGAAGACGATGGCGAATGGACTGTCGGGCGACATCTACTCTTCGGGCTCGCTCTCGAATCAGATCACGGGCCTTCAGGCTCAGATCTCGGATGCAGGAACCGGCACGGTCGGCGGCATTCCTTCGGCCTCGTTCAGCTTCTGGCAGAACTTGGTGCAGAGCGCTGCCGCTCCGCGTCAGGGTGGTTCAGCCATCACTCCAGGGCCGACGACAATTGAGTCGCTCATGCTGCCGTTGTATCTGGACTTGACTCGCGGTACGGATGTCCCTGATCTCATCGTGATGAGTACCGACTACTTCACCTTCTACGAGCAGTCGCAGACTTCTCTCAAGCGCTATGCGCCGTCAGACGAAGGCCAGGGCGGCATGGTGTCGATGAAGTACAAGACCTCGGACGTGATCTTCGACTCATCGGCATCCGGCATTCCTGCGGCGCATGCCTACTTCCTCAATACGGACTACCTGGAACTGGTGGTTCATGAGGATGCCAACATGGAGGTGATGGAGGAATTGCGGGCGGTAAACCAGGACGCAACAGTAACCCCAATTTTGTGGATGGGGAATTTAGGAACGAGCAACCGTAAGTTCCTCGGCATCCTTAAGGCTTGAGGTAAACGAATATGTCAATCATCACGAACCCTGTAGGGGCATCTCCGGGCCGAGTGACTTCTGGCACCACGACGGACGGCCAGAACTCGGAATTTTCACTCGGCACTCGCGGGTATGGACCCGATGGCGCCGAATACATCTACGTGCAGGCGGCTGCGGCCTTGATGGCCGCGACGACCGATCCGAATGCGCTGGCCATCGATGAGAACTATCAGGCCAGTCTCATGACGACGGCGCTGGCGTTGAACAACTACGAGCTGGGATTCGCGCCCCAGGCGGTCATTGCTGACAATGACTTTTTCTGGGCGCGCATTGCCGGAGCGAAATTCAATGCCCGTGTGTCGGCATCGGCTGCCGCGGATACGTATCTGCGCACCACGGTGACGGCGGGACGACTGGGAACGGCTTCGACCGCCTCGGCGGTGACGTTCACGGGCGTTGTGATCGTCACGGCAGCATCGGCGTCCACATCGGCCAACAACTCCGTTCGCGAGGCGTTGGCGGTGAAGGGTCGGGCAGTCCGTCAGGGCGTTTCGACTCTGATTAGCTAGTCCATGTTGGAAGCACTTGGGCCGGGGGAAACTCCGGCCCTTTCTGTATTGCAGCTGGAAATGTCGGTCAACGCGACCGACAAGCAGCTCCGCTCGAATCTGGCGCATGCGAAAAGCCTAGGGCTTCAGGAACTCGAGCTTCAGGCCGTCAACGAGGGAACACTGGCTCTTGTGGGCAGTGGTCCCTCGCTTAAGGACACATGGGGATTGATCCCGCCTGACTGCGATGTCATGGCGCTGAACGGCGCTTACAAATTCCTGAAGGCTCACGGACGGATTGCACACTACTTCGCCATGCTGGATGCGCGGGAGTGCAATACGGCCTTCGTGGAGACCATGGACGACACGACACAGTGCCTCCTGGCCTCTCAGTGCCATCCGCATGTCATGGCGATGTGCGCCGATCCGATTCTGTTTCACCTGAATACGCCGACCACCCGCGCGGAGTTCCCCGACAAAGACCTGTACGTCGGCGGAGGCGGCACGATTGGGCTGACAGCGCTTGGCCTTGCGGTGGCGATGGGTTATCGCAAGGTCATTTTGTACGGCTATGACTCCTCATTCGAGGGCGAAGCGACCCATGTCATGCCTCAGCCTCAGAATGCGGGCCTAAACGAACTGGATGTCTGGGTTCAGGATCGAAAATACCGTACTACACATGCCATGGCGGCTCAGGTGATGGACTTTTTTCCCTTCCATGCCGCGCTGCAAGCATTCGCGCCAGGCTTTGAGGTCCATCTGGTCGGGAATGGGCTGTTTTACGACTACATCACGACGAACAACCGTCCTGCGACCCGCGAGAGTGAGCTCGCCAAGTACGTCGAAGCCTACAAGCATGACGATTATGGGATGACTCAGGAGCGGCGCGATGGCTTGGATGAGTTGATCGGTGAGTTATCTGGCGAATCTTACCTGGATGTCTCCACCGGCCGAGGAGAGGTGCTGGAACTGGCCGCCAAACACGGTTTCCAGGACGTGCGCGGCACGGAAACGGTCGAGTCGCTGTGCAATGAGCAGGTTACGCGGGCCATTTTGCCAAACCTACCCTTCGCAGATCAGTGTTTTGATTGTGTCTCATTGATCGAGGTCATTGAGCACCTGTTGCCGGATGACGTTCTGCCTGCGCTGGAGGAACTGACGCGTTTGGCACGGAAAAACATTCTGATTTCAGCGGCCGTGACGCCCCACTGGTATGGCGGGGTGAACCTGCACCCTTCGGCCCGTCCTGAAGAGGACTGGCAGGCGCTCTTCACTGAAGTATGGGGCGACAAGGTGCGCCGGGTGCGCAATCTGGGTCAATCGCCCTGCTGGCGAGTCGATCTTTGAAGACAATCTGCTGCGTCCTTAAGAGCGGTGGCGATTTCAACCCAGCACATGTCGAATGGTTACGCCGTCAGTGCTTTGAGAAGATGCCCAACTGGCGTTTCCAGTGTTGGAGCGACATGGCCGTACCAGATTCACTGCCGCTTACCCATAGCTGGCCCAAATGGTGGTCAAAATTCGAGATATATGGGACTGAATTCGATGGGCCGGCCCTCGTAGTCGATCTTGATACGGCTTTTCTGGATGAACTTAAGATTCTGCCTGAGCACGAGAATCAGGCTATCTTTCTGCGTGATCCATGGCGAGACGGCTCTCGCAACCCTGAGCGATTAGGCGGCGGATTCTCTTATTTGCCGAAATGGGCGCGATTACGGCTATGGAATATGTTCTGCGAACAGAAAATAAAGCCAGAAGGCGACGACCAGCCATTCCTGCATAGCGTCTTTGGTGATATCGCACTGCGCTGGCAGGACCATTACCTGGACCAAGTCATGAGCTACAAGGCCCACGTCAAATGGCTGGGACTGACCGATGAGACCAAGGTGGTCTTCTGGCACGGCCAACCCCGCCCTTGGAATCCTGATTTAACCGAGCCGTGGATTCCACGGTTCAATTCTGAAACGAAGCAACCTTCGGAGAATGTATGAGCAATGGTATTCAGCTCCTTCAACAGGGGCCGCCCCCTTATGTGGTATTCGAGCAGCGCATGGAGGAGGATCGCAACAAGACCATCGAGAAAGGCTCGCTGGTGATGAAGGACGTGGACTACGCGATCATCCACCGTTCCGGCAGCAAGGATTCGGTCGAGAAAGTGGCGACCGAATGGCTCGATCACATCGAGCAGCTCTCCCGCGCACAGCCTCCGGCTTTCCCGGTCGAGTGGGTGCATGCCTATCGGCAGCGGTATAAGCAGTGGAAGGATGGCCTGGAAGTGAGCCCCATGGGCTTTTCGATCCGTCAGTGGCCGGCGGTCAGCAAGGCAACGGCGGAAAACCTCATCCTGGCTGGCGTGCGCACGGTCGAGGATTTGGCGGGAGCGAGTGAGGAAGTCTTATCGAAAATCGGCATGGGCGCCCGTGCGATGAAGGAGAAAGCAGTGGCTTGGCTCGAGAGCAGCAAGGGCAATAAGGGCGAGGAGCTTGCTGCGTTACGGGCACAAAACGCGGAC
>Ga0097621_100003253_pt1 | contig 11170 bp, 9 predicted proteins | sample KBSMisM72_FD_73165 | JGI IMG/M metagenome (GOLD analysis project Ga0097621, IMG submission 73165) | Miscanthus rhizosphere microbial communities from Kellogg Biological Station, Michigan, USA - KBS Miscanthus M7-2 (version 2) (version 2) | ecosystem: Host-associated > Plants > Roots >... | reverse complement strand
CGAAACCTTTAGGCGAAAGTCAAGACAAACTTACACCTAGCGGCCTATCTTAGGGGCAGTTCTTCTATTTGCATAAACTTACGGCGTAATCTTGGCTGGAGCCACCACCGGTTTGACGGCGGCGGCCGGCCTGCCAAATTTCGCAGAGTCGATTGCCACGTTTGGCTTGACGTCGTCCAGAATGTACGTGGACTGTCCACCAGTCCAGGTCAAGCGCCATTGGAACGGTAGCTTCACTCCTGCCGCTGCGCGATAGTCGGAATAGTCGATCTCGACGGGAACGGGGCCCACGATGGTCTTGCTGTAGCGCACCGCCCGCGTAAGCAATCCCGTTTCCTTGTCGAAGAACAGTTTCACACGCGTTCCGCCTAGCATCGCCTGGACCACCTGCACCGGCCGGTCGTCAATTGCCGTAGTGGGGAAGCCCGTGCGCCAGGCCGTGAGGGCCTGCTTCAGACCGCCTGGGAAAGCCAGGATCGAATCCAACTTGACGCCATCGAAATCCCCGCCCGGAACCAGTTGCAGCACCGACACCGGTTTGTCCGGCCCCATGATCCAGGCGTTGCGCCCGTCGTAGGCGGTGACGCTGTCGCCATTCTGCGTGTGAGCGATCACTGTATGCTCGCCAGTCGACTTCGCATAGAGGTCGACCGTAACCTTGGTATGGTAACTGTCGAAACCTTCGTAGCGGCCGGTTCCGGTATAGCTGGTCAACGCGGCCAGGCGTTCCGCCCCGCCGATGGCCTGAATGTAGCGGTCGAGGATCGCATCGACAGTGGGCCCCTGGAAAGCACGCCCGCTGATTTCGACTTCGTTAGGGTCGTCAGGCGGCGGTTCGCTGTACTGTTCCAGCAAACTCGGAACCACCTTGGGTGTCGGACTCCCCCGGTGGCAGGTGTAGCAGGTGACTGCTTCCCGGCCTTGAAACAGATTTTTATTTATAGTGTTGACCACCTGCACCATGCGGCGAGCGGTCTGCTTCACCGGGATATCGTCGGCGTACCTTTCCCAGTTGCCCAGCACCTCGTTGCCATGGCAGTTAGTGCAGTTGTACCCCAACGCTGCCGAGAAGAAGCCCATGGTCTCCATGAACTGGTTGACCGGGATGCCCTTCAGCACCTGGATATTCTTGAAGACATCCTCGGCCATCAGAGTCTTTTGAGGTGGATTCGTCTGGCCGCACAGCGGCAACAGGGCGAGGAGCAGGCACACTCCTATTTTCAACTTCATCGCTTCTCCTTGGTGCGCTTGCGCCCGTTTCTTACGGTCGCGGTTCCGTGAAACCCCAGCGGTGTCTGGCATAGCTGCACCGAACCGCGCGCGAAGCAAGCGGGCCTACCGCTTCAGTACCGCATTAGCGTTGCAGATGGTGGTCCAGGTTCAGAAGCCGCTTCCCATCATCTTCCTTGCAGGTCGGGGACTCTTCAATGGGATCGTTGTTGGGTGGAATCACCCGCGCGAAATTAGTCCAGGGTTTGGTGAGCACCGCCGGGTCTTCGACCGTAGCCTGATACGCCAGGTTGTGTTCCGGAGTCAGCCACAGCCGTTCGATCACGCGCATCTTGTCCGAATGCAGGTAGCCTTCCTCGCCAAACCAGGTATCGTCGACGAAGTTAGTGGACTCGACCACAAAGATATCCTTTTCCCAGTGCCCGATCGAATCCCCGTATGCCGAGGGATTCGCCTTGGCACGGTGCCCGCGCCCATCGGTGGGAATGATGCGGAAGGTGTCGCCCGAAATATCCTCATAAAGGAAGATCGTTTCCTTGGGCAACTGGATGATCTTGCGCGGCGAGCCAATGCGCGGCGTCCCCGGTTTATCGCAATAGAATACCGGATCCACTTTGCTCTCGTTCTCGGCCAGATACTTCACCTTCTCTTGGAATTCAGGCTTATAAGAAGGAGCTTTATCCCAGGGCAACGCTCCGGCGATTTCGTTCACGCGGTGACGCGTGCTGCGATCCCAATGGGTGCGGGTGACTTTGCCGTCCACCACCTTCACCAGATCACCGGGCGGGAGATCGATACCGAAGGTCCAGGTTCCGCTGAGGTCAGGATGCCCATCGGCGGTGCGGGATTGTGGTTTCTGCTGGGAAAAGGCAAGCGTTGCCGTGAGCAGTATGGCGGCTGGATAGAGTTTCACGGATGTTATTCCTCCTTCTGGCTTTCGAGAGAAATTTGGTTGCCGTTGGGAAACGTGATTTTCTGCAGGTATCCGTATTTAGAGCCGTCAATGGCTCTTACGATTTCCACGGTAACCGTCTCGCCGGTGGCCGCTGCAAAATCAGCCCGGGTTACGCCAACCTTGGTGAACCAGCGCGGCGGATTGCTTTCAAATTTCCAGTTTTCGACGCTCCCATTCTCGCCTTTCGCGTCCATATAGACCACGATATGAGGGTTCACCCAATCCACCTTCGTTACCGTGCCCTGGAGCGAAACCTTCTTCTTCATGTCGAAGATGGCCGACGGGGAGTGGTGGGCAAACAGCGAAACGCCGGGGATCAGTACAGCGGCGCCCAGCAAAACAGCATAGATTGGATTTTTCAAGCGAGTCCTCCCAAACTGGCCGCAGTCAACTACAGCCAGTTAGAATCATAGTCAAAAGTTGCGCGTGAGTCCAGGGCCAAAAAAAACCCGGCGCCCTGAGGCACCGGGTCTGTTCCACAAGTAGTTTAGAATACGAACTTCATCGCCATCTGCATGATGCGCGGATCCTGCGTGCTGATAATCGTGCCGAATCCCGGGGTGCCGAATGTCAGGTTGAGACCCGAGGAGCCAGCTCGCAGGTTGGGCGGCGAGAGGCCAGCGCGCATGCTGTTGGTCAGGTTGAAGGCCTCGGCACGAAACTCCAGCGTATATCCTTCGCGGATTCTCACTACACGGGAGGCGGCCATATCGAACTGCCAAAACGACGGGGCTTGAATATTATTGCGGCCCAGGTTACCGAATGTGCCCGCCGCTGGAGGTGCAAACGCGTTCGGATTGATCCAGCAACTCGGATTCGGGTTGGCGCACAGCGAGTTGGAAGCAATCTGGTTCGGCCGCTGCCCACCTGCGGCCGCTCCGGTCAATGCCACGTCTGTGCTGACGGAGACCGTAACCCATGGCGCCGACATAGCCCGGTAAATTCCCGAGAATTTCCAGCCGCCGGCGAGAATGTTGGTCACGCGGTTAGCGAATTTAGGTGTCTCGTATACAGTGGTCCAATTCAAGATGTGACGGCGGTCGGAAGAGAAAGTGCCGCCGATCTCGACAGACTGGCAGTTGCTGCGATCGTAGCGCCGGTTGTTGGGAATCGTGTACCCGCCGCCGGCGTTCCCGGTGCTGTTGCCCAGGGTGAGATCGCCAATGCAATGCGACCAGGTGTAGTTGGCGCTGGTGCTCAGGCCCTTGCTCAGCCGCTTCTGTACCGACAAGATCAGGCCGTTATAGAGGGACGTCCCGCCGGTGTCGAACACGTCCATGTACGAATACGCCTTGTTGTCGGGGTAGTTGTTAATGGTGAATAACCGGCGGAAGTTGGTGTTCCCGGTCGTGGAGCAGGGTCCGGGCGCAGTCAATCCATACTGTCCGGCGACGCAATTTCCAGGGATGTATATCCCGGGATTCTTTTGATAGGAGCCCAATAGGTTCAAGCTTTGGCTTCCCGTGTATGTGGCCGACGCTACCCAGTCATTTCCGAACTGACGTTGGATCACGAAATTCCACTGGTGTACCTGGGTGGCCTTGTTGTCAGGCTGCTCGGCGATATACGTTCCACCAGGGGCGAAGGGCGAATTATTCGTCAGCGAATACGGGAAGATGTTGCCGCCGGGATTCGCCTGGTACGGATCGCTGAAATGATTCCCGCCGAAGATGGTGGTATTGCCAAAGGGCGGGGAGTCGGCCGAGTTCACGTACATCGAGCCATTCACAAAGTCATATGAGATTCCGTAGGACGCGCGAATAGTCATCTTGCCGGTACCCGTGGGGTCGAAGCCCAGAGCGACTCGCGGTGCAAACAGATTCCATTGCCGTTCAACACCGGCCAGACCCGCGAACCCGGCATCTCCTGGGAAACTGAGCCCCGCAGGTCCATTCACAAACACCTTGCTCCTCACTCCGGCGAGCATGTTTGCGAAGCTGAAGTTATAGGCTGAGCGATTGAGCATTCCGGGAGGGAGCGACGGTTCCCAGCGCATGCCCACATTCACAGTGAGCCGCGGAGTGACCTTCCAGGTGTCCTGCACGTACGCATTAAGCGACCACTTCTCCTGCGGTAGTGGGTTGGGTGCGGACATCGCGTACGAGTTAAATTGCCCCAGCAGGAATTGGGGAATGTTGGGGAAGTTCCAAGAGCCTTGCGCATACACCGTGCCCAAGAAGATCATCCGGTACAAAGATCCGCCCAAGCCAAAGTTAATCTGGTGCGAGCCTTTAATCCAGCTCACATCGTTGTTCAACTGATAGATAGTGCTGTGAGCATCCGCTTTACCGCCGGTGCCGGGGCCAACTGCAAAACCGTTATTTCCTGCGGTGCCGATGGCGAACGTGCTCTGGTGAGGCACGTATCCGCAATAGATTTTTTGAACGCCGAGGTCGCAGGCATCCACAAAGTCCGAGTCGAAGCGGCGAATTCCAAGGCGGTTTACGGAACCACGGAATTGGTTCACCATGGTCGGGCTGATCAAGTACGTATCGCCTGCGGTCCAGGACTGGTCCGCGTCATCCAATCCACCTTGCGTCGAGGTCATAATGTTGCTCGGCGTCAATGTCAACGATGGGGGCCGGTAGTAGTGGCTGCGCAGGTAGCGCCCGAAAATGGTGTTTTTGGCGGTAGCTTGGTAATCGCCGCGGCCCACGGGCTGGCTCTCATTGACCTGGGTTACTAGACCCAGCGGCGACAGGCCGCAACCTGTGGCGTCTTTGGGAAGCAAGTTCGCCAACTTAACGGCTGCCGGATCATAAGACTTGGGATCGATTTTGTTGTTCGTGAATAGATTCTTAACCGCGGGCGTAAGGCCGCTGATGAGGGAGGGACAAGCCGTGAAATCTCCCGCGATCATCGCGGGCGTGGGGATGAAGTTGTTGGTAAAGGCCGTCTGCCGCGTAATGGTGCCCTGATAGCCGAAGAAAAAGAATATCTTGTCTTTCTTGACCGGACCGCCGACCGTCCCGCCAAACTGGTTTCGCTTCAGTCCATCGTTGGTGTGTGTGGACCAGTTGGATCCGTTCATAGCTCCATTGCGCAGGAACTCGAACGCATCGCCGTGGAAACTGTTGGTGCCGGATTTGGTTACCGCGGTGATGGTTCCGCCGGCGTGCACGCCGTTTTGCGCCGTTAACGCGCTGGTTTCTACTTTAAACTCCTGCAGTGCATCCGGGAAGGGGAAAGGCATGTTGGCGTTGTCCCAAGGATTGTTAAACACGCTGCCATCCAGCCAGAACCCGGCTCCGAAAGACTGTCCACCGTTGATCACGTATTGTTGGGTGCCGGGGTAACCGCCGTTGCCGGCGACGCCCTGTGGGATCACCGCTCCGCTCAATACGATCAAGTCGGTAGCCACGCGGCCGTTGAGCGGCAGTTCCAGAATGCGCCGGTTTTCGATGACGGTGCCTATTCCAGTGGCCTGCGTCTCGACCAGGGCGGCGTTGGCTTCCACCTGCACCTGTTCGCTCACGTTGCCGACTTTGAGCGCGACATCAACCGTAGGACTGCTGTTCACCTGCAGAGTGATTCCGGTCTGCACGTAGGTGGTGAAACCCTGCTTGCTTACCTCGACGCGATAGGGTCCAATCGGAAGACTGGACAACACGTAGGCTCCGTCGGCGCCCGAGGTTACGTTGCGCACCGCGCCAGTTGCCGTCTGCGTTGCTTTCACGTCCGCGCCCGGAACCGCCGACCCAGTGGAATCCAGAACCGTTCCTTGAATCTGCGACGTTTGGGCATGAAGGCTGATGCTGAACAAGGCACCGGCTAGTGTCAGTAATAATGTTTTCAAGTTTCCCCTCCCCGTGCTTCGGTATCCCAAAGCATATGCTTCGGCGGTCGGAAAGGTACCTCGTATTAATACGAGGTACGGGCGCTCCAATCCGCAGTTTTCCTGTCCTTGCCTGAGATTTTGAATGTAAGATAGGTGGTCGAATGCGGCGCGTGTTCAACAGTTGGGTGGGTTTCGTGCCTTCACCGTCGCTGGCGCGCTCCGGTGGACCAGCGGGCGCGAGATCACGTTTGGTGTCTGCATGGCTGCGGCGCGGGCGTCAGGGGATGGGTTGGAGCATCTTGCGCTCCCTCATCTCGGCGGGCTTCATGGGTGCAATCTTGGCGGGTTGCCTCACGCTGCCGAATATCGACCACGCGACGGTGGCGTTGCTGATGGTCGCGGCCACCGGTGGGCTGGCGATGTTTTGGGGCTGGGTCGAAGCTTTGGCTGGGGCAATCGCCGGGGCGGTTGGCTTGGCCTATTTCTTCTTGCCTCCCGCCGGATTTCGCATCGCAAGCCCCGAACATGTGGTGGCCTTAGCGGCATTCCTCCTCATCGCGATTGCCATTGGTCAACTGGCCGATCACTCCAAACGCCTGCTGGCGCAGCGCGACAAACTATTGAACCTATCTCCGGACCCTTTGTGCATCCGCGATCTCAACGGAAATTTCCGCAGCGCCAATGAGGCAATCGTGAACATTCTGGGATGGTCCGAGCAGGAATTATGTTCCCGTCCCTTTCTGGAGTTTGTACATCCGGAGGATCGAGCGCACACCCAGGCGGCCTACGATGAAATGGCGCGCGGCCGTTCCGCCGCCAACATTGAGAATCGCTATCGAACCAAAGATGGCCGCTGGCGATGGCTGAACTGGACGCTCGCGGCGCCCGCGCCCGGCGAGTCCGAAATATCCGCCGCCGCCCGCGACGTCACCGAGGAGAAATTGGCCCGCGAAAAACTCCGCGACCTGGCCGCCCAGTTAATGACGGCACAGGAGGAGGAGCGGCGCCGGATTGCCCGAGAGTTGCATGATGATGTCACCCAAAGGCTCGCTAACGTAGGTATCGAACTGGGCTTGCTGAAGCGAAACGGGAGCCAGTCCCTGGCGGGTGAGTTTCACGAAGTGATCGATGGTCTTCAGGCGCAAATATTTGAGCTTTCCGACGGCCTCCGGTCGCTCTCACATTCGCTTCACCCCAGCGTCCTTGAATATGCGGACCTGCCCGCCACGCTCGAAATGTACTGCCGCAAGTTCACGGAACAGCACAGTATCCCGGCGAGTTTCACGGCGCGCGAAGTGCCCGACGAAATCCCGCGCGCGATAGCGGTGGCGCTATTCCGCATCGCTCAGGAGTCTCTGCACAATGTGGCGGTGCACTCGGGCGCGACGGCCGCTAGCGTGGTCCTGGCGGGCCAGGATCGCACCAGTCTGTCATTGTTTATCATCGATAATGGCAAAGGATTCGACGCTGGTAAGAGCAAAGCCAGCTCCGGCCTGGGCCTGTTGAGTATTGAGGAACGGGCCCGTAATATAGGGGCTTCGGTGATTATCGATTCGACGCTGGAGGCCGGAACCAGGCTCACGGTGAAAGTACCTCTGGGGGAAGCGTAAAGGAGAGACATGAGACACCGTATCATCCTCGCCGACGACCACGAGATCATCCTGGACGGATTACGCCGGATATTGGAGCCGGAATTCGACATCGTTGGCACCTGCGCGGACGGCCGGGCGCTCCTCGCCGGGATTGAGAGCCTGAAACCGGAAGTAGCCGTGGTGGATATCTCGATGCCGCTGCTCAATGGCATGGACGCATTCCGCAGCGCCAAGAGTACCCACCCGCGCACGCGCTTTATTTTCCTGACCGGCAGTCCCGACGCTTCACTAGCGACGCAGGCTTTCCGCCTGGGAGCCGCGGGATACGTGGTGAAACAATCCGCTGCCGAGGAATTAGTGGCAGCTATCCACGAGGTGCTGGCGGGGCGCGTTTATATCGCTCCCCGTATTGCCAATGAGGTTTTGCAGAATTTGATGAGCCAGCCCACCGACAGCTCCAAGGACGGCAGCGGATTGACCAGCCGCGAGCGCGAAGTTCTGCAGTTGCTGGCGGAAGGCAAGATCGTCAAAGAGATTTCGGCGATCCTGCATGTTTCGCCGCGAACCGTCGAGTTCCACAAGAACAACATCGTGGCCAAAACCGGCTTACATACCACCGCCGAGCTGGCGCGTTACGCGGTCCGCAATGGCCTGGTCTCAAATTAGGAGGAGGAAGCGATGGCGAAAGCAAAGAAAAATGTGGATCGTCGAAAGTTCCTGAGGGGCGCGGCCACGAGCGCCGCCGGCTTGATCGCGTCATCTCCTGTAGCCTTCGCGCAGCGCGCCGCCGAAAAACCCGAAGCCACTGGCGGAGCCGTCGACGTTACGTCCAACGTCCGCTGCGGCGCCGACTTCATGGTCGATGTCTTCAAGTCGCTCGGCATTGAATACTGTGCCGCCAACCCCGGCACCAGCTTCCGCGGACTCCACGAATCGGTCATCAACTACGGCAATAATAAGGACCCCGAATTCCTCACCTGCCTCCACGAAGAGTCTTCGGTCGCCATGGCCCATGGCTACGCCAAGATCGAAGGCAAGCCCATGATGATCATGGCGCACGGCACCGTCGGACTGCAGCATGCGTCCATGGCGATCTACAACGCCTACGCCGATCGCGTCCCCGTCTATATCGTTTTAGGCAACCTGCTGGACATCAACTACCGCCGTGGCTCGGCCGACTGGTATCACAGCGTGCAGGACGCCGCCGCCATGGTGCGCGACTACACCAAGTGGGACGACGCGCCGGTCTCGCTCTCGCACTTCGCCGAATCCGCCGTACGCGCCTACACCATCTCGATGACGCCGCCCTACGAGCCCATCGTCATCGTGGCCGACGGCGCGTTGCAGGAAGAGCCCATCACCGAAAAGAATCTGCGCATCCCCAAACTAGTGACCAGCGCCCCGCCGCAAGGCGACGCCTCCGCCGTGAACGAAGCCGCGAAACTCCTGCTAGCCGCCGAGAACCCCGTCATCGTAGCCGGCCGCTGCGCCCGCACTCCTCACGGCATCGAATTATTGGTCGAACTGGCCGAGCTCTTACAATGCCGAGTGCAGGACCAGCGCCTGCGCATGAACTTCCCCTCGCGCCACCCCTTATATGCGCCGCCCGCCAACGACCCCATCACCGAAACCGTCCGCGATGCCGACGTCGTCTTAGGTCTCGAAGCCCAGGAAATGTGGACCATCACCCACAAAATGACCGGCCTAAACACCTTTGGCATGGAGTCCAGTTCCACCATGAAGCCCGGCGCGAAGATCATTAGCATCTCTGCCATCGAGCTCAACCACAAATCCAATTATCAGGACTTCGGCCGCTACTCCGAAGTCGACCTCAGCATCACCGGCGACGCCGAAGCCACGCTCCCCTCGCTAATTGAAGCGGTGAAAAAACAGATGACTTCCGACCGCCGCATCGCCCTGCAAGCCCGCGGAGCCAAGCTAGCCGAAGCGAATCGCAAAGCCCGCGAACGTAATCTAGAAGCGGCCGCAGTAGGCTTCGACGCCAGCCCCATCGCCACCGCCCGCCTGGCCGCCGAGCTCTGGGCGCAAATCAAGAACGAAGACTGGTCGCTAGTATCGAACGACCGCTACACCAGCTATTGGTCAACGAAGATGTTCGACTTCAAGCACCACTACCAATACATCGGCGCGCAAGGAGCCGCCGGCATTGGCTACGGGGCCCCAGCGGCCGTCGGCGCTGCGCTAGCGAATCGCAAACACGGCCGCCTGACCGTAAACATCAATTCCGATGGCGACCTAAACTATGCCCCCGGCGTCCTCTGGACCGCCGCGCATCACAAAATCCCGCTCTTGAACGTGATCCACAACAACCGCGCCTACCACCAGGAACGCATGTACATCCAAATGGTAGCCGCCAAACAAAACCGGGGCATCGACCGCGCCGACATCGGGACCTCGTTCAAAGACCCCTTCATCAACTACGCCAAGATGGCCGAAACCTACGGCATGTACAGCGAAGGGCCGATCAGCGACCCCAAGGATCTCGGACCAGCTCTAAAACGCGCGATCGCGAAAGTAAAATCGGGCGAGCCCGCGTTGGTGGATGTGGTGACCCAACCGAGATAAGCATGTAGGGCTATGCTGACTGCGATTCTCGGACGCTGCGGCACCGTCCCGACTCGCGAGCGCTTTGGAATGCCACTCGCCATCCTCATTCTCCTCGTCTTTGTTGGCTTCGGTATCGACACAATTATCCACCCCAAGCGACACATGAACAGTTATCTGCGCTCGGGGGGAGACATGCGGCGGGAGCTGAATGAAACCTGCCTCCAGTTCGTAGGCTTGGCGTTTAGTTGCGTATCGGGCTGGATGCTGTATGAACTCGTCCGATCGGTATGGGTCGATTGTTTCAGGTAGCAATCGACGCTGCGCTCGGCAGGACAGTTACAGTTCCATTACTCGAACAACTCAGCGTGACTTCCTGTCCTGACCAAGATCAAGACTTGATTCATGACCTTGTAAAGGAGCAACCAATCCGGTTCAATATGGCAGTCCCAATGTCCAGTCCAACTTCCGCGAAGCGGATGCGGCCTGCAGCGGGGAGGCAACGGCTGCTCCTCCTGCAGAAGGTTGACCACCGCTTCCAGTTTGCTTAGATCCTTGCGCTGCTTCTTTACCCGCCGCAGATCCCGCTCAAAAGCGGTGGTCGTGCGGAGTTCCAATGGCATCAGATCCGCTCGCGCAATTCACGAAACGAACGGTAACGCTTCAGCCCACTGATATCGTTCGCTTCCTTCATCGCTTCGATGGTTTCCTGATTCGGTACCGCGACCGGGAAGGGAAGACCCTTATGCAACTCCACCTGCCTCAGAAACAAACGGATGGCTTCGGTAGTCGAAAGACCTAGATCACTAAAGACCCGCTCGGCGGATTTCTTAAGTTTTGGATCAATCCGGGCGTGCACCATTTGTGTCTTTGTGCTGCTCGTGGGCATGGTTTCATTGTATCTCATTTGATACCTCTCATCCCATGCCATACTGTCATCTAACCCTCGGATCACCCAATGGACTTCGGCTACTTCACCCTCAGCGACAATCACTACCTGAACAACACTCGAGCCCCCAACCAGTTCGTCGCCGACATCCTCGATGAAGC
>Ga0097621_100003251_pt1 | contig 11173 bp, 8 predicted proteins | sample KBSMisM72_FD_73165 | JGI IMG/M metagenome (GOLD analysis project Ga0097621, IMG submission 73165) | Miscanthus rhizosphere microbial communities from Kellogg Biological Station, Michigan, USA - KBS Miscanthus M7-2 (version 2) (version 2) | ecosystem: Host-associated > Plants > Roots >... | reverse complement strand
AACAGCTGGTCGGACATATCGCTGCCGACTTCATGCGCACTGAAGTCTTGCCCGTCGCGGAGCAGATCTATGCGAAAGACTGGTCCCTAACGCGCGAGTTGCTACTCAGGGCAGGCGAGTTGGACCTGCTGAGAGTCGACATCCCGGAAGCATATGGCGGCCTCGGTCTCGACAAAGTTTCATCGGCATACGTCGGCGAACAGATCGGGATACTGCCGTCCTTCGCCGGATCACTCGGAGCACACACGACGATAGGCACGCTGCCGATTGTGTACTTCGGAAACGAGTCGCAGAAAGAACGTTACTTGCCGAAACTTGCGAGCGGCGAAATGATCGGCGCCTATGCATTGACCGAACCGGGCTCGGGCTCTGACGCGCTTGCCGCTTCCACCAAAGCGACTCTCACTAGGGATGGCAAGCATTATCTTTTGAACGGGCAGAAGATGTGGATCACGAATGGTGGCTTTGCCGATCTCTTCACCATCTTCGCGAAGGTGGACGGCGAACAGTTCACGGCGTTCATCGTTGAACGCGAGATGGGAGTTGTGAGTGGCAGAGAGGAACCAAAGCTGGGCCTGGACGGATCTTCGACTACGGCGCTCATTCTCGACAACGTGAAAGTTCCTGTCGAGAACGTTCTCGGCACAATTGGCCAGGGCCACAAAGTCGCTTTCAACATCCTCAATCTCGGCCGTTTGAAACTCGGCACGCGTAACATCGGCAGTGCGAAGCAGGCGTTAACGCGTGCGGTTCGTTATGCAGTCGAGCGCCGCCAATTCGGACGCGCGATTGCCGAGTTTGGCTTGATCAAACAGAAGCTCGCCGAAATGGCAGTGCGTTGCTACGTTGGCGACGCGATGGTCTACCGCACCCTCGGCGACGTGGATCGAGCGTTGGAAGCAATCGATCAACTCGATCACAATCGCGTGTTAAAAGCGATTGAGGGCTACGCCGTCGAGTGTTCCATCAATAAAGTTTGGACCAGTGAGGCGTTGGCGACTGTTGTCGACGAATCGTTGCAGGTATTTGGCGGTTATGGCTATTCGCAGGAGTTTCCCGCCGAACGTGCCTATCGCGACGCACGCATTACGCGAATCTACGAAGGCACGAACGAGATCAACCGGCTCATAATTACAACTCGACTATTGCGCAACGGAGGTCTGGGCGAGGTTGCTGTGTCCAATGAAGCGTCGGGGCCGTTCACCTCCGAGCGCGACTTGTTAACGCGCGCGAAACGTTTGGTGACGAGGCTCCTGGCTAGAGCGCAGGATCGCTTCGGCGACTCGCTCGCAAACGAACAGGAGCTATGCGGTTTTATTGCCGACATGATTATCGAGATCTACGCGGTCGAGAGCGGCGTGTTGCGCACCGAGAAATTATTATCGAAGCGCGATCAGGAGAGTTGTGCGGTCCAGATCGATATCACTCGCGTGTACGCCACTGATGCTTTCGATCGTCTTCAACATGCTGCGAAACAAGCGGCGAGTACGATGTCAGACGATAGCGAGTACGGCGCACTCATTTCCGATATCCGTTCGCTTTCCGATCAAGCGCCATTCGATACGGTCGCTGCACGTCGACGGATTGCGGATGCTGTGATACTTGCGGGACGTTACTACCTTTAAGACGCTTTATCCACAGATTACACAGATTGTATGAACATCCATCTGGTTCGGCATGGTCAGGCCGGCACACGCGAGGCTTACGATTCACTATCCAGTCTTGGTCAACGGCAGGCGCAGTTGTTGGGTGAATACTTTCTCGCCCAGCGACTCGAGTTCGCGGTCGTCTACTCCGGCTCAATGCAGCGACAACAACAAACGGCGGCAGCCGTAAAGAATGTTTACGATCGGGCCGAAGTTTCTTTTCCGGCGGTAACTGTCGACGATCAATGGAATGAATTTGACCTGACGGACATCTACCGCGAGCTTGGACCAAAGCTCTCGGAGATTGATGAAGAGTTTCGCACTGAGTACGAACAGATGCGACTCGAGGTAAAGCAGAACATTGGCGTGAGCGAAGCAAAAGTTCACCGCCACTGGCGACCGTGCGATACGAAGATGGTCGACGCGTGGATCTCGGGAAAATTGTCGTATAGCGGTGAGACGTGGAGGCAGTTTCAGGAACGGGTTTGCACCTGTCTGCAAAAGTTTGAGCGCCTGCCGCCTCGAGCGAATGTTTTGGTGTCGACGTCTGCAACGCCCACCGGAGTGTTGACCGGCCTCGCCCTCGGACTCAGCGAAACACGCGTCAGAGAACTTGCCGGCGTGTTATATAACTCGTCCTATACGACGTTGCGATTGCGAGATGGGCGTTTGCAGATGTTTCAGTTCAACGCCGTCCCGCACCTCGCGACGCCTGAACTGCGCACGTTTCGGTGAAGCAGAATCGCACTTGGATCGGGTCAGTACAGGGAGCGGTAGCGACCTGGTCCAACCATGGGAAGCGCATCTGATCACTGACCAGGTCGCTACCGCTCCCTGTACTGACCCGATCCAAGGCTGGTAAAGAGAATGGAGACGCATAGAAATGATCCTCGAGTTCAGTGACAAAACGCGCGAGTTGCACCAGCGGCTGACTGCGTTCATGGACCAGCACATCTATCCCAATGAGCAGAAGTTTCATGAACAGATTGCGGCGTCACGCTGGACACCTACGGCGGTCGTCGAGGAGCTGAAGGAAAAAGCCCGCGCTGAAGGACTCTGGAATCTTTTCCTGCCGGAATCTGAGAACGGCGCTGGACTCACGAACCAGGAATACGCGCCGTTATGCGAAATCATGGGACGCAGTGTGATGGCGCCCGAAGTCTTCAACTGCTCCGCGCCTGACACCGGCAACATGGAGGTGCTCGCGCGATATGGAACTCCCGACCAGCAGGAACGTTGGCTCAAGCCACTACTTGCCGGAGAAATTCGTTCATGTTTTGCGATGACCGAACCGGCTGTCGCCTCTTCAGACGCGACGAACATCGAGTCGAGCATCGTTCGTGACGGCGACGAGTACGTCATCAATGGTCGTAAATGGTGGTCGTCGGGCGCTGGCGATCCGCGTTGCAAGATAGCGATCTTTATGGGGAAGACTGATTTTACTGCGCCGCTACACAAACAACAGTCGATGGTGCTAGTGCCGATGGATGCCCCAGGTGTGAAAGTGGTTCGACTGTTGACAGTGTTTGGTTACGATCATGCTCCACACGGACATGCTGAAGTTTCATTTACGGACGTGCGCGTTCCGGCATCCAACTTGTTGCTCGGCGAGGGACGCGGTTTTGAAATCGCGCAGGGAAGGCTGGGACCGGGCCGCATTCATCACTGCATGCGTTGCATAGGCGTTGCGGAGCGTGCGTTGGAAACGATGTGCAAGCGCGTGCAAAGTCGCGTCGCGTTTGGCAAACCGCTCGCAGCGCAGGGCACGATACGCGCGGACATTGCCGCATCACGAATGGAGATCGAGCAAGCGCGGTTGCTGGTTCTGAAGGCTGCTCACATGATGGACACGGTAGGCAACAAAGTGGCTCGAGCGGAGATCGCGATGATCAAATTGGTCGTTCCGAGTATGACATTGCGTGTCCTCGATCGTGCGATTCAAGCGCACGGCGGCGCAGGTGTTTCGCAGGACACTTTTCTTGCAAGCGCCTGGGCACAAGTCCGCACCTTACGTCTTGCCGACGGCCCTGATGAAGTCCACCGCGAAGCAATCGCCAAGCTGGAGCTTGCAAAGCACTGAAGCAGTGTTCAGAGATTCAAAAACGCTCACTGTATTCGCTCTCGCGGTTACGATCTGCATTTCCCAAACGACCACAGCGCAGCCGAGTCTCAAGCACAAGCTTGCACAGAAGACGCAATTCAGACCAAAAGCCGGCGCTCCATTGGATCAGCTGCTCGAGGTTGCAGACACTTTTGATATCCCGATGGGCATTGAGTGGACCGAGTCAGCAAAGTGCAAGGCCTTGCCCGCCGGCATTCAGACTGAAAAAACGGTTAGGGAGCTTTTGCAGTCCATTGTCCGGTCTTGCCGCGGCCAAACACTCACGGTGGACCACGGCATTGTTCATGTTCGTTCCCGTTTTGCGCGGCATCCTCACAACATTCTGAACTTCCGACTTTGGCGTTATCGCATCAAGGATGGCAACGTGTATGGCGCCGCATTCGAACTGCGACTGGGAATTGACATGGAGCTTCACCCGGAGAAATACACTGGCGGATGGAACGGTGGATACGGTTACCCTGGGGATGACGTCCTGAGTATTCAAAACATAACCTTCTCTGGAAGAAACATCGCGGTCAGGGATGTTCTAGATCGAATCGTCAAGGCCAACGGTAACTCGCTTTGGGTCGTCCGATTAAATGCCGCCTCGCTTAATCAACGCGTGCCCTTCAGTACGACGTACAAAGACGACGAGGCAATCGTCCGGATTTGGCAGATCCTACCGCTGAAGGAAATACACTAGTGATGGCTTTTGTACTAAATCCCGCCCACGGCAGTGGGCGGATTGGTTCAAGTCCTTTCTATAAAACGCATCTCAGAAAATGATTTTAATCCCGCCCACGGCAGTGGGCGGATCCTTCAGGCCCTTACTATTTATCCTGCTCTATGAATAGGTCGGACTTGAACGAATCCGCCCACTGCCGTGGGCGGGATTGAAAACGGCGTTTGGTCCAAGGTTTTATAGATAGGACTTGAACGAATCCGCCCACTGCCGTGGGCGGGATTAAACCGTTTTCTGAGATGTGATTTATAGAAAGGACTTGAACGAATCCGCCCACTGCCGTGGGCGGGATTTCGACTTGAGGAAAGCGCTAGTGATGGTCCGTTCAATAGTAGGTAAGGGTGCGATAGGCGACAGATAGCGGTCGGGTGCCTTGTGAGTCTGTCTGCCATCTCGTTAGTTTCGTCCAGTTGCCATGCGCGTCGAGCCGATCGGGAGCGTTCGACTCTTTTCTTCTCGATCCGTCCTGGTTTAGCACGACCTCATCTAACAGCCGGTCCGGGACTGAAATGGTGGTGGTTTTTTGGAGCGATCCGTCGGGCCCGTATTGTTCGAGCAGTTGACCAGTGCGGATGGTCTTACTAGCAACTGATCCATCGGGTTGATATGTAATTGTTTCGCTGCGTCTCTTTTCGGCTTCGTAAAAGCTCGTTGAGGCCAATGATCCGTCCTCACGGTAGACCATTCGCTGAGTTGTCAGCAGGAGCCGACCGTCGAAATTGTTTTTGAACTGATCCAGCAAAACTCCCCGCGCGTTGTACTCGCTGGTCTCAGTCGCGTGGCCCAGCTCATCGCGCTTGAAGGTCTTCTTCGAACGTAGCGAGCCGTCTCCGTTGTACGTCAGCTCTTCTTTAAGCAGCTTCTGGTCGTCGTAAACATCCACGGTGCGGAGCCACATGTTGCCGGCGCCGTCGTAGTTGATGGCCTCAGTCATTCTTCGACCGTCAAACTTCATCACGATTCGGCGACTGAGCACGCCCTTGTCATCGTAGATATGCAGATCGGTTCGATCCCCGTCCTCATTAAACGACGCTTCCATTTGCGGCATTCTCGGTCCTTCGACGTAGTTGCGGTCTTTCAAAACAACCGTGGCGACTTCAACTCTAAAGGTGCGCACCGGTCCTTTGAGAGCGTACGTTGCGTCCGCGTCCGATCTTTTCTGCGCGTGCCCCATCATGAGCATGAGGGCAACCAGCACTACGGCCTTCAGGGGTTTCATATTGCTTTCACCTGGCTTTGCTTCAGGAGTTCCAAATTTGCCGGCTCGACGTGCGAGTTTTCATCACCTGAAAACTACACCGAAAGAGAAACGAACATTATCAGCACGCAACTTGGGGAACGCCAGTGTATTAGACTTATCCAGGAAGATCGGATTGTAGTCGACCTGGAAAACGCGCACAGCTACACGCTCACTCACGCGCACGTCGACTCCGCCGCCCAGCGCCAACGCGAAATCCGTCGAACTAAAATCATCTCTGGCATTAATGCTGGGAACGTCCAGTGTTGAGTGCGTGACCGCGACGCCCGCGAGCCCTCGTACAAACGGCGAGACTCGGCTGTTGCGTAGGAACCTATACTGTGGTCCGCCCAGCACATTGAAGACCCGAATGTGAGTCGTGATTCTACCTCCCAGCACGTCCGCTACGCTGTTTGTCTTAAAGTGACCGGAGAAATCTCCGGTTAAGCCGAAGCCTCCCGTTAAGTTTACGGTAGCTGAGGCGTTGAAGCCGTGGAGAGTCTGTTTGGGTGAGAAAGGGAGAATTATCGGCGTCTGCGTGTGCGGGTCGATTGGATCAGGTTCGTAGTCAATTCGCATGACCGAATAGCCACCGAACAACTCGAAGCGCGACGGATCACTAGATTGCGCGACGGCCAGTGGAACGAAGCACAACATCAACACAGACGCAAAGAACAGTTTGTGCATGTAGGATCATCTCTCCTTTGGCTGGACATCTTAACAGAGCCCAACGGTTCGTAAATTCTAAAATTTTGAATGGCGTTGGCATCGAAAGTTCAATGGAGCGGTGGCACATGCAACCCATGGCTAGAGTTTCACATCCGTTTAGACCAACACAGCTTCTCTTATTTCCGGACTGGTAGTGACACCAATGAGAACATCAAACATCTTCTTCCTTCCGATGCTAATCCTTACAACCCTGATCGTGGTCGCTGCGCTTCCTGAACGCTACTCATTTGCGTCGAAGACTCAATCAGGAGCGGAGGCGGCGCGAACTTTGGCCCTTGATACTCTGGAAGGTCTCGACATCCGAGGCTTGTCTAATCACGGATCGGATCCAGTAAAGGTTACGTCCGATGTTGCGACGTATCGTGGCCGGCGTGCGGTACACATGATTAATGACGATCGAGGCATCGTGAAGGGCAACCGATCGGGAGGAGAATCACTGGCCATAGTTAAGGGCTCGATGTTTAAGGACGGCACGATCGAAGTGAACCTTGTTGGCATTCCTCGCCCGGGATCACCGCCCGATACGCGCGGGTTCATCGGCATCGCTTTTCGTGTTCAGGAAAATGGAGCGCGCTTTGAGGCGTTTTATTTACGGTTCACCAATGGTCGATCGGATGACCAGCTCCGGAGGAATCATACGACTCAATACATCTCAGAGCCGGAGTTCCCATGGTTCCGTTTGCGAGAGGAGAATCCGGGAAAGTACGAATCGTATGTCGACGTTGAAGAGAAGGCCTGGACGAAAGTCAAAATCGTCGTGAAAGGTGTGACGGCTTTTCTTTACGTCAACGGTTCTCAACAGCCATGTCTCGTCGTGAACGATCTGAAATTGGGTGAGAGTCAGGGACAGGTTGCGCTCTGGAATGGTTCCGATACCGAAGCCTATTTCTCACGTTTGAAGATCTACCAGTAGAAGTTTGAATCGTCCAGTAATTTTGAAATCACGCCGAAGGCGTTCGCTAATTTCAGCCCAGGGTTCGAGCGTAGCGAGAACCCTGAGGATCAAGTCGAAAATTCTCGTATCAACCCTGCAAGGGTTTCTCTCAAGACGAACCCTTGCAGGGTTGAACGGTTGTCTTGATCGTGTCCCAGGGTTCTCGCGATGCTCGAACCCTGAGGATCAAGTCGAAAATTTCGTATCAACCCTGCAAGGGTTTCTCTCAAGACGAACCCTTGCAGGGTTGAACGGTTGTCTTGATCGTGTCCCAGGGTTCTCGCGATGCTCGAACCCTGGGCTGACATTAGCGAACGCCTTCGGCGTATTTAAACTTAGGCGGTGCAAGAAATGGAGTGACGGTGCGTTCCATTGCCAACGACCCGAGCCATTCGAAGGAGGTCTAAAGCAATGACGAAATTCACCGTTCGCATCCTAACCGCCGTAATCACCTTTACAATCGGAGTAGCAATCGCCACTGCCTGGGTTTTCAATCGCACCGAAGAACCACGAATCGAACCTCTCGAACTTGGTTCAACTGGATCGACCATGGAGATGGTGTTTGTTTTGGACACCACCGGCTCAATGGGTGGGCTTCTCAATGGCGCCAAGCAACGGATTTGGGGAATTGTTAATGGAGTTATGCAAACCTCTTCGCTTTCGTCAGTGAAAGTCGGATTAGTTGCATACCGCGACCGCGGCGATCGGTACATTACGCAGGTACTTCCGTTGACCGAGGATCTGGATAAGGTTTACTCGACACTGATGGAATACGAGGCAGAGGGCGGAGGCGATGAGGCAGAAAACGTAAGGCGCGCGTTAGCACAGGGAGTGGCTAACGCCGGCTGGTCGCAACCTTCTGCAAATCACGCCCAAATACTCTTCCTCGTTGGTGACGCTCCACCTCACGACTACGCTGATGAACAAGATCCTCTCACAACCGCCGACCTGGCAGTGAAGCAGGGAATAATCGTGAACACGATTCAATGTGGCACTTCTGCTACGACCAAAGAGGTGTGGGAAGCAATTGCCCGCCGTGGTCAGGGACAGTATTTCCTGATTCCCCAGAACGGCGGCGTGCAAAGAGTCTCTACGCCCTACGATGAACAGTTGAGTCAACTTGGTACTCGGCTGGGTGGAACATTCCTGGCATATGGCGGCGGTGCAGGTGCGGAAGGAGAGAGCTATCGAGCTGCACGAAAGGAAGTATCGGAGAGAGTTGAGGCTTCTGTTGCCGCGCTTTCTGCACCTGAGGCGAAGGCGGAGAGAACAGTGAATAAGGCATTGAACTCGAAAGCATATGTCGGTGACCTGTTGCAGGATATTGAAAACGGGTCGACGAAACTCGCAGTAGTTAAGGATGCGGATCTACCATCGGAACTTCAAAAGCTCTCAGCTGAAGAACGAGCGAAGGAAATTGAAAAACGACTTGCCGAGCGCAGTGAGATCCGTAAACAAATCCTGGCCCTCTCAAAGCAACGCGACGACTACCTGGCGACGCAAGTAAAGCAGGGCAAAGGCGGAGCACAAAACGGTTTTGATGTTGCGGTCTCCGCGGCCTTGCGTGAGCAGCTCGCGAAGAAGGGAATCAAGTAGTAAGAAAGGTGCTTGGACACAGTCAGAATCACCTCGCGGTAGCGGGTGGGTACGAAGTCAAACCGATCGATTAGAGCGGGGGCAAGCCCCTCTTCCTGACTTGTTCTATTCTCAGATGCGCAAACGTTGAATGGAACTTGAATCAGAAAATAAAACAAGTCAGGAAGAGGGGCTAGCCCCCGCTGGTTGAAAAGGAACCAGCAACACACTAATACCTCACAACGAAAGGCTGCGCACCCACTCGCTACCGCGGGTGGTTCTGACTGGTGAAAGACAGAAGTTGCTGAAAATCGCCTCATATTACTAACCATCCACGAAAAAGTTTGTCACACACGATCCTTCTCCTGAGGAGACCTTTTCCGCCGTTCTTTGACGCGTTATCCAGTCAAGAATTTACAGGTGGAGGCTGCGATGGAGCGCACTTATTCGTGGAACGGATTTGTTCTTTTACTGCTACTGCTCGCCGCTGGCGCGGTGCACCAGACCAAAGCCCAGGATGATGGCACAACCAGCCGAGTCCTGACGTTGGACCAGGCGATCGCGATCGCATTGAAGAACAACCGCGAAGCAAAAAACGCGCGGCTCGAGATCGAAAAGGCTGACGACAAACTCCACGCCTATCTCACCCGACGTCTGCCATCTTTCAAAATCAGTTCCCTGGTCTCGCAGCCGTTCAACAGCTTCGACACAACTTTTGAAAGAGGCGTTTTCGGCATTTACCCCGGCAATGTTCCAGTGCCGCTTCAAGACACCGTAATCAAGTCGTCCACGAACACGACGCTGCTTCTCACCGGACAAGTTACTCAGCCTATTACCCAACTGCGCCGTATCAATCTTCAGATCAAGCAGCAGAAACTCGACGTAGAGATCTCCGAAACGAAATTGCACGCTACCGAACAATCGTTAGTCAACGACGTGAAACGCGCGTATTACGCGATGCTGCAAACCGAGGGCGCGGTGCGGGCGGCTGAAGAGTCAGTAAAGCTGTATCACGAACTCGATCGTGTGACGGGCGAGTATGTGGTCCAGCAGGTCGCACTGAAGACCGATCTGATGGACGTGCAAACAAAAGCCGCGAAAGCCGAGTACGAAGTGTTGACTCTGAACAACTCCCTGAGCGCCCAAAAGGAACAACTGAACCACCTCCTTGGACGTGACGTGAGGACAGAATTCAGTGTCACGGAGGGCCTCGAAACTGCCCAGGCAACGATGCGTGAAACGGATTTAATGGCCGCGCGAAAACGTGCCCTCGAACAACGTCCGGAGATTCGCGAAGCGCGGTTGCGTCTACAACAAGCGAACCTCGATAGGCGAGTCAAAAAATCAGAACGCATTCCTGACGTCAGCCTGACGGTTAATACTGTCACGACCGCGAACTATTCGAACTTTGTGCCGCGCAACGTCAACGGCGTCGGCATCCAGGTTGAATGGGAAGTCTTTGACTGGGGACGCAAAAAGCACGAGCTCGCAGAGAAGAATCGCATCATTGAGCAAGCCGACAACACGGTTCTCGAAACCGAGAGCCTCGTGTTGTTGGAAGTGAACAGCAGGTTTCGTACGTTACAGGAAAGCTGCCAGCTCATTCGCATCGCGCAGCTTGCACAAACAACCGCGCGAGCAAACGTACAGATCGCGGCTTACAAGTATCGACTTGAGGCCGTGCTGCTGAAAGATGTGCTGACGGCGCAGACGTCGCTGGCTAGTGCGAACTACGACTATCAAAAGGCGCTGCTTTCTTTCTGGACTGCCAAGGCTGATTTTGAAAAAGCTTTAGGGGAAGACAAATGACAAGCAAAGAAATTCGGACTACCGCCCTGCTGTTGATGATCGGTTTGCTAGTCGGCTGTTCGAAAGAAGTGGCGAAACAGAAAGCGGCAAAACCAGTGAAGGTCAAAGCGGTCGAAACGCACTCGTCGCTAAATAATGTTCGTTACTCTGCGAGTATCAAGCCTGCGGCGCAGGTTGAAGTCGCTTTCAAGGTCAGCGGGTATATCGACGACATCGCGCGTGAAAAAGATCCGGCAGGTCAATGGCGTTACATCCAGGCCGGCGACATGGTCCACCAGGGCGCAACACTTGCACGCGTGCGCCAGAGCGATTATGCAGCGCGAGTAAACGAAGCGAAGTCGCAGGTTGGTGAAGCTCAGTCGGCACGTGATGCGAACAGTTCTCAGCTTCAGGAAGTGAT
>Ga0097621_100003250_pt1 | contig 11174 bp, 12 predicted proteins | sample KBSMisM72_FD_73165 | JGI IMG/M metagenome (GOLD analysis project Ga0097621, IMG submission 73165) | Miscanthus rhizosphere microbial communities from Kellogg Biological Station, Michigan, USA - KBS Miscanthus M7-2 (version 2) (version 2) | ecosystem: Host-associated > Plants > Roots >... | reverse complement strand
CGGCACCACGGCGCCCGCTGAACGCTGATTCATGGGGATCAGTTCTTGAGCTGACGCGCGTAGAGCTGGTCGTACAGCTCGAGCTTCGCGTGATTCGGCGAGGTCTCCGGCTGCTGAGTGTCGCCAAGTACCATCGCGCGGCCTGACGCGCCGTCTTTGTACTGCGGCCACTGCGCGAGATTCCTTCCGTTCGGGTCTCCGTTCTTGGCGAAGTTCACCCAGTAGGACGAGATGATGTCGGCCAGTTTCCGTTCCGCTTCCGAGGCGGACGTCAGCTCGGGCGAACTGGTGTCGGGAAAGACGCGAACGGCTTTCAGGTTGTTGAACACGTACGGAATCTCCGCCGTGTGCACCGCGCGGAGATTCGGCTTGCCGGGCTCCGGCGGCGGCTCGTGCGTGAAGTAATAGAGGTAGGCCTTCTTGCCGATCGCGGCTTGCGCCTGTGTATAGCGGCGCATTTCCCAGGCCATTTCGTCGCTGAATGCCTGTTCCGACGACTTCGCCGCTTCGTCGTCGGAGCCCGCCGGGTAGAGCTTCAAGTACGCATCCGCCAAATCGCCCCAGCGTCCTCGAACGCGTGTCGTCCACTGTTCCGCCGTCGGCCCACGAAGGATGAACGAACCTTCGTCCTTGTTCGATCCCACGAGGATGTCGACCGCGTTCTGTTTCCCGTTCATGAACGTGATGGACTCGTCCTCGGGAATCGCCCATCCGTCGACAATCATGCCGGCGCCGCGCAAGTTCTTCGTGATGTCTTCCGTCGACTTCGCGCGAAGCTCTGAAAGCGGCAGCGTCATCATCGGCATGGCGCCGCGGCCGGTGCCGGGATCTTCGGCCGACTGACGCGATCGCATCGGCGCCATGCTGAGGCCCATCCACGCACCGCTCTCTGAGATCGCACGGCGGAACAGGCCATTGGCCTGAGGCGATCCGACGAGGCCCGCCGACAACGCCGCGCCGGCCGACTCGCCGAAAATCGTCACGTTTCCGGGGTCGCCACCGAAGGCCGCGACGTTTGTCTGCACCCACTTCAACGCCGCGATGCAGTCCCAGACGGCCTGGTTGCCGGAGGCGTTGTGTCCCGATTCTCTGTCGAGCTCCGGGTGCGAAAAGAACCCGAACGGACCGAGCCGATAGTTGAGCGTCACGACGACGACGCCTTTTCGTGCGAGCGCCTCGCCGTCGTTGTGGCGGCTCGAACCTGCGCCTTCCGTGTACGCGCCGCCGAAAATCCACACCATCACGGGACGCCGGTCGCTGGCACGCGTCGCGCCGGTCCACACGTTGAGATACAAACAGTCTTCGCTGGCCGGCGGCGAGTCGGGCATGTCGACGGAGACGTTCAGACGGCCGATACCCTTGGGCTGCACGCAGACGGGACCGAACGCATCAGCCTTGCGAACGCCTTCCCAACGCGCGACCGGCTGCGGAGCTTTCCATCGAAGCGAACCGAGCGGCGGCGCGCCGAACGGGATGCCGCGGAACACGCGAATCCCATCCGGAGAATTCGCGGCCGGCGCAATCAGCCCGGCATCCGTGCGAACGGGATCGGAAGGCGCAGCGATGAGCGACGCGCACGCGCCAAGCGCGACCAGTGTGACCACAAAATGCTTACGCATACTGCGTTATAGTCTACGGCACACAGAAGCGCCTGCGGCCAGCCGCGCGCGAGAGCGAGCGGCTCGGCGTAAGTTCGCGCTGGGGGTGGGGCCCCAGCGCAAGTGGAAAAATGAAAACACCTGTTGTGAAGACATCGATCGTTCTTTGTCTTTGTGTTCTGTCTTGCGCGCTGCTGGCTCAGCAGAAACAGTATCCGTACCCGATGGTTCGCGATCAGCGCGGTGCGGTGCCGGCGGGACCGCGCGTCGGCCCGTGGAACAGCCCGCCGCTTGGCGACGGTCCGTTCCTCTTTGACAGCTACGAGCAGCGCGGCCTCCGGGCGGTCGTGATGGCAAAGGGCCTTTCGCATCCCTGGAGCATCGCGTTTCTCCCTGACGACGTGATCTTGATCACCGAGCGCCAGGGCAGGCTCCGTGTCGTGCGACATGGAAAGCTCGAGCCCGAGCCGGTCGCCGGAATTCCTGCCGTCACCTCGCTCGGCACGATGGCTGGCCTGATGGACATCGCGCTGCACCCGAACTTCGCGCAGAACAAGTGGATCTACATCTCGTACCACAAGCCGATGGGCACGGCGAAAACCGTGGACGGCACGAACCGAGACGCGCCGGTGGCGAGCAATTCGATCCTCCGCGGCACGTGGGACGGCAAAGGCCTCACGGATGTCCGCGACATCTTCGTCGCCGACGACGTCGACATGGAGGCTTCGCGAATCGCGTTCGGGCCGGACGGCATGCTCTACATGGGCATCGGCGGACCCGGGACCGGATCGAAGATCAGCATGGATCGCGCGCAAGGGACGAACGATCTCGCCGGCAAGATTCTTCGCATGAAAGACGACGGCAGCGTGCCGCCCGATAATCCGTTCGTCGGGAAGGTCGGCTACAAGCCGTACATCTTTTCGGTGGGCCACCGCGTGGAGCTTGGCCTCGCGTTCAATCCGTACACGAACGAACTGTGGGAAACGGAGAACGGTCCGAACGGCGGCGACGAGATGAACATCGTCCGCGCGGGCCGCAATTACGGCTGGCCGATTGTCAGCTACGGCCGCGACTACAACGGACCGCGTTTCAGCCCGACGCTGCCGGGCATGGAAGATCCGATCGTGTACTGGGTGCCGTCGATTGCGACGTCAGGCCTCGCGTTCTACACGGGCGACAGATTTCCAGGATGGAAGCGCAATGTGTTCGTCGGCGGCATGCGCGAAGGCGAGATCGCGCGAAGCGGACAGATTCAACGCATCGTGTTCAACGACAAGTGGGAAGAGATGCGCCGCGAACCGCTGCTGCGCGAACTGCATCAGCGCGTGCGCGACATCAGACAGGGCCCCGACGGCCTGCTGTACTTCATCACGGAAGAGGATCAGGCCGCGCTGCTGCGCATCGAACCGGTTCAATAACCGATTCGCACGACGTACCACAGCACGGCGCAGATCGAGGCGCCGACGAGCGCCATCGCGGTGAGGGTGGACGTGAAATACGGGTACACCATCATCACGAGCCCCGCGACGAGATGCGGCCAGCGCTGCTGCTTTTTTCCGTAGACGAACAGCACGAAGCCGATACCGCCGGGAATGAGCGACAGGAAAATCCAGGTCGGGTCGAAGCCGGCGAGGTCCATGAGGGTAAAGGACGGGTGAAGGACGCCCGGCTGATGATACGCTCCGAAGGCCCGATACGAGTAATGGATGAGTGGCGGCCTCTACGTCCAATATGGCTGCGGGTTCAGCGCGCCGGAGGGATGGCTGAACTTCGACGCCAGCCCGACGCTTCGCTTCGAACGCTCTCCGGTCGGGTTTCTCTACACACGCAACGCGAGCCGTTTTCCAGGCGGCGTCCGGTACGGTGACATCATCCGCGGGCTCCCGATTTCCGACAGTTCCTGTCGCGGGCTCTACTGTTCCCACGTGCTCGAGCATCTGGCCTTGGAGGACTGTGACAAGGCGCTCGCCAATAGCCTCCGGTACCTGGAGCCCGGCGGCGTCTTCCGCATCGTCGTCCCGGACTTCGCGGCGTACGTCCGGACGTACAACGAACACGCCTCCGACGACGCCGCGATCGTCTTCATGGAGTCGAGCGCACTTGGCCGCCGCCAACGCCTTCGCGGCTTGCAAGGGGTCCTACAACACTGGCTCGGAAACAGCGCGCATCTCTGGATGTGGGATGAACGAAGCTTGGCCGCTCGTTTGCGTCAACATGGGTTCGTGAACATTAGACGTGCCGCTTGCGGCGATTCCGAAGACCCCCGGTTTGCCGACGTGGAAAGCCCCGACCGTTTTATCGACGCTCTGGCCATCCAATGCGCTCGGCCACGCTAACCCTCTTCCTGTCCGCGACGCTTCTGCCGGCGATTGCCTCGGCGCAGCCGCCTGCCAAGCCGGAGGCACGCATCGACGAGCCGATGACGGCGCGCGATCGCATCGACTGGATCGTCGTCGGGACGATTGGGCTGAAAAGTCTTGCCGTCGTCGGTCCCATCGGGACAGCGTGGCAAACCGCGTGGAACACGCCGGAAGAGTGGGGGCAAACGTGGTCCGGCGCGGGGAAGCGGTACCTGGAGCGCGAAGCTGACGTGGCCATTTCGAACACGATCGAGGCGGGGCTGGGAGCCATTTGGGGCGAACGCGCCGACTACATCCCCTCTCACAAACAAGGCATCAAGCCGCGCCTTGGCTACGCGCTGAAAACTGTCTTCCTCGCGTATCGCCCCGACGGCCATCTCGCTCCTGCCTGGGGACGGTATGCGGGGAACACGATCAACAACCTGATCGAGAATTCGTGGCTGCCGCCGAGCGCCACAACGTGGCAGCAGACCACGTGGCGCAGTGCCAGCGGCTTCGGGACTCGCGCGCTCGGGAACGTGTGGGAAGAGTTCTGGCCCGACGCAAAGCGGAAGCTATTCAAACGGAAGTGAGTGGAGCGATCGCATCGGCCTCCGGTGGTCCCCACGTCTCCGGTTCGTATTCGTAGATTGGCGTCGCGTTGTCGAGCACGGGTTCGACGACGGTCCACGCCGTTTCGACCTCGTCTTCGCGCACGAATAGCATTGGGTCGCCTCTGAGCGCGTCGCCGAGCAGGCGTTCGTAGGGCGACATCGCGTCGCCTTCGCCCTGCCGGGCGATGAGCTCCACGTGTTCTCCCACCATCGCTTCGCCAGGCGCTTTGGCCGTCGCGCCGATCGAGACGATCACGTCCGGGCTCAGACGGAAACGGACGAAATTACCCGGGCGGTCGAGCTGGACGAGAACCTCCGTGACTGAGACCGGCAGGCGTTTGCCCGCGCGAATGTAGAACGGCACCCCCCTCCAGCGATTGGAGTCGAGGCACAGACGAACGGCGGCGAATGTCTCGACGGTCGAATTTGGCGCGACGCCCTTCTCATCGCGATATCCGCGAAACTGGCCGCGCACGATGTCGTTGGACGCGAGCGGCCGCATCGCGCGAAACGCGCGCAGCTTCTCGTCACGAAGCGCATCCGGATGATTGTCCGTCGGCTCTTCCATCGTGAGCAGCGCGACGAGCTCCAGAAGATGATTCTGCACGACGTCGCGGATGGCGCCGACCTCGTCGTAGAAACGTCCGCGCCCCTCCACGCCGATCTTCTCCGCCATCGTCACCTGCACGCTTCGGACGTGCGTACGATTCCAAATCGGCTCCAGGAACGTGTTGGAGAATCGGAAATAGAGGAGGTTCTGCACTGGCTCCTTGCCGAGGTAGTGATCGATGCGAAAGATCGCCGGCTCCTGGAAACAGCGATGCAGCGTGTGATTGAGCGCGCGGGCAGACTCGAGGTCGCGCCCGAACGGCTTTTCGACGACGACCCGCGCGCCGCTGTTGCAGCCAGACGCCGCCAGGCCGCTGGCGACCGTCGCGAACGATTCAGGTGGAATCGCCAGGTAGTACAGCGGATGTTTCGCGTCGCCGAGCGCAGCGCGCAACGCCGCGTACGTCGAAGGGTCTTCGTAATCGCCGCGAACGTACTGAAGAAGCGATGCGAGCTTGTGGAACGCTTCGGGATCGACGCCGCCGTTGGCCTCGAGGCTTTCGCGCGCGCGTTCGCGCAACGCGTCGACGTTTGCGGCCGATCGACTGACCCCGATGATGGGCTTGTCGAAACGGTGACGTTTGATCAGCGCCTGAAGGGCCGGATAGATCTTTCGGAACGCGAGATCGCCGGTCGCTCCGAAGAAGACCAGCGCATCCGACTCGTCAGCGGCCATTCCGTTTGCCGAGCGTCTCTTCTTCGTCGCGTGGAGCGTCGGTGGTATGCCCTTGTTCGTCGGCGTTCGACACTTCGCTGTCGTCGAACAGTGCGCCAATCGGATTCACTGGCACCACAGGATCGTGGTCCGTGCCTTCCACAGCGCCTTTCGTGATGTCGTTGTCGTTGGTTGGTTTCATGGATTGATTCTCCGCAGCGTTCGCGTCCACCCACCAGGTGACGCTGCCGTCGATGAGTGTGACCGCTGCTGCCGGGCAGAGGCGTGGATTCGTCCGTTCGTCGAGCGCGGCGCGGAACGCGCGCGATTTGTCTGTGCCGCTTACGAGGAAGAACACATGGGCGGCCTGCGACAGCACGGGGAGCGTGAGCGTGAGCCGCGCCGGCGGGTCGGCAGGCACGTGCACCGCGCACACCCACTGTTCCCGCTCGTCGAGGACCGGCGAGTCGGGAAAGAGCGACGCCGTGTGTCCGTCGGCTCCAAGGCCCAACAGGACGAGATCGAATCGCGGTCGCCCGTTCGCGAAGTATTGCCTCATCGTGTTCTCGTACTCGCGTGCCGCGACATCCTCAGGCACCGCATTCGACGCCATTGGATGAATGTGTGATTCGGGGCACGGCACGTGCTGAAGGAGCATCTCCCGTGCCATGCGGTCGTTCCTCCGCGCGTCATCGGCGGCGACGAGCCGTTCGTCGCCCCAGAAGACGTGGACCGCCGGCCAGGAAACCGCGCCGCTCGGTTTCGCGGCGAGCCCACGATAGAGTCCGCGAGGCGTGTTTCCGCCAGAAAGAACGAGGGAGCAACGACCATGAGCGGCGACTGTCGAGTTGATCACCTCGACGACAGCGTCGGCCGCGTCGATGCTCAGCTGATCGAGCGTGGGGAAGACGTGGACCGCGGGCGCCATTACTTTTCCGCGTGTCCGCCAAATTCGAAGCGCATCGCCGACAGCAGCTGATCGGCAAAGGTCGCTTGTCCTCGCGAGCTGAAGCGTTCGTACAGCGCCGCGCTCAACACGTGCGCGGGGACGCCTTCGTCGATCGCCGCCGCCAGCGTCCAACGGCCCTCGCCGGAATCGGAAACGTGACCGGAGAAACGTGCGAGGGTTGCGTCCGTCGCGAGGGCGTTGGCTGTCAAATCGAGCAGCCACGACGCGATCACGCTGCCGCGTCGCCACACCTCCGCGATGTCGGCGAGGTTGAAGTCGTACTCGTAGTGTTCAGGATGCCTGAGTGGCGTCGTCTCTGCGTCCTTGTCGTGCTGGTGGCGACCGATGTTCGCCCGTTTCAGGACGTTCAACCCCTCCGCATACGCCGCCATGAGGCCGTACTCGATGCCGTTGTGAACCATCTTGACGAAGTGGCCTGCGCCGCTTGGCCCGCAGTGGAGGTAACCACGTTCCGCGGTGCTCCGGGTGTCGGTTGTGGCGGCCCGCGCCGGAGTCGTCGACACGCTGGCCGACGGCGCCAACGTCGCGAAGATCGGATCGAGACGCCGAACGACGTCAGCCTCGCCGCCGATCATCAGGCAGTAGCCTCGATCCAGTCCCCAGACGCCGCCGCTCGTGCCGGCGTCGACGTAGTGGATGCCTTTTGCCTTCAGCGCATCTGCGCGGCGGATGTCGTCGACGTAATGCGAGTTACCGCCGTCGATCAGGACGTCGCCCGCCTCGAGCTTGTTGCTCAGCGCCTCGATGGTCTCATCCACGACGGCGGCGGGCACCATCATCCAGATCGCGCGCGGCGTGGTCAGCGAGGCGACGAACGTGTCGAGCGAATGTGCGGCAGTCGCCCCGTCTTTCGCGAGGGCGTCAGCGGCGCTGCTGTTCACGTCGTACGCGACACACGCGTGTCCGCCGCGCAGCAGCCGCCGCACCATGTTGGCGCCCATTCGGCCGAGGCCGACCATTCCGATCTGCATCGATGTGCTCCACGCTCATCCTGCCACGGACGAGCTGCGCAGGCATAAAGGAACTCGGACGACCCGCTCAGCGATAGGCGTAGGCGAAGTACGCGACGACCAACGCCATGAGGCCGAGGACGACCCGTGCGACGCTCATCAAACCAGTACGGGCGACGTGGCGGGTGCCCGGTGGCTTCACGCCCGTAACTGCAGCAAAGGCTGCCATGAACGCGACGACCCAGAGAACGGTCAACCAGCTCATGCACTCGGACGTGCAAACGATGTTCCTTCGCTGGCGCGCAGTTTGCGTTCGGATGAGTCGAGATGCGTCGCGCTTGGACCGCCGGCGTGGTGGCGTGCTGTCTTGTGGTGCTTGCCGCGAGTCACGCCGACGCCTACTCCGTTCTCGCCCACGAGGCGAACGTCGATGTGCTGTGGGAGAACGCGATCGTGCCAGCGTTGAAGCAGAAGTTTCCCCGCGTGACGCCTGAACAACTTGTCGACGCACGCGCCTACGCGTACGGCGGTTGCGTGATTCAAGATCTCGGGTATTACCCGTTCGGCAGCCACTTTTTCAGCGACCTGCTGCACTACGTGCGCTCCGGCGACTTCGTCGCCACGCTGATTGCCGACGCGAGGGATGTGAACGAGCTCGCGTTTGCACTGGGTGCGCTGGCCCACTACGCGGCCGACAGCAACGGCCATCCTCTCGCGACCAATCGCGTCGTGCCGCTCGAGTACCCGAAGCTTCGGGAAAAGTTCGGCAGCCGGGTGACCTACGCACAGTCGCCCAAGACTCACATCGTCGTGGAGTTCTCGTTCGACGTCGTGCAGGTGGCGTCAGGCGTGTATGCGTCGGAGGCTTTTCACAAGTTCATCGGGTTCGAGGTGGCGATGCCCGCACTCGAGCGGGCGTTCCGTGCGACGTATGGCCTCGAGATGAAGGAACTGTTCGCGGACACCGACCTGGCGATCGGCACCTACCGTCACGCCGTCAGCTCGATCATTCCTGAGATGACGAAGGTCGCATGGCGGGATAAGCGCGAGGAGATTCTGAAGGTCGCGCCGAAGATGCAAGAAGCGACATTTGTCTTTCATCTCACGCCGCGGCAGTACGTCCAGGAGTACGGCGACAAGTTCGAGAAGCCGAAGTGGTGGGCGCGATTCTTCGGCGTGCTCTTCAAGCTGCTTCCGAAGATCGGTCCGTTCCGTCCGTTGGCGTTCAAAGTGCCGACGCCCGAGGCCGAGCAGTTGTTCGTTCAGAGCTTCGCGGAAACGCAGCGCGGCTACCGCGAGGCGCTCGCGAATCTGCGCGCGCAGCGCCTGGCGCTCTCGAACCGGGACCTCGATACCGGTTATCCGACCGCACTCGGCGAGTACACCCTCGCGGACAAAACGTACGCGGAGCTCGTCAAGAGACTCGCGGATGACAAGTTCGCAAACGTTCCGCCTGCGCTGGCGGAGAACCTCGCCGCGTTTTTTGGTGACGCCGCCGTTCTGCCGGGCGATGACTCGCGCCATCACAAACGGTCGGCGAAGCTCAGGCGCGATCTCGACAGGATGGCAACGGCCGTTCGCTCATCCACATCTCGACCGGCCAATTAGAGGAACGGATCTTGTAGCCATAGACATCGAGGAGGAAACGATGTCCCGAAGGTTTCTCAGTCACACCATCGTCGCGTGCGCGTTGACATTTGGCCTCGGCGGCGCGGCGTTCGCACAAGAGCACGAAGTGAAGAAGGCGGGCGAAGCTGCGGCTGATGCCGGCAAGGATGCGGGCAAGGCTGCCGAACACGCTGGCAAGGCTGTCGCGAAGGGTACCAAGAAAGCCGCGAAGGCTACGAAAAAGGCGGTGACGCCGGATACGACAACCGCGGCGTGCAAGGACGGCACGGTGCAGCAAGGCAAGACCAAGACGACGGCGTGCGCGGGACACGGCGGCGTGCAGTAGCACACCGCCGCGTCGTCAGTTATTTCAGGCTCGTACTACGAGAGACGCAGCCGCGGCCTTGAGGGCCGCGGCTTTGTCCGTACGCTCCCAGGTGAATTCGGGTTCCGTGCGGCCGAAATGCCCGAAGGCCGCCGTCTTCTTGTAGATCGGCCGGCGCAGATTCAGCTCTTCGCCGATGCCTCGTGGCGTCAGCTTGAAGTGCGCGCGCACCAGTTCAGTGATCGCCGATTCCGGGATCGTCCCGGTCCCTTCGGTCTTGACCAGCAGTGACACCGGATCGGCGACGCCGATGGCATATGCCAATTGCACGAGCGCGCGATCGGCAAGACCCGCAGCGACGACGTTTTTCGCGATGTAGCGAGCCATATAGCAGGCGGACCGATCCACCTTTGTCGGATCCTTGCCAGAGAATGCACCGCCGCCGTGCGGCGCGTAGCCGCCGTACGTGTCGACGATAATCTTCCGGCCGGTGACGCCGGCGTCGCCGTGCGGTCCGCCGACGACGAAGCGTCCAGTCGGGTTCACGTAGATCTTCGTGTTCTTATCGGACATCCCGGCCGGAATCGACGGCCTGATGATCCGCTCGATGACGTCCTCACGGATCTGCTCCTGCGAGACCTCCGGGCTGTGCTGGCTGGAGACGACAATGGCATCGACACGAATGGGCTTTGTCCCGTCGTATTCGATCGTCACCTGCGACTTGCCGTCGGGACGCAGATACGCGAGCGAACCGTCTCGACGGCTGGAGGAGAGACCGCGGGCGAGCTTATGCGCGAGCATGATCGGCAACGGCATCAGCTCCGGTGTTTCGTTGCAGGCGAAGCCGAACATCAGCCCCTGATCGCCGGCGCCACCGGTGTCGACGCCCATCGCGATGTCGGGCGACTGGCTGTGGATGGACGAGAGCACGGCGCAGGTCTCCGCGTCGAAGCCGTACTTGCCGCGCGTGTAGCCGATCTCGGCGATCGTCGATCGCACGACTTCCTGGTGATCGATGACGGCCTTGGTCGTGATTTCGCCTGCGACGAGCGCCATGCCGGTCGTGACGAGCGTTTCGCACGCAACGCGGCTCATCGGATCTTTCGCGAGAATCGCGTCGAGGATCGCGTCGGAAATCTGGTCGGCGATCTTGTCGGGATGTCCTTCGGTCACGGATTCGGACGTGAACAGAAATCTGTCGGCCATATCAGTTCCTTTGTGTGAGAGCTATTTCAATTCCTTGCGAACGATAGCGGCGCCGTCGGCGAGCGCCCGCAGCTTCATCTTGGCGACCATGCGTGCCAGCGGCTTCATGCCGCAGTCGCTGCTCAGCGTGACCTTTTCAGCCGGCACGTATTTCAGGACCTCGCGGATGCGCGACGCGACCTGCTCAGGCTTCTCGATGGCATTGGTGCGGATGTCGAGCACGCCGATCTGGATGCCCTGATCCTTCGGCAGGTTCTTCAGGAAATCGACGCCGTCCATGTGGCGGTTGGCGTAGTCGAG
>Ga0097621_100003249_pt1 | contig 11176 bp, 6 predicted proteins | sample KBSMisM72_FD_73165 | JGI IMG/M metagenome (GOLD analysis project Ga0097621, IMG submission 73165) | Miscanthus rhizosphere microbial communities from Kellogg Biological Station, Michigan, USA - KBS Miscanthus M7-2 (version 2) (version 2) | ecosystem: Host-associated > Plants > Roots >... | reverse complement strand
CACGCGGAACGTGGTTGACGAAGAGGCCCCCGAACGGCTGCTCGGCGCTGATGGCGCCGTAGTCGATCGTGACCTCCTGCGTGCTGCTGGTGTCGGGCACGAAGTTGCTGAACTGCCCTTCCGAACCGATGTTGCGGATCGACAGGCCGTCGAGCAGGACGCGGGTGTCACCGGTGCGGCCGCCGTGGATCGTCATCGTGGAGGTCTGCAGGTTGTTCGTCCCGCCCACGTCCATCAGGTTGCCTTTGCCGGGCTGTCCGGCCTGGAGACCGGGCAGCAGGACCGCCGCGTCCAGATAGTTGCGGCCGGCCGGGATGGCGTCGATGACGTCCTTGCTGATGACGCGCTGCTTCGCCGTGGTCTGGATGTCGACGGTCGGGCTCTCGCCCGTCACCGTGATGGTTTCGGCCACCTCGCCGACGCGCATGTCGGCGTTGACGGTCGCCGTGAAGGAGCCGGTCAGTTCGAGCCCCTCGCGCCGGACGGTGCTGAAGCCCGGCAGCGAGAACGTCAGGGCGTACGTGCCGGGACGCAGGTCCACGATTCTGTACTGGCCGGTCCCATCGGTGACCACCGAGCGGACTTTTTCGATGAGGGCCGGGCTCGACGCCTCAACCGTTACTCCCGGGAGCACCGCTCCCGAGGCGTCCTTCACCACGCCCGTGATGGTTCCGGCCGCTTGACCGAACACCAGAGCGGGGATGATCACAACTCCGACGATTGCCAGCAGAATCTGCCGTGCCGTACGCATGGGCACTCCTTTAGGTTTCGATGAGGGGAACAAACGCACTACGCCCCCTGGGATTCTAGGTACCCAGGATCGGGCAGTCAACGACTACGGCGCCGGAATGTCGCCCGGCGCAATAAAGCGCAGGGCCAATGTGAGTTATAGCCAGAAACCGATGCCGGACGGGACGCCCCCAACGTGCCCGTTTGATGAGGGGCGCCGGCCATCAGGGCCGGCGCGTGGGTAACGGCGCGGCGCCGTTACTGAGCGTCCCCGGGCGCGTCCACCTTGACAGGACCGGTTGAAGGAGCGCCAAGTGCCTGAAGCGCCAGTACCGACCCCGGACGGTGCTGCCGGCCGGTGCGGTCCCTGCGAGCAAGCGCGACATCGAGCGGTGTCTTCCCCAGCTTGTTCTTCGCGTCCATGCTGGCGCCGTGCTCGACCAGCAGCTTGATGGCGTCGCCGCCCGCCCAGTGCAGGGCAGTGTCGCCGGCATCGTTGGCCGCGTTCACGTCCAAGCCCAGATCGAGACAGAACTTCACGCTCCTCAGCAGGTCGGCTTCAGTCGCACGCTCGTACTCCAGCGCATCGCTGTTCTGGTCGAAGCGCCGTCCCAGTCCGGCTGAGAGCATCAACAACGTCGTGTTGTTCTTCTGCTTGGCGAATGGATCCGCGCCGTACTCGACGAGCAGTTCCATCAACGGGATGTCACCGCCCCGGGCCGCGCGCATCAGCGGCGTGGAGCCGGCGCCCAGGAACTGGTTGCCGGGACTGTTGTGCCGGCGGAGCACGGGCGTCTTCAGGGTCTGGTTCGGGTCGGCGCCGTGGGCCAGCAAGAGTCTGGCGACGTCCATCGGCCCGAGCTTGCTGGTCTTCTTGGGAGCGGGCCGCCCGTGCGTGAACTCCAGCGTGTTCATCTCCGTGGCCGCGTACAGTGCTGCCCTGCCCGTTTCGTCGGCGACGTTGGGATTGGCTCCCGCTTCGATCAGCATCGCGGCCAGGTCGTAATGACCGTTGGAGATTGCCAGTAGCAAGGCGGTCGTGCCTTCGGGATCCGCCTTGTTCATGTCGGCGCCCGCTTCGACCAGCGCCCGTGCCGCTCCGATCGAATCCTGGCGGGCGGCGTACATCAAGGCCGTGAACCCGCCGCGCGGCAGCGCGGTCTGGCCGCCGACCTTGCGCGGAAACGAGGTGGGCTTCGACTGGATGTTGAGATCCGCCTTGTTCTTGACGAGCATCGAGACGGCGGCCTGGTGATCCAGTCCGGCGGCCCACATCAAGGCGGTCTCGCCCATCCACGATTCCTGGGCGTTCACGTTCGCGCCGTGCGCGAGCAGCACCCGCAGTGCTTCGGCGTTGCCAGAGCGGGCGGCCGTCATGAGCGCGGTTTCGCCCTCGGGCATCGCGGCCTTTGCGTCCCCTCCCGCTGCGATCAGCGCTTCCAGGATCCCGGCGTTGCCGTTGGTGGCCGCCATCATCAGCGGCGTCACGCCGTAGCGATTGGGCACCTCGACGGGGGCACCCGCGCGCAGCAGCAGCTGCACCATCTCGACTTCGTCCGTCCAGACGGACCAGTGCAAGGCCGTCGTGCCATCGGCCTGCACGGACGCCTTCAAGACGCCCGGTGTCTTCAGCTGGACACGGACGGCCTGCTTGTCACCGGACTTGATGGCGTCGACGAGCGCGGCCGCATTGCCGGCCGCGAACGCGGGGGCCACCGCGAGCATCGCGACGAGCCCCAGGCCGCACAGTCTCAGGGAGCGCATGGCGGATCACCTACATGTCGGCTTTGCCGGTACTGACGCCGAACTTCGTGTCGGGAGCCCCGAACTTGTACGCCACGGTTTCCCAGAGGTTGCCGAGCGGCGTGTGTTCCTTGTTCACCACGTGCCGGTGGCCCTTGCCCGGCTCGCCGCCGACTGCCACCAGCGGCAGCGGATACGGACCGTGGACGTTCGCGTTGCTCATCCCGCTGCCATAGAAGACCAACGAGTGGTCGAGCAGCGTGCCGTCGCCGTCCGGGGTCGCCTTCAGCTTCTTCACGAAGTTGGCGAACATGTTGAGGTGATAGACGTTGAGCGACGCGTGCATCACCTTCACGTCCGGCTTCTCGCGATGGTGCGAGATGGTGTGGTGCGGCTCGGTGATGCCGATCTCGGGATACGTCTTCATGCTGAGCTCGCGGGCCATCATGAACGTGAAGACGCGGGTGACGTCGGTCTGGTAGGCCACCGCCATCAGGTCGTACATCAGCGCCACGTGCTCGGCATACGACTGCGGCACGCCGATGGGCGCGTCCGGCAGGGTGACGTCGGCGGAGTTGGTGGCCTCGGTGCGCTGAATACGGCGCTCGATCTCGCGCACGCTATCGAGATACTCGTTCAGCCGGACGGAGTCGCTCGCGCCCAGACCGTGATCGAGCTTCTTGAGCTCGCCGGCCACGGAGTCGAGCACGCTGGCGTCCTGCCGCTGGCGCGCCAGGCGCTGCTCGGCCGTGCCGGGGCGGCCGAACAGCCGCTCGAACACGTTGCGCGGGTTGATCTCCATCGGCATGGGCGTCGTCGGCGACGACCACGAAATCGTGTTCAGGTACGCGCACGCATACGACGGGCTGCAGCCGCCCACGTAACCGCTGAAGTCCTCGGTGGCAATCTCGATCGACTTGAACGGCGTGTCCTGACCGATCTGATCGGCCACCACCTGGTCGATCGTCTTGCCGAGGTAGAAGTCCTGGCCTTCCGTGATCTTGGCGATGGCGCCGCTCAGCCAAGACGACGCGGCGGTGGCGTGGCTGTCGTCGTTGCCGGCCCGGTCGAGATTGCTGACCACCACGACCTGGTCCTTGAGCGGCTCGAGCGGCTTCAGGATCGGCGTGAACTGGAAGCCGGTGCCCTCGGTCTTCGGCCGGTAGCGCTCCATGATCGCGCCATGCGGGATGTACACCGCGCCGAAGCGCGTCTGCGGATTCGCCGCGGTCCTGGCCGTGGCCGTCAGCGCCGGCACCATGGCGTCGAGAAGCGGCAGCGCGATGGTCGCGCCCGCGCCTCGCAGGAAGGTCCGACGGGGCAAAGACGACTTCAGGATGAACATGTCACGGTCTCCTTCGGCTACCGGCTACGTCGTGAAAATCTTACGCGATCTGACCCTAGAGCGGACGCCCGAATCCTACCGGGACGCCAGCGTGCCCGCCGGCTTCTCCGGTGCGGTCATCCGCATCTGAAACGGTGCACTTTTGACGATTCCCAGGATGATCGAGCCCATCCGGTAGTCCTGCGCGGCCGCGTCCCGGACGATCTTCCGGACCACCGGCATATCGGTGGACTCGAGGCCCCGGCCCACGCCGTACATCAACAGCTTCTCGGACAGCGTGCCGACGAAGGCTTCGGGGTGCCGCAGCACGGCCTGCCGCAGCCCCACCACGCCGCTCACCTGCGTCCCGTCGAGGAACTGGCCGGAAGCATCTATCGGGGCACCCGCGTCGACCGTGCGCCACGCGCCCACGGCATCGAAGTTCTCGAGCATGAAGCCGAGCGGGTCCATCAGCTTGTGGCAGCTGGCGCACACGGGATTGGCGCGATGCTCTTCCATCTGCTCGCGCATCGTCAGCGGCCGCGTCCGTTCGGCGTTCGTCTTGAGCGGCGGCACGTTGGCCGGCGGCGGCGACGGCGCCATGCCGAGCAGGTTCGTCAGGATCCACTTGCCCCGCGACACCGCCGACGTGCGATCGGCGTTCGACGTGAGCGTGAGGATTCCGCCCTGACCGAGCAGCCCCTTGCGCGCCTCGTCCGTGATGGCCACGCGGCGGAACCGGTCGCCGGAGACGTTGGGGATCCCGTAGTGCCTCGCGAGCCGCTCGTTGACGAACGTGTAGTCCGCGGTCAGGAGTTCGCGGACATCGCGGTTCTCACGAACGATGCTTTCGAACAGCAGCTCCGACTCCCGCCGGAAGGCCTGGCGCAGGTTGTCGTCGAACTCGGGAAAGATCTCCGCGTCGGGCGTCGCGTTCTTCAGGTTGCGCAGCTGCAGCCACTGGCCCGCGAAGTTCGTCGCCAACGCCGACGAACGCGGGTCCGCCAGCATGCGGCGCACCTGTTGTTCGAGAACCGGAGCCGTGCGGAGGCGTCCCTGCGCGGCCACGTCGAGCAGTTGCTCATCGGGAATGCTGCTCCACAGGAAGAACGACAGGCGCGAGGCCAGATCGAAGTCGTCCAGACGGTAGGCGCTGTTGGCCGCCACCGTCGCCGGATCGCGCTCGAGCCGCAGCACGAACTGCGGGGCCGCCAGCATGCGCTGCAAGGCACGCTCGATCCCGAGCTCGAAGGTCCCCGTCTTCCGTCCCGCGCGATAGAAGTCCATCAGGATCTTCTGATCGTCGACGCTGAGCGGGCGCCGATAGGCACGCTCCCCGAGCGTGCGGACGATGCGCGTCGCGCACGGCAGTTCCTCGGCGGCCGTCGCGGGCCGGCACATGAAGACGCGCCGCCGGCTAGGCGTGTCGCCCGGGCCGCTGACCGAAAACGGCCCCGTGACCGCAAGGCTGCGGATGTGCGGCACGCCCGTCGCATCGTAGGTGTCGAACGAGCTGCGGTAGGGCTGGAGCTTCCGCGTGTTCTGGACCAGCGACCGCTGCACGAAGGCCACGCCGACGTCGTGCGGACCGGCCGTCACCGGTACCTTGGCCTGCAGCCTGGCATCGACCTGGGCGGCGCCCTTTGCACCCTCGCCACCGAGACCACCGACCTCACCGCCGCCCACGGTGGTGATGAAGACGCGCTCGCCGTCCACCGTAATCTCGAGTTGATACGGATACTCGAGACCGCGCGGCTGGTCGACGTTGGTACGCATCAACGTCGCCGACAGCTTGTATTCGCCGTCGACCGGGAAGGTGTGGCGGACCATGACGCCACCGATGGTGCCGAACGGCTGACCCTCGATGTGCTGATCCTGTGACAGGTCCTGCCGGACCATATAGGTTTCCGAGCCGACCGCCACGTCGAGATCGCCAACGGCCATTGCCGCGATGCGCCCCGCCGCGGCGACGTAGCGTTCGGTCAGCAGCGTCGAGAACTTGAGCGCGTCCGCGATGTTGTCGAAGCCGAACGCCGATTCATCCGCCGGCAGGAGCGTCGCGACGTCGCCCACGTCCACCGCGAGCAGGTCACGAATGGCATTGGCGTATTCCGCGCGGTTCAAGCGATGCGGCAAGGGCCGCCCCGGACGAGGCGTGGCAGCGGCCGCCCGATCGAGTCCCGTTTCCAGGTAGGAAATCAGACCCTGCATGGCCGGCTCGTCGGGGCGCGGCACGCCCACGGGCGGCATGGCACGCAGGTGCAGCTTGCGCACCACCTTCTCCCAGACCTCGGTGTCGGCCGCCACGTTCGACAGATCCCGGCCGGTCAACACCAGGCCGCCGGACTTGGTCCGATCGTTGTGGCAGCTGACGCAGTAGCGAGTCAGGACGGCTTCGTGCGGTGCGGCAGTCGCGGGCGCGGCAGGAGCAGCGGGCCGCTGCTGTGCTTTCGCCTCGGGCAGGCCCGACACGATAGACGCGGCGAGCCACGCACCAACCGTCAGCGCAAGGAGTCGTCTCATGGGTCCAGACCGGCCTCGGAATAGCCCGAATCCTGGTGAGTATAACGAACGTTTTTGGCCGGCGTACGGACCAAATCAGGGGAGGTAAGCAGCTGGAAAGCCGACGGTTAAGGGCGAGGAGCCCTCAAGACACGACCGCCTATCCCGATCACGCAAGAACAGTCCCCATTGGGCGCCGCCGAAACATAGACACGGCCCCTGTCGAGGAGCCCGAGGGCGTCATTCCCGCTGGGGTGCATGGCCATGGCCCGCGGATGGTCCCAACTTCTTCCCGATGGTGTAGCTGAGGTCGATCTGGAAGGCGGGCGTGCCGGGAGGAAGAGGTTGCGCCCGTCGGTAGAGCCGAATCGGCCAGCGTTCGCCGGCCCCTTGTTCCAACTCGAGGCGCCACTTGTCCGATTGCCGGACGAATGCATCGAGCCGTTTGTGGTGCGGTTCCCTGCTGGCCTCGTCGACCACGACGAAGTCCACGCGCGCAAGGTCCAGCCATTGCGCCAGCGTCGTCTCGTCATGAAAGCGCTCCGCATAGTTCAGGCCCATCCACGTTCCCTCGGACAGCGTCTTGCTGGCGCGGAGGACCGTCGGCCGTGGGTGCAGGTCGTGGGCGGCCATCGTCGCGACGAAGGCTCCCTCGCCGATCGGGTCGGACGAGACGAGCGCGGTGGACGTGGGCTCCAGCCCCAGCTGCAGCACCTGGTTCGAGACGTCGGCGAAATGCCGGGCGGCTGGTACGGGGGTGCTCCACGCAACTCCGGCGACCAGTACTGCCGCGAAGGCCGTGACCTGTGCCGGCACGCCCCGGCGCCACTCGACGGCGACGACCCGTTCGATGAACCACCGCGCACCCGCGGCGGCGAAGATCGCCCAGATCGCATAGGACGCCACCAGGTAGCGGGGACCTGTGACCGGATACACGATGGAGTGGAACAACCAGACCGCCACCCCAACTGCGAACAGGGACGGCCACAGCGCATCGGATCCCCGGCGGACCACCCGCCCGTAGATTCCAGCGACGATGAACGGCACGACCGCCAATCCGGCCTGGTCCATGATGATCTTCAGGTTGGCCAGGGCGGCGGGGCCGACCAGGTGCCGCTCGGGCACCGGCTCCGAAGCGTACTGCACCATGTCGCGTTGGATCACGTACCACGGGCCGGCGACGACCAGCACGATGACCGGGATCAGCCAGAAGTTCGGCCGCAACAGCACATGCCACTTACGGCTGGCGGCCACGGCGAGGAGCGGCACGAACGCCATCGCCGCGCCGTTGTACTTCGTGAGGAATGCCGCTGAAGCAAGCAGCCCGAAGAGCACGGCGTCCTGAGTGCGTGTGGTTTCCAGATAGCGCCCCAGGGGGATGGCGGCACCGACCATCAGCAGGGCGCACGGCAGGTCGAGCATCACGGACCAGGTCGATGTCTGCACGTCCGGAAACGAGGCGAACCACACCGCGGCCGCCAGTGCGAGCGCCAGCCCCAAGTCCCGACGCGTGAACCAGCACAGGATGAGCGCCAGCGCCACCGTGATGGACGCCGACAGAGCCACCGCTGCCTCGAACGACGGGCCGAACACCAACAGCCAGGCACCGAGCACGATATGGAACAGCGGCGGCCAGATGCCGAAGGCCACCTTCGGGTACGACAGGTAGAACTGCTCGGCGAAGGCCCGCGGACTCTGACCGAGACCTTCGCGGAGATAGTCCCGAATCATCAGGCCGGTCACATAGTGCGCGGCCTCGTCCGGCATGGTGACGGGCTCGTGGGGCCAGCCGCCGACGGCGGACAGCGGCCTCAACCACACCACCGCGCTGAGGATTGCGGCCACGACGACCCACGACCGGGCGAAGGATGACACCGAAGCAGTCTAGTGCCGGGCTGTCGCACCCGGATGACGAACAACAAAAAGAGCTGGACCAAACTGCGCAGTTCGGCGCAAGGCGCTGCACCGTACCACGCTCCCGGATTCACCGATCACGGCGCAGCCGACGAGCTGTCAACATCGGGCCTCGCGTCAGGCTGCCTGAACGGCTGCGCCAGCGCACCCGGCAATCCGCGGAAGCGGGCGCTCGAGTAGGTATCGAGACCGACGGCGATGGGCCCGGCTCGCGGATGCGCCATCGTCCCGAACAGCCGGTCCCAGACACTGAGCATCTGACCGTAGTTGGAGTTGGTTTCCGTCCAAATCCGCGAGTGGTGAAGCGCATGCAGCTCCGGTGTCACCAGAACCAGCCCGGCGCCGCGCATCACCCGAGCAGACAGTCCCAGGTCCGCGTGTGCGAGCGCCTGGGTCACAAATGAGAGCGCAGCGTACGCGGCGACGTACGCCAGCGAGAGGTCGAACAGCCAGGTGCAGACACTGAGCGCCATCGCGGTCGGCACCACCTCGAGGGGATGATGGCGAACGGTCGTCGTGACGTCGAGCACCCGGTCAGCGTGATGCACCGAGTGCAGGCGCCACAGCGGCTCGATGTGATGAGAGAGGACGTGGGTGACGTACGCCGTCGCGTCGAGGGCGATGACGGTGAAGATGAGGGCGGCCCATTCCGGCCAGCCGTTGGTCCAACCGGTCAGCGGCGAGGGCCCTGCCACTGAAACCGCCACCGCGTCCAGCACTGCCACCCACGCCAGGTTGACCGCTTGCTCGAGCGCGAAGAGCCCGAGATTGGTGACCCACCGCTCGGCGCCCTGGCCCGTGGCACTGCGCTGGCGCCAGGTTTCGAGCGCCGCGATGAGGACGAATGCTAATGCTGCCCAGCCACCCACGTCGATCGAGCCGGCGGAGGCGCCGGCTCGTTCAGATTACTTCCGGCGGCGGAACCGGACCAGCGCTATCGCACCGACGCCAAGGGCGACCAATCCCGCCGTTGCCGGCTCGGGGACAACACCTATTCCAGCCCAGGCCTGGCTGGCGGTCAGAACGGCGCACACGATGAAGAGGGCAATTCGCATGACTGTGTCTCCCGAGATTGGTTCGCCGACGCGCGCGAGTTACTTCCGGCGATAGAACCTGGCCGCCGCCACGCCACCCAGTCCGACCGCGAGCAGCGCCAGCGTTGCCGGCTCGGGGACAACACCAGGTGCGCCCGTTGTGGGGGTGCCGGCCCAGGCCTGGTTGGCGGTCAGAACGGCAAGAGCGGCAAGGGTGAGGATACGCATGAAGAGTCTCCAGCTACTTCCGGCGACGGAACTTCGCCACAGCCACGCCACCGAGGCCGACGGCGAGCAGCGCCAGCGTTGCCGGCTCGGGGACGACACCAGGTGTGCCCGTTGTGGGGGCGCCGGCCCACGCCTGGTTGGCGGTCAGAACGGCAAGAGCGGCGAGCATCAGAATGCGCATGAATCGGTCTCCCTTGGACGACGAATCTCCCGCCCCAAGGCGGGACCAGCAAATGGTAGAAGGCGCAACTACAGCCTCACCCTCTTGAACGAATCCTAGGGAGACGGCAAGACCTCTGCCACAAGCTCCGACCGATTGCACGACGCTTCTAAACAGCTGCCGGCAGGTTGGTTACTGGATGCCGTGCTCTATCGGCATGGGCCGCCCTGGACGAACTTGGCCCGATGCAGGGCTACAAACGTCGACTCCTGCGCTGACTTTTCACTGCCGTCATTAGTGGTGTCGGTCTGACCGGGCCGGGGGTAGCATACGCAGCGCATACGTCTTCCGGGACACTGGCGGTGTTCCGGACGCGCGGCCTACAAGGAGCATCCGTCGTGATGTGGAACCGTCTGCTCGCGTTTCCCCTGGCGGCGACCGTCACGCTTGGCACCGTGGCGCCAGTAGCGGCGCAGCAGCTTCCTCTCATTGCAGCCAACGACAACCGCGTCACATCGGGCCAGTTGCGGGACGGCGTGCTGACACTGCGGCTCGAGATGCGCAAGGGCATCTGGCATCCGGAGGGCGAAGACGGAGAAGCGATTCCGGTTTATGCCTTCGGCGAGACGGGCAAGCCGCTGCAGGTGCCGGGGCCGGCGATCCGCGTCCCACAAGGGACGACGATCGACATCACGCTCCACAATGACCTGGCGGTGCCGGCCACGCTTCACGGCCTGCACCGGCGGCCGGGCACGGACGACGACGTCGTATCGGTGGCTGCAGGAGCGACTCGGCACGTCCGGTTCGTCGCGGGCGCGCCGGGGACGTATCTCTACTACGGCCGCACGCCTGACGGGCTTCGCCGCAACCAACGCCTCCACGACGCGCTACTCGGCGGTGCGCTGGTGGTGGATCCTCCTGGGACGGTTCCAGCCGACCGTATCTTCGTGCTCGAACGTTGGGACGGACCCACCCGCACGGCCATCAACGGCAAATCGTGGCCGTTCACGGAACGGCTGGACTACCAGGTGGGCGAACGCGTCCACTGGAAGATCATCAACGCGTCGGACCTGAGCCACCCGATGCACCTGCACGGCTTCCACTTCGAGCTGGACGCGGTGGGCGACGGCGAACAGTACACCCCGTTCGAAGACGGCAAGCAGCCGATGGAATTCACCCACAACGTCGAAATCGGCCAGACCTTCGCGATGACGTGGGTACCCAAGGAGCCGGGCCGCTGGCTCTATCACTGTCACCGGGCCCCGCACATGCGGCTCCCGATCCCGCTCGACGCGGCGGACGTGGTGAAGCTGGATTCCCACGAGCACATGCACGCCCACGACTCGGACTACCTGGGGATGGGCGGGATGATCATGGGACTCACGGTGACGGGCCCGTCCCACATCGACACGACGACCAACTGGACGCACGGGCGTCACCTGGAGCTGGCCGTCGGCAACAGAAGCGACGACGCGCGGTTCTTTCAGCTCGCGCTGCGCAACCTGGCGCCGGCGGCGGCGCACGACAAGCCGCAGATGAGCA
>Ga0097621_100003243_pt1 | contig 11188 bp, 14 predicted proteins | sample KBSMisM72_FD_73165 | JGI IMG/M metagenome (GOLD analysis project Ga0097621, IMG submission 73165) | Miscanthus rhizosphere microbial communities from Kellogg Biological Station, Michigan, USA - KBS Miscanthus M7-2 (version 2) (version 2) | ecosystem: Host-associated > Plants > Roots >... | reverse complement strand
TACAATGCTAACGCAGCCGGTGTGAGGCGGCTAGCGTGCAAGCGCCCGTCGCCGATAGTGCCGCCACGGCAGCTTTGCTAAGGTCGCACATCGCAACAATTTTTCGAACTCTATGCGAGGGGCTTAAAAAGATGATCGCGATTATCTTCGAGGTCTGGCCGAAGCCGAACCGCAAGCAGGACTATTTGGACATTGCAGCAGCGCTGCGGCCGCTGCTCGAGACAATCGATGGGTTTATTTCCGTTGAACGCTTTGAAAGCCTTACCGAACCCGGCAAGATGTTATCGCTGTCGTTTTTCCGCGACGAGGCGGCAGTGCAGGCCTGGCGCAATCTTACCGCCCATCGGTCGGCGCAAGCCAAAGGCCGCGCCGAGGTCTTTGGCAATTATCGCCTGCGCGTCGCAAACGTCATCAGAGATTATGGCATAAACGACCGCCAGCAAGCGCCCCGCGACAGCCTTGCGGTGCACGATCAAGCGCCATCTGTTTGACCGGGCAATGAATCAAAAAACTTCACAGCATGCGGCCACTGCTGTGGCGTGCGTCGCTATTGATGGTTTATTGGGAACGATTACTGGACGGACGCCAAATTTGGTATTACTTGACGCCAACAAGGTCGCCACTGAATGCAATGACGATCGGGATGAAGTCGCCGTTCGTTTTCAATCCGACCGGTCCCGTTAAACACCACGCCGCCCACTAGCGATCAGCGGCCGCGACTGCAAGTGCCCGGGTGCTATTTAGCGCGAACAACGGACGATAGTTGCGGGCGTCCTCAGCGTTGAGGATGGCCATGGTCCGATTATCAAGGACCAGCCACTTTCGTTCAGAGCGAACCGCCACGACTGCATGTTCTGTCAACCGCTTGTCATCGTGCACGATGACAACCCTGAGATCGTCGGCGCCGACTCCCAATTCGCGAAGCGCGACGTATTTTACGATCGCATAGTCCTCGCAATCGCCGGCTCCACTGCCGAGCGTTTGAAGCGGTGATGCCCAATAATCGGCATCACCATATTGGGCCCAATCGCTTGCTGGCTTGATAGTCATGTTGACCGCTCGATTGAGCCATCCCAGCCTGGCGCGCCCCTCGTGTTTTCGGCCAATTTTTACGATCGACAAAAAGCGGCGTGCGGCGTGCGAGCACGTGCTTTCGTTTGAGTGGCAGGCCGCGATCGTCTTCTCGTCGGCAAAAATGCGGGACTGAAGCTCGCGCCATTTCGATGAAATCTCTCCAGTCGGAACGGGCGTCACCGGTAAATCAAACGGCTCCGCCGACGGCAAAGTTCGATGGGGCAGAAAATTCGGAGGCAGGATATCCGGAGTGAGCAATGCGAGCTGCGGGCGCGCGAAATGGCCCGATGGGGGCAGCGCGTCCGGCACCCAGCTCGTGCCTGAGAATAGGTTCGACTCAACTGCCGAGGCGGACCGACTTATCGGATGCATATCCGGGAAGGCAGCGCTGCAGCAAAACGCGACCAAGCAGAGAAGTAGCGTCCGCGCGTTACTCATAACGCCATTTTTTTGCGGCAAAGCAATTAAATGCCCATTAACTACATATGGCCTCCGCTACGGAACGTGTTGCATGGTTAATGTGGCGCTACGACTTAGGCCCCTTCCGCTTGCGCCGATGTCCGCTTTGGGTCATTGGCGGACATTCCCTGGCTCTGACGCAATGTCCCCTTTTACCTCCGAAAGCGGACATTGACAGGCGGCATCGGTATGTCCGCTTTGTGCCATAAGCGGACATTGGCGAGTATCGTCCAAAACAGAAAGACCGCCTCGCGGCGGTCTCTCCGAAAAGCCAATTTGGTTTTCAATTACGCAGCGGGTACTGCTGCCTTCTTCTTGCGCCAGCCGAGCAGCCCAAGTGCACCGAGGCCCGAGGCGAAGAGTGGGAGTGCGGCGGGGAGTGGTGTAACAACAGCTCCATCGAGCGAAAACGCAGCGTTGAAGGCCGGCGGTGTGGCCCCTCCGACAATGTCCATTCCGATGCGCAGCCAATCGGGATCGAGCATCTCGTCGCGCGTCCAGCTTTGCAAATCGGTGACGCCCGCTGGGAACGGCGTACCCGGCGGAACGATAGGGCGAGCCGCAGAGAGCCAATAGAACTGACCGCCGTTGGTTAGCGCTACTTGGGGTACGAAGAAATAATGATCCGCCGAAAGATTGAAAGGCGTTTGGAAGGTCACATTGAATTGTACCTCTTGCCCAGTCAGTGAACCGTTGCCCCCAGTTGTTTGTAAGGGGCTCGGATGAATGCCACCCGGTTGAACAGAATTCAAAGCTGTAAAAGTGGCTGCCAAAGTCAGCGTGGTAAAGTTGAGGGTTCCACCTGCTGAGTCGCGCGAGTCCAGTGCAACGTCCGATGGCGAATTGGTTCGAGTAGGCACATTGGGCGCGCGTACAGTATTGGAATCGGCTGGAAACACCCGGTAAATTTCAACCGTAACCTGGCTAACAGCTGGAGTTGCTCCAGAGCCAGGAACAAGCAGGCCGGTAAAGCTAGCGCTGTTTATCGACGTTTGGATTCCTGTCGTTACAAAGTCGTCGGCGGATTCAATCTCAAATGAGCCCCCAACATCGGGACGGCTAGCGGATGCCATCGCGTTAGTAGGATTGCCGGTGCTGAAATTAAATAAATTGTCTGCCTTTGCAGGAGTGACGACAGCAATTACGCTGCTCAAGATTGCGGAAATTAGAAAACTCGACTTCATGTCGGCCCCTCCTATCAATTGCCAAACCCCATTTTTTTTAACACTTCGACTGTACAGCAACACGTTCAAAGCAGAGATGACATCTCTTGTGAAAAGAAAACGGAATGGTATCAGGACGCCGAGTTTTGTAAAAATTTTATGCTCTGTTTACGCGTACGCTGCCGCTTGTGTCAGTGGCATGTCCGCGTTGTGCCATAAGCAGACATCTAATTAATGCTTATTCGATCACCTCGTCGGCGCTGAGCAGCATCGATGGCGGCACACTCAGGCCGAGTGCCCGTGCCGTCTTGAGATTGATAACCAGTTCGTACTTGGTCGGCTGCTGATACGGAAGATCGCCGGGTTTTTCGCCATGAAGAACACGGTCAACGTAGGACGCGCTGCGCCGGAAGATGTCGACACGATCAGTACCGTAATAGACTAAGCCACCAATTTTCACGCCTACACGCTCAAAATAGATCGAGGGCACACGATACCGGGCTACAAGGGGTACGATTTGCTCTAAATGTCCACCAATCGTGAGATCGGGAGCGAAAAAAATACCGCCATTTCGTTCGGCCACGGTTTTGATAACCCGTTCGATGTCGGCAAGACTATGCACATGAGCGATGATCGGTTGGATGGCAAGCGATGCGGCAGCGTCCTCAAATGACCGATCGTAAAGAGCTGCGCCCGGGTTATCCGGATTGTAGATCATCGCAACATACGAAATATTTGGAGCAATTTCTTTGAGCGTCTGTAGCATCTTGCCGATGATTGACAGTTCAAAAATAGAAAATCCAGTGACGTTACCACTAGGCCGGGCAAGACTTTTTACCCAACCTCTTTCGACCGGCGAGGTGCCGCCTGGGACGATGATCGGAACTGAACTGGTCATTTTCATTAGTATGGGAATTACTCGACCGCCAACGGCAACAACGACATCCGGTTTCAGCTCCAGCAGATTTGCCGCAGCCGCCCGTATCAAATCCATGTTGTCCATAGTCCAACGTTCGTCGAATTGGACATTAACACCCGCCGTCCAACCCCGATTTTGAAGCTCCTCTTTAAGTGCCTGCACACGATCTTGCGTTTCCTTATCGTTCGGAGAAAACGGCATTAAAATTCCAACTCGTCGCATCCGCCCGCCCTGTTGCGCGTGCGCAGCGAGCGGCCATGTTGCCGCGACACCACCGAGAAGCGTGATGAACTCGCGCCGTCTCATTGCCTCCCCCAAAGCTAAGGCGATTGCAGCAATGCACAGCCGATGTCCGCTTTGGGTCAAAAGCAGACATTTGCAGTGCAAAAAGCATGTCCGCTCTACCCCCGAAAGCGGACATGGCCTATCTATTCGATGACCTCGTCCGCGCGTGCGAGGACCGTCGGTGGCACGGTAAGGCCAAGCGCCTTCGCCGTCTTTAGATTGATTACAAGTTCATATTTTGTCGGAGCTTGCACCGGGAGGTCGGCGGCCTTCTCGCCCTCGAGGATACGGTCGACGTAGGTGGCAGCGCGCTGATAGGAGTCAGCCGTATTGGCTCCATAGGAGGCAAGACCACCCTCAGCAACGAAGACACGAAACGGGAATACAGCGGGCAACCTGTAACGAGCCGCAAGCGAAATGATGACTGCGCGGCGTACGAATAATTGCGGGACGGCTGTTGCGATCAGGCCGCCATTTGGTGTGTGCGCGAAAGCAGTGATGGCTCGCTCAAGTTCGGATGCATCGCGCATGCCTATCGGATTGACCTCGATACTGAGCGACTGCGCCATGGATTGGATTGCACTAAATTGCATGAGGCTGGTCTGTGCCGCCGTGTCTCGAATGACTGCCACACGCGTGACGGCGGGGGCGATCTGCTTCAACAGCTCCAGCCATTTGGCGCTTGTGCTGAACTCAGGCACCATCGCAAATCCCGTGATGTTGCCGCCCGGCCGAGCGATGTTGTCGACGAAACCTTGGGCAACCGGATCTACAACCGCCGCAAAGACAATGGGGAGGATGGAGGTTGCTTTTTGAAAAGCCGCGACGCTCTGGCTCGAAGAAGCCAGCACCACATCCGGCGCAAGCCCGGTCAATTCCGCGGCATAACTACGAAAGCGATCGGCATCGGCGGCAGCCCAGCGGGTGTCGACGCGGACATTACGCCCGACAGCCCAGCCGGCCTCCTGCAGGCCCTGAACGAATGCTGCTAAGCGGGTCTGTCCGTCCGGATCGTCCGCGGACGTGTGCATCAGCACGCCAACGCGCCGCATGCGCTCCGGCTGCTGCGCGTGGCTTACCAACGGCCAAGTGACCGCGCTGCCGAGCAGTGTGAGGAAGCGGCGTCGCCTCATTACTGGCCCCCGAGGCTCAGGACGGGGCATCGTACCGGTTCAACCTACCGTTTTGAAAGGCCCTACATGTCTGCTTTGGGTCAAAAGCAGACATTTGCAGTGCATCAACCCATGTCCGCTTTACCCCCGAAAGTGGACATTGTGCTGACGCGCCGAGAACGGCACGTTCTAGAATGGTATATACTTTAGACGCTCTTTCAGGGGGCGACGCACCTTGTTGGAGACTGTCATGCGAAGTGTGGCCCTCCCTCTTATCCTAATTGGCGCTTTTGGCCTCAACGTCTCGTCTTACGCTCGAGATGTATCCCTCGGTAAGCACACCGCCGAGGAGGTCAAAAGCGTCTGCGAGAAAGTCGGCGGGAGATTCTCGCAAGACGCAACTGGACACTACTGCTCGACCGATTGCCACGGAGGTCCTGGTACCGACTGCGTCGTCGGTTGCAAGACTGGTCTGCCATGCGTCGCCCAAGTGATCGGTAGCAGACGCCCCACTAATCTTGCGAACGCGCTGCAAGCGCCCCCGGGCAGTCCGCGCTAGTTGAGCTCGCCTCTTCTCGGGCCAACTTTGATGTCCGCTTTACCCTCAAAAGCGGACATCCGTGCGGTAAGCGACATGTCCGCTAAGGACGTGCCTGACATTCGATAGGTTGCTTGATAAGATATTTAGCAGGGGCGCGCACCAACAGATGGGGTAAGCCATGTTTAGGCTCATCGCCCTCATATGTGCCTCGTTCGTACTTGCGTCCAATTCAGCCTATTCGCAATCATCTCCTCCAAACTCTGATCAGGCAAAGCGGATTCAAATGCTCGTGGACAGAGCAGCTGAACTCGTCAACACCAAAGGAAAGGAAGCATTCTCCGAATTTCGTCAGCGGGGAAGCGAGTGGTTCTCAGGCAACACTTACATTTTTGCTTATGCTTCCGATGGCACCGTGGTCCTCAACCCGGCCTTTCCGGCACGCGAGGGACACGCATACCACGGAGAAAAAGACAAGAAGGGTAAGGCTTTTCACGACGAGATTATAAAGACCGCGCACACAAAAGGATCGGGATGGGTCGATTATTGGCTACCGAAGCCCGGACAGACCGAACCGTCGCAGAAGTGGAGCTACGTTAAGGCTGTGAAGGCCGAGGGGGTCGCGGTCGTTGGTGCAGGTTTCTTTCCGGAGTAACGGGTTCGAATGGTTACAAAGCAACGTCCGTGACGCGGACGCGTCACGTCCGCTTTGGGTCATCAGCAGACATTTTGCGGTGCAATCGGCATGCCCGCTTTACCCCCAAAAGCGGACATTCGGAGCTGCCGTCGAAATGTCCGCTAAGTGCCATAACGGACATGCGCGGCTATTCGATCACCTCGTCAGCTCGCTCCAGGAGCGAGGTTGGGATCGTGATTCCGAGCGCCTTCGCGGTCCTGTTGTTGATGATTAGCTCAAACCGCGTTGCCTGTCGTAGCGGCAGCTCACTCGGCCGAGCGCCACCCAGGATCTTTGCAACCTGCTCAGCCGCAGTCGTATAGATCTCGGATGTCGTCGCGCCATAGGACATGAGACCGCCAGCATCGACGTAAAAACGGAACGCATGCACCGTGGGCAGCTTAGCCTTGATCGCAAAGTCGGCGAGTTGCTGAGGCCGGGGAGCAGAGCTGAGAACGACGTCAGGATATACCAACAGTGCCTCAGGACGCTCCTTCGCGATCATCGCGAGTTCCGGTAACAGCTCTTCCGCGGCCGTCACGTGAGCGGCCTGCATTACCATACCCAAACGCGGTGCGGCCTCCTGAGTTAGCTTAAACGCGTTGGGAGCGGCTTCAGGGTCGTGAAGAAACATCACCCGCGAGATCGTGGGAATTGCCTCGTGGAGGAGTTCGAGGCGCTTTGGCATCATTTCCGTCGTCATGCATGTGACGCCTGTGAGATTTCCATCGGGCCGAGCGAGGTTTTTTACGTGCAGGAACGGGTCGCACGAGTAGACGACGAGCGGTGTGGTCTTCACGGTTTGGGCGGCGATTCGCGCCGCCCTCGTGCCCATGGTGAATATAACGTCGACTGGAACCTGCATTAGGTCGGCGGCCAACCCCGGCATCCGGCCGTATTGGCAATCTGCAAATCGCTGCTCGATGATGAGGTTCTTCCCCTCCACGTAGCCTAGTTCAGCAAGGTGAGCCCGGAAAATATCGAAATGCGGGCGCTTGGGACCCGGCGCGCAGACTTCTAACCAGCCGACGCGCTTTACACTCGCCGCCTTTTGTGCGTTGAGCGAGGTCGGTCCAGCAAACAAACTCAAGCCAAGAGCAAGAACAATCGTCGTCGCGACTTGCGCGACGAAATCCCGCCGTCTCATTGACGCCTCCGATACCTACCGAGAGGGCGTCGCGGCCGCAAACCTGCGCTGCTGCTGCATGTGCCCCACGCAAGCCTAACACTTTACGGCCGGGCGGCGAGTGGCAATGTCACCCAAATGGCCGCTGATCCCGAGAAGGCCCAATGTCCGCTTTGGATCAAAAGCAGACATTTGCAGCGCAAAACGGCATGTCAGCTCTTACTCCAAAAGCGGACATGTGCAGTGCAATAGGCCATGTCCGCTTTGTGCCAATAGCGGACATGGCACCGTTCACTCGATCACCTCATCGGCGCGGGCAACGATCTGTGGTGGCACCGTGATGCCAAGTGACTTGGCGGTCCTGAGATTGATGGCCAGTTCGACTTTCGCAGACTGCTGGACCGGCAGATCGGCTGGTTTTTCGCCCTTAAGTATCCGACCAGCATACAGCCCTGCGAGGCGAAGCGCTTCAGTAATGCTGGTGCCATAACTCATCAGGCCGCCGGCTGTCACAAACTCGCGAAGAGTGTAGATCGCCGGTAATTTTTGACGTGCTGTCAGTTCGATAAGCTTGTCGCGCCGGCTAGAGAAGAAGGGTTCAGCGCTTATCACGAGTGCACCTGCGCGCCGTTGAACCAACGAGACAAAGGCCGCCTCTAGCTCGCTGTCCGTGCGCGCTGGCACGACCACTAATTTTTGTCCAACAGCCGCTGCCCCTGCAAGCGCATCCTTCGTCTTGATTTCGGCATCCGCATTGGCCGGATTTAGAAGGAAGCCAACCAACGCCGCCTTCGGAACTGTCTCGTGCAGGATCTCAAACTGTTTTGCAGTCAGCGTACCAACTAAAAAGGTCACGCCGGTGATGTTGCCGCCGGGCCGGCTTAGGCTGGCGACAAGGCCCAACTCGATCGGATCGCCACCAATTTCGAAAACAATCGGGATGGTTGCGGTCGCCGACTTGGCCGCCAGTGCCGTAGTGTTGCCACCTATTGCGACAATCACGTCGACGTTGCGATGAGCCAACTCGGCCGCAAGCGCCGGCAGTCGCTCGTATCGACCTCCGCCCAGCGGTACTCGATCGTGATATCGCGTCCCTCGACGTAGCCCGCTTCTGCCAGGCCCTGCCGAACTGCGGTCGCGCGAAAACCATCGGAACCTGGCGACCCCGCGCCGAGAAAACCAACCACCGGCCGCGCCGACGGCTGCGCACCGGTCACAAGCGGCCAATTCGCTGCTGTCCCGCCAAGAAGCGCGATGAAGTCACGCCGCCGCATGTGCCCCCCTAAGGACCACGCCTGTGCAAGGTAAGAGGCTAGCACTCTGCGACCGCGATGTCCGCTTTGGGTCAAAAGCAGACATCCACCGCATGTCCGCTTTACCCCCGAAAGCGGACATTTGCAGTGCAACTCGGTATGTCCGCTTTGTGCCAAAAGCGGACATCACTGGTGACATCGGCAGATACGTCACTCGTCGGTAGGGGTGTGAGAACGAATGTGCAATTCGTCCAAGGATGGCGGACGGCTAGTGGATGGGCAGTGCGATCATTTGGAATCGTCACCTTTAGCGCCATTGCCCGCGGGGAACATATGTTCGACGGCGCCTTCCCACAGCTTTTCGGCTGGCTCCTTCAGTCCGGCCAGGTGGTCGGTGGCGAGCTTTACCAAGGCAACGGAGCGCGAAAGTTTTAGTGGCTTTCGGTAGGCGTCGAGATCTTTCAAGACAGGCTTTTGCACTCGGCAGCTGATCGAAATGCCGAGCTTCCTGTTTACGGTCGCGATCCGTTTCTTGCGCTTCGCCATTTCATCGAACCGCCGAGCTTCACGATCCTTATAGCCGCCCCCTGAATGCAGGAGAAGCCATGCGAGCCCTCTTCCATCAGGTCCGTTTCGCTTCTAACTCTTTAGTGACAATCTCCGCTTTGTTCTTAACTTTAGCTACCGCTACCTCCATTCCCTCTGTCGTCTTGTTGAGACGTTTGCGCATACGTCCCGCCAACTCCCTCGTGGAAATTGCCACGCGATTTCGCGGCGGCTTTGGCCGATACGGAGTGACCATGGCAGTGCTCCATTCGATCCGACTTACTCGATGATCTCGTCAGCTCTAGCGAGCAACGACTGCGGAATGTTGAGGCCTAGCGCCTTCGCGGTTTTGAGATTGATGACAAGTTCATACTTGTTCGGAGCCTGCACCGGCAGGTCGGCCGGTTTCTCGCCATTGAGGATACGATGGACATATTCGCCTGCGCGCCGATATTGGTCCACAAAATCAGCCCCATAGGAAATCAGGCCACCGTCGGCGACAAAGAAGCGTTCGAAGTAAACTGCGGGTAGTCTGTGCTTCGCGGCCAGCGAGATGATCAAATCGCGACGGAGCTGTGCCAGCGGGGTCCCCGTGACAATCAGTCCGCCGTTTGGGGTTTGCGCGAACGCCGTGACAGCGCGGTCAATCTCGGAGGCGTCGCGCACGTTGACCGGGCTCACCTCCATCCTGAACGAGGGCGCGGCGGTTTGTATCGCGCCGAACTGGCCGGGCCCGGTCGCAACCGCCGGATCTCGCAGGACCGCCACGCGCGTCGTGCTCGGCGAACTTTCTCTGAGCAACTCCAGCCACTTTGCGCCGATGGCATATTCAAAGATCGCAAACCCGGTGATGTTGCCACCCGGCCGCGCTAAGCTTTCGACAAAGCCGCCACCGACCGGATCGCCAACAGTCGCAAACACGATCGGGACAGTACGCGTCGCCTGCTGCAGAGCCCCGACTGGTGCGCTTCCAGCCGCCACGAGGATATCCGGCGCGAGGGCTACCAGTTCCGCCGCGTGTTTTCGAATGTCGTCGGAATTGCCTCCCGCCCAGCGATATTCGAGCTTCAGATTGCGGCCTTCGGTCCAACCAAATTGCTCCAGCCCTTGCAGCAACGCCTTGACGCGTGTCTCTGATTCCAGATCGTTCTTGGTTGCTTGCAGGAGTACGCCGATGAGCCGCACACGCTCGCCTTGCTGTGCGTCTGCCGAGAACGGCCAAAAATGGGGGGCCGCAACGCCGATCCCAACGAGACCAATAAACTCGCGCCGCCTCATAATCTGCCTCAAGCCGTGGGGCATTATCGTATCGCTTCAAAGTAGCGTTCGGGAAGGGCTAGGCGAGCGTATAAATGTGGCGGTTGATGTCTGCTTTGGGTCAAAAGCGGACATTTCGCAGTGCAATCGCCATGTCCGCTTTGCCCCCGAAAGCGGACATGTCCAGTGCAACTCGGCATGCCCGCTATGTGCCAGAAGCGGACATTCCAATCCCCGGCTGCCGCCACTACTACTCGCACACTTCGCATTAGCGGCAGTTTGAAAATTAAACGACCATCACCATTTATGGGTGCATGAGAGAAGATGGATTTGACCCGACTGACTTCTCGGTCGTCGTGAAGTTGCGAGGGAACCTACCGAAAGCATGGAAATGGGAAATTTACCGTGCTGGTCGGTGGGGGGCGATAGAGTCTTCGCCCGTCTTTTTTGAAAGCATGGCAGTGGCGGCCAAAGAAGGGAAAAAAGCCCTCGCGCACCTGCTGGCGAAAGCGAAACGCGCGGCCTGACAGTCATTGTGATATGCCAGTGGCGCAGCCGAACGGTTGTTTGCGCCCATGGCCAACCTCAGAGTTACGTGCGAGTGCGGCGCCATCTATGAGGTGATCGAAACCAAAGGTCCCTCCAGGGAATCGCGGCCCGTTAAGTGTGTCTTGTGCGACAGAGAAATGTTCGCATGGGAAGGAGACAATGTTGGTCAATTGCACCTCATCTGGCGTCCTGACGAGGATCGCGAATAATGCCTAACCTTGCGCGACTCTA
>Ga0097621_100003238_pt1 | contig 11194 bp, 7 predicted proteins | sample KBSMisM72_FD_73165 | JGI IMG/M metagenome (GOLD analysis project Ga0097621, IMG submission 73165) | Miscanthus rhizosphere microbial communities from Kellogg Biological Station, Michigan, USA - KBS Miscanthus M7-2 (version 2) (version 2) | ecosystem: Host-associated > Plants > Roots >... | reverse complement strand
GCGAACGCCTGGTTCGCCGCCAGGCCTTCCGGTACGGAGAACATTTACAAGATATACGCGGAGAGTTTCCGGGACGCTGCTCATTTGGATGCCATCATCGGCGAGGCCAGGGAGATGGTGAATCATGCGCTCGGCTCTTGAAAGAGACGCGATGGAAGATTGCAAAACCCTAACCGGCATGCCACCGTTCCCGCCAGGGTACCGGGCGTCGGGTTTGCTTCTTCACGTCACATCTTTGCCATCCTCGTACGGTATCGGCGATGTTGGTCCCGGTGCGTTCGCGTGGGTCGACTGCCTTCATGACGCGGGCCAAGAATGGTGGCAGGCGTTACCACTCGGTCCCACGGGATTTGGCAATTCGCCGTACTCATGCTTGTCCTCGTTCGCTGGGAACGGGTTGTTAATCAGCCCGGAAATCCTGATCGAAGAGGGACTGCTGCAGGCAGACGAGCGTAAGAGCGTATTCTCCGCGGCCGCAGTCGACTACGACGTGGTGATTCCATTCAAGCACGGATTGTTGAAAGTGGCTTGGAACAGATTCCAGGCCGGGACACGTAAAGACCTGATACCGGCTTTTCAGGAGTTCTGTGACAGGCGGGCGACTTGGCTGGAAGATTACGCTCTGTATCGAGCGCTGAAGGAAAACTACAAGACGAACTCGTACCTTGACTGGCCGCCAGAACTGGTCCGACGTGAACCTTCTGCTCTCGCGGAGGTCAAAAGAATGCTGGCGGACGAGATCGATCAGGTTCGATTGGCCCAATTCCTGCTCAATCTGCAGGGTAAACGATTGAAAGAATATGCCCGCGCCAAGGGTGTGCGGTTAATCGGCGATCTCCCCTTCTTTGTCTCTCTCGATTCGAGCGATGTGTGGGCAAACCCAGAGCTGTTTCTCCTGGACGACAACCTCAGGCCGCGCTTTTTGGCAGGAGTTCCACCCGATTATTTCAGCGCCAAGGGACAATTATGGGGGAACCCCGTTTACAACTGGGAAGCGCATGCGCGCACGGGATACGCCTGGTGCATCGATCGGATACGCGCATTGCTGGCTCACGTGGATGTGATTCGCCTAGATCACTTCCGTGCGTTCGCAGCTGCATGGCACGTGCCCGCAGGTGCGCCTACTGCGGAATCCGGCGAATGGGTGCCAGGTCCGGGCGCCGAATTCTTCAGCGCTGTACGGCACAAGCTTGGCGGTTTGCCATTCATCGCCGAGGACTTGGGCCTGATCACGCCCGACGTCTCCGCACTTCTCGACCAGTTCCGGATTCCGGGAACGCGAGTCCTTCAGTTTGCCTTCGACGGCAACGCCGACAATGTGCACCTTCCTAAGAATTACACCCCAAACACAGTGGTGTACACAGGCACTCATGACAATGCCACAACTCGAGAATGGTTCCAAAGCTTGCCAAAGCACGAGCGTCAACGTCTTTGGGACCTTGTGAGGCAGCCCCAAGGTGAGATTCGAGATGCCGCACTGGAACTAATCAAGCTGGCTTGGAGTTCTCCGGCTGCCCTCGCCATTACCCCGCTCCAAGACCTTCTGAAGCTGGGGCGCGAGGGCCGGATGAACTTGCCCGGGCTCGCGGAAGGAAATTGGCGCTGGCGCGCAACGCGGCACATGTTGTCTCCCGGCAACTTCAAATGGTTGAAGGATTTCACAAAACAGTCCAATCGGCTGGGGTCCGTGCCCGCGATGGAGGCATCACGATGTCGGCCGTTGGCGGCCGTTGAATTGAGGTGACACGGTGAAAGCAACGCAATTACTCAGCAACTTGGGCCAAAGCATTTGGCTCGATAACATAACTCGGGACCTGCTGAACAAGGGCACCCTCAAACGGTACATCGATGAGTTTTCGGTGACGGGGCTGACGTCGAACCCGACGATTTTCGAAAACGCCATCAAGAACAGCCGCGCATACGATGTGCCAATTCGCGAAAAACTCGCGAGCGGAAAATCCGATGAAAATCTCTTCTTCGACTTGGCATTGGAAGATATCATCCGGGCCGCAGATTTGTTCCGGCCGATCTTCGACCGGACTAATGGTGTGGACGGCTGGGTTTCCCTGGAAGTGTCCCCGTTACTGGCCTACGATACGGGCAGCACGCTTCGCGCTGTGAAGGACCTGTTTGCCCGGGGCCAACGCCCGAATCTATTCATCAAGATTCCCGGCACGAAGGAAGGGCTCCCGGCGATTGAGGAGTCGATTTTCGCTGGCATCCCAGTCAACGTCACTCTGTTGTTCTCACGGGAGCATTACTTGGCGGCGGCGGGCGCATATCTTCGAGGGATCGAGCGGCGGTTGGATGCAGGGCTCAATCCAAATGTCGGCTCCGTAGCGTCGGTGTTTGTCAGCAGATGGGATGCATCTGTCAAAGATAGAGTACCCCCTCAATTGCAGAACCAACTGGGCATCGCCATCGCCACGCGAACGTACAAAGCGGCTCGCGATTTGCTCACATCGGCAAAGTGGCACCGCCTTAACAACTTGGGAGCCCGCCCCCAGCGTCTCTTGTGGGCAAGCACGGGAACCAAGGATCCATCTGCATCGGAAATCTTGTACGTCAAGGCGCTCGCTGCCCCCTACACCGTGAATACCATGCCGGAGGCAACACTGAAAGCACTTGCCAAACATAGTCAGCTCAGCTCAATCATGCCTGCGGACGGAGGCGACTGCGAAGACGTTCTGGCGAAGTTCGCGATAGCCGGTATCGACGTCGATGAACTTGCCGAGCAGCTTCAGCAAGACGGGGCAAAGTCGTTCGTAAATTCCTGGACTGGACTGATGGCGGTGATCGGGTCCAAGACTGCCGTTCTTAGGAAAGCTAGCTAGGGCATGCCAACACTTGTAGACAGACAATCCTCGACGCGGGCCACCGAACGACCTGCATGGAAGGCGCTCGAAGCGAATTATCAAGTGATCCGGAAACTGCATCTCCGGGACTTGTTCGCCGATGACCCCCAGCGTGGCGTGCGTCTCACTGCGGAAGCTGCGGACGTTTACCTCGACTACTCGAAGAACCGCATAACAGACGAAACGCTCAAGCTCCTCCTTCAACTGGCTGAAGAGTCCGGCCTGCGAGCGCGCATCGACGCAATGTTTCGCGGTGAAAAGATCAACACAACCGAAGACCGGGCAGTACTGCACGTCGCCCTGCGTGCTCCGCTGACGGCATCCATCATGGTCGACGGGCAGAACGTCGTGCCCCAAGTTCACGCCGTGCTTGCCAGGATGTCCGATTTCTGTGACCGTGTCCGCAGCGGTTCGTGGAAGGGACACACAGGAAAGCGCATCCGTAACGTGGTCAACATTGGCATCGGTGGCTCTGACCTGGGACCCGTGATGGCCTACGAATCCCTCAAGCACTACAGCGATCGCACCATGGTGTTCCGGTTCGTTTCCAATGTTGATGGTACTGACATCGTGGAGGCTTTTCGCGATCTAGATCCTGCGAAAACGCTTTTTATCGTCTCATCGAAGACTTTCACGACTCAGGAGACGATGACAAATGCCCATTCGGCTCGCGTCTGGCTGCTAGCGGGGCTCGGGCAGGATGAGGGGTCGATTCCCAGACATTTCGTGGCTGTCTCGACGAACACGGCACTGGTGGCGAAGTTCGGTATTGATACCGCCAATATGTTCGAGTTCTGGGATTGGGTGGGCGGGCGCTACTCGATGACATCGGCGATTGGCCTCTCGACTATGCTCGCCATCGGACCCGAGAACTTCCGAGCTATGTTGGACGGCTTCCATCAGATGGACGAGCATTTCCGCACCGCCCCGTTCGACCACAACCTACCCGTCCTTATGGGACTCCTCAGCGTCTGGTACGCCGATTTCTTCCATGCACGGACAGTCGCAGTTTTGCCCTACGAACAGTACCTCAAGAGGTTTCCGCCCTATTTGCAGCAGTTGACGATGGAGAGCAGCGGCAAACAGATCATGCTCGATGGGAACCCCGTACCCTGCGACACCGGCCCGATCTATTTTGGCGAGCCGGGGACGAACGGCCAGCACTCTTTCTATCAGTTGATACACCAGGGGACGCAACTGGTTCCTTGCGACATCATCGCCTTCGGCCAGCCGCTCAATCCGATTGGCCGTCACCACGACATCCTCATAGCCAACGCCCTTGCTCAAGCGGAAGCGTTGGCGTTCGGCAAAACACCGAAGAGAGTTAGAGCTGAGGGGACACCGGACTGGTTGGTGCCCCACCGGGTCTTCGAAGGCAACCGGCCGTCGAATACTATCTTGGCGGAGCGGCTGACACCCGAAACACTCGGCAAGCTCGTGGCTTTGTACGAGCACTCAGTTTTTACCCAGGGCGCGATCTGGCGGATTAATCCATTCGACCAGTGGGGAGTCGAGCTTGGCAAGGCCCTGGCTCAGCGCATTATTCCGGAATTAGAAAGCGAGCCGGAACCGAAGCTCGAACATGACAGCTCAACCAATACCCTCATCCGACGCCACCGGAAATACAAGGAAGCCTATGATCAGTATCGGTTTTGACAAGCCCCTTTACATTCTTCCCTTCGACCATCGCGGATCCTTTCAAACTCAGATGTTCGGCTGGCAAGGCACGCTCACGCCCGGGCAGACGGCGCAGATCGCCTCCATGAAGCGAGTGATTTACGATGGCTTCAAGGCCGCTATTGCCGCAGGAGTTCCCAAGGATAGAGCGGGCATCCTGGTGGACGAACAGTTTGGTGCGAGTATTCTCCGCGATGCTGCAGCAGAGGGATATTCAACATCTTGCCCCGCTGAGAAAAGCGCTCAGGACGAGTTTGACTTTGAGTACGGTGAAAACTTCGCCGCCCACATCGAAGCGTTTCACCCAACCTTCTGTAAGGTTCTGGTTCGATACAACGCGGAAGATGACAAGATTCTGAATCAGCGACAAGCGGCTCGTCTGAAGCGGTTGTCCGACTATCTGCACCGCAGCAGTCAGAGCATGTTCATGTTCGAGCTACTGGTTCCGCCCCTGAAAGTACAACTTGACCGGGTTCGGGGAGACAAGGGTACCTATGACCGCGAACTCCGCCCGCAGCTGATGCTGCAAGCGATCGAGCAACTACAAGATGCGCAGGTTGAACCGGACGTGTGGAAAATCGAGGAACTCGATCGCCGAGAGGACTGCACCAATTTGGTCGCGGCCGCGCACAGGGGCGGGCGGACGAAAGTGGGCTGCATCATCTTGGGCCGAGGCGAGGACAATTTCAAGGTTCGCTCGTGGCTGATAACGGCTGCGGCAGCGCCCGGCTTCACCGGCTTTGCCGCGGGCCGGACGGTTTTCTGGGAACCGCTCATAAGTCTGCAAAAAGCGAAGATCACTCGGGAAGAAGCTGTCGCCTCAATCGCCGGACACTACCGCCATTTCGTGGAGATTTCTGAAGAAAAGGCGTGTGCCGCAAGCTCGACAATCGGCGCCAATTCTAAATAGGGAGCATCGAATGCGCGTTGGAATCGCAACTGATCATGGCGGCTTCGGTTTAAAGGAGGAAATAGTCGCGCAGCTCCGTGCCGCAGGGCACCAAGTGGTCGACTTCGGTGCTTCCGCTCAAAATCCAGATGACGACTATCCGGACTTCGTAATCCCGCTGGCTCAAGCTGTCACCGGGGGAAAAGTGGATCGCGGCGTAGCGATTTGCGCCAGCGGCGTCGGTGTATCGGTTTGTGCCAATAAGATTCCTGGAGTTCGAGCTGCTCTAATCCACGACAATTTTTCGGCCTGGCAGGGAGTCGAGGACGATCATCTCAATATTATTTGTGTGGGTGGCCGGACGGTCGGTCCGTCGGTGGCCTGGGATCTGATCCAAACATTCCTGGCGGCCAAGTTCAGCCAAGACGAACGGCACCTGCGCCGGCTCGGAAAAGTCGCGTTGTTGGAACAGCAAGGAGTTGGGACATGAGCATCGCACAGGTCGTCGCTGAACCGGCAACTACCACTGAGGTTGTCCAGCTGGCGATTAATACCATCCGCACTCTTTCGATTGACGCCGTGGAACAGGCCAAGTCCGGACATCCTGGAACGCCTATGGCGCTGGCCCCACTGGTCTATACGCTCTGGAATCGTGTCATGCAGTTTGACCCCCAGGACCCAATCTGGCCCAACCGGGATCGGTTCGTTCTCTCCAACGGCCACGCTTCCATGCTTCTCTGGTCCCTGCTCCATCTCAGCGGAACCAAGGCCGTAAACGCTGAATATGAACGGTTGGGGCAGCCTTCGATCACTCTCGATGATATCCGACACTTCCGCCAGCTCGACAGCCGGGCTCCTGGGCACCCTGAGTACCATTGGGTCTCTGGCGTGGAAACCACAACAGGCCCGCTAGGTCAAGGTGTCGCCACCAGCGTGGGCATGGCCATTGCTGAGAAATGGCTCGCTCAGCGTTACAACCGGTCTGGCTTCGAAATCTTCAACTACAACATCTATGCAATCTGCGGAGATGGGTGCCTAATGGAGGGAATCTCATCGGAAGCGGCATCACTGGCAGGTCACTTGCGGCTCGACAATCTCTGCTGGATTTTCGACAACAACCATATCACCATTGAGGGGAACACGAATATCACTTTCACGGAAGACGTCGCGGCACGTTTCCTGGCATATGAGTGGAACGTCCTGCGCATCGGCGACGCTAACGACATTGATCGCATCGAGCACGCCCTTCGGGTCTTCCAGCAAACCAAAGATCGACCAACGCTGATCGTTCTGGACAGCCACATTGGTTACGGCTCTCCGGCCAAGCAGGGTACGGCCGCGGCGCACGGCGAGCCGCTGGGTGAGGATGAGGTTCGCCTAACCAAGCGCTACTACGGATGGCCCGAAGATGCGAAGTTCCTGGTGCCGGAAGGTGTGTATTCCCATTTTGCCGACGGAGTGGGTGCGCGTGGCGCGAAGATTAGAGGGGAATGGATTGATCTCTTCGGCTCGTATCGCACTAGATACCCACAGATCGCTACCGAGATCGACCAAATGCAGCGGCGCGAACTTCCAGCCCACTGGGACCTCAACCTCCCCATTTTCCCTGCCGATTCCAAAGGTATCGCGGGGCGTGAAGCGTCGGGCAAAGTGCTGAATGTGCTTGCCCAGAACATCCCCTGGTTGCTCGGTGGCTCGGCTGATCTCGGGCCGTCGAACAAGACCGTCTTAACCGGCGCGGGAGACTTCCAAGCTAACAACCCAGGCGGCAGGAACCTGCATTTCGGAATCCGCGAGCATGCGATGGCAGCCATTGTGAACGGGCTCTCTCTGTCGAAGCTTCGGGCTTACGGAGCGAGCTTTTTCATCTTTGCCGACTACGCGCGTCCCGCCATGCGGCTTTCGGCCTTGATGGAACTACCCGCCATCTACATCTTCAGTCACGATGCCATGGGTGACGGAGAAGACGGACCCACTCATCAGCCGGTAGAACATCTTGCTTCGCTGAGGGCAATCCCCGGGCTGGTCACGTTGCGCCCGGGCGACGCCAACGAAGTGGTGGAAGCGTATCGCTACATCATGCGACTCCGTCACGAACCGGCGGTTCTTGTCCTGTCACGCCAAGCTCTTCCGACGCTTGATCGAAACAAGTACGCGCCGGCATCCGGAGTTGCCCGTGGCGCTTACGTACTCGCTGATCCGCCGGACGGAAGCCCTGAGGTCATTCTGATTGCTTCCGGAAGTGAGCTCGTTCTCGCCGTGCAGGCTCACGAGAAGCTAATCGCTGAGGGTATCCGCTCGCGGGTGGTCTCCATGCCATCCTGGGACATTTTCGAAAATCAGACCCGTAAGTACCAGAACAGTGTTCTGCTTCCGGACGTCAGCGCGCGCGTCGCGATTGAGCAGGCCTCGACCTTTGGATGGGAGCGATACGTAGGTACAACGGGAAAAGTCATCGGCATGGAGACGTTCGGGGCTTCGGCGCCGCTCAAAGCACTTCAGAAGAAATTTGGTTTCGAGCCTGGCCGCGTGGTCTTGTTTGCAAAGGAATTGCTGACCAGAGGGTGAATCATGAGTGTTATCGCCCACTGGTTACGCGAAGAGAGAGCATCAGCGGTGGGGAAACCGTTTGATAGCACTGGCCGGAGCCATCCTCTCGGCGCAACCCCGGTTCCTGGAGGCGTCAATTTCAGCATCTACTCCCGGGACGCTTCCAAGGTGGAGCTGTTGTTCTTCGATCGGGATGATGATGGACGACCCTCCCAGGTTATGCCAATCGATCCCACGACCAACCGCACCTATCACTATTGGCACATCTTCGTGCCTAGCGTGACCCCGGGCCAGATCTACGGCTTTCGGGTTCATGGACCTTTCGAACCAGAGCATGGCCTCCGCTTTGATCCAACTAAGCTCTTGCTCGATCCCTATGGCCGCGCCGTCGTGGTTCCCGAAAACTACAGCCGCATCGCCGCCAGCCAGAACGGGGACAACGCAGCCACCGCTATGAAGAGCGTGGTGGTGGATCCCGGCGCATACGACTGGGAGGGGGACAAGCCGCTAGGGTATCCTTCCTCGCGAACCATCATTTATGAAATGCAAGTGCGCGGCTTTACTGCCCATAACAGCTCTGGCCTAGATGAGAGGAAGCGCGGCACATACGCGGGTCTGATTGAGAAGATTCCGTATCTTCAGCAACTGGGCATCACCGCGGTTGAACTACTGCCGGTTTTCCATTTCGATGTCCAGGATTGTCCTCCTGGGCGGGTTAACTATTGGGGCTACGCCCCAGTTTCGTTCTTTTCGCCGCACCCCGCCTATAGCTCGCGGAAGGATCCGCTGGGCCCGGTTGACGAATTTCGCGACATGGTCAAAGCGCTACACAGAGCGGGGATCGAGGTCATTCTTGATGTCGTGTTCAATCACACCGCGGAGGGCGATCACCACGGTCCCACGCTGTGCTTCCGCGGATTGCACAATCGAGGTTACTATATCCTCGAATCCGACCGCTCCCGGTACGCCAACTATAGCGGAACCGGGAACACCCTCAACGCGAACCATCCAATTGTTCGCCGCTTGGTTCTAGACAGTATTCGTTATTGGGTCGAGGAAATGCACGTCGATGGCTTCCGGTTCGACCTCGCGTCCATCCTTTCGCGTGATTCGTCCGGCCATGTGATGTCGAGCCCACCAGTACTGTGGGACATCGAATCCGATCCGGCGCTCGCTGGTACAAAGATGATTGCAGAGGCTTGGGATGCCGCTGGCCTTTACCAAGTCGGCAGTTTCATCGGAGACAGTTGGAAGGAATGGAATGGGCGGTTTCGCGACCATGTCCGCGACTTCATCCGAGGCGCCGAATCCTCAGTGACCCATCTTGCGGACAGCTTGGTCGGTAGCCACGAGATCTACGGTCACAAAGGGCGCGAAGTCGAGCAAAGCGTCAACTTCGTCACGTGCCATGACGGCTTCACCCTCAATGATCTAGTTTCGTACAACGAAAAGCACAACGAAGAAAACCGCGAGGACAATCGCGACGGCGCGAGCGATAACCGAAGCTGGAACTGCGGAGTCGAGGGACCTTCGAACGATCCCGCCATTGAGAACTTGCGCAATCGGCAGGTCAAGAATTTCTTAACGGTGACCATGCTTTCCCTGGGCGTTCCCATGATCGTCATGGGTGACGAAGTGCGGCGCACGCAGCATGGCAACAACAACGCCTACTGCCTGGACAATGAGACCAGTTGGTTCGACTGGACGCTGGTCGCCAAACATGCCGACGTGCACAGGTTTGCAAGACTGCTGATGGCGCGCCGTCTCCTGCGGGACGTAGAGCACGAGCGGCAGCGCATCAGCTTGAGCGAGTTGATCCAGAACTCGACCCACGCCTGGCACGGTGTGAATCTTGGGCAGCCGGATTGGAGCTCGAATTCTCACAGCGTGGCATTCGGTGCGGAACTGCGCCAAGACAACTTGCGGCTCCACATGATCTTGAATGCGTTTTGGGAACCGCTGGATTTTGAGCTGCCCCCATTGAGCGATCACGGGGATACCTGGCGCCTATGGATCGATACCGCGCTAGACCCGCCACGTGAAATCGTCGAATGGCAAGCGGCAGCGCAGGTTCCCGGCCTTCGATACCAAGCCGGTCCGCGATCTGTTGTGGTACTCATCGCGGGCTCAGGACTTCACAACAACCGGGACGAATAGCGAAGAGCGTGGTTTCAAGCATTCATATAAGGAGAAATAACAATGGCAACGAAAACGATGGAAATCAAGGAAAACGCCGCTGGCTCGGCCGCAGTAATTGCGGCGGATTCGCTGAGCGCCTACGGCACGGCCAGGTCGACCATTCCAGGATCACCGCTAAACGCCGACGCATTGCGTAAAACCCACGCCTACTGGCGGGCATGTAACTATCTCAGCCTCGGCATGATCTATCTGCAAGATAACCCCCTGTTGCGGGAGCCCCTCAAGCCGGCTCACATCAAGAACCGGCTCCTTGGACACTGGGGAGCTAGCCCCGGCCTATCGTTTGCGTACATTCACTTGAACCGATTGATCAAGAAGCTCAACCAGGACATGATCTTCCTTGCGGGTCCGGGGCACGGCGCCCCCGGTGTATTGGGACCGGTATATCTAGAGGGCACCTACTCCGAAATCTACCCGGATAAGAGCACAGACGTCGCCGGAATGAAGGAATTCTTCAGGCAATTCTCCTTCCCGGGTGGCATCGGCAGTCATTGCACTCCCGAAACACCCGGCTCGATCCATGAAGGAGGCGAACTCGGTTACGTTCTATCTCACGCGTGCGGGGCCGCATTCGACAATCCCAGCCTCATAGTCGCGGCGGTCGTAGGAGACGGGGAAGCGGAAACCGGGCCCCTGGCGACCTCCTGGCACATCAGCAAGTTCTTGAACCCCATTCGCGATGGCGCGGTCCTCCCAATTCTGCACCTCAACGGCTACAAGATCAACAATCCGACCTTACTCGCTCGCATTAGCCATGAAGAAGTGGAAAATCTTTTCCGCGGTTATGGATGGACGCCGTACTTCGTGGAAGGCTCCGACCCCGATAGCATGCATCAGGCGATGGCGGCCACCGTGGAGCAGTGCATATCGGAGATCAAGAAGTCCCAGCACGAAGCCCGCACCACAGGGGTTGCTTCGCGCCCCCGCTGGCCGATGATTGTGCTGCGTACACCCAAGGGTTGGGGGGCGCCCGCGGAAGTCGCCGGCCATAGGTTGGAAGGCTTCTGGCGAGCCCACCAGGTTC
>Ga0097621_100003237_pt1 | contig 11194 bp, 15 predicted proteins | sample KBSMisM72_FD_73165 | JGI IMG/M metagenome (GOLD analysis project Ga0097621, IMG submission 73165) | Miscanthus rhizosphere microbial communities from Kellogg Biological Station, Michigan, USA - KBS Miscanthus M7-2 (version 2) (version 2) | ecosystem: Host-associated > Plants > Roots >... | reverse complement strand
TTAAAGGGATGCCGGCGCGCTTGGCGATCTCGATAGCTCGGTCCGGACGCTTTTCGGGGGCTATACGACCGAGAAACGCGAGATAGCTGCCGCCCTTCTGGTTGAACCGATAGAGGGTTGTTGGCAATCCGTGATCAATCGTTGCCATCCAATTTAGGGAGGGCGGCATCGGGCCACGCTGATCGTCCGAGATGGAAACAAGTGGCATCTTTGGAAAAGCGCGGAAGATCGGATGAAAATCCGGCAAATCAGGCCGTCCATGTAGGGTCGTCACGCATTTTTGGAAGAGGTTCTGAAATAAGGGAAATTGTAAAAGGTCGATATGAAAATGGATAATGTCGAATTCGTTTGCACGACGATAAACTTGATCGAGCATGACTAGGGTGCTGGCCGTATGGTCGCGAATCCCCGCCAATCGCAACCCTTGGGGAACACTCGGCACGAGAGTAGCTGAGGTTTTGGAATCACCACTTGCGAAAAGGGTGACTTGATGCCCCTGCCTTACCAACTCTTCCGTCAGCCAAGAAACTACCCTTTCGGTGCCCCCATATAATCTGGGAGGAACAGCCTCGGCCAAGGGCGCCACCTGCGCGATTCGCATTTTTTATATCCGATTTCTTATTTTACTGGTCGCGAAGACCTATAGGTAACGCCGGCAATGCATTGGAGTTCAAAAAATGGCGTGGGCGCGATGAGGCCGGCATTCGGTCAACTTCGCAGCCATTACTGCGCGTCATTCTGATTGCGTACGGGCGTTGAGATTTCGAGGCCACGTGGGTATCTCCCAGCAGCAAATTGTCCGGAGACCCGCGCAGGGCCCTCAAGCTGGAGTACGATCTAAGCTGCGCGCATTCACATGGCGAAGCCGTTGCTAGCCATACGATGGGGGGTTGGAGGCAGCCCGGTCACGTTCAATGGTGGAATAAGTTAGGTGTCAAGTTCGTGGCCTGATCGGAATTCGATGGAATTAGTCTTCTTTGCTTGGGTATGCCGGGCGCGCTCTTCCCAGGCCTCCGCGATCTTAAGCAACGTTTCCTTGTCCTTGCCTTTCATTGATTCCGCGATTCGCACGCAATCTCGCGCGTACCCACGGAATTTTTCCGTATCCGACAAACCAGCCTCCCGTTTTTGCGCTCGATATAGGAGAAACACAATTTGTCGAACTGGGTTCTTTAACGATTTTGTGAGGAAACAAATCGGGGCCGCGGAAATTGTTGGCCGTGTGAATTTTAGTTCGACGCGTCGGAAGTGTCTTGACCTGTGCCGCGCTCGCGGACATCCACCTCGAACCGCTCTTCTGCGGTCGGGGTTCGTTGCGGCAACAGACGGAGCCAGCTTTGGGCGATTTTCAGCCAACTGGCTTTGTCTCGTTCCGAAATTGCTTTCTCTGCCAGCGCTTGGGCCTCTTCGGCATATTGGCGGTATTTGTCTTCTTTGCCGGTCATGCTCTCACCTAAGTCGGTTAGGCTAAAAACCCACAATAGACGAGAATGTTTCAAGGTTTTGCGAATTTTTATGTCAGGATCACCACGAAATACCTGATCATAATCGCTACAAACTTGCGTTCGATTCCCAGTCTGGAGAGTTCGGTGGCGTCGGTGGACTCCCAAAAGATGCGATAACTATTTCTTCAGCAAAATCCGCTGAGAAGTGCGCGTACGTGGGTCAAGGGCCAAAAACGGTCCTGAATGCAATCACTGGTCAGCGATACTTTATGGTCTCGCTGATTACGTTCTCGCATGTTGGACATTGGAAGGTCCGTTTATCGTGGCCAGGGCCGTCTGGCTCGATCCGCTCAAGCCACATCGTTGCCCCGCACTTTGGGCAGGTCGGGAGACGAAGAACCAGGCGTGCCGGATCGAAGGATTCCCATTCTGACATTGCAGTCGACTCCGGACTGAAATGGCGGGCGCGCCGCCACCAACAGACGACGCGCCAGACTCAAAGCTTACCGAAGCGATGACAGAGCGACGCCCACAATGAACAGCGAGCTGACTAAAAAGCCGCTCCATCCCAAGAATTGCTCCACTGTGCGCATGTCTGTGCTCTCCTAGTTTAACGGGGCACCTTGATCGTTCCGATTTCGCCCACGGGGTCTTCGCATTCCAAGTAGGCCCGCATCCTTTCTCGCTAGCACTCGTTTGTAATGGGGTAGCGGTTTCGCATAGTTCTCCGTTTCTTTATCAAGCGTGCGAAGCGCGTCCATGATGTCGTCCCATCGAACGACAGAGCGGGACCTGTTCACACGCAAATCTGGCGCTGCCTCTATTGCGCAGGCGTCAGACGCCCAGGAGGCCAAAATCGCGCGCTTCTCATTCAACGTGAGGTCTTCTTCGCGAACCACATCCATGGGATGCGCAAACGCATTGGCAGGAGTCGAGATCGAAGATATCTCGTTTTTCTTTGCTTCTTTCCGTCATGGTCCTTCTCCATACCGAGGGAGGTGGTCCACGAGACGGACCACCTCAACCGGTTTGATGACTTTGACGTCGCTTATGCGACTTTGGAATGCTCGATGGTGCGGACCTTGTCGCCCTTGGCAGCGGCCTGTCCGGTTTGAACCTCAATGCGTCGAGGCTTCATCGCTTCCGGTATCTCTCGCTCCAGTTCGATTTGGAGCAAGCCGTCATCGAGTGAAGCGCTCTTGACGACTACATAATCGGCGAGATTAAACCGCCGCTCGAACGATCGGCCGGCAATGCCGCGATAAAGGTATTCACCCTTATCCTCCTCGCGCTTCTCGTCTGCTTTTGCGGACACGATCAGCGTGTTTTGGTGAAGGGTCACATTGACCTGTTCGGGCTTGAAACCTGCAACCGCGAGCGAGATGCGATAGTTGTTCTCGCCTGTGCGTACGATATTGCAGGGCGGGTAGTGATCTTCTGGTTCAAAGCGAAGGCTTTCGTCCATCAGATCGAAAAGGCGGTCAAAGCCAATGCTGGTCCGCCAGAAGGGGTCTAGGTTGGTAGTCCTCATAGCCACATCCTCCGTTGAGCAACATGGAGATGAGCAGCGCGTCGGACATCCGCCGACGCCCGCACCGGGTCCATTTTGGGCACCCGGCGGCAAGCGATTTGGGAAATGGCCAGTTTTTTTCAAGAGGGGCAAATCGGATACGGTAAAAAATTTTTAAATATCTGGTTTTTCTATTCTTTTTTGATGCGGACGTTTGCTTTTCGGAGGTTGCCAAGCCTCTCCTGATGAGTCTGAAATCCTCAATGGCCTTGAGTTCGTCCAGCGGGATCGCGACCTGTAGGCGCTCAATTCGTTGGGGCTTGGACGTCATCTGCAGAATTGAATTTTCCAACTAGCCACGAGTCATCCGCGAAGGCCGTAAAACCCATCATTGCAATACACAACACCAACTTACGATATTGACCGATCAGACCAAGCAACTCGCGGCGCTTGCCCAGCAGGTGACGCTCGCGACTGCGGAGCCTGGTGCCGTCGTGACTTGAGTTTCATCACAGGAACAAAATAAAGTTTGCGGCGAATCGCAAGCTATCGCTGATGTCCGCTTTGCTCTCGCGGCCCGCTTGCAACCCTTCCCCGTCGCAGAGGCGTTGAAGGGTTGCAGCCGTAAATGCGTAAGCACCAACCGGCCTAGGCCGCGAACCACATACCAATCAACGCCGCAATCGATACAACGGACAAAAACGCGTTCGTAAAAATCAGCAGTGCGGGATTGATGCGTGCCGCGTCTGGCACCGGAGGCGGCGGCCCGGGATAAAGATGGCGCCAAACCGCCGCGCCAAAACAAAACACGCTAAACAACATCAGAGCGCTCGCAGTCACGATGATCAGCCATCCTGGCAGAACGCCCGCCATCAATGCCTTTGCGCCAATGCCGCTCGCCATAGCCACCAGACCGGTACGAACCCAAGCGGCGTAAGTCCTTTCAGCGGCAAATATGGTGCGATCAGCAGCGAGTTCTGTCCTTCGATCAGCGCTGTCTTCAACCCGCGCCGTGCTTCGCTCCATATGAGCCGCGCTGTCCTTTATATGAACAGCACTCGCCGTGAGCTTCTCGCTGGTCTCGACAGTCTTCGGCATGGCCATCCGTAAAACTTTACCTGCCGTATCAGTTCGGCTCGAAATTACGCCGCTCCAAGAAGCATCAGGATGATGATGAGACTTATTGGTAGTCCCAATAGCCAGAGAAGGATCGGCATGACTAGCTCCTCATGACGGTAGCGGTTCTGGTTGATGCACCCTCTTCATACCAACGCGCGTTTCGCAGCTTTCCGCCTTCGGCGGCGGCGAGACTTGCGGAGAAAGCGCCCGCGAGTAGCGAAATAGCAATCCAGATCGAGAACTTGGCGGCGGCGCGGCGGGCTTTGTCGGCGGCGTCTTTTGCTTGCGTAATTGTTTGACTGACGCGCTGCTCAGCCTCGGTCTGAGGAATTCCAGTCCGCGCTGCAATCACGCGTGCGGCGTAGGCACGGTCTTCCGCAGCCACCTCACCCCCTTTGAGCGTGGCGGGTGCAATAATTCTAAGAAGTTCCGCCCGCGCGGCAAATTGATCCGTCGGAGGACTGGTCCGGCCGTCGGTCTGCGGGCCGGCCCGCAGCAACCGGTCGACATAGATGGCACCGCCGCTATTGGCCGCCTGCATCGCGCCCGCTCCGGCTGCCGGGATCGCGCCCGCCGACGCAGCCGCTAGCAGGTGCGTACCAGCGCCTGCAAGCAGGGTTGCCGTCAAGACAGTTGCGAAAGCCCAGGCCACGAAGCCGTGCGCGGTGTCGCGGAAAAACCGCTCATGAACGTGCACGTCTTCCCAACTATGGCGGAGCCTTCCAGTGATATAGCCGCCGAAAGTGGAGGCGATCATGGCGACTGCAACAAGAAACAAGCCAGCGCTCCAACTGGCTGTGGTTGCCGAAATGCCTTCGCCGGTCCAGGGAGAAACCACCGAAAGGCCTACCCCCACCCCGAAAGCAACGACAATCAGGGAGACCGCCGCAGCGGTGAATCCTCCGGCTAGAATGGCTCCCCACGAGACGGTCGAGTTAAAGCTGTATTGATCCATGGCAATCTCCCGGCGCTAGGGTGGCGCTTACGAATGCGCCAAAGAACGCTTTCGTTCCGCCGTAAGAGAAGGGAGGAGAGGCGACCTGAGAGTTAAAGGAATCGCCGCTTGGTTGTCGCCACGCCCTAACCACGCGAGACGATGGAACTCGCGACGCCGGTACTGGTTTCTATTCGAGATCAGACAGGAGGCTTTCATGGGTTTTGGACGAGGCGCGTTGCTCTGGCTGCTAGGCGTTCCGTTGCCGATCATCATCCTGTTGGCGCTCTTCTGGCACCATTAACATCTAGTCCGATGACCAATTACGCGAAGCTGCCGACTTGGGCCGACAAGTCACACGTTTACGCTGTCGTTGAGACGCCGCGAGGAAGCCACGCCAAGCTTGAGTTTGACCCCAAACTCCACGTTTTCACACTGTCCAAGCCCCTGCTTACCGGTCTTTCTTACCCCTATGATTGGGGGTTCATTCCCTCGACAAAGGCGGATGATGGCGATCCGATCGACGTCCTCATCGTCCACGAGCCTGCGACCTATCCTGGGCTCGTGCTGTGCTGTAAGCCGATCGGTATTCTGGAAATCTTGCAAATAAAAAAAGGAAAGAAAGAGCGGAATGACCGCGTCTTCGTTGTGCCGGATCGGTCGCCATTTGAGGCAGATCTCAACGACATTCGACGACTGCCAAAACGCGCTGTGCGCGAACTCGAGCAGTTTTTCGAGGCGACTGATGCACTTGAGGACAAGAAGCTAGAATTCCTTGGCTGGCACGGCCCATCGAAAGCCCTCAAAGCAATAAAAAAATGCTCGCTATAGCGAGCTGCGACCCGGGCGCGCTTTGCCTACATCGGAAACATTTGTCTCGCGGGGCGTTCTCCGACGAGCAAAGAGGAGAACTTCCTATGGCAAAGAAAGAAGCTAAGACACTCGACGAGCTGTTTCACGACACGCTGAAAGACATCTATTTCGCCGAGAAGAAGATTCTCGCAACACTACCCAAGATGGAAAAGGCTGCCCAAGCTCCGGATCTAAAAAAGGCCTTCTCCAAACACAGAACCGAGACTGAAGGGCACGTGGATCGCCTCGAAAAGGTCTTCGCGGCCATCGACAAGAAGCCGCAAGGCAAGACCTGCGACGCCATCGTCGGCATCACCGACGAAGGTGCCGAGATCATGAAAGAGTACAAAGGTTCGCCAGCCCTGGATGCCGGCCTACTCGCGGCGGCGCAGGCGGTCGAGCACTATGAAATCTCCCGCTACGGCACCCTCAAGACCTGGGCCGGCGAGCTCGGGTTGAGCGATGCGGTTGCGCTGCTGGACCAGACCCTCATCGAAGAAAAGAAAACCGATGCGACATTAACGGAAATCGCCGAAAGCGTGGTCAATCAGGAAGCCGAAGCCGCCTGACTTAACACAAAGCTTTTCAGCAAAGAAAAGGCCCGGTGTTTGCCGGGCCTTTGACTTTGGATCAGCGCTGCTGACCACCTTGCTGTCCGGGCTTGTTCTGCCCGCCCTGCTGCTGGCCGCCTTGGCCCGGCTTCTGGCCGCCTTGCTGACCACCTTGGTCTTGCTGGCCGCCTTGTTGCTGCTGGTTCTGATCGTTTTGGTTTGGGTTGTTCATCGGCTTTTCCTTTTGTTTGACTCTGTTTGTGATCAACAAGTGGTAGATGTCTTTCGTTCCTGAGTGTCATTTGACACAGCCACACAGTCGAACGTCAGTAGGCAGCTTTAAATTTGACACACGCGACCCCGTTCAGAACCAAATTGAATGAGATGTGTTGCCTCCAGAGAACGAAGGGCTTAGCGCCCCGCAAAAACAGGAGGCCTCTCATGGCAGCTACAACTTCAATCGATCAAAAAGAGACAACGTCCTTGATCGGCAGCGACAAAGTCGAAGGGACTGCGGTTTATGGTCCGGACCGAGGAAAGATCGGTTCTCTCGAACGCGTGATGATCGATAAACTGAGCGGAAAGGTCGCTTACGCGGTGCTGAGCTTCGGCGGTTTTCTCGGCATGGGTGAAGATTACTATCCGGTGCCGTGGTCTACGCTGACTTACGATACCGATTTGGGTGGTTATCGAGTCAGCTTCACCAAGGATCAGCTCGAACAAGCACCCAAATACTCAGAAAGCCAGGGGTGGAATTGGTCGCGAGAGAACGACCGCCGCATTTACACGTACTACCAAACCAACCCCTACTGGGAATGAAGCCACTAAAAATTACTGGCGCGTCCATCTGGGCGCGCCAGACTCACCCGCGATGAAGGAGAAAACTCATGGCTCGAAAATATTCTCGGGGCGCAAGTAGAGAAGTGAAAAATGAGATGCACCGCTACAAGCGTGGCACGGCGAAAAGCGGCAAAGGCGGACCTGTTAAAAGCCGGAAACAGGCAATTGCAATAGCTCTTTCGAAGGCACGCAAGAAGGGCAAGAAAGCACCAAAGAAGAGAGCTTCATAAGGCACGCCTGGATTTTTTAGGGTTGGCCATTTCGCTGATGGCCACTTGGGCCACGCCGCGCCGAGTTATCTGACGGAGATGTGAAGGGATAGCCGCAACGACGTGCATTTATGCGCGTTGATGGTGAGTGCCAATGCAAAAAGGGAACATAAACATGAATCTGCGCAAAGTAATCCTTGCAACAACCATCATTGCCACCTCGGCCGGTTTCGCGTTCGCGCAAAGCGCACCATCACCGGCAAATCAGTCTGGCGGCGGAACAAGCGCGACGGCGCCCTCGCCCACCGACCCATCGACGGCGGGCGAGACCGGGAACACGAAGGGCATTCCTTCTCGAGGAACGAACGTCAGGCCTGGAACAACGGGTTCCGGCGTTAATGAGCCCACCCCGTCATCCAACGCGAGGGAGTCGCAAGAGAAAAATGCGAGCCCGGCGTCACCTGCGGCAGGCGCCGAAAAGGAAAAATAGTCCTTCATTGGGAGACATCAGCACGAAAAGGCCCGATCCAGTATCGGGCCTTTTTTCATGATCAGCAGCGTGGCATTAACCGCCCGAGTAGCCGCCGATGATTGGCAAGATTTCGCCGGTGATGTAGCTCGAACACGACGGCGCGGCGAGAAAAACGAAAGCGGGGGCGATCTCCTCGGGCTGGGCCGGGCGTCTCATCGGGGTATCCGCGCCGAATTTTTCCACCGCTTTGGCTGGCTTGTCCGCCGGATTGAGCGGCGTCCACACCGGCCCTGGCGCGACGACGTTGACGCGAATGCCGCGGTCAACGAGATGGGTCGCGAGCGAACGAGCAAAAGCGTGTATGCCGCCCTTCGTCATCGAATAGTCGAGCAGGCTCTTGTTGCCGAGCAATCCGGTCACCGAACCGGTCATAAGGATCGAGCCACCCTTCTTCATCACCGGTACCGCGGCCTTCGCCATATAGAAGTAGCCGTAGAGGTTTGTCTTTATCGTCCGGTCAAAGTGCTCATCAGACAGATCTTCGAAGTCGTCGACGTGTTCCTGGAAAGCGGCGTTGTTGACGAGAACATCGAGCTTGCCGAATGCGTCGACGGTTTTCTTTACCGCCGAGCGGCAAAATGCGGCATCGGCGACGTCGCCCGACAGAAGGATGCAACGCCGCCCTTCTTTCTCCACGGCCCTTTTGGTCTCAGCGGCGTCGTCGTGCTCATTGAGGTAGGCGATCGCGACATCGGCGCCTTCGCGCGCAAACAGAACTGCGACTGCGCGGCCGATACCGGAGTCGCCGCCGGTAATGAGTGCGACCATATCGCGGAGCTTGTCGGAACCGCGATAACCAGGCGCTTCATACATTGGCGAAAGCTTGAGATCGGACTCGCGACCTGGCTTCTGCAGGTGTTGCCCAGGAAGCTTGGGCTCGGGATAAGTTCGCGTGCCCGCTTGCATCGCACGACGCTTGGTATCCGATTTCCGTTTGCGACTGGTTTTGCGGTCGATCTCGCGCTGTATCGATCGCCCCTGCCGTGCGGTTTTCTCCGCCTGTCTGCGAAATGCGCGGGTGCCCGGGCTCGATTTGCTCATGCGAAAAGTCCCCTAAACTCTGGCGACTGTTCACCAACGCGCCGCCGCAAGCGCTGTTCCAGGCCGCGTTCGATCGGCGGAACCTCCTACGGCTGTAATCGGTTTTATCTGCGGATCGAAAACGGGTTTTTGCGAATCTTGCGACGACATGCACGAAATTGGTCGGCTCATCGATGACGCGTTGGGGCTTTCTGCGCCGTCGGCCAATGACCTGACGGTGGCTCAAGTGGGCGTGCGGGCTGTCGTCGTCTATTTCGCGCTGATTTTTTTCGTGCGCGTGGGCAAAAAGCGCTTTCTTGGCGAAGCGACCGCGTTTGACGCGGTCCTCATCATCTTGATTGGATCGGTCGCAAGTCGCGCCGTCTCAGGAACGGCTCCCTTCGTTGCATCGCTCGCAGCCACACTGATTTTTATCGTCGTTCACTGGATCGTTTCATATTTCGCACAGAGTTCATCTGCGCTGAGCTTTTTAGTGAAGGGTCACGACACGATCTTGATAAAGAATGGACGCGTCGACCAGAGCGCGCTCCGCGCCGCACACATGTCGTCCGATGATCTGGAGGAAGACCTGCGGCAGCAAGGAATTAACAAACACACCCAGGTCGAGGAAGCCCGGCTTGAGCGAAGCGGCAAGCTTTCAGTGATAAAAAAATAGGCGCACGCGCTCGGAACAGTTAGACGTTACGCATACCGATGCGTTGGTGTCGCAGTCAGAAACCGGCAAAATCAACTGCGTCCATCTTCCCTGTTGTGGCCGGTTGCTACCGGGCGCGTGCTATCTGTAACGCATCGAATGTCGAATCGTTCGATGCGGGCCGGTGACACGATCGGACGCTTGTCGACAAATGTCGCAAAGTAGCAGGGACGGCGTGGCGTACATCCGGCCTACGCCGTCCCTGCCGGTACGGAACTAGCGTTTAGTCGAATTTAAACTCAGGCGTATTCTTCAGAGAGTCCTTAGTTGCTCCGCTGAGCACAGCATGGTCGGGATACCACTTATTTTTGGTGGTAGTAGCTGATGTCGTTGTAGCAGGACGGTTATCGGTCTTCGTCGCTGACCCCGTCGTGGTAGTTGATGCAGTGCGGGCGGCCTCATCGATAAATTTGAGCTTGCTCATGTCCACTTTGATATCGTGCTGGCCCATGCCCAGGAAACCGCCAACGCCGATTACAACCCCATCCACCTTCCCAGACTTGTCAACGAGAACTTCGCTGATATCGCCGAGCTTTTCGTTCTTATCATTATAAACATTCAAACCGATCAGCTTTGACGACCGCCACATCACGTCTGCCGCGGAGGCCGGCATGATCATTGCCGCGGCCAACAAGCCGCCTAGTAAAATTTTGCGCATCGGATCACCTTTCTGGTTAAAAGATGATGTCAAACGCAGGCAGTCGCACACTTGTTCCAAGCATGAGGCACGCGGACTGAGTGAACGGATCGCTTCGTATAAAAGCGAAGGGCTGCCACCTCGGCACGGTGACAGCCCTACCCCGTTCCGTTATGTACTGCTTTAGCCGCAGACGCGCTTGCGCACCGTCACGCGATCACCACGACCGTTTATTCGGTTCGTAATCACTGTCCGGCAGCCACTCGCATAGGCACCGCGCCAATGACGATGCCGCCAACCCTCACCGCGCCAGTTGTCCCGATGATGATCACCCACTGACACCGAAACGTCTTGAGCGTTTGCAACGCTAACGTTTCCGACAAGCGGCAAAGCCAGAGCTAGAGCTGTTCCCAGAATAAGATATTTCATCGAAGTTCTCCTCCGTTTCTGACCGACTAAACGGACACGGAGGGACTTCCGTTCCTATACTTTTGCATTGCCGTCAGATTGCCGCTGAGATGAATGAATATTCAGAGCATCGAAGTCGAAATACAAAGTCGGCCCAGTCGCAGTCGAAAATGCGGACGGCAAGCGCAGCGAGACCTATGAGCACCGTCGCCATCACCGTCGTCCAGCCACCTCTCCGCCGCGCGGCCGGCGCGAGCATGCCGGAAATGTAGTCGGGATAAATGGGCTGCGAGCGCGTGAACAAGCTGACAGCCCTCTTTCGGGAAAAGGTTAACTACCGCTTCGGTGTCACGTCTTCTTTAGTGGTGGAAGCGGCAGGATTAGATGAATTGCCGGGACCAGGTTGCGCATTCTTCATGCGC
>Ga0097621_100003235_pt1 | contig 11195 bp, 9 predicted proteins | sample KBSMisM72_FD_73165 | JGI IMG/M metagenome (GOLD analysis project Ga0097621, IMG submission 73165) | Miscanthus rhizosphere microbial communities from Kellogg Biological Station, Michigan, USA - KBS Miscanthus M7-2 (version 2) (version 2) | ecosystem: Host-associated > Plants > Roots >... | reverse complement strand
GGCAGGTGGCGCCGTTAGTCAAAGAATTGAAGGCGACCTACGGTGAGGCGGTCGAGTTCACAAGCGTGGACTTTCCCCTGAACACCGCGTGCAATCCGAATTCCGGCATTCCGAATATTCATCCGCTGGCGTGTGACGAGGCTGCGTTGGTACGGACGATGAGAGAGAGTGGTCGATCTGTTGACGACGTCGTCCGGTGGTTGTGGGCCAATCAGGCTAAGCTGGACAAAGCCGAACTCGTCTCACGCTTCCGGGCTGTGACCGGCGAGGATTTCGAAGGTCCTCGTGCGAAGCACGCGCTGGCAGACGTGCGCCAAGAAGCGACGTCGGCCTACCAAATGGGCGTTCGCGCCACGCCGATGTACGCAGTCAACGGCGTTGTTATGCGACGAACCCTTCCTGAGGAACTGAAAATGATTATCGCTCATGAAATGCAGCGAGTTGGGGCGAGCCGCTCCGATAGATGAGGTGCACGTCAACCGGTGTGAGTCCAGCATACAGAAAGTGGGGCGAGAGATGAGTGTCAAAGCGCGATTGGTTCGGATCTCGATGGGGTTCATTGCGGCTATGTGCCTTGTTCTTGGGGCAGAGCGGTCTCTGAGCGCGGACATGTGTCAAATAGATTGTCCAACGAGGAACAACCTCTGTGGCGGCGCCGGCTGCACCTGCTCAGCGTGGACTAGCGCATGGTTTGCGTGCGGAGGTATCTTCGCGAACGATAGCTCCGGCTGTTCTTGGGATTGCGGCGGTGGCAATAGCGGTACGAGCTGCTGCTCGACGCAAGGCGAGTAACGGTCTGGATCGGGCGGATGTGCCCGAAGAGAGGTGACTGACCCTGTGTCGCGGAGTGCTCAGGACCTACGATATGGGATTAGGGTACTGTTGCGACACAGGCGCGGCCTCCTGACGGCCGTGCTGAGTCTTGGCTTGGCGCTTGGCCTCAGCGGTGGACTTGTTGCGCTGGTGAACGGCGTGTTCTATCCACCTTCTGGCGTGCCTGAGCCGTCGAGCGTATCGTGGGTCCGAGCCGAAGTTGGTTCACCAGGAGAGACCGGCCAGACCCGAACGGGCCTCACATTCGCGGAGTTTGTTGCGCTGCACGAGACGAGGGCAGCCCTAGCGGCGATGCTGGTAGGTACACGCGACCTGTTAACACCAAGCGGCGAACACAGGTCGCGTGCCACCGTTGCATACGTTAGCGGCGATTTCTTTAAGACGCTGCGGGCTGAAGCAACGATCGGCAGACTTCCAGAGGCGAGCGATCTAGCTGGAGAAGTCGACGGGGCGGTCCTCAGCTACGATGCGTGGGTTCGTCTCTACGGAAAGTCACCAAGTGCAGTTGGGTCGATCGTTGAGGTCCAGGGCCGCTCATTCACAATTGTCGGCGTTGCAGCGGCTGAGTTCTCGGGACCAATTCGGCTGTCGGCTCCTGCCCTGTGGCTATCGCTTGCTGCTTGGGATCCGAGGCGTGATGTGCTCGATGCCACTTTCACGCGGGTTCTAGCGCGGCTATCAACCGAGCAGCAGAAAGAGCAGTTTGTCACAGCAGCTACCAGCATCTTGAAGTCGCGCCGGACGCTGGTTGGAGAGCGCATGCTTGTCCGTGCCGAGAGGCTGAACATGGATGCGCGCGATGCTCGCCCCGCAACCGTGATGCCAGCCTTGACGTTGCTTATATCGGTTCTTGTTCTGCTCGCTGCTGCCAACATGACAGGGTTCCTCTGGACGGTCGCCTTTGGCAGGCAACGCGAGATCGGTCTCCGTATCGCAATTGGAGCGACTCGCGGTCGACTAGTCTTTCAACTGCTCGTTGAAAGCTTCGCCGTCGCCATTATCAGTGGTGTGGTGGCGCTCCTGTCGTTGCAGGGCTTTCTGCACATTCTAGTCTGGGCTCTCAATGTTCCCGTCGGCACTCGAGTGGTCGTGGATGGCGGCTCTCTTGGCAGTCTCGCTGCGACTGTGATCCTCGCTGCCGTATTGGGTGGGCTTGCGCCTCTTAGGTTTGCTCAGGGCAGTAGCGTATGCGCTAACGCAAACGGAGACGAGACAAGGTTTCATACGTTGTCAGGTCCCAGACGGCTGCGAGCCGTCGTCTTACTGCTACAGGTGGCGCTGTCGGTCGTGGCGCTCGCCGTCGGCTCATCTTCTATTCGCGCGACCATGCGAGCAAGGTCGATCGACCTCGGCTTTGACACAGAAAGGCTCGTTGTTCTGTCTGGTCAAGCCGTCGGAGATCAGTGGACAGAGGGTGCGGCAGCGGCTTACTTTGCTACTGCAGCCGAGCGACTGCAGCACATGCCCGTAGTCGCGAACACCGCGCTGGTCTCGCACGTCTTCGGCGGCGGCTTCGATCACGTTGGCATTCGAGTCGGCAGCCGAGTATATGAAACGGATCTGCGAAACGCTTCGAGCAGCTACTTCGACACGATTGGAGTCAAGCTTGTCGCGGGTCGTGCATTCTCCGATTCTGAAGCCGCGGCCGGAGAACACCTGGCTGTGGTCTCGGCCCTTGTGGCCAACAGGGCATTCGGTGGCGCCAGACAGGCAATCGGTAAGACGCTCGGCCAACTCAATAAGCGACTCGCTGACTATAGCGTAGTCGGTGTCGTGCCCGATTCAGTAATGACCAGCTTGACTGAGTTAGCCGCGCCGCTCGGAGCCATATACCTGCCGATGACTCGTGGCCGGTCGTCTGCGTTCATGGTTATTCGTGTCAACGGTGAGGCTTCCCGCGCAGGTGTCGTCATCGAGGGTAACCTCCCGGCGTACAGCGCGACAAATCCTGTCCATGTGTCTCGCCTTGCGTCGCTCTTGGATGATCAAGTGGCGGTCTTGGCTCTTCCTTTCAAGTTGGCGGCCATCGCGACGGTGGTGTTATTGATCCTGACACTGACTGGACTGGAGGCCCTGCTCTCGTTAATTGTAAGTCAGCGGCGACGAGAGATTGCGGTTCGGATGATGTTGGGCGCTTCGAGGCACAATGTCGTTAGCTACGTGTTAGGAAGGGTGCTCATGCCAACATTAGCCGGCGCGATCATCGGTGTCGTGGGAGGTGTCGTCGCGGTCAGGCAGATGACACCAGTCTTGGCTGGGGTGCGTGCCTTTGACCCCACTTCGATCACGGCCTGTATTGCGTTACTCCTGCTGACCTCGTTTCTGGGCGTCATTGGACCGATCGTATGGGCCACGCGACTCCAACCAGCCAGCGTGTTGCGTATGTCTGTTCAATGATCCGATTGCGTTCCTAGTCAACATACGAGGTGTGCCGTAGCCTATGATGAACGAACCTGTTGGCAACCGCTCAGCCCTGCCCAATAGCCGTTGGCGAGGTCTCGTTCGGATGATGGCACCGACCATTCTTGTTGCTGTCGCCGGCGTGTTGTTTTGGGCCTACTGGACATCGCCAGCGTCACACGCGTCCGCACCGCAGATCAAGCCCCCGTCCGAACCGGTATCGATTGTTGGTTTGCCGTATCGAGGGTCTGCTACGGCCAAAGTGGTCATGATCGAGTTTGCTGATTTTGAATGCCCATTCTGTCGGCAATTCGCCTCCACCACGATGCCAAGCATTCAGGAGAGGTATATCACCACCGGGCTTGTAGGATTCGTGTTCCGAAACCTGCCACTACGCATACATCCAAGTGCCATGGGAGCCGCGCAGGCGACAGCCTGTGCGTTTCGTCAGGATCAATTCTGGCCTGTTTACGACGGGCTCTTCGATGGCCCTGGGCCTCCTGACGCAGAACGCGTGCAACTGGTGACAAACGCACTCCCTTCCTTTGATGTGGCACAGTTCAAGAACTGTCTCAACCAAGAGGCTTCCACTATGGTGACTGCAGACATCAGCGCCGCGTCAGCAGTCGGCCTTAGCGGCACGCCGAACTTCCTCATCGGCCTCCGACTACCTAACGGTACAGTCCAGATCAGCGACGCACTTGCCGGCGCGGCTCGGCTGGATCAGTTGACAAACATATTCGACAGTCTTCTTAAGATTGAGAAGTGACCCGCGACTACTGGCTGTAGCGGTGTGAGATTTCGACGTCGCGACGCGACAGCTGGGCAGCTGATACTCTCGCGCCATGTCTATCGAGGAATCCCCGTACCTCCGAGGCCCAGCAGATCCAGACGCGCGCATTTGGCGTTTTATGGACTTGCCAAAGTTTCTCGACATGCTTACCTCGATGACGCTGTACTTTCGGCGAGCAGACGGGTTCGACGATCTGTGCGAATGCATGCCACCGGAGGACTTCTTTCAGGTCGTACAACGCTCTGACGCCTTCGGTGCAGGAGTCGGACCACACCAGTGGCTTCGTTTCTGCCATCACACACGCTCTGAGATATTCCTAAACTGCTGGCACCTCTCGCAGCACGAGTCCTATGCGATGTGGAAGCTCTATGCCGGCGTGGATGCAGGAATTGCAATCAAGTCGACCTTCCGGCGACTCAAGGACGTCCTTCAGATGTCGCAGGAGCATTGCGGAGTCGGACTTACGAACTACGATACCAGTCACTTAGAGATGAACGCTGTAGCCCTCGCGATGTACAAGCGCCCACACTTTCAATATGAGAGTGAAGTCCGCGCAATGGTTTGGCGAGATTGCCAAGAAATGTTCTTCGACATGGACAGTTCCGAACCCTTGCCTGAGCCTTTACCAGCCAGAGCCGGTCCGCTTCACGTCAAAGTACGAGTCGAGATCGCCTGCCTGATCGATGAAGTGGTCCTGGCGCCTTGGTCACCTCCGTACCTCGGCGATGTCCTGCACGACATAATGAAGGCGTACGACTTCAAGCCGTCGATCCGTGTTTCGACCATCAATAAGCTGTTCTATGCGCCGTAAGCCAGTAAGGTCAGCGCGCCATCATCTCCGCGCTAAACGGCTTCGCCGGCACCGAGTCGATCATTCGGACGTGAGCGTGGTAGTACGGAAGCTCTCCGGCACAGGCGGGGCTTGGACGCAATCTCGCACGAACCAACCCTGTCTCCTGCAGATGCCGTTGGTCACCCACCGAGTTAAGGCAACGTCGAGTCAACAGATGACCTCAATGTCAATCCTCGGGAAACGATGTCAAGAATCGGGAAACGAATCAGGTTGACTCACCAGTGGGGCACCAAGTAAAAAATGTGCTGACTTCGACTAATCGGCATGCCTTCAAAGGGAACTGGTGCAAGATGAGCGATGAATCCATCGAACGTTCTTCCTCGGACCTCGCCAATCGACACGGCTGGAGCGCCAAGCAGGTTCTGGATACCATTGCCACGCTCGCCTTTATCGTCGTCTGCGGTGTTGTGACTTGGAAGTACATCGGTGGTGACACCCCTGCGATTGCCAAGGGTGGGCGCAAACCGGCCCCCGTTCCATCGCAACCCGTCAAGCTTGACTGGGACTCGATAAAGGGTCCCAGTAACGCCAGCGCTACGTTGATTGTTTTTTCCGATTTCGAGTGTCCCTTTTGTGGCCAGTTCGCGCGAGAGGTGATGCCGACATTAGACTCCACCTACGTGGCCACTGGGCGGCTACGCGTCGTGTTCAGCCACTTCCCTTTGGCCATGCACTCCCATGCGCTTCTTGCGTCTGAAGCCGCAGAGTGCACAGCTGCCGATGGACTCTTCTGGCAGATGCACGATCGCCTTTTCGAGGATCAAAAGAATCTAGATCAACCTTCTCTTCTGGCAGCAGCTCGATCGGTTGGCGTGAAGGATATGGGCGCTTTTCAGACGTGTCTTACGACCCACGCACAGAACTCTCGTGTAAGGCAGCAGTTGGATGCGGCAGTTAAGCTGCAGTTAGCCTCGACTCCAACTTTGATGCTCGGCATGACCACCGGTGATGGCGGTGTCAAAGTGTCACAGCTCTTTACTGGCGTACAAGCCATAGAAATACTGAAGCCTGCGATAGATGCCTTGTTATCGTCCCGTCGGTAGATGACGACGGAACAAGACTGATACGAAATCCGCGATGGGGGGTGGAGTGATGAAACTGATACCTAAGCTCATGCAAGCGCTCTTGATGGCGCTTCTCTTGTGTGTCTTGCCAAAGACCGTCATTGCGGAGCGTAATTGGTATTGTAGCCAGAGTTACGCTGGTGGAACGGAGTGTGACGCTGAGTATGCTGATACCCTCGCCTACTGCTCGACCTTTACATCATGTTCTAACTTCTGCAGCTGTTTCTACGGCCATATGGATAATTGCCAGCCGACCTCGATGAGTTGTAGTAGCGGCGGCGTCGGTTTTTGTTCTTATACCGACTGCGAGTACCCCGAAGATTGTTGTGGCGCTATGGGTTGTGTCAGCGGCGGCTGCGAACAGGAGTATTGAAATCAACATGGAGTTTGAGCGGAAACTCATAGGCGCAGGTGGCCACGTGATGAGGAGTATCTGATGAGAGTCTACAGGAGAGCAGCGCAACTCGCGCTCATGGGTCTGCTGTTGATCGCACTGCCCAGATTTACTGCAACACTCAGTGCGACGTCGTGTAATCAGGGTTACACAGTAGACGGATCCAGCGGCGATTGCGCTAGTCAGGCTGCATGGACTGAGTGGTTTTGTGGACTTGGCTATCCTTCTAGCTGTGTCAATTTCTGTTCTTGCTACTACGGTTGGCTGTCCGCGTGTAGCCCCGCATCAATGACTTGCGACGCTTACGCTCCTCAGTGCTCCGAGACCGTTTGTGTATATGCTGAGGACTGTTGTCACGGCGATTGCTTAGAAGGGCATTGCGAAAGCCCCTATTAGGTGGCCATGGGAGGATAGGTCTAGTGGATCACCGACGCTCGGGTTGTATCGCTCTTGCGGCAATGTCCGCAATTTGCGTCTTCACTAGGGCAGGTGCGAGCAGCGCAGCCGAATTTCGTACGACAGGGTTAGTCTCTTTTGTTTCCCAAGCAATTCCGAACCGGCTGGGTCTACTGACCGGTCGAGTTGTAGATCGTGACACAGGCGATCCGATTGCCGGCGCGATTGTTACAGCTGGGTCGCCGGTTCGTGGGGGACCAGAGGCCTCGATTCGAGGTCGCGGTGCCATAACTGCGGAGACCGGCCGCTTTGTTCTCCCGGAGCTGCCGCCGGGGACATACCTCAGCCCGCGCGTCGAGGCCCCCGGTTACGCTCCAAGCTCGTATAACGAGCGAGCGAGTTCATTAGGGACTGATGTTCTAGTAATTCGCAGTGATGGCATTCCGACTGAGATTACGGTCAAGCTGAGCAAAGCCTGCGTGCTCACTGGCTCTGTCTTCGACGAATTAGGAGACCCAGTTAGTGATGTCTCGGTAATGACATTCCGGCGCGTTTTGGTAGGGGGACATTACTACATGCGTCCAGCCCTGTCAGCGGTGTCAGATGACAGAGGTCTATATCGGGTCTTTGGCCTGCCGCCCGGAGACTACGTCGCTGGAGTCACGAGTCCGTCTCTCACGCTTCCTGCATCACTTGTGGACTCCCAGAAGGTGTCTCCAGCCACACGGGCCGAGGCCGATGCCAGAATCAAGCAGCTTCAGGTGCTTCAGGCGTCCGGCGCACCCCCGATAACAGGTAACGGCCTCCGTCTAGGCGGAAATGTCTTGTTGACTCAGGGCTTCCCAGGTTCTCAAGGATCGTTGCAGCGCCTCATCGGAGAAAAGGTCGAAGTCTATCCCACCGTGTTCTATGGGGGTGCACCCACTCCAGGGGAGGCTACGCCGCTCACGTTGGCGCCTGGCGAGCAACGCGGTGGTATCGATATTCAGCTAAGGCGAAGTTCTGCGGTCTCGGTGTCGGGGCGAGTTACGGCGGCAGGCGGGGCTGTTGCAAACGTAACGATGAGGTTGGTGCCAATTGAAGCCTCAGGAAGAGTTGCAGGCGTGAACTCGCTTGCGGCGGTGACGACAACCGGCGTTGGTGGCGAATTCACATTTCTAGGCATCGTTCCAGGGACGTATGAGGTACAGGCTCGAGTGGTCCCACCGCTCGACATTCCACTCACTGGCGGCACACTCAGGATGACGAATGTGGAAGGTTTTTCCCTGGTTACGATCGTCACCCCATCGGCAGGGGAGATCCCGCTGCCTCTTTCAGTGGGCTTTGAATGGGCAGATGCTCGGATTACAGTCGGTGTTGACAACGTCCCGGACTTGCAAGTCCCTTTGAGCCCGGGCTTGCGCGTGACTGGACGTGTCGCATTCGTGGGCACCCCACCTGGGCCACCCCCCGACGTCAGACAAATGGTTATTAGTCTTGAACCGGTAGACGGCGCACCAAGTCTTACTCCGTCTCCGCGAGGAGTATTCGACATGAGCGGCCACTTTGAAACGGAGGGCGTACCCGCTGGCCGCTATTACCTACGAGTTGGGCGTGTTCCGGCGAACTGGACCGTACAGACAGTAGTGGCCGACGGCCGGGATGTATCGGATGAACCGATTACGCTCACTGGCGACATCGAAAACGCGATCGTCAACATGACGGACCGGCCATCATCGATCAATGGAGAAGTCCAACTGTCTGATGCGGCGCGCCTGACAGGAGTCGACGTAGTAGTGTTTCCGGCAGAGTCTGCTAAATGGTCGGACTATGGACTTCACCCACGTCGACTCCAAGACCGCCACTTGGCTCCGGGCGTCAAGGCCTTTTCCTTCGAAGGGCTACCGGCGGGCGATTACGTTCTTGCCGCCGTGCAGACGAACGACAACCTAGAGTGGCGGGCGCCGGAGTATCTCTCCTTCCTGGTTCGGGCCGGTACTAAAATTAGATTATCTGAGGGCGATCGAATACGCACGACCGTTGGCGTCGTGGGCTTAGGTAAAACTCCACTCGCTTCGGGCCAGAATAACCCAACGGCGCGAAGTCGACCTGGTGAGAATCTCGAGTGGCAGGTGTTACAGTCAGGCCCTTTCGTGCCCGATGAGATTAGCGACGATTTTCAGGTTGCTGTCGAGAGTCCCAGCGGCGTGCTCAAAGGAATCGTCATTGACAGCCACTCTAAGGCGATACGACGGGCTCAGGTGCGACTATGCGGACTCGCGATCGGTGCAGACCGTTTTGCAACCTCCGGCGCCGATGGTGAGTTCGAGTTCCTGAACCTGCCATACGGACATTTCAGTTTGTCCGCATCAAAGCCGGGCTATATGGCGGAGGGTGCGTCTGCCTCTGGGACGATAATTACGATAGGGTCTGATGCCGTGCTTGGCCTGAGGATTACTATGGTTCCCGGAGGAGTGGTCAGTGGTCGCGTAATAGACGGTAACGGGCGCCCACGAGTGCGGGTTCTCGTGCGCGCATTTCGAATTGAGAAGGGTCGAGACGGCTCTCGCCTCGAGACGGCAACAGGCCATTCAACGAGTGTTGCCGATGACCGAGGTGAATATCGACTCTATGGTTTACCTCCGGGCCGGTACGCAATAGCGGCCGATCCACCTCCCTCCGCGCCCACCCAGCTCGCGCTTGCCAATCCGACGTTACTCGCAAACGTTCAACGGGCTCTAGCTGGAGATGGGTCGATCGCGTTATCTTCCTCCAGAACTGTGAGTTTCGGGCGCACCTACTATCCGGGCACCAGCACCGTCGGGTCCGCAGGCATCGTAGACGTGTTTGCCGGCCAGGAGGTTAGGGCAGACTTCGCTGCTGGCGCCGTGGCGATTTCACAAGTCGGCGGTCACGTTACGGTGCCCGCAGGTCTGCAATTTGCCAGTCCGGCTCGCGTCAGCATTCGCGCAAGTGATGAAAAGGGAGAGGACACGGTCTTCGCGACTATGACTGCGTCCCCTAGCGGGGGCTTCTCCTTTACATCAGTACCTGCCGGAAACTACAGGGTATCTGCTTCAGCGACCACCATAAACCAAGAGCCTGGTGGCACTAGACGCCAACCGACCACCGTTTGGTGGGGCGAGACTTCGGTCACAGTATCTGCTGAAGCAGCCAGCGAAGTGTCGATTCTGGTGGGACCCACCACCTCAATTAGCGGCAAGGTTCAGCTGAGTACTGCTCAGGCGGATACGTATCGATTGTCGCAGGTTCGCATACGGCCCAAATCAATTGACGTTAGCCCCTCCAGTATTGTGGCGTCCATCGTTCCGCAAGAGGACGGTTCCTTTGTGATCCCGGGGTTGCAGCCGGGTCGATATGTGCTGAGCGGTCTAGTTCTTCCGCCGGCTGATGGGCACTTGTGCATCGCGACAATTAGTCTCGGTGGTGCCGAGATCCAAGACGAGCCCCTGGTCATTTCACCAGGCCAGAGCGACATTTCAGCGTTAGATGTCCGCGTCAGCGATCAGGTATCCGAGATCCGGGGCAGGATTGTTGATTCCGGTGGCGGCCCAGCGCGTGACGTAATGGTTATGGTTTTTCCAAAAGATAAAACGCAGTGGTTCGATAGTTCCTGGCGTGTGAGGCAGCCAGTGCTCGTCGATCAAGATGGTGGCTTCGCGATACGTGGGCTACCGGCTGGGATGTACTACGTCGGCGTAACCGTTGAAGGCGTTGGTTCAGCGTGGCCCAGTTCGTCATTCCTCGATGCCCTAGCGGCATCTTCAGTGTCTGTGAGCATCACGACAGGTGAGAAGAAGTCAGTCAATATCACAATTGGTGCTACGAAGCAGAAAGGCGACTAAGTTGTTTGACCGCCTGCGCTACTATCAAGTTCTGATAGCTCTGAGTATGTGGGGCCTAGGGTCCATCGTGGCGGTCGCAGATCGCTCTGTGGGGGCCAAGGACCTTCAACCGGCACATTGGGCTGCATTTACTGCAAAGTACAGAGATGAAGTGGGCGTGCCATCGACGCTCGTAGCCTTTGGTCGTATCTCGAGAGACCGACATGGAGCCACACTGATTGAGGACTTTGGTCCAGCTGGCAACGTGACTCGGGTAACGATCTTGAATACTTATATACACTTTAAGTACGTTCAGCTCGACGGATCCTGGATCGGTGCGCCATTTATTGAAACGCCTAAGCCAGCAACGATCAGCGACTATGAACGCCCTGGTGTTTCAATGGAGCCGACATCATACAACGGTATGGCAGCATTTCATATCAAGAGAGAGAACACGACAGATGATCTGATCATTGTGCCAGCGTTGGACTGTTTTCCAGTCGTTCAGGTCCTCAGAAATGCGACCAGGCGCCTGTATGACATAAGGGTGGATGCGGCACTAGGTGTTGATGTGTTTAGCCCACCTAAGGGTAGGCAGGTGCGCCTGTTTGAGTCTATGGCTGAGATGAACAAGTAC
>Ga0097621_100003226_pt1 | contig 11211 bp, 9 predicted proteins | sample KBSMisM72_FD_73165 | JGI IMG/M metagenome (GOLD analysis project Ga0097621, IMG submission 73165) | Miscanthus rhizosphere microbial communities from Kellogg Biological Station, Michigan, USA - KBS Miscanthus M7-2 (version 2) (version 2) | ecosystem: Host-associated > Plants > Roots >... | reverse complement strand
AGAGACAGACATAGCAGAGCGGTTGAGACTTGCTGTTTCATAGGGTCATTTTACGACAGTCCTGTCAATCACGAAGACACGAAGAACACGAAGTCATAATCACGCGGAAGGGAAAATTGAAGTGGTGACCTTCGTGCCCTTCGTGACTTCGTGATGAACGAGTGTGGCGACACGTGTATGCTGTGTCGCACCTGAGGTAGTAGCCATGAAGAAGATGTTCTTTGCGCAGTGCCTTCTGCTCGCCGCACTGACAATCGCCGCTCCGCCGGCGTTCGCGCAGCGCCGCAATCTCGACATCCACTGGGTGGATGTCGAGGGCGGCGCCGCGACGCTGATCGTGTCGCCGTCCGGAGAGTCGCTGCTCATCGACTCCGGATGGGAGGTCGGCGATCGGGACGCGAAGCGCATCTTCTCGGCCGCCCAGCGCGCCGGCGTGACGAAGATCGACTACTTCATCCTCAGCCACTACCACGCCGACCATGCCGGCGGCCTCGTCGCGCTCTCGAAGCTGATGCCAATCGGACGGTGTTTCGATCGCGGGGACTTCATCGAGCCAGCGAATCTGAAATGGCGTGACGGCTATCTGAGCGTCTGCGCCAACACGCGTACTATCCTCAAGGCGGGCGACAAGATTCCGATCAAAGGCCTGCAGGTCGACATCGTCGCTTCGGATGGACGCCTGATCGCGCAGCCCATCAACGGCGGCGGCCAGCCAAATCCGCTCTGCGCGACCGCGGAGAACAAGCCCAAGGACGTTCCTGAAAACCAGCTCATGGTCGGCGCGCTCGTCAGCTACGGAAAATTCACGTTCCTCGACCTGGCCGATCTCGACTGGGAGAAGGAAATGGAGCTGGCCTGCCCGGTGAACAAGCTCGGTCAAGTCAGCATCTGGCAGGCCGGCCGGCACGGAGCGCTCGACGGCGCCGGCGCACCCGGATTCCTGTACGCGGTGAAGCCACAGGTCGTCGTCGTCAACAACGGACCTCGCAAAGGGCTCGGCGGGCCGTCGCCGGGCGCCGCCGCCCCGAAATACGTGCACTACGAACGTATCGCGAAGACACCGGATATCGAGGGGATCTGGCAGGGCCATCTGTCGCTCCTCGACAAGGAACACAACACCGCCGAGTCGATGATCGCCAATCTCGAGGACACGGCGCAGTGCGAGGGCCACACCATTCGTGCCTCAGTCGCGCAGAACGGCACGTTCACGATCACCAACAGCCGCAACGGGTACAGCCAGACGTACACGGCTCGCGAACGCGGCGTGACCGGGCCCGCATTCGGTCCGGCCTCAACGGAGCAGTTGGCCGAGGCTCGCCCGGACGCCACGTTCTACGCCGTGTCGTACGTGGAAGCGATGGCGCCGGCCGCGGCAAAGGCGATTGCCGCGCTGAAGCAGTACCGCGAGGCGAATCGGGCGCGGGACGGGTTCGTCCGCTTTGACATCTTCGAGCAGGTCGGACGCCCGGGACACTTCGCCCTCTTCGAACAATGGCGCGATCAGGCGACCTTCGACGCTCGCGGCGCCTCGCAGAAGCAGCTCGTGGATGCGCTCGCGCCGATTCGGGTGAGCGACTACGATCTGCGTCCCTACAAGACGCTGTCAGTCGGACCCGCCCCGCCGCCGCCGAACAACCGCGCGGTGTCGGTCGTGTCGCATGTGGACGTCGCACCCGACCCGCGGGTGGCGGGGATGCTCCGGCGGCTGGCGGAGGCCAGCCGCAAGGAAGACGGCAATCTTCGATTCGATGTCGTCCAGCACACGATGCGCGCGAATCATTTCACGGTCGTCGAAACCTGGCGCGATCAGAAGGCGTTCGACGCGCACGTCACCGCCGCGCGCACACGGCAGTATCGGGACGAGCTGCAGCCGTTGACCGGCAGTCCGCTCGATGAACGGGTTTACAAGGCGATCGAATAAAGCACTCGGCGGTCATGGCTCCAGAGGACCTGGTGGTCACGGTTTCCACAAGGCTGGCGGCCACGGCTGCAAAGGGCGGGACGGCCACGGTTCCAAGGGGCCCGATCAACGCGCAACGGGCGCGTGTGACAGAATACCGGCATGTCTAAGTTGACCGTCGAAGGATATGGAACGTTTGAAGTGCCCGCCGACAAGCGGCTGGTGCTGGTTATAGAACAGGACGCGAAAGTCGATATCATGCACGCCTGCGGCGGCAACGCCCGCTGTACCACGTGCCGGGTCGAATTCGTCGCCGGGGAGCCGTCGGCGATGACCGTCGCCGAGAAACAGGTGCTCACGGCCAAGGGACTGAGCGGCGTGCGGTTGTCATGTCAGATGCTCTGCGACCACGACATGACCGTCCGGGCCATCAGCCGCCTCGAAGGCACCGGCCGCCCTGATCCGGGCCGCACGCCAGAGCCCGTCATCACGCCGCCGCCGGAATGGGTCTGACACTGCGACGAACGTAAAGGACTCGACGGGATCGCGCAACGGGCCTGTTGGGAACGCGCGAAGGGCCCGATGCAGTGCCCTTTGCGTGATCCCACCCGTTGATCAGATCGAGGGATGCGCGCGGACGACGTCGTCGGTGAGCTCGTTGATGGCGCCCCCGGCCACGCAGCGCCCTTCTCGAGAATGCACGATGCGAGAATTCACAGGGGAATTTCAACGAAGGCCGGATCCGAGTGTCACGTATCTGTAACGCCCGCTGTTACAGACCGACAACCACGTAGGGTGACGTGCGCCCGTACCGCCAGGTGCTGAAGAGAACGGCCGCATCCCTGCGCTCGTACACGCAGCATTGATCGTCACCACAATCTGTCAGACTCAAACGCCTCGACGCGGAATGTCTGAAACACCGGTATGCCCTACACACTTGTCGATGCGCCTTCTTCTTCTACAATGGGATCGGTATGAACCGGTGGCTTCCTACCTGCCTGGCGGCGCTCGCGCTAACCGCGATTGCGTCGGCGCAGCAGACCGGCACGGTCGATCGCCCAACCGCACCACGAAGCTCGCAGAAATTGCCGATGAATGCGATCGCTGAGCAGTACGTGAAGCTGGTGCTGGCCGTCGGGCAGCACGATGCGGACTATGTCGACTCGTTTTTCGGGCCCGCCGAGTGGAAAGCCGACGCCCAGCGGATCAAGCGGCCGCTCACCGAGATCGATGGCGACGCTGCGAAACTGATCGGGGCGATCTCCGATCGCACGGACGCCGAGCGGCGCGATACGCTCCTAGTCCTGCGGCACGACTACCTGCGGCGACAGCTCGAGGCGCTCCGGTCACGTGTGCGGATGCTGCAGGGAGCCAGGCTGACCTTCGATGAGGAGTCGCAGGCCCTGTACGACGCCGTCTCGCCGGCGCATCCCAACTCGTACTATCAGGCCGCGCTCGATGAAATCGGCCGGCTTCTTCCGGGCAGCGGACCGCTCGTGGAGCGCTACGACGCATACCGCCAGAAGTTTGTCATCCCGCCCGATCGGTTGACGCGCGTCTTCGATCGGGCCATCGCCGAGTGCCGCGCCCGCACGCTGGCACACGTGCGCCTGCCGGACAGCGAGTCCTTTACCGTGGAATACGTGAAGGACAAGCCGTGGAGCGGTTACAACTGGTACCAGGGCGGTTATCGCAGCCTGATCCAGGTCAACACGGACCTGCCGATCTACATCGACCGCGCCGTCGATCTCGCGTGCCACGAGGGGTACCCCGGCCATCACGTGTACAACGCACTGCTCGAGCAGCGCCTGGTCCGCGAGCGCGGCTGGGTTGAGTTCTCGGTCTACGCCCTGTTCTCGCCGCAGTCGCTCATCGCCGAAGGCACAGCCAACTACGGCATCGAGGTCGCGTTTCCCGGTGACGAACGGACGAAATTCGAGCGCGACATCCTGTACCCGGAAGCGGGGCTCGACGCCTCGCAGGCCGACATGTACAACCGGCTTCAGCTGCTGACGGATCGGCTGGCATACTCGGGTAACGAAGCGGCCCGCCGGTACTTGAACGGCGAGGTCGACCGCGCGGGCACGGCCGCCTGGCTGGCGCGATACGCGATGATGTCGCCCCCTCGCGCTGAGCAACGCACGCGCTTCTACGACACGTATCGCAGCTACGTGATCAACTACAACCTGGGCAAGGATCTCGTGAAGCAGTTCGTCGAATCGCGCGGCGGCGTCGCCAGCCAGCCCGCGCGCCGCTGGGACGAATTTGTGAGCCTTCTCGCGTCCCCGCGGCTGCCTTCTGGTCTTCGCGAGCCGGGCAGGTAGGGACGAGAACGGTCCTTGGTGCTTTGTTCGTGGTTCTTGGTCCGTCCAGGGTCCTTGGTCCGTCCTATAGTCCCTGGTCCATGGTCCCCGGTCCTGCGTAGGACCAAGGACAACGGACTGAGGACGGACCAAGTACCAAGACCCATGCACCAAGGGCTTTCTTGACGCTCCGAACGCTGTCGGCCGATCGTGGTGACGCTGGCCTTCGCCTCGATCTCGTCATCCGCCGGCATCTGACCGACGTGCGCGCGGCCACGCGCACGAGGGTCCAGGCGTGGATCGAAGACGGCCAGGTGACCGTCAACGGCCGGATCGTCTCACGCGTCTCCACGCGGACGGCCTGCAACGACGTCGTGACCGTTCAATTCACCGACTCCACGAGGGGTCGCCCGGCCGCGTCCGACGCGCGCGATGCGCTCGCCATGCTGGACGTGCTCTACGAAGACGAGCATTTGCTGGCACTCGACAAACCGGCGGGCGTGGTCGTGCATCCGACGTATCGGCACACCGGCGGCACCCTGATGAACGCGCTGCTCTGGCATGCCCGCGAATGGGCGGACGGCCATCGCCCGTCCCTCGTGGGCCGGCTCGACAAGCTCACCTCCGGAATTCTGCTCGTCGCGAAAAGCGCGGCGATTCACGCGGCGCTCCAGCGCGAGATGACGCCTGACCAGAGCGAAAAGGACTATCTCGCCGTCGTGTACGGGAGGGTCAACACCGCACGCGGAGCGATCGATCTTCGACTGGCTGTTGACGGGAACGACCGGCGGCGGATGGTCGCGTCGGCCCTCGACGGGGTCCCCAGCCTCACGCGGTTCGTTCGGGTTTCGAGGGGGACCGAGTTGTCGCTGCTTCGCTGCCGCCTGGCCACGGGGCGGAGGCATCAGATTCGAGTCCATCTGGCCGCGCGCGGCTGGCCGATTGTCGGCGACACCACGTACGCGACGGCCCGCACGAACGGAAAGCCAGGATGGACGTTCCCTCGCCAGGCCCTCCACGCGTGGCGGGTGGCCTTCACGCATCCCGTCACGGGCAAGCGCGTCGCGCTCGAAGCACCCGTGCCGCTGGATATGAAAACGCTGATTGCCGGGGCGGGACTCTCTCTACCTCTAACCTCTAACCTCTAACCTCTAACCTCTACCCTTTCACCACGTAGCCTTTCTTCGTCAGTAGCTCGCGAACTCTGTCGCGAAGATCGCCCTGGAGCTCGACCAATCCGTCGCCCGCGGCGCCGCCCGTGCCGCAGGCGCGTTTCAGTTCCTGGATCAGTTCTTTCAGGAAATCGGCGTTGTTCGGAAGACCGTCGACGACGGTCACCATCTTGCCGCCGCGCCCCTTCTTCTCCATGCGGAGTTTGGCGACAATCGCGCCGGGGCGAGCGGGCACGGACGCCTCGCTCGTGCGCGTGCTGCATTTGCAGTCGCGCTGCGGCCAGCCGCAACCCGGGCACACGCCGCCGGTGCTGGTCGAGTACACGAGCCTGCTGTGACTATTCGCCGGACTTCTCTTCAACTCGCGCCGCGCGCAGGATGTTGGGGAGGCCGTAGTTGCCTTCGTGGCAGGCGTACTCGAAGATGGGCCCGTCGGTTTTCGTCATCGGCACTTCGGCCGTCCATGATCTGGTCCACGTGGCGGGGTCTTCGATCGTGAAAGTGTAGGTGATCGCGTCGGCCGACACGCGCGTGAAGCGCTCGGTCACCTTGACGCCGGATGTCGAATTCCTGAACCGCACGCGGTCGTTGAAATTCGTCGTTTCGACGACGAGCGTGTTGCCGTCCCAGTGGCCGCGCGAGTCGCCGTTCCACTGCCGGATGTTCTGGCCCACGTGCGGACGCGCCCCGTCGATCGGGATCAGCCGCGCGCTGTGAATCATCTCCGTCCGCACGACGACATATCCGGGACCTTGGAAAATATCGAGGTTGGCGTTGTAGCCGACCGGCATGATCGGCGGGCCGTCGTTACCCCAGGTGATGCAACGCTCAGCGAGCGTCCGGTCGAACCAACTGTCGGTCTTGCGGTTCGGGCTGCCCGCCTGCGGCGGCTGTGGGCGGCGCTGCGCTTCCTCGGTCAGTGCCGGCATCCGGCCATCCGGCGGATCCACGATCAGCGAGGTGCGCAGGCTGGACAGGCCCTTCTTGTATTTCTCGTTCTGCCAGATCGCATCGTCGTAGTGGATGTCGTCGGCGGCCTGGCCCTCGAACTGCGCGATTCGCTGCTTCTCGACGGTGGCAGCTTCTTCGGCCGTGTAGAAGTCTTTCGTTCCCAGATTGGCGGGCCGCTCGAGCGGCGTATATGTGGCGTTGGTCCAATTCCCAGTCAGGTCCGGTTGTCCGTCCGCCGTGCGCGGCATCGTCCAGGCCTTCGCCGGCCTGCCGGCGGCCGTCTTCGGCGCGGGCGACGCAGGGGATTGAGCGCCCAGTGAAATTGACGCGGCCGCGAGGGCGGCCAACACAAAGAGCGCATGTCGAGACACGGGCATTTGCATCAATCAGGTCCTCGCTGTGTGAATTATATCGCCCGAACGCGGCGGCTACGGCACATCTTTCGGCGCGGCAATGGTCTCGTTGGTCTTCACCGTGAACTGCCTGAAATTGCTGTAGGTCGCCGTGCCCGTGAGCTCGTAGGCGCGCTTCGGCATCACGTAGCGCTCGCGCATTTCAATCGGCACGAGAAATCCGACGACGGGCTCCGACTGGTAGCTCACCTGAATTGTGCTCTCCACACTGGACGTGTCGATATTGAGCTCGGTCATGAGAATCCGCCCCGTGTCGGGCTCGACCCAGACGCGGCCGTGCGATTTCGCGGGTACTTTTGAGTTCCGCGAGTCGATGAGCGGGGGCGACCCGACTTCACGGAAATGCAGCACGCGCACATCGACCGACAGCGCAAAGTTCGACGCTTTCGGCATGCCCTTCGGCACGCCGGCGCCCTCCGAGTCCATCGTGAACTTGAAGCGAGACTGGTATCGCGGGTGCATGAACGACAGCGCCAGCACGGGCACGTTGACGTTCCGCTCGACACTGCCGATGTTGTAGCGCGAGCTCTCCCGCATGATCGCGAAGGCCTGATCCCTCGATGCCGTTGAGGGATTCACGAACAGCGTGACCAGCCTCTCGGTGCGGTCGCGTACGGAATCGCCGTCGACCTCGAACACATCGCGGAACTGGATGAAGCCCTGGCCGTCGCGGCCCTGGGCCTGCACGAGCAGCAGGTCGGATCTCAGCTGGCGATGCGTCAGCTGGGGCCGGTCGGCAAGGTCAGCGGTCTGCGCGTATCGCTCCTCGGCAACGATCCCCGATAGCTCGCGCTCGTAGCGGACGACGTAGTCGCCCACGCGGGCGAGAACATCGGTGACCGAGGGCTTGTCCGCCGCGGCCAGCCCGACGGTGCTCATCACGAGAACTGCACCGGCACAAGACAGTCGCGCGTGCATAGGCTGCTATCGGGACCGGGGCTCGGCCGGAGGCCCGCCTGAACGCGGGCGCTACGGGTTCCTCGGCGGCTGCGGGGCCACCTGCAGCAAGACTAGGAACAGATTGTTCGGGTCGCGAACGATAGCGACCTTGGTGGTGTTCCCGCCGCGTCCGGGCAGCTCCACGGTGTTGCCTCCGGTCGACACCACCGTGCCGCCGTCTCGCTTGAGCATCGCGATGGCCTCGTCCACGTCGCGCACCTGCAGCTGCATGCGCGTGGAACCAGGGTCCTGGATAGACGACCGGACCACCCGGCGATCGACGCCCTTGAAATCCAGGAAGTCGAGGCGAAGGCCGGTGGTCGGTATCTGGGCCGTGCTCAGGCGATACTGACCGCCCTTCACGCCCAGCAGATCGAGCACGGGTTTGTCGCTGTTGAACATCCCCGGCGTCAGCCCCCGGATGCCGAGCGCGTCCCAGTACAACCGCATCGCCTTTTCGGCATCCTCGACGGTGAGCCTCACCCGGACGCCGATAACGTTCGGCGGATCCGGCGCGGTTGCAGGCGGCAGCGGGTCGGGTTGTGTGAGCTGGACGAAGTGGCCGTCCGGATCCTTGACGATGACGGCGCGAACCTTTGGCGAGGTGCCGAACGTGACTGGCAGTCCGCCGGTCGTGACGACCGGCGCCCCCACCTGCTTGACCTTCGCCAGGGTGGCGTCGACGTCACGAACCACGACCACCAGTGTGAACGCGCCCGGATCCTGGATCTGCCGCTCGAACGCGCGGCCGCCTGCCTTCTTCACTTCGACGATCTCGACGCCCGTGCGCATCGCGGGCGGGCGGCCGATCGACCAGCGGATCTGTGCATCGGGAAGGCCGAACATGTTTCGAAGCGCCGGATTCGCGTCGGCGTTGCTCGGCGTCGCGGCAACGTCGAGCCCCAGGCCATCCCGGTAGAACGTGATCGCCTTGTCGAGGTCGGCGACGATCGGGCTGAAGAAGTTGCCCGAGCCGACAACCGCGCCGCTCGGCACGGGCCCCGGCGGAGGCGCAGGCGCCTGCGCCCACGCGCTCGCGCACGCGATCACGATCCCGGACACGATCGCTGCCATCTGTGCGCGCATCTTATTCTCCCAGCGTAGAGCGTTGAACCCCGGCTTCGTGGGTGTTTCTTCGTTCGGCGTTTTACGTTTTACGTTCTACGTTTCACATTGAGGCCAGCGCCCTGCTAGTCGACTCCGAACGCGAGCAGCACATTCCCCGGCCGTCCGACGATGCCGCCGTAGCCGGAGTTGATGAAGAGCATGCCGTCCACGACGGCGGCGCCGGGACCATCCATGGTCGCGCCGGTGGCCTTCACGCCGTTGACCGTCTGGAACTCCCGATTCGTGTCGAACTGCCACACAATCGTTCCGTCGTCGCTCGCGTAGGCCCGGAGGCCGCCGTCACCGGAGCCCGAGAAGACGATGCCCGGGATGGCCGTGAGCGCGGCGCCCTGGGCGCCGTTGCAGCCGCGCGCGGTGCCGCACAGCTTGTCGGCGGGCGCTTTGGACCACACTTCCTCTCCGGTGTCGATCTTTACGGCGCGCATGCCGCCGGGCGATTGCGACAGCGTTCCGTTGACGCCGAAGTAGGCGAGCTTGTCGTCCACGGCGCCGCCCCACTGTCCGCCGAGCCCGCTGCCGGCGCTGGTGCGGTATTGCCAGATCAGCGCGCCGTTCTTGTCGGGGTCGAATCCGTAGGCCATGCCCGACTTCGACTGGATGATGACGATGTCGCGGCCGTTCGTCCGCCTGGCGAGCATCGGCGACGCCGAGAAATCGTGATCCGGCCCCTGCTTCGCCGGGCAGCGTGGGTTGTCGGGGTTCTCGGGTTTGCAGCCCATCATCCAGACGTCATTCGGCACCGGCTGCGCGACCCATTTCACCTTGCCGGTATCGAGATCCATCGCCATCACGGCATCGGTGGTCGGCGTCTGCGGGTCCGAGTACCCGTTGCCAGTCGAAATGTAGAGAACGCGGCGGCGCGCGTCGATCGTCGGGGCGGCCCAGATGCCACCGCCGGATGGTCCCCACGCCTGCACGCCTTCTTTCGTGAGGCCGCGCTTCTTCGGTTCCTCCGCGATCGTGTACGTCTTCCACAGCACGGCGCCGGTGCTCGCGTCGAGCGCGGTGACGCTGCCGCGGAACGTGCAGCACTCATACGTTGGACGGCCGCCCTGCGCTTCTTCGTTGAGGCCGGCCATCGGGACGTACACCCGGCCGTTGAAGTACGTGGGCGATCCGGTGGCGCGGGCCTGCGGATGATCGTCTGCCTTGCGCGCCCAGATTTGTTTGCCGGTATTGGCGTCGACCCCGTAAGCCGTGGCCGCGCCATCGGTGAAGTAGATGGCGTACGCCGATCCGTTCGCGCCCTTGTACTGTCCAACAGAGACCGCGGTGCGAATGCCCGACTGCGCATGAAACGCCCAGTACGTGCAGCCTGTCTTCGCGTCGAGCGAGAAGACGTCACCGCTTTCGCTGGCGACGAACAATCGTCCGCCGACGACAGCCGGCTGCGAACGCGCGGCGGTCACACCCGGATAGCCGAACGCCCACTTGAGCTTCAGGCGCGGCACGAGCGGGGCCGTCAGTCCGCCCTTGTCCGCCGGCACGAAGCGCGTATTCGTGATGGTGCCGCCCCACCCGTTCCAATTCGAACCCTTCCCGGGATCGGTCATGGGCGGAGCGGCCGACGAACAGCGGCCGACGGTTGGCAGCGGCGCGGCCGTGCCAAACTTCCGGCCGGCGAGGAATTCCGCAACGGCGCGTTTTTCGGCGTCTGTCAGGTCCTGGGCGTTCCGGTACATGTTGCCCGTCGTCAGCGACGTGAGAATCGACTCGGGCGCAAAGAGCGCGAGCGCTTCCCGGTTCGGCGCACGGTTCTCCGGACTTGGCTGCGCGTGGCAGGTCGCGCACGTTTTCTGAAAGACCGCCGCGCCATCCGGCGCCTGCGCGAACGCGGACACACTCGAACCGGCGATGATGATCGCCGCCACACTCAATCGTCGTCTCATGTTGAGCCCTCTGACCTCTAACCCCTGACCTCTAACCTCTAACCTCTGCTCTTTTGTCTACCCCATCGGCTTCGACGCGTCGCGTCCGCCGGTCGACAGCCAGCGATAACGCGCCGTGTCGAGACCGGCGTAATCCGGATCCAGGTAGATGAAGCACCGCTGGATGAGAAAGTCGCGCACTTCGAACACGTCGCACCAGCGGCCGGCGTGCGACACCCCGGCGCGCCACGGGCCTTCCTGGTGGACACCGGCGCTCGTGCCTTCGACGGCGAACGTGTCGGTGCCCGTCATGATGTAGTTGAAGCTCGCGTAGTCGTGCAGGATGCTCTTGATATTGCCGCCGAAGTCGGTGAAGAGCTGCGCGATCTGCTTCTTGCCGGTCGCCAGTCCCCACTTCGGGAAGAACACCTGCGCGTCGTCCGCGAACAGGTCCAGGATGCTGCCGCCGTTCGACGTGACGCCCTTGTTGTCGAACGCCTTGAGGTATTCGAGCGCGACCGACTTGCGCTGCTCGTC
>Ga0097621_100003224_pt1 | contig 11213 bp, 5 predicted proteins | sample KBSMisM72_FD_73165 | JGI IMG/M metagenome (GOLD analysis project Ga0097621, IMG submission 73165) | Miscanthus rhizosphere microbial communities from Kellogg Biological Station, Michigan, USA - KBS Miscanthus M7-2 (version 2) (version 2) | ecosystem: Host-associated > Plants > Roots >... | reverse complement strand
GCAACGAAACTCGGTGCTCCGCTAATTCGTGTTTTTCCAGACAAGATTCAGCCAGGCGCGCAACGCGAAGAGACACGCGATTGGGTCGCTGCCTGTCTCCGCGCGGTTGCGGAGCGAATGCCCATTGATGTCGACGTGGCGCTCGAAACGCATGGTGATTTCGCGCGCGCTGAAGCCGCAGTCGAAATTGTGGAGCTTGCGAATCATCGCAAGGTAAAGCTGATCTGGGATGTAGCAAATTCAGTGGCCGCGGGTGACACGATTGAGTCGGCTGCGGAAATCGTTCAACCGCATCTGGCACACATTCATCTCCGAGACGCAAAACCGGTCAGCGGTTCGGAACATTGGCTCCCCGTGTTGGCAGGTTGTGGTCGTGTCTCGTTTACGGATGCGGTCGTCGCGATCAGAAATCTTAATTACGACGGTTACGTCAGTTTTGAATGGGAAAAGTACTGGCACCCGGAAATCGAAGAACCGGAGATTGCATTGCCTGACTTCAGTAATGCGATCCGAGATCTGCTTGGAGATCGAAGTGACGCGACCGAATGTTCTGGTGTTGGCAAGTGACGTCTTGTTCCAACACTTCTTTACCGAGAGATCACTGCAAAAGCTTGCTGAGGTGACGAGCTGGAGTAGATCTGCGTTACGCGAAGATTCACCGGAATTGCGGAATGAGATTGCGAATGCCGATGTGCTGATGACGACCTGGCATTCTCCGTTTCTCACGGCGGAGATGTTGGGGGCACGCGTAAAGCTGATTGCACATTGTGGCGGAGAAGTTAAGTCGCGTGTGGCGGAAGAAGTTTTTGACTTCGCGACGATTACAAACGCTGCTGATCCGATGGCTCGCGGCGTCGCTGAGATGGTGCTGGCGTTGGCGTTGACGCTCGTCAGACGGATTCCTGACTACGCTGCGGAGATGCGTGACGGAGTAATCAGAACAAACGCGGAGGTTAGCGAAGGCGAAACGTTCTTTGGCCGGCGCGTGGGAATTGTTGGATTTGGCCGCATTGGTCGCGCGTTCGCAAGGTTGTTGCCGCCGTTTGGTGTTGAGGTTTTGGTGAGCGATCCGTTTGCGGGTGTGGATTCGGTTGATCTTGATGAGTTGGTTGCGACGTGTTCGGTAGTTGTTATCTGCGCGGCGTTGACGCCGGAGACGCGAGGGATGTTCGACAAGCGGCGTTTGTCGTTGCTGATGGATGGGGCGTATTTGATCAATGTTGCGCGAGGCGGGTTGATTGAGATGGATGCGCTGTTGGATGAGTTGCGGCAGGGGCGCATAAGTGTCGCACTCGATGTTACAGATCCTTTGGAGCCGTTGCCCGTCGAGCATGAGCTGCGTCGATTGCCGAACGTGATTCTTACGCCGCACATTGCGGCGGGCGGGATCGAGATGCGTCGTGAAATTGGCGCGATGGCCGTTGAGGAAGTTGTGCGATTTGCAAAAGGCGAACCACAGTTGAACCGCGTGACGGCGGACATGCTCGCCACGATGACATAAGAGATTATGGGGCGTTAGAACGATTGGGACGTACTGTAGGGGCGGCCCTCCGTGGCCGCCCGGCGTCGAATCGATCTCTTTGTCAAACGACCCAATCGATTCTGTTTCAAAGGATCGAGTTCCACGCCGGGCGACCACGGAGGGCCGCCCCTACAGTAGCCTTGATCATGTCTAAAGCAATTAAGAGCATTGTGTTGCATCGGGTGCGTGTGCCGTTTGTTGAACCGTTTCGGATCAGCAATGGTGTCGTGACCGAGAAGGACGCAATTCTGATTGAGCTAACCACTGACGCGGGAGTCGTGGGTTGGGGAGAAGCGTCGCCGATGTCGGGCTCGTTTTACTCCGCCGACACGCCGGATAGCTCGTGGACGGTACTCAAGACCGAAATCATTCCCGCACTACCTTCGCTTGCGCAAGTTGATGACAAATTTGCGAGAGCAGGAATGGAAGGCGCCCTCTGGGACGCACAGGCACACACTCGCCAGATGCCGTTGTGTGAATTGCTCGGAATTGAACGACGCCCAATTCCCTCAGGCGTCGCAATCGGAATCTTCGACACGATTGACGAGTTACTCGAAAGAGTTCGCCGTTACGTTAATGAAGGCTATCAACGGGTAAAGATCAAGATTCAACCTGGTTGGGATATTGAACCCGTGTCCGCCGTGCGAAGTAACTTCCCACAACTTCCGTTGATGGTCGACGCAAATGCGGCTTACACCCTTGACGACTTACAGGTCTTTCGTGAGTTGGATCGATTTAAACTAATGATGATCGAACAACCACTCGCAGCCCGCGCCATCGCCGAAGCAGGCGAACTGCAGACGAATCTCAAAACGCCGTTGTGCGCCGATGAGTCTGCCGATTCAATCGCCACGCTCAACGAAATAATAACTAACCGAGCAGCACGAATCGTAAACATCAAAGTGCAGCGTGTTGGCGGATTGAGCGAATCACTCTCGATGTTGCAAGCCGCCCGCGCTGCCGATCTTCAATGCTGGGTCGGAACAATGCCCGAACTCGGTATCGCGTCTGCGCAAGCGTTGCACCTCGCAATGCACCCGGCCTTTTCATTTCCAACTGACATCGAAGCATCTTCTCGTTGGTACCTCGACGATGTTATCGAGCCCGCGATCACGATTGACGGAAACGGTTTTATTAATGTTCCGCGCGGGCCGGGAAGTGGATTCAGCGTTAATCGGGAAAAAGTGGAGCGCTACACGCTCGCAGCGGAAAGTTTTAGCTTATGAAACGTCTATTTATTTTACCGTCGCTAATTCTCGTCGCGCTGGTTACCGCCAACGCTCAGTCAAAGGTTTGGGAGGCGCCGCTCGTCATCCCCACCTACGAACTCAATTCGCCAAATCCGTATCCGGCATTGCTCGACTGGCAGCGACGCAAGTGGCGTCCCGTTTATCCGTATCCATTTCTCGATTCACTCGGCAGTGAAAAGAAAGACAAAGCGTGGAAAGCTGTCTATCTCGAAAACGAATACCTGAAGGTGACTGTACTGCCCGAACTCGGCGGACACGTCTACGCAATTTTCGACAAGACACTTAACCGCGACATCCTTTATTCAAATCCGGTAATGAAGTACGCCATGGTCGCGCTGCGCGGCGCATGGGTTTCCGGCGGTATCGAGTGGAATTTTCCCGACGGTCACACGCTGACTACCGTGAGCTCGATCGATTACGTAACTCGCACCGAAAGCGACGGCAGTGCAGCCGTAGCTATCGGCGACACCGAACGTGTTCAGGGAATGCAGTGGCAGGTAATCCTGCGTTTGCGGCCGGGAACGCGAGTGCTCGAATCAGAAGTGACGTTGAATAACCGTCGTGAAGTTCCTGGACGTTATTGGTATTGGTCCACGGCGGGTGCTCCTGCTGCGCCGGATTTACGTTTCAATTATCCGATGCGTGAAACGTACCCGCACGCATTTTGGCCAGTATTCAAATTTCCGATTGAAAAGGGAGTGGACATTGGCCGGTTCAGTGAAGTGCCAAACTTCCTCTCGTTGTTTGCGCGGGACTCCAAGCGAGATTATTTCGGGATTTACTACGAGAAGTCTGATTGGGGCGTGGTCCATGTCGCCGACCATCGCGAGTTGCCCGGCAAGAAGACGTGGACGTGGGGAACTGACGACAATGGCGATGTCTGGATCGATAAACTGACGGACGGCGGTGGACAGTACGTGGAGTTTCAGGGAGGCCGCTTTGAAACGCAGATGGAGCACCAGTTCATCGCGCCGCATCGAGTCGAGCATTTCTTCGAATACTGGTATGGCGTGAATCAGATGGGTGGTGCGTGGAATGAGGCGACACGCGATGCTGCGGTACGAATCAGTTTGCAGGGAAGCAAAGCAACTGTTTCAGTCGCTGCGAATCAACGATTTGCTCAGGCCGGGCTGGAGCTGATAAATGGCAAACGAAAGCAAGCAACACCCATCGATTTAGACCCCACGAAGATTTTTTCTATCACGATGGACGTGCCCGATCCACGGCAACCGCTCGAGTTAATACTGAAGAGCAGCGATGGCCGGCAACTGCTGCGATACCGCACAGACTCGCCCGTCGATAACAATCCTGACTTCAAACCAGCCACGCGCCCGGTTGCCGATCCGAAGAATCCGGCGAGTGCGGAGCAAAAGTACGTCGAAGGACTCGCGTTCGACAAAAAGAGTAAAGAACGTGAAGCGCGCGAGGCCTACTTCGAGGCTTTGAAACGCGATCCGGTCTTCGCTCCCGCGCATATCGCACTCGGTCTGTCCTTTTATAGAAGCGGTGAATACGACACGGCCGCGAAACATTTGGAAGCCGCGCTTGTGCGTAATAAAGATGCGGGCGACGCTCACTATTATCTGGCTCTGGTTCGGCGCGCGTTGGGCCAGACTTCAGAAGCCGAAGATCATTTGCTGTGGCTGGTGCGTTCCGGTTATCGCGAATCGTTATCGCGTTACGTTTTGGGCGAGATTGCGTTGGCGAAAGGCGACACGAAGCTTGCGCTCGAACACCTGCGGCAGGCAGTGATGCTCGATCCGCGGGACCTGAAAGCGCGCACCGTGTTGGCGATCGCCGAGCGACTGGATGGAAAAGCCCGGCCGGCACTTGCGCGAATCAATCAGGTTGTCGACGAGTTACCGATCGATTATCTCGCGCTTCATGAGCAGTATTTACTGAACAAAGCGGCAGGAGATACGGCGAGGGAAAAGTCAGCAGCTGATCAATTGCGACACCTGTTATCGCGCGAGCCTGATGCCGTGCTGGAATTGGCATTTAACTATGTCGCTATTGGACGCAGCCCGGAGGCTATAGACGTTCTGGAGGATGCGATTAAGGCTGGACCATCAGGCATCCTGGCCGTCGACAAGAGCCGCATCCATCCGATGCTGCACTACACACTCGGCTACCTGTACGACAAGATTGGTGACAGCGAACGTGCGCGAGCTCAACGCGCCCTGGCCATGAAAGGCGAGCCTGTGTTTGTCTTTCCTCATCGTGTCGAAGAGATCGACGTCCTGGGGTTAGCGATTGCTCAGAATGCAAACGACGGCCGCGCTGTTTACTACCTTGGGAACGTTCTGGCATCGAAGAATCGTGACAAGGAAGCCCTCATTGCGTGGGGTGAAGCAGTGCGACTCGACCCGGCCAACACTATTGCGCAACGAAATTACGCTCGAGCTTTATGGCTCGTGTCTCAGAATCGAGAAGCAGCGGCAGTTCAGTATCAACGCGCTATCGGCGTTTCTCCAGGTGACTATCGTCTTTACGTAGAGTTCGACAAGTTACTTGCCGAAATGAGCGCGACTGATCGGCGTGTCAAATTATTCGAAGGTGCTCCGGCTGCTGTGCTGGCTCAATCGGCCGCGGTGCAATCACTGGCCGGCGCTTACATCGATGCTGGTCGTTTCTCTGATGCGGCAGCTTTACTCGCCAGGACGACTTTCACATCAGGCGAGGGAGAGGACGCTGCGCTCGGACTCTATCGCAGAGCACATCTGGGCCTCGCTCGCAAATATCGTGAGGCGGGCGATCACGCGAAAGCGGCAGCTGAGTTTGCTGCGGTTACTGAATTCCCGCGCAACTTCGGTGTCGGACGTCCGGCGATGCAGTCGCAGGCGCAGTTTTACGTCGCGGCGGCGCGCGAGTTTGAGGCAGCGGGACAACATGATGAAGCCGAGCGCTGGTGGCAGCGAGCCGCGACTGAGGAATTGAATCCGCCTTCGCAGCCTGAAGAGCCATGGTCGGAACATTATTACTTCAAAGCCGTGGCACTCGAACACGTCGGGCGAGCGGCTGATGCTCGAAAACTTTACGAACGACTCGCACGGTTAAATGACGACGAAAAGATGTTGGACGCCGAACCATGGCCTGCTTCGGGCGCGATTCGTTTCGTGCTTGCCGGCGCTGGTTTAAAAGCGCTCGGTCGTAACGATGAAGCACGAATCGCGCTGGAACGTGCCCTCAAGCTCGATCCACAAAACGAACTCGCACTATCACAACTGGCCGAACTGAAACGCGCTTCAAATTCAACTGTCGGCGCGAGTCTGCGTGGAGGTGCTCGGAATTAACGAATGGCAAAGCTTTGTCTCGAAAGCTTGGCAGTGACTTGGACACAGTCAGTACCGCCTGCGGTAGCGGGTGGGTACGCCGTAGGCTTCAAGGCACAAACGCTGCGCATGCACCCACCCGCTACCGCAGGCGGTACTGACTGTGTCCAAGTACGAGTTTGAGGCAAGCGAATGCAAAGCACGCTACAACTTCTGCGCGACATGATCGCTATTCCCAGTGTGAACCCGATGGGTGCGGCGAACCAGTCTGCCGAAAAGGGAATGGCGAACTTCATCGAGAATGTGCTTAACGGCGCACGCATCGATTGCGAGCGTCAAACTGTGTCGGAAGGCCGGGCCAATGTCATTGCGATTGTTCACTCAACCGAAAGCGATGTAAACGGCATCATGCTCAACTCACACATGGACACGGTGCCGGTCGACAACATGTCAATCAAGCCGTTCGATCCCGTTATCGAGAATGGTCGCGTATTCGGACGGGGCTCCTGCGATGCCAAAGCGTCGATTGCCGCGATGATGTCGGCCTTAATCGAATATGCGAATCAGCCACACCGCCCTCGTCCAGCCGTATTTGCTGCAATGGCTGACGAAGAGTTTGGCTTTTCCGGATCGTGGAAGCTGATCGAAAAGTCGTGGCCGGTGTCTGCCTGTGTTGTAGGTGAACCCACACTGCTTACGCGCGTGATTGCGCACAAGGGGATCGTCCGTTGGCGTATCGCGGTCGACGGGTTGAGTGCTCATGGTGCAGAACCTGAGCTTGGCCGAAACGCTGTCTACGATGGCGCTCGGGTTGCGCTTGCACTCGAAGAATACGCGCAACGCCTCGCAGAAAAACAGCCTCACCCTCGATTGGGCCACTCGACTTTGAACGTAGGAAGAGTCGCCGGCGGTCACGCAGTCAATATCGTTCCGGACAAGTGTGTGTTCGAGTTGGAGTGCCGCTTGTTGCCTGGTGAAGATGGGCAGCAGGCCGTGACAAGCTGCGAACACTTCCTGCGCGACAGGCTCCCTGAGTCAGTGCAACTAACATTCGAATCGCCTTACCTGATCGATCCGGCGATGGAGACAGCGCCTGAGGCCGAGATAGTTGAAGCCTTGGCGCGCGCGCAGCAAGACGAACTGGGATTCCACCGCGAGCTCGCGGGAGCGAATTACGGTACGGATGGAAGCAAGCTATCACGCGCCGGGATTCAAACCGTCGTCTGCGGCCCCGGAGATATCGCCCAGGCACACACCGCAAACGAATTTGTCGAAATCACACAACTGGAACTCGCGACGCGAATGTACAGTCGCTTGCTGGCGAATTGGAACGCGGAAGACTGATGGTTGACGTTTCTCAGAAATCACAATCGCGCTTGGATCGGGTCAGTACAGGGAGCGGTAGCGACCTGGTCAAACCATGGAAGTCAGATGCCAATCACCGACCAGGTCGCTACCGCTCCCTGTACTGACCCGATCCAAGCGCGACGTCCGACTTTTAAGACAAACTTAAGGCAGCACCGATGAAGAGCAGAATCAAAGTTCTGATTGCAATTGTCGCGACGTTTGCGGCGATCGATTCTGTTCACGCACAAACTCGTGAGCAGCGACTCGCTAAACTCGTCGAGGCCAACGTGATTGCTGTCCACGCATTTCAAGTGTTGCTGGCGAAGAGCTCGGGCAAGGGCCAGAAGTGTTTCGCTGCGAATACTGTTTCGGACACTGAACTCAATGCTCTCTCCGAGCACCAGGCAAAACTGCTAAAGACCGATCTGAAGCAATTGCGTCTATGGGTGAATGGGCTTGAAAGCACCTTCAACCCCGAACAGGACCTTCAGCCTATCCTCTTGACCGAACTCCGCATTCCCGACAACGCTCCCGTAAATGTCTTCACGCGTTACCTCCGACAAAATACCAAAGCGAGCGACGTGAAGACCCGCACCGTGGCGAGTCTTTATCAAACAGTTCTCGAAGTTGAACGCGACGGTGATCGATTGCAGGAAGAGTTCGCTTTTTATATAGGACTGGGTCTGCCTGTTTATGTGGGTCAGTTCAAATTGCCGGGAACTGATGCTGACTTGCTTGCGACCGGCCGCAAACTCGAAGGACAGTCGTGTGAAGCGCCGGTTGGCACGAGCGCGGCGGAGTGGCAGATAGCAGGGCGAAAGATTTGGAATTGGGGTGAAAAGAATCTGCACATTCGCGACGAGCGCGTGCTGGCCGCCGAGCTACTCAAAGAGCCGGAAATCAAAAGGCTTGAACCGCAACTGAGTGCGATGAGTCCGCAGAGAATTGCCGTGGTGGGCCATTCGTTCACGATGGGCTTACATTGGTCTTCACCATCCAGTTTCGTCCCCGTAGTTATCGACGTCTTTCGTCGCGAGAATCCCAAAGTTGAATTCAAACAATTTGCGGCCGGAGGTCTGACTGCTTCACGAGCGCAGAAGCGCTTTTATAACGACGTGCTCGCGTGGAAACCGGACAAAGTATTGTTCGTCGTGATGACGAGAACTGACGAGGATTACGAAGCTCTGAAGCAAATGGCGTACGGGCTTCACGATGCAGGCGTAAAGGTCTATATGTTCGACGAGGTACACGATCCCGCGGCGGTGACGCCCGGCACAGTTGAGCGAGCACGCAAGGTTGCGGAAGAAGCCGGAATCCAGGTTATCGAAGTCGGCAACATTCTCGCGAACGCTCCCGATCGCTCGAAGTTCATCTGTCTCGACGGCATTCACATGACCGAGCCTTATCACCGTCTGATGGCGAAGCAGTGGCTGAAGTATTTAGCGGGTAACAATTAATGCAGCATCTGGCAAATCCTGAAAATCCTGTGAAGCTAACCTTTCTTGCCGCAACGATCATACTGTTTATTTTGACCTGTTCCGTGCTCACCTGCGCACAAACCATAAAGCATCCGCGCATGCTCATCGCCGAGAACGATCCGCTCACAGGCTTCAAAATCCTGCGCGCCAGATACGACGCCGGCGCGCGTCCTTCCGACGACATGGATGGCTGGGCACTGAGTTATCTCCTCACTGGTGACGAAACATTCGCGAAACGCGCCGTTCAAAAAATGCGCGAAACTCACACGCCCGAACAGGTCGGTTCTCGCACGTATCCCGAGTATGTCAAATGGTCGCTAACGTTCGATTGGCTCTACAACTACCCTGGTTTCGATAATGAGTTGAAAGATCGCGTCGCCACTGAGCTTCTAAATGCTGCCGAAAAGATGTTGCAGGACCAGTCACTGAAGGAAGTTCAGCTCGCGATGTATCATAACTACACCGTCCGTTACTTGACGCTCGCGGCTTTTGCATTAACCGCGATCGAAGGACAACCGTCGGTGGAAGCGCGGGCAGCGCCGCTGCGAAAACATGCCCGCGCGGTTCTCGATCACATTCTCGACCTCACAAACTTTCTTACGCCCGACGGTGGCTATCATGAGTCGATGGACTACCAGCGCATTACGTTTGCGCCTCTCGCGATGATGGCGGAGTTGTTGCGCACGACCGCGAATAGCGATCCGGCGCTGCGCTACACGCTCTTTCAACATTACACCGACACGTACCTGTACAAGGTTTTGCCGGACGGCACGACCGCTCGCGACGACGATAATGAGTTTCCGTACCTGCAGTGGGAAGACAATATCTGCTTTGGTTATGCGATCAATCGCTTCAAAGATCCGTATGCCGCATGGCTTCTGCGTCAGAGCGGCTGGCCCGCACAACCGAAATGGCGCGTCGCGATAACGCAGTTTCTCTGGGACGATCCAAACGTCACGCCGCGAAATCCGGCCGAGAGCACGAGTGCGGAGATTCCACGAAGTTATTTCTTTCGAGGCATTGGTCACCTGGTTATGCGCGACGGATTTGGTCCTGACTCCACCTGGATCCAGTTCAACTCCGGTCCATATCTCGGAAAACACGATCACCTCGATCAGAACCATTTCGTCATTTATCACAAGGGCTACCTGGCAACTGAGAGTGGCGCTGACTACACCGATACCGAGAGCCCTCACTACCTCAATTACTACCGCCGCACGATTGCGCACAACTCGATGCTCGTTTACCAAACGGGCGAGAAGTTTTTCTGGGCAGAGAATTTGTGGCCGGCTGCCAATGACGGTGGCCAGCGGATGGATTCGTCGCGCTACTGGAATACGGTTCGGAGCAGGGAAGACTTCGAGCGGACGCGCGACTTGTGGGCCACGGGCCACATGGATGCAGTCGATAACACGAACGCGGCGTATGTCTATGCGCGCGGCGACGCGTCGAACGCTTATCAGCCGTCAAAGATGGAGCGATTCACACGCGAGATCGCTTACACACCCGCGAACAATACATTCGTTGTTTTCGATCGCGTGAGAACAACGGATCCGAACTTCAAGAAAGTTTGGCTGTTGCACGGTGTTGGAAAACCGTCTGTTGTCGCGGCCAGCAAGGGGAAAGACGCGGGTCACGGCGGCGCCGATTTTGCAAATGCATCGACGTTCACTTACGAAGATGGCGGTGGTCGTTTGCGAGTTCATTCGTTGCTTCCACGCGAACATGAGTTGATAACGCGAGGTGGACCAGGTTGGGAGTTTTGGACACCGGGAGACGAGTTTGGTGGCACGTGGGGATCCGGCAAAAACTGGCCGCTGGATCCTCCGGAAGGTGGTCCACTCCCGGCGGATCCGTACCTGCGAAAGATGTGGAAAACGTTTTGGGGCGACGATTTTGAAAAACTCCTGAAATCAAACACGCGTGCCGTAGTTCCGGCTGCATGGCGGGTCGAAGTTTCTCCTGCGAAGCCGGCAAAAGAAGACTTTTTTCTTCATGTACTCGAGATCGGCGATAAAGGTGACGCGCGCGCACCAAGAGTCGAACTGGTTGATGGCTCGAATCTGATCGGTGCGCTCGTCGAAGGCGGTACCGTCACGTTGTTTGCAACGGGTGAAGGGTTTGTGACTGATGCTGAAGCCACAATTCCGAACGTCGAGACAGCGAACTTGCTCATCAGCGGACTGAAGCCCCATGCGAAATACGAACTGCAAATGACTGGCGGGCGCGCAAACTGGCGCGGTGGTCTATTCAACGGCGTTCCAGGCGGAATGTTTATAGCAACGGCGAATGATTCGGGTGTGTTGTATGTGCCTTTCGAGGGGCAGAAAGATGGACGGCTTCG
>Ga0097621_100003221_pt1 | contig 11217 bp, 10 predicted proteins | sample KBSMisM72_FD_73165 | JGI IMG/M metagenome (GOLD analysis project Ga0097621, IMG submission 73165) | Miscanthus rhizosphere microbial communities from Kellogg Biological Station, Michigan, USA - KBS Miscanthus M7-2 (version 2) (version 2) | ecosystem: Host-associated > Plants > Roots >... | reverse complement strand
ACAGGGGTGACCGCCGCTGCCGCCCTCAAGCACCCGACCTGGCAGATGGGCCGGAAGATCACGATCGACTCGGCGACGCTGATGAACAAGGGGCTCGAAGTCATCGAGGCCCACTGGCTCTTCGGTGTCAGCGCTGCACAGATTGACGTCGTCATCCACCCGCAGTCAGTGGTCCACTCGATGGTGGAGTTGACCGATGGATCGATCATTGCTCAGCTGGGTGTGACCGACATGCGGCTGCCGATTCAGTACGCGTTTTCGTATCCGGATCGGTGGTCGGGCTCCCTGCCGCGGCTCGATCTCGCCACCGCCGGAAGGCTCGATTTCGAGGCGCCGGACACCGACGTGTTTCCCTGCCTGAGTCTGGCGTACCGTGCGCTCGAGGCAGCACGAAGCCTCCCCGTGGTGCTGAATGCCGCCAACGAGGTCGCTGTTGCCTTGTTTCTCGACGGAAAGCTGGGGTTTTCTGCGATTGCCGGCGTCATCGAACAGACGATGAGCGCCCATCGACTGGCCGAGGTCGGGACGCTGGCCGAGGTCCGCGCGGTCGACCAACTGGCCCGCGAGCACGCCCGGGAGATTGCCCGCGGGTTAGAATTGAAGGTCTGAGGTTATGGCGTGATCACAATTTTGGCATTCATTTTCGTGCTCGGCGTGCTGGTATTCGTGCACGAACTGGGTCATTTTCTCGCTGCGAAACGCGTGGGCATCCGTGTCCTGAAGTTCCAGCTTGGTTTCAACCCGACGATTGTCAGCTTCCGTCGTGGCGACACCGAATACGGCATCGGCGCGCTGCCGCTCGGCGGCTATGTGAAGATGGCCGGCGAGAACCCTGAGGACGTCGAGCTCGACGAACAGGGCAAGGTCATCACCCACCCGGACGAATTCCTCGCCAAGTCGAAGTGGCAGCGTTTCCAGGTTCTGATCATGGGCCCGATCATGAACCTGCTGCTCGCGGTCATCCTCACCGCCGTCGTGAATCATCACGGCATGGAAAAAGGCTCGTACGAAAACCAGCCGGTCGTGGTCGGCGTCGTCGCCGAAGGATCCGTCGCGGAAAAGGCGGACATCCGCCCGGGCGACAAGATTGTGTCGGTCAACGGCGACGAAGTCGGAACCTGGGATCAGTTTCTCAACGCGGTCGGCTTGAAGCCCGGACGCGAAATCGAGATCGGCCTTCTTCGCACCGGACTCCCGCAGACGCTCAAGCTGACGCCGTCGGTCGTCGGCCGCAGCCGATTCGAATTCGGCGACATCGGCGTCCTGCCGAACGTCCACCCGCACGTCGGCGAGGTCTCGAAAGACAGCGCCGCGTCGAGGGCCGGCCTCAAGACCGACGACGTGGTGCTGGCGGTGGACGGCAAGCCGATCACCTTCTCGTATCAGTTGAAGCAGGCGATCGCCAAGCATCCCGAGCAGCAGATCGCGCTGACGATCCTACGCGGCGGCCAGACGCAGATCGTTCAGGCGACGCCGGCCCGGCAAGGCGACGAAGGGCTTCTCGGCATCCGCATCGGGGACGACACCTACACCGACAAGCCCAACTTCAGCGAATCGATCAGCCGCGCGGTGACGATGAACATCGAGATGTCGCGGCTGATTTTCAAGACGCTGGGCGGGCTGTTCACGCGCGAAACCTCGCCGAAGCAGTTGATGGGGCCGATCGCGATCGCGCAGTTGTCGGGCGAATCGGCGCAACTGGGGTGGATCGCGTTGATTTCGTTGATGGCGTCGATCAGCCTCAATCTCGGGCTCCTGAACCTGATGCCCGTCCCGGTCCTCGACGGCGGGCACATCTTCATCATGGGGCTCGAGGGCCTGGCGCGCCGCGACTTCAGCCAGGCCGTCAAGGAGAAGATGCTGATGGCCGGTTTTGCGGTCATCCTGATGCTGATGGTGACAGTCATCTATAACGATCTCACCCGCATCAGCTGGATCGAACGGTTGATGCCATGGCGATAACGGCCGAAAAAGGCCGTTAAACGCGCGTCGGCAGCGGCTTTTGGGCCCGGCTCCCCTCCGGGCCCGCGAATTGCACCAGCCTCTACCGGAGGCTCACCGTGCAATTGATGAGATTCGCATCCCCCCTGGTTTTTGCGCTGGCTCTGACCGCCGGCTCCGTTTCGTCCGTCGCCGCGCAATCAAACGTGACGACGACCGACGTGCAGCGTCTTCAGGACAACATCTACGACGCGTCGCGGGCGATTGGTCAGCTGCGTTCGCGCGACGCGTCGGCTGCTTCGCAACTGCAGGCTGAACTGGACGACGCCGCGGACGAAGCGGTGTACCTGAAAGTGAAGCTGCGCAAGAACGAACCGATCGCGCGCGGCGAGTACGCCGACGTGCGCGATCGCGTCGACAACATCCGCAACCGTGCGCGCGGCGAGGCCGGCGGCGGTTACACGCCGCCGCCACCGGCGCCGGTTTACGACGAGCGTCCCGTATCCACGGCCGGCGTGCCGCGCCCGTCCGCACCGAGCGACAACCGGTACCCGAACGATCCCCCGGTCCGGTCGCAGAACCCGAACGAGATCCCGGTTGCGACCGAATTCGACGTCCGGCTGCAGAACCCGCTCAGCTCCAAGACCTCGATGGTCGAGGATCGCTTCGAGGCCACCACGATGGTCGACTTGCGTGATGAGCGCGGACACGTGATGGTGCCGGCCGGCTCAGTGATGCGCGGCGTCGTGAGCTCGGTGAACAAGGCGACCCGGACCGACCGGAAGGGGAGCCTGACGGTCGCCTTCGATCGCGTGACGATCAACGGCCGCTCGTATCCGATCCGCGCCACCGTGTCGCAGGCGCTCGAGAGCGAAGGGATCATGGGCGAGAAGGGGAAGATCGGCATCGGCGCGGGAGCCGGCGCCATTCTCGGCGCGATTCTCGGAGGCACCAAGGGCGCGCTCGCCGGCATCCTGATCGGCGGCGGCGGCACGATCGCGGCGACCGAAGGCAATGACGTCGAGCTGCCGTCGGGGACGGTGCTTCGCGTCAGGATGGACTCGCCGCTCACGCTCCAACGCTGACCACCGTTTCGTGTATCGTGTCGGCATGCGGATCTTCCTGCTTGCCGGCACGATCGCCTCGCTCTCCTCCCTGATCGCCGCATCCCCCGCCGTTCCTGAGCCATGCACCGCCGCGACTGCGGCATGCACTGAATGGGTGAGCCTCGGCGGCGGACCGCTCCGTTCGCTGATCTACCGCAGCCATTCACTGGACACGCGCAACGAGAGCATCCGCCGCGCGCTCATCATGGTGCACGGGACCAACCGGAACGCGGATCATTACTTTACGACGGCGACCACCGCGGCCTTTCTCGGCCGCGCGCTCGATGACACCGTCGTCGTCTCGCCCCGCATCGCCTCGGCCGAAGGCAGCTGCCATGACGCGCTCGACGCCAACGAAGTGAGCTGGAGCTGCACCGGGGACAGCTGGCGGTCCGGCGGCTCCGCGCCGAAGAATCCCGAGCTCACCTCGTTCGACTTCGTCGATGCCATTCTCCGCAAGCTGGCGAACAAATCGACCTTCCCAAATCTTCGCGCGATTGTCGTCGCCGGACACTCGGCCGGCGGACAGTTCGTGTCGCGGTATGAGATGGCCAACCGGGTGCACGATACGCTCGGCGTGCCCGTGACCTACGTCGTCGCGAACCCGTCGAGCTATGCGTGGCCGGACTCAACCCGGCCGCTCGCGACCGACGATGCGGCGCCCGATAACGCCAGGGGCGGCTGGAGCACCGAGACCCCGCACACGACGTTCTCGTACGGTCCCTTCGACGCTGCCGCCTGCGCCAACTACGACAGATGGCCGGCCGGCTTCCAGAACCGGACCAGCGGCTATACCGCGAAGACGTCGGACGATCAGCTCAAGAAGCAGCTGGTGTCGCGGCCGACGACCTATCTGCTGGGCCAGGTCGATACGCTGCCGCTCGGCGGCTTCGACTCGTCGTGTCCCGCGATGGCGCAAGGCGCGACGCGACGCGCTCGGGGCGAGGCATTCGTGAAGTACATCAACGAACGAATGGGCGCGAAGCAGGCGATCCAGATCGTGCCCGAGTGCGGGCACAACGATCGCTGCGTCTACACGACCGACGCCGTGCTCCCGGTCATTTTCCCGAAATGACCTCGGTCATGCCTGCCCTGGCGGCCGCAATCGTCGCGTCGATGTCGCGAACGGTATGGGCCGCCGACAGGAACCACGCCTCGAACTGCGAGGGCGGCAGGTAGATGCCGCGGGCGAGCATCGCGCGGAAGAACCGCGCGTACCGATCCGTGTTCGCGCTCGTGGCCGACGCGAAATCACGCACGGGACGATCGGTGAAGAACGGCGTGAGGACCGAGCCGAACGCATTGATCTGCAGGGCGACGCCGGCGCGGCGCGCGGCGTCGGCGAGCCCGGCGGCGAGGCGCGCCGTCAGCGCCGACAGCGACTTGTACAGTTTCGGCGACAGATTCTTCAAGCACCACAAGCCGGCGGTCATGGCGAGCGGGTTTCCCGACAGCGTGCCGGCCTGATACACCGGGCCGGCTGGTGAGACGAGCTCCATCAAATCCGCCCGCCCGCCGTACGCACCCACCGGCAGCCCCCCGCCGATGATCTTGCCGAGGCACGTGAGGTCCGGGCGCACGCCGGCGAGCGCCTGCGCGCCTCCGGCGGCTGCTCGAAACCCCGAGATCACCTCGTCGAAGATCAGCAGCGCGCCCGCGCCGGCGGTGATCTCGCGCAACCCCGCAAGAAATCCGTCGGCCGGCGGGACGACGCCCATGTTGCCGGCGATCGGCTCGACGATCACGGCGGCGATCTGATCGCGGTGCGCGTCGAACACCCGCCGGACCGACCCGAGATCGTTGTAGGCCGCGACCAGCGTGTCTGCCGATGTCCCGCGCGTCACGCCCGGGCTGGTCGGCGTCCCCAGCGTCAGCGCACCAGAGCCGGCCTTCACCAGAAACGCGTCCGCGTGCCCGTGATAGCAGCCCTCGAACTTGAGGATCCGATCGCGGCCGGTCGCCGCGCGCGCGACCCGCAGCGCGCTCATCGCCGATTCGGTGCCGGAGCTGACGAAGCGCACGCGCTCAAGCGACGGCATCAAGCCGCGGACGCGTTCGCCGAGCTCGACCTCGAGCGGGCTGGGGGCGCCGAAGCTGGTGCCGTCCCTGGCAGCCGCGGCCAGCGCCTTGACGAGGCCGCGTGGCGCGTGGCCGTGGATCAACGGGCCCCACGACATGACGTAATCGATGTAGCGATTGCCGTCGATGTCCTCGATGCGCGCGCCGGAGGCCCGCCGGATGAACAGCGGCGAGCCGCCGACGCTCTTGAAGGCGCGAACAGGGCTGTCGACGCCGCCGGGAAGGATTTTTTGGGCGCGGCGGAACAAGAGAGCAGAGCGCTTTGTGATCATCAACCCGAAAGGTTACCTGACTTTGATCGTCGCGAGATCGCCGATCGCGGCGGTGAGGAACTTCACCTCGTCCTTGTCGTGGGTGCGGTTGCGCGCGGCGTCGAAGGCGCGCGAGGCGCTGTCGAAATCGCGCTCGAGCATGAAGATCGACGCGACGCCCATCGCCGCGCGGTACGACGAGGGGTCGATCCCGAGCGCCTGGGTGAAGAGCGTCTTCGCCAGCGCCGGGTCGCGCGCGACGAGCGCGATCCGGCCGGCGCCCGCGAGGAAGTCGGCGTCGGGCTCGTCCGGCAGCTGATGAAGTGCCGCGCGCGCCTCTTCGGTTTTGCCGTCCTTCGCGGCGGCCGCCGCCTGCGTCAGCAACTGTCCCTTCGCATCGTCTTTCGGCTGGACCGGCTTCAGGACGAGATCCCAGAGCAGCGCCATGCCCGACGTGCCCATGCTGACAGTGGTGAGAATGCGGATCGGCAGCACCACCGTTTCCGGCACATACCCGGGCGCGATCACCTCGAACAGCCAGACGCCGGGCTGCAGCGCGCCGACACTCCACTCGCCCTTGGCGTTGGACTGCGCGGACAACTTGCGCGGCCCGGAAAACGTGCCGGCCGCGTAGCCGAAAAACGCCTCGAGCCGGACGTCGGCCTTGTCGATCGGCTCGCCCTTCTCGGTCACGATGCGTCCCTTCACCCGGAAGGCGGCGTGCTGCGCGTGGAGGACGGGGGGAGAGGCGAGGGCCGGTGCGACGAGCATCACGCAGGCGAGCAGCAGTTTCGTTCGCATCCGGTCCATGGCCTCATTCCTTCGGCGCCGTGACGTGCACCTTGCTCAGGTCGCGAATCGCGGCCGTGATGTACGCCTGCTCCGCCTTGTCGCTGGTCAGCGTGCGCGCCGTCGCGAAGGTGCGACCCGCGAGATCCCAGTTCTGCGAGAGCAGCGCCGTCGAGGCCATGCCGAGCGTGCCGACGAACGACTTGGGATCGCGATCGATGGCCTGGTGAAAGAACGAGCGTGCCGTTCCCACGTCGTGGGCCAGGAGGCAGACGTGGCCGAGCGCCGACAGGATGTCCGCGTCCGGCTCGATCCCCAATTCCTTCAGGACGGGCGTCACGCGATCCATTTGTCCGAGGCGCGCCGCGGCTTCGGCGTCCTTGAGTTTCTGTCCCGCATCCCCCGCAGGCAGTTGCGTCAACCGCAGCACCGGCTGCCAGAGCGGGATCGTATCCAGCCCCTGACCGGCCGGAGTCATCAGGTTGAATGGCAGCGCCACGACGTGCGGCAGGTAGCCGGGGGCTGACGCGTCGAAGACCCAGGCGCCGGCCGTGAAGCCGATGATCGACCACTCGCCTTTCGCGTTCGCGTTGGTCGAGTATGTCCGCTGCCCGGTGAACTCAGCGCCGCCAAATCCAAACCGTGCTTCCACGCGAACCTGCGCGCCGGACACGGCCTCCCCGCCCTTCCCGATGACTCGCCCTCTCAAACGGAGCAGCGGTTCGGCCTCGAGCGCGCACCAGGCGAGCATCGCGCAGACGATGACCGTGGGCGTTCTTCCCATCCCGCCGATCCGCCCCGCTCCACTCATGTGTCCCTCTAGCGGGTTCCCGCCATTCCTTTCCCGTGAATCACGATGCCCGGCCGCTCGCCCGTATGACGCCCCTCGTCGAGCACGACGCGGCCGTTGACGATGACGGTGGGGATTCCGACCGGGTACTGGAATGGATCCGTGAACGTCGCGCGATCGGCGACCGTCGCCGGATCGAAGATGACGAGGTCTGCGGCAAGGCCATCCTTGATCAACCCGCGATCCGTGATGTGCAGCTGCGACGCGGTGAGGCCGCTCATCTTGTGGACCGCCTGCTCGAGCGAGATGACGTGTTCCTCGCGCACGTACTTGCCGAGGACCCGGGGGAACGTGCCGAAGTTGCGCGGATGCGGCACGCCGGTGCGGAGCGGTCCGCTCGTGGCGAGGGCCGATCCGTCGGACCCCACCGAGACCCAGGGCTGCTGCATCGCCAGCTTCAGGTCGCCCTCGTCGATGATGAACCAGACGCAGCCGACGCTGCCGTTGTGCGCGATCAGGATTTCGAACACGAAATCGTAGGGCTCTTTTCCGGCCGCCTTCGCCGCGTCGTCGACCCGCATGCCTTCGAACTTCTTGTAGGCCGGCTGCCGGATCGAGGCGAGCTGGACGTTGTGCCACGTGCCGGCGGAGATCAGCCGGTTCTCCCACGCCGGGTGCGGGTCGTCCATCTCCTTGCGGATCCGCGCGCGCGTCGCCGGATCCTTCAGGCGCTCCGCCATTTTCGCGCCGCCGCCTTCGTGCGCCCACGGCGGAATCGTCTGCGAGAGGCCGGTACTGCTGGCGACGTAGGGATACTGGTCGGCGGAGAACTCGACGCCGCGCTTCCGCGCCGCGTCGACCAGCGCGATGACTTCCTTCATCCGCCCGAAATTCTTCGCGCCGGTGACCTTCAGGTGGAAGACGTGGACCGGGATGCGCGCGCCTTCACCGATGGCGATCGCTTCCTCGAGCCCTTCGCGCAGCTTCTCGCCGTCGTAGCGAAGGTGCGACGCGTAGAGCCCGCCGGCGGCGCTCGCCGGCCGGGAGAGTGCGATCAGCTCGTCGGTCTTCGCATACGCGTTCGGCGAGTAGATCAGGCCGGTCGACACGCCGTACGCGCCCTGCTTCATGGCGTCGGCGACCAGGCGCGACATCTGCTCCAGCTCGGCCGTCTTCGGCGCGCGCTCGTCGTTGCCCATCACGAATTCGCGGACCTGGCCGAGGCCGACGTACGACAGCAGGTTCACCGACGTCTTGCCGCGCTGGATCGCCGAGAAGTAGCCGGCGAAGTCGCTCCAGGCGTGTTCGGCGGTCGGCTTCTGCGGCGCGACCGATCCGCTTTCGCCGATCACTTCGGTCGTGACTCCCTGCCTGATCTTGCTCTCGGCGTTGCCGTCGGTCAGCAGCGTCACGTCGGAATGCGAATGCGGATCGATGAAGCCGGGCGCGACGACCAGGCCGCGGGCGTCGATGGTGCGCGCGGCCGTGCCCGATACCCGCCCGACACCCGCGATCCGGCCGTCGCGCACCGCGACCGATCCGGTGACGGACGGCGCGCCGGTGCCATCGATGATGCGGGCGTTGGTGATGAGCAGGTCGAACGGGCGCGCCGGCGGCTGCGCCGCGACAGCTGCGGCCCCCAGCGCGGCGGCCGTCGTCAGGGCCAGGCTGATCTGTTTCACGCGCGGATTATAAGCCCGGCGAATGGTCGCGCGTTTCGGCCCGTCCTCCGGTATGATCACAGTCCCCCGGCCACAGGTCATGCTCATGCGTCGTCCGCCATTCCCGCTGCTCGCGATGGCCCTGGCATTGTCAGCGGTTGCCCTCGTGCGCGCCGCCGACGACCTCGTGTTGACGCGTTTCAGCGAGTATCTCGACGCCCTGCGGGTGCAGGCCGGAATCCCGGGCCTGGCGGCGGCCATCGTCGGACCCAACGAGGTGACCTGGGAAGGCGCCTTCGGCCAGCAGGACGTCGATCGGAACATCGCGACGCGGCTCTTTACACCTTTTCAGCTCGACGATACGACCCAGACCATCGTCGCGACGCTGGCGGTCCGGTGCGCGTCGGATGGCTGGCTGTCGCTCAACGATCGCGTGAGCAAGTACGCGCCGAACAGCCCGGACGCGTCAGCGACGATCGGCCAGTTGCTGACGCACACGACGGCCGGCCCGGCGGGGCTCACCTTTTCCTACCGGCCCGCCCGGCTCGGACCGGTCGCGGCCGCCATCGCCGGCTGCACCGACTCGTCATTTCGCTGGGGCGTCGGCGCCTTTCTCGAAAAGATGCTGATGTACGATTCCGTGCCGGGAGCCGACGTGGTTCAACTCACGGCCCCTGCGGAGGCGTTCACCGCGTCGGCCCTGCAGCGGTACGCGGGCGTCGTGCGCTCGCTGGCCACGCCTTACTCGGGAGGCAGCGGCGGCCGCCCCACGGCGTCCTCGTACGTCGCGAACAGCCTCACCCCGGCGTCCGGGTTGATTTCCACCGTCCGCGATCTCGAGCAGTTCGACCTCTCGCTGAAATCGGGTTCGGCGCTGCGGCCGGAGTGGCGAACGTTCGCGTGGACGCCGCCCAACGACGCCTCCGGCAACCCGTTGCCTCATGCGTACGGCTGGTTCGTCCAGAACTACAACGGCGGGCGCGTCGCGTGGCACCACGGGGTCAGCGACAACGCGTCCTCGTCGATGATCATCACCTTGCCGCAGCGCGGCATTACGCTGATTCTGCTCGCCAACAGCCCGGGGCTGGTCAGGCCGTTCGACTTGTCGGCCGGCGACGTCACGGTCTCGCCGTTTGCCCGGCTGTTTCTGTCGGTCTTTGTCAGATGAGGCAGCACAGCCTTGCGAGAACGCTGGTACTCGCGACCGGTCTTCTGCTACTGTGCGTCCGTGCGAACGCCGCGGACCGGCAGGTTCGACCGTTTGCAGGCGTGACGTTCGGCGGCGCGACGCCTATCGATTTCGAGAATGCTGCCGGGAAGCCGCATCCGGCGATCGGCGTCGGCGCGGTGTTTCTCGGTGAACTCTTCGGCGTGGACATCGACGTCGCCGACGTGCCGGGGTTTCTACAGTCCGGCGACAAGAACCTGGTGCTCAACAGCCGGGTGACGACCGTGTGTGGCAACGTGGTGATCGCGGCGCCGCACCGGCTGACGGAGTACACGCTGCGGCCTTACATCATCGCGGGTGGGGGGCTGATGCGGGTCACCGAGACGACATCGCTCAGTGCGTCCGATCTGTCGTCCGTTGTCCCGACGTTCGACCTTGGCGTCGGCGCGGTCGCGTTCGTCACCAGTCGGGCCGGTGTTTCGTGGGACGTCCGCCGGTTTCAAAGCTTTCGTGACACGTCCCTGCAAACAGGGTTCGCGGAACATCTCACCTTCTGGCGCGCGACGATGGCGGCAGTGATTCGGTACTAGTTTATGCGTGTAATGATGCGAACGTTCTCCGTCGTGGCCGTCCTGCTGCTGGTGTCGGCGGCGGCATTGCGCTCTCAAGAGACGCTCAGGATTACGCCGTTCATCAACGACAACCATGTGGTGGTGTCGTTCGAGCTCAACGACGCCTACACCGACGCGGTCCGCGAGGCGATTGCGAGCGGCCTGCGGACGACCTTCACCTACGAGCTGGAACTGCGGACGCCCGCCTGGATCGATCGAACGGTGGGGACGACGGTCGTGGCGACGACCGATCGATACGACAACCTCACGCGGCGCCATACCCTCACCCGCACGATCGACGGCCGCGTCGAAGGCGTGCTGGTCACCGAAGACGATGCGGTCGTGAAGAGCTGGCTGACCAAGTGGACGCGGGTACCGGTGGCGGACACCGCCAGGCTGGACGCCGCCCGCGACTACTACGTGCGCGTGACGACGCGCGCCCGCCCGGTGGGCGGATCGTTCCTCGGGCTCACCAAAACGATCACCGGCCGGGCCAAGTTCACCTTCGTCCCCTGACGCGGCTCCTCGATCTCGCCGGGTCGCACCGCTACATCTAGGCGATCGCGCGTGCGGCGTCTCGCGCGTAGTAGGTGATGATGATGTCGGCGCCCGCGCGGCGGATCGCCGTCAGCGTTTCCAGCATCGCCCGCGGTTCGTCGATCCAGCCGTTGCGCGCCGCCGCCTTCAGCATCGCGTACTCGCCGCTGACGTGATACGCGGCGGTGGGGAAGTCGAATGCCTCCTTCACGCGCGCGATGACGTCGAGGTAGGTGATCGCCGGCTTCACCATGACGATGTCCGCGCCTTCGGCGATGTCGAGC
>Ga0097621_100003220_pt1 | contig 11219 bp, 10 predicted proteins | sample KBSMisM72_FD_73165 | JGI IMG/M metagenome (GOLD analysis project Ga0097621, IMG submission 73165) | Miscanthus rhizosphere microbial communities from Kellogg Biological Station, Michigan, USA - KBS Miscanthus M7-2 (version 2) (version 2) | ecosystem: Host-associated > Plants > Roots >... | reverse complement strand
GGTTAACTGGTTAACTGGTTAACTGGTTAACTGGTCAACTGGTCAACTGGTTAACTGGTCAACTGGTTAACTCACTTCCCCGCCGTCTCACTCACAAACACCTCCATCCCCTTCCTGTCCTGCAGCGTCACATAAACCGACTTGCGATCTTTTCCACCAAAGACCAAATTACTGCACTGCTTGCCCTTGAGCTGCACTTCGCGCAGTAATTTCCCTTCGGGAGAAACGATGGCGATCACGCCCTTGCCCCAACGGGCAACAAAAAGATTTCCCTTTTCGTCGCAATGCATACCATCCATGCCGAAATCCGGAAATTCAATAAATAATGTTTTGTTCGAAATATTTCCCGCGCCATCAACTTCGTACTTCCATATTTTCCGCTGCACACTTTCATTAACGTATAATGTCTTTTCATCCGGACTCAATTCAATCCCATTCGTCGTGCCCATTCCTGTCTCCAGCAATTGGCCTTTCCCGTCAGGTTCAATTCTCCAGATCTGGCCCGTGCCCGCGCTCCACTTCGGATCAGATGCATATACCTGGTCGCGATGGTTGACACAAATATCATTCGGCTGGTTAAAGCGATCGTCGTGAAACAAAGGAGAGGCAGCTTTGGTAGCCATATTTACCTTCAACACGTTGTGGCCTGTAAAGTCGGCCAGCAACATTTCACCTTTGCTGTTGAATTGAATGGCGTTGGCTGTACTGCCTTGTGGTAACTGCATAAATAATTCGCAGCTGCCATCGGGATGAACCCTTCCGATCGTGCCATCCGTTCTAAAATTCACCACATACAGGTTTCCCTTTTTATCAAAATTCGGACCCTCTATATTATTGGTGAACACATTCTCTGCGGTAAAATCGCGGGCAACATAAGTTTCCTGCGGCTTAGTTTCATTCTTTTTTGGCGCAGTGCAGGAAAAGAATGTCAGAGTAATGCAATAAAAACATGCAGAAAAATAAAATTTTCTCCATGAAATACAGGGCATAGCAGGCATAGATGTTTCTTTTGTTAAATCTGTTCACAAAATAATCTGTTTTTGACTGAAGATCTTATTTTTGCCCAGCTTTATGAGATCCACCTTTATCAATATCATTCTAATGCTCGTGCTGGGAATTACAATTCTTCCCATTGCACAGGTGGGATATCTCCTTTACAGCAATCAGATTACAGAAGAAAAGTGCAATGCAGAGGATGGTGGGTCAGCCGCAAAGAAAGTTGATTTCACCGATCCCGCTGTGCTGGGCACTGGCCCCTGGCAGGTATACGGACTCTCGGGTTTCTGTGATGCCATGAGTTACATTCACTTTGCTGAAACGTTGCCCCCTTCTCGCCGGGGCGATATTCATAGCCCTCCGCCCAACGCCTGATTCACTCCTTTCAACGGGTCATCCTGATCTTCTTCAGGCGTTTTATTATTTAATACAATCGTTTCCATGAACAAATTATTCCGGAGCGCAGCCGCGGATATACCTGCGTCTATTGTCGTCTTTCTTGTAGCCCTGCCCCTATGCCTTGGCGTTGCCCTGGCTTCCAATGCACCACTTTTTGCCGGCATTATTGCCGGTGTGGTAGGCGGCATTGTAGTGGGCCTTCTTAGTGGATCTTCTTTAAGTGTAAGCGGTCCTGCCGCTGGGTTAACAGCCATCGTTGCCACGGCAATTGGCAAAATGCCCATTTACGAGGCATTCCTGCTCAGTGTTGTCATCGCTGGTGCATTGCAAGTGATCATGGGTTTTTTGAAACTCGGCGTCATCGGTGATTACGTGCCGAATGCCGTGATCAAGGGCATGCTTGCAGCCATCGGCATTATCCTCATCTTAAAACAATTCCCTCACCTGGTAGGTTACGATGCCGATGCCGAAGGTGACGAAAGCTTTCTGCAGCCCAATGATGAGAATACGTTCAGCGGTATCTGGCACGGCATAAATTATATCGCGCCTGCCGCCGTGATCATCGGCACTGTATCACTATTCGTTCTTTATGTTTGGGAACTTCCTGCGATCAAAAAGATAAAACTCATGCAGTTGGTTCCCGCACCATTGGTGGTGGTTTCGCTGGGCATCGGGATCAACGCCATTTTTGCATCCAATGGTTCTACCCTCACGCTCGACGACGGACACCTGGTAACGCTTCCCGTGGCGAAATCGTTCAACGAGTTCTTCGGCTTTTTGAATTTTCCCGAACTGCAATATCTCACCAATCCTGAAGTATGGAAGGCGGGACTCACCATCGCCATTGTGGCGAGCCTTGAAACGCTATTGGGTGTTGAGGCCGTAGACAAACTCGATCCCTTGAATCGCGTTACGCCAACCAATAAGGAATTGAAGGCACAGGGCGTGGGAAATATGGTCAGCGGTTTGCTTGGGGGCATTCCCGTTACCTCGGTAATCGTTCGCAGCTCTGCTAACGTCAACGCGGGAGCGAAGTCGAAGGTTTCAACGATTATGCATGGTATACTGATGTTGCTTTTTGTGGCCTTCCTGCCAGTGCTGCTCAACAAAATTCCACTCTCTGCACTCGCAGCGATCCTCATCTTCACAGGCTACAAGCTTGCGAGGGTGACACTTTTCAGGGAATTCTACAAAAAGGGTTGGGATCAGTTCGCACCCTTCGTCATTACGATCGTTTCGATTCTCCTCACTGATCTCTTAATCGGAATTCTGATTGGCCTGATGGTGGGTTTGTTCTTCCTGGTGAGAAGCAATTTCAAATCCTCTTTGATGGTGGTGAACGACACACAGAACTGGTTGTTCAGACTCAGGAAAGACGTATCTTTCCTGAACAAGCCCATCCTGAAGAGAAAACTGGAAGAAGTACCCCCCAATTCCAGCGTCTTGATTGACGTAACACGCGCAGATTTTATTGACAAGGACATTGTGGACGTGATGAATGAATTCATCCACCATGCACACCTGAAGAACATCAGGGTGGAAATGAAAAAAAGCGAAAACAATTCTACACACAAATTATTCCGGAACGTCGTGGTGCAGGTACCAGAGTTAAGTATGGAAGATTAAATCAATAAGCATGAAAACTTACGAGAAATTATTATTGGAGAACAAAGCATGGGCAAAGGAGAAAGTAGTTGAAGATCCCGAATATTTCAACCGGCTTGCACATATTCAGTCACCGGAATTCTTATGGATCGGTTGCAGCGACAGTCGTGTACCCGCTAATGAGATTACCGGTACGCAACCCGGCGAAATTTTCGTACATCGAAATATTGCCAATATGGTCATCCATACCGACGTGAACCTGCTGAGTGTTTTGGAATTCGCGGTAACGCATCTGAAAGTGAAGCACGTCATTGTTTGCGGTCACTATGGATGCGGCGGCGTAAAAGCCTCCATGAGCAATCATGATTACAAGCAGGTATTGAACATGTGGTTAAGGAATATCAAAGACGTTTACCGTTTGCATCAAACAGAACTGGAAAATATCGGAGATCAGGAGAAGCGATTCGATCGTTTAGTGGAGCTCAATGTGATTGAACAGGTTTCACACCTGGCCAAAACCTCCATCATCCAGCGGGCCTGGCAGAAAACAAATGGTCCCGACCTGCACGGATGGGTATATGGATTAAAAGACGGGGTGATCAAACCGGTTTTTGAAATGAAGGCCGGCACCAAGGTGGATCCCTTGTATCAATACGACGACCTGGATTAGTAAAAGCGAAATGGATCGGATTAATGTGTGGCCAGTTTTTTTCGAAACTGGGATGGATTTTCTCCGGAAAATCTTTTAAAGGTGCGTGAGAAATAAGAAAGGTTTTCAAAGCCGCTTTCGAAACAGGCTTCGGTTACATTCTTATCGTGCAGCAACATTTTCCTGGCCTGGTTAACGCGATATTGATTCAGGAAATCGGTGAACGTCATTCGTGTTGTCTTTTTAAAATACCGGCAAAAGGCGGCCGTGCTTAAATGAACCATGGCCGCCATTTCGTTTACGCTGATATTGCGATGATAATTTCCTTCAATAAACCGGTGGATGGTATTCATCCTTTCCTGGTCCCTTCCCAGGAATCGCTCATTCACCGGTCGGCTATCCAACTCCGTTACTTCTTTTGATATGGCCATAAGCTGAAACACATGCAGTAGCGCGATCAATTGTTCAAAATGCACCATGCCGGGAAGCCGTTTCAGTATTTCAGCCGCTTTGCTTTTCGTTTCGCCATAGAAGCTAAGACCCTGTCGCGCTTTTTCAAATAACTGGCGAATATTTTTAAGCTCGGGAAGGTCCAGGAATTCCCTTCCCAGGAAATCTTCTTTCATTTGAACAATCACCTGGGAGCAATCTGTGTGAACACCATAATCGAAATTGAGATGAGGAATATTCGGCCCTACAAATACCAGGTCGCTTTCGCGGTATCGCGAAATATGATCACCGATATGCCGGGTGCCTTCCGTTGCCTCAACATAAACGATTTCATATTCCGGGTGAAAATGCCAGTAAAAAAAGTCGTTCAGCCCAGGCGTGAGAAGAATTCGGAAGGAACTGTCAGTATCGGGCTTTATTTCTTCATACCTAACTTTCAATTGCCAGTTATTTGTCCATAAATATACTTTTTTACCCTGGGGATCGCAAATATGTCAATACAGTGCAAAGATTGGCAATTTTTGGCCTAGATCGTAGCCGTGTTGGGATAGTAATTTTGATTTAATATTAATACTTGTCATATGCAAAAAGAAACTCCCACCATGGCGCCCACCATGGCTCCAACGATGGCCCACAAGGATATTCCGGGCAATCCTTCTACGGCGAAAAGCAGCGTCGAAAAACTCAATGACAGAAGCAACGGCGAGCCACTGCGCGTGCTGAGCGAGGAAGACTGGAAATTCTGGATTGAAAATGGTTATGTGGTGATCAGGAACGCCGTGCCCAGGGAGCAGGCGCAACGCACCGCAGATTTTCTTTGGGAGTTTGAAGAAAAAGATTCCAACGACCCGGAAACCTGGTACGCGCCCCCACGCGCTGAAATTCAGATGAAGGAGTTGACGAATACCGGAATGGTAGAAGTGTACAACAACCAGCGGCTTTGGGACAATCGTCAAATGCAGAGAATCTATGATGCCTTTGTCGATATCTGGGGAACTGAGAAATTGTGGGTTACAATCGATCGCGCGAACCTGAACATGCCCATGCGGCCCGGATTTCAATACAAGGGTTTTATTCATTGGGATTATGATCCCGAAACCAGGCCCGTAAATGTGCAGGGCGTATTGGCACTCGCAGATCAGGACGATGAAAACATGGGCGGCTTTCAGTGCATTCCCGAATTGTTCCGAACCTACGATACCTGGAAGCTCACCCAGCCGGAAGATCGCGATCATTACAAACCTGACCCCACGGGTTTTGAAATTGTGAAAGTGAAACTGCAGGCAGGCGACCTGCTCATCTTCAATAGTCTTCAACCGCATGGCATCAGGCCCAACACGAGTAGTAACAAAGTGAGGATAGCGCAATACATTTCCATGATGCCTGCAGAGGAAGACAATGAAGCCCTGCGCGAATGGCGCATCAATTCATGGAAAGAAAGAAATCCGCCGGAAGGATATGCATTTCCCGGTGATCCGAGGAATTGGGAGAAGACAAAATATGGTGTAGCAGAATTGAACGAACTGGGCAGAAAGTTATTGGGACTTGACCGATGGTAAGCCACGAACATCAACATAAGATCACCAGGCTCAGCAATGGGGTAACTATGCCCCTGTTGGGCCTTGGGGTTTATGACATGCACGGAGACGATGCGCGAAGGGCTACACTCGCTGCCCTCGAGATCGGTTATCGCCTGCTGGATACGGCGGCGATTTACGGAAATGAAAAAGAAGTCGGAAAGGCCATTGCGGAATCCGGTTTAAAGCGCGAAGATGTTTTTGTAACCACCAAGGTTGCAAATTTCGACCAGGGTTACGAGTCAACATTGAATGCTTATGAGGTCAGCAGAAAAAAATTAGGACTCGATTATGTTGACCTCTATCTCGTGCACTGGCCCATCAGGGGAAAAAGAAAAGATACCTGGAAGGCTTTGGAAAAATTGTACTCCGAAAAACGCGTGAGGGCCATCGGTGTCGCAAATTACCTGATTCCTTTTTTGGAAGAATTGAGCACCTATGCCAATGAAGTACCGGTACTGAACCAGGTAGAATTCAGTCCGTATCTATACCTTGAACACCTGCTCAACTATTGCAGGGAGAAAAAAATTCAGCTGCAATCTTACACCCCATTGTTACGCGGTAAAAAATTTAAGGATCAGAAGTTGATCAGGATGGCAACAAAATATGAGAAGACGCCCGCACAACTCATTCTTCGATGGAATCTTCAGCTGGGCGTTTCCACCATTCCAAAATCTTCCAATCCAGCAAGGCTGAAAGAGAACTTTGATCTCTTCGATTTTGCTATTTCGGCTGAAGATATGCAGGCTATTAGCGGCTTTAACGAGGATTATCGCGTAGTGGATGACCCGATGGGGTACTTCTAGTTAACTAGTTAACCAGTTAATCGGTTAACCAGTATATAAACTAGTCAACTGATCAACTGGTTAACTGATCAACTGATCAACTGGTTAACTGGTTTAACTGGTTAACTGGTTAACTGATCAACCGGTTAACTCTCCTACTTCTCTCTCCACGTCGCATCATTTTCCCCTTTCAACTCAATACTCAAAAAGCGGCTATTTCACGTATTACATTTGTTCCAGAATTAAGAAACACATTACTGTTAAACTTTGTTTTATGAAAAATATAATGCTCACCACCGCTATCTGTGTAGGATCAATTGTGATGACTGGCACGCTCATCAACCATAAAATGTTTGAATGCTCAGCAGCTAAAGCAGCCTTGCAGCCAACAGAAGTAAAGGCGGTTGCAGTGAAAACTCAACCGGAAGCACACTACGCCAGCTTCATGACCCCGGAAAATAAATTCGAAAAAAATACAACCGTCAATTTCAGCCTGAACATGTCAAACATGCTGGACGAACAATTGAAGGCCGACGAAGAAATCAATGATGATTTTATAATTGAGCACCTGCCGTTGCTGGACAGTACGACAAACACCGATGATGAAATGAATGATTTGTTCCTTTCAGAAAACAGCAATCTGAAATTCTCACCCAATTTTTTAGCAAGCGATGATGAGATGAATAGTCAATTCCATGCCGAAAATAAGTGAGTTGGTTTTTGGGTTAAAAACGGAAACGGGATTTCTTAAAGAAGTCCCGTTTTCTTTTTATATTTCACCCTTGTATCCACTAATTGCTTATCAAAAATTCTTGCCATGCATTTTCTCGGTGCCGTTGACTGGATTTTCGTAGGACTGTACCTGGCCGTTATCGCGGCGATTTCCGTTTGGTCGATCAGAAGAAAAAAAGATTCCCCGCAGGATTATTTCCTGGCCAACAGGAACCTCGGCTGGTTCGTTATCGGTGCCTCCATACTCGCATCCAATGTGGGAAGTGAGCACGTCGTTGGGCTTGCAGGAACCGCCGCACAATCTGGCGTTCCGATGGGGCACTACGAATTACATTCCTGGATCATCCTTGTACTGGGCTGGGTCTTTGTTCCCTTTTACATGCGCAGCATGGTATATACCATGCCTGAATTTTTGGAACGCAGGTACAATTCGAAATCGAGAATGCTGCTGTCGCTCATTCAGCTGTTCAGTTATATCATCGCAAAAGTTTCTGTTACTATTTACGCAGGCGCCCTTGTTGTAACCTCTTTCCTGGGCGTTGATTTCTGGACAGGAGCCATCGTGCTGGTGGTGATCACGGGAATTTATACCATATTGGGTGGACTGCACGCGGTCATGTATACCGAAACCCTGCAGGCCATCGTGCTCATCCTGGGATCACTCACGCTGATGCTGGTAGGCATTCACACCATCGGTGGCTGGGATGCGCTGGTTGCTTCGCTTCCAAAAGGCAAACTCAATATGTTCCCGCCACTCTCGGATCCTAATTTTCCATGGGCGGGCATTCTATTCGCTTCTCCCATCGTGGGACTCTGGTATTGGTGCACCGATCAGCATATCGTGCAACGCTGCCTTGCTGGTCGCGACGAGCGTCAGGCACGCCGCGGCACCATTTTCGCCGCCTACCTCAAACTCTTTCCTTTTTTCATTTTCATGATACCGGGATTGATCGCCTATTCGCTCGCACAACAGGGAAAACTGGACCTGCCAAATGGCGACCAGGCCTTCCCCACCCTCGTAAAAGAACTGATGCCCGTTGGTTTGCGCGGATTACTCGCAGGAGGTCTCCTCGCCGCACTCATGAGTTCGTTGGCTGCAGTATATAATGCATGTTCCACCCTTTTTACGATGGACATCTACAAAAAGTACAAACCCGCCGCCGACAACAAAGAATTGGTACGCGTGGGCCGCATCGCCACAGGAGTAGCCGTTGTGCTGGGCATGATCTGGATTCCCATCATGAAGGGCATTTCTGGCGTGCTTTATCAATACCTGCAAAGTGTGCAATCCTATTTGGCACCGCCCATCGCCGCCGTATTCCTGTTGGGTGTATTCTCGAAACGAATCAATGCCAAGGGTGCCTACAGCGGCATGGTGATCGGATTCGTTGTTGGTATGGTCAGGATCATCCTGGAATTGAACAAGGATCACCTCACAGGCTTCCTCTATAGTTTTGCCACTGTCAACTTCCTTTATTTCTGTATCAGCCTGTTCGTCTTTTCCATCGCGTGGATGGTGACCGTGAGCCTCCTGACGGAAAAACCAAAGGAAGAACAATTGAAGGGTTTAACCTTCGCCACAACGGTGGCAGCAGATCGATTGGCTTCCCGCGCAAGCTGGAATCGAATGGACGTGATCCTGTCACTGATCGTGATCGTGTTCATCGTATGTGTCTTCCTCTATTTTTCTCCCTACGGCGTTGGATAGCGCTGGCGACTTAATTTTATGAAATGAAATCGGACAATTCCTGCTTCATGGAACAAACCATGCGCTGGTTTGGACCCCATGATCCCGTGAGCCTGCGCGATATCAGGCAGGCGGGCTGCACCGGCGTGGTTACAGCCTTGCATCATATGCCTATTGGCGTGGTTTGGACGATTGAAGAAATTCGAAAAAGAAAATCCGAGATAGAAGCAGAAGGCATGCGCTGGTCGGTAGTAGAGAGCCTGCCCGTGCATGAAGACGTCAAGAAAAAAACAGGCGATTATAAATCGCTGATTGAAAACTACAAGAAGAGCCTCGCCCATCTGGGCGAATGCGGCATAAAAATCATCACGTACAATTTCATGCCCATTCTCGATTGGACGCGCACGGATATCGAATATGAGGTGGAAGACAAAAGCAGGGCATTGAGATTTGAATCTGCTGCTTTCACTGCTTTCGATTTATTTCTGTTGAAGCGACCCGGTGCTGAAAGAGACTATACGGAAGCACAGGTGCAACGCGCATCAGAGCATCTGAAAGAAATGAAAGAAGAAGAAAAGAAGAAATTATTCAAAACGATATTGATGGGACTGCCCGGTAGTGAGCAGTCATTTGATAAGGAGCAGGTGCTTGCGGCACTAAAGACTTACGATAAAATCGACGCAGAAACGCTCAGGTCAAATTTGTATTCTTTTCTGAAGGAAGTTCTTCCCACTTGTGAAAAATATAAGATGCAGATGGCCATTCACCCGGATGATCCTCCATTTCCGATTCTTGGACTACCCAGGATTATGAGTACAGAAGGCGATGCTGCAAATTTGCTGCGTGTACTTCCTTCTGCTTCCAATGGCCTGTGCTTTTGCACCGGCTCCTTTGGCGTTCGTGCCGACAATGATTTGCCGGGAATGGTGAACCGGCTCGGCGATAGGATCTATTTCATCCACCTGCGAAGCACAAAAAGAGATGAGTTTGGAAATTTCTTCGAGGCGAATCATTTGGAAGGCGATGTGGACATGTTTGCCGTGGTGAAAGAGATTACTTTGCAAATGCAAAAAAGAAAAGCTTCCATTCCCATGCGGCCCGATCATGGACACCAGATGCTGGATGATTTGAAAAAAACCACCAACCCGGGATACAGCGCAATTGGGCGGCTACGGGGGCTCGCAGAGCTTCGCGGACTTGAACTGGGCATCCAAAAATCATTATATTCATAGTATGGCAAGGCTATTCATGGATGAAGATTTTTTGTTACAATCCAAAACGGCCGTCAGGCTTTACCATGATTTCGCCCGCGACCTGCCCATCATTGACTATCACAACCATTTGCCACCTGCAGATATAGCCCGCAATACTCAATTCGAAAACATCACCCAGGCATGGCTTTACGGAGATCATTACAAGTGGCGTGCGATGCGCGCCAACGGCGTAAGCGAAGATTTCATCACCGGGAAGAAGACTGACCGCGACAAATTTTTCAAATGGGCAGAGACCGTTCCTTATACACTCCGCAATCCCCTTTATCACTGGACGCACCTGGAATTGAGAAGATTTTTTGGCATTACGGCGTTGCTGGATTCTAAATCTGCGAATACCGTATATGAAGATGCCTCCTGGAAATTGCTTGAACCCGATTTTAGTGCGAGGCGACTTTTGGAAAAAATGAAGGTGGAGATCCTGTGCACCACCGATGAGCCCCTGGATGACCTTGCCTACCACGCAAGGCTACGCGAAGAAGGCTATGCGATCAAGGTTTTACCCGCATTTCGTTGCGATGTTTGCGTGAATATATCTAACCGAACTGCATTTTCAGCTTTTCTAGAAGGCCTTCAAACACAAACGGGAACCCACATCCGCAATTTCCCGGATTACCTCGACGCGCTGAAAAAAAGGCACGACTACTTCTCTAAACATGGCTGCACCGTTTCTGACATCGGGCTTGACAGAATTTATGCGGAGGAATACAGGGATTGGGAATTGGATGAATGCTTTGAACTCATTCTGAAAAAGGAAAGCCTCACCGCTGCGCAGGAATCCAGGTTCAAGTCTGCTGTATTGGAAGCCATCTCGTCCTGGAATGCAGAAAAAGGATGGGTGCAACAATTTCACCTGGGCGCGATGCGAAATACAAATTCCCGAATGATGCAACAGCTGGGCGCAAATACAGGATGGGATTCCATCGGAGATTACGCACAGGGTGCATCACTTGCAAAATTCCTGGACAGGCTTGATTCCAAAAACAGGCTGGCTAAAACCATTCTTTATAATCTCAATCCGTCCGACAACGAACTCTTCGCCACGATGGCCGGCAATTTCAATGATGG
>Ga0097621_100003214_pt1 | contig 11224 bp, 12 predicted proteins | sample KBSMisM72_FD_73165 | JGI IMG/M metagenome (GOLD analysis project Ga0097621, IMG submission 73165) | Miscanthus rhizosphere microbial communities from Kellogg Biological Station, Michigan, USA - KBS Miscanthus M7-2 (version 2) (version 2) | ecosystem: Host-associated > Plants > Roots >... | reverse complement strand
GCCATCCTGCACAACGCGACCGAGCGCAGCCTCGTGCTGATGGACGAGGTCGGGCGCGGCACGTCGACCTTCGACGGGCTGTCGCTGGCCTGGGCCATCGCCAAGAGCCTGGTCGAGAAAAACAAGGCGTTGACGCTCTTCGCCACGCACTATTTCGAGCTGACGCGCCTCGCGCTCGAGCACAAGGACGTGGCCAACGTGCACCTGGACGCCGTCGAGCACAAGGACAGCGTCGTGTTCCTGCATGCGGTCGAGGAAGGACCGGCGAGCCAGAGCTACGGGCTGCAGGTCGCGGGCCTCGCCGGCGTGCCCAAGGCCGTGATCCGCCAGGCGAGCCGCTATCTGCAGTTGCTCGAGGAAGCCAGCATCGCCCGCGGCAACCAGGAAGATCTGTTTTCCAAGACGCAGAAAACGGAACCGGAGCCGCAGGCCGACCCGCTCAGAGAGGCGCTGCAGAAGGTCAACCCGGACGAGCTGACCCCGCGCGAGGCGCTCGAGCTCCTCTACCGGCTGAAGAAGCTGTAGCTACTGCTTCGGCTTGAGGCCGAGGAGCTTCGCCGATGCGGCGAGCTGGTGCTCCTGATCCTGGATCGATTTCTCGAACTCCGCCGCGTCCCCCGGGATGTTGAGCTGCGCGGTCGCGGCGAGCCGCTCGGCGATCATCGGGTCCTTCGATACCGTCTTGATGTCGGCGCCGATGCGATCGCGCGCCGCGGCCGGCAGCTCGCTCGAGCGGGCGGCAATGATGCCGACCAGGCCCTCGAAATCGAGCCCCGGGAAGCCGAGCTCCGCCACGGTGGGCAGGTCCAGGCCGGGTACGCGATTGCGCGCCTGCACGGCGAGCAGCTTGACCTTGCCGCCCTGCGCCTGCGCCCGCACGATGGCGTACGCCGAGCTGTAGAGCTGGATGCGCTCGTTGACCAGGTCGTTCACCGCCTCGGCCGGCTGCTTGTAGCGCACATGCGCCGCCTCGATGCCCTGCGTCCTGAGGAAACCCTCCAGGATGATGTCGGTCATCGTCACCGCGGTCGTCCAGTTGAGCGAGCCCTGTTTCTGCTTGGCGGTGGCGAGCAGATCCTTCAGCGATCCGACATTCATGCTCGCCGGCACGGCGAGCGTGACGACCGTGCCCGAGACGCGCGCCACCGGCACCAGCTCCTTCGGGTCGTACGGCATCTTGTCGAAGCTGTACGGATGGCCGACGAAGTTCGCCGTCGGCCCCCAGAGCAGGGTGTGGTCGTCCTTCGCCTGGATCACGGCGTTGATCGCGATCACGCCATCGCCGCCGGGGCGGTTCTCCACCACTACCGGCTGCCCCCACATCTTGGTCAGCCGGTCTGCGTAGAGCCGCGCGCCGAGGTCGGCGCCCGAGCCCGGCCCGAGCGAAAGGATGAACCTCACCGGCTTGCTCGGCCAGGCCTGCGCGAGGGCGGCAGGCGGCAGCAGAGACAGGACGGCGGCAAATATGAGCGGCAGCTTTTTCATGGAAATCCTCCTGGAGCGCAAAGCTATACTCGCCGGCACCATGAGCGCAATACGAAAAGTTGGAATCGTCGGCCTGGGACGGATGGGATTGCCCATGGCGGGCCATTTGCTCGCGAAGGGATTCTCGGTCGCCGGCTGCGATCCGGCGCCGCAGGCACGCGCCGGCGCGAAGGAGCTGGGCGTTTCCCTGCTCGACTCGGCGCGCGCGGTCGCGCAGGCGAGCGAGCTGGTGATCGTAGTGGTGGGCTTCGACGAGGAGGTGGAAGCGGCGGTCTTTGGTCCCGGAGGCATCGCCGAAGCCGCAAGGCCCGGGCTGGTCGTCGCCATCGGCTCCACCGTGGCGCCCGCCTACGCGCGGCGGCTGGCCCAGCGCCTCGGCGCGCTGGGCGTCGTCGCCCTGGACGCGCCGCTCGCCCGCGGCGAGGCGGCGGCCGTCGCCGGCAAGCTGCTCGTCTTCGGCGCCGGCGACGTGCAGGCGTTCGAAGCCTGCCGCCCCGCGCTGGGCGCCTTTGCCTCGGACCTGTTCCATCTCGGCGAGGCCGGCGCGGGACAGGTGGCGAAGATGGTGAACAACCTCATCCTGTGGGCCTGCACCTCGGCGAACGACGAAGGCCTGCGCCTGGGCGCGGCGCTCGGCGTGGACGCGGAGAAGCTGCGTGCCGCGCTCCACAGCAGCAGCGCGCAGAACTGGTCGATGGACAATCGAGCCGAGCTCTCCGGCATGCCATGGGCCGAGAAGGACATGGGCATCGTCCTGCATGAGGCGGACCTCGCGCGCCTCAGCCTGCCGCTGTGCGGCGCGGTCAAGGAGACGATCAAGGGACTCAAGATCCGCATGGGCCTCGGCCTGCCGCAGGGCCGCTCCTAGGAGCGCGCGTGCAGCTCGTCGACATCGGCGCCAATCTGACGCACGCGTCGTTTCGCGACGATCGCTCCGAAGTGCTGGCTCGCGCGCGCGAGGCAGGCGTGTCGGTCATCGTGACCGGAACCACGGTCGAAGACAGCCGCAGCGCGCTCGGCTTGCGGCTGCCGATGACGGCCGGCGTGCATCCGCACCACGCCCGCGAATGCGGGCCGCAGACCATCCCGCAGCTGCGGGAGATCGCCAACGACGCGCATGTCGTCGCCATCGGCGAATGCGGGCTGGATTTCAACCGCAACTACTCGCCGCACCCCGACCAGGAAAAATGGTTCGTCGCGCAGATCGAGCTCGCGCAGGAGCTCGGCAAGCCGCTGTTCCTGCATTCCCGCGACGCCCATCCGCGCTTTTCGGACATCGTAAGGGAACACAAGATCGGGAAAGCAGTGGCGCATTGCTTTACCGGAACGCGCGCGGAGCTGCGCTCGTACCTCGACCTCGGCCTCTACATCGGCATCACGGGGTGGATCTGCGACGAGCGTCGCGGCAAGCACCTCGTCGAGCTGGTGCGCGAGGTGCCGGACGACCGCCTGCTGCTCGAGACCGACGCGCCCTACCTGACGCCGCGCGACCTTCACCCGCAGCCGAAGGCGCGGCGCAACGAGCCCGCCTTCCTGCCGCACATCGCGCGAGCGGTGGCGCGCGCGCTGGGACGCCCGGTGGAGGAAGTCGCCGCCGCGACCACGCGCAACGCGCGCGCGTTGTTCGCACTGCCATGAACCTGGTGCACCTGCTGCTGAACGCCGCCCGGCGCCAGCCGCAGCGGCCCGCGCTGGCGCTGGGCAAGACCGCGGTATCGAGCTATGGCGATCTCGCCTCGCGGGTGCAGAGACTTTCCTCGGGAATGCGGGACAGGCTCTCCCTCGTTCCCGGCGACCGCGTCGCGCTGGCGATGAAGAACTGTCCCGAGTACTACGAGATCCTTTTCGCTTGCTGGCACGCGGGGCTGACGGCGGTGCCGATGAACGCCAAGCTGCACGCGAGGGAATTCGCCTACATCCTGGAAAACTCCGGCGCGAAGGCGTGCCTGGTCGGCCCGGATCTCGAGGGCGAGGTCCCGGCCGGCATCCCTGTCACGGAAATCGAGAAACTTCGAAAGACGGAGACGGCGCCGCTCGACGTGGCGCCCGACGACACAGCATGGCTCTTCTACACGAGCGGCACGACCGGCGTGCCGAAGGGCGCGATGCTGACCCACCGCAACATGCTCTTCCAGACGCAGGCGTACTTCGCCGACATCGACCGGCTGAATCCCGGAGATTCGATCCTGCATCCGGCGCCGCTCTCGCACGGCTCGGGGCTGTACGGCCTGCCGCACTTCGCGGCGGGCGCGGTAAACGTGATTCCGGAAAGCGGCCATTTCGACCCGGCCGAGATCTTCGACCTGCTCGACCATTGGAGCGGAGCGTCGTTCTTCGCCGCACCCACGATGGTGACGCGCCTGCTTTCAAGTCCGCGCGCGCGCCAGCCGCGCCACTTGAAGTGCCTGGTTTACGGCGGCGCGCCGATGTACGTCGCGGACTGCGAGCGGGCGATCGACCTTTTCGGCCCGCGCCTCTACCAGCTCTATGGACAGGGCGAGAGCCCGATGACCATCACCGGGCTGCCGCAGGAAAGCCACGCGGCGAGGGAGCGCCTGGAGACCTGCGGATTCGCGCGCACGGGCGTCGAGGTGAAGATCTTCGACGAGCACGACGCCGAGCTGCCGCCGGGCGAAATGGGCGAGATCGTCACGCGCTCGGACTGCGTGATGGCGGGCTACTGGCAGAACCCGGACGCCACCGCGAAGACGCTGCGCGGCGGCTGGCTGCACACGGGCGACGTCGGCAGCCTCGATGCTCGCGGCTTCCTCACCATCAAGGACCGCTCGAAGGACATGATCATCTCGGGCGGCTCCAACATCTATCCGCGCGAGATCGAGGAAGTGCTGCTGCGCCATCCGGCGGTGGCCGAGTGCTCGGTCGTCGGCCGTCCGCACCCGGAATGGGGCGAGGAAGTCGTGGCCTTCATCGTGGCGAAGGCATCAGTCCCCGCCGCGGAGCTGGAGAAGCTGTGCCTCGACAATATCGCGCGCTTCAAGCGGCCGCGCGAATACCGCTTCGTCGACGCGCTGCCGAAGAACAACTACGGCAAGGTGCTGAAGACCGAGCTGCGCCGGCAGCTCGGCTAGCGGGGCGAGCCGCCCTCGCTCAGGCGGTTGTCCGGGTCGTTCTCGATATAGACCTCGCGCACCACGGTGTCGGGCGAGATCTGCACGTACAACCCCTGCGGGGTTCCCGCGGCGCCGTCCTTCGTCATGCGGTATTCCCAGATGTCGCGCTGCATGCGCGGGAACGGCCACACCTTGTACGGAGGCCCGAGAAGGTCGCGCACGTCGTCGGCGCGCGTCTTGCCCTTCTCGAGCTTGGCTACGTTCTCGTCGGTGAGCCGCTGCTCCATCGCGATGAGGCGGCCTTCGCGGTCGACGCGCGCCACATAGTTCTTGAGGCCGTACGGCTGCTGGGGGTAGTAGTACCAGACCTCGCCATCGGCGTGCACGCGCTTGTCGGCGGCGGGCCCCATGCGCTTCTCAACCTGGGCGACGGGCGTGCCGGGCTCGGGAAGCTGAAAGGCCGAGCAGCCCGCAAGCGCTGCGGCGGCGGCGAAAACAAGCGATCGGTTCATGGCGGATACCTCTAGCGGTGGAAGCGGCCGGGCGGCAGTTGGGGCAGCTCCGGGTCGTTCATATAGTAGTACTCCCGCAGCACGTGGTCGGGCGAGAACTGGACGAACAGCACCTTCCATTCGGTGGTCGCCGGGAACTGGTAGGTCCATATTTCGCGCTGCATGCGCGGGAACTGGTTGACCTTGTTCGGCGGGCCGAAGAGATCGTGCACCTGCTCGTTGGTGGTCTTGTTCGGCTCGAGGTACTTGAGGTTCTCTTCGGTCAGCCGCTGCTCGAGGGCGATCAGCCTGCCGTCGGGCGCGATGCGGGCGGCGTAGCTTTCGCGGCCGTATGGCAGGCGCGGATACCACAGCACGGTCTCCCCATTCGGGCGGGCGCGCTGCTCCGCCGGTGCGCCCATCACCGCCTGCACGTCGGCCGCGGTCGACTGCCCCGGCACCAGGCCGCGGCCCGAATAGCCGGCGCAACCCGCGAGCAGCGCGAGGGCCAGGGACACGAGAACCGCGCGCATCCTCAGTCCGAGTTCTGCGGCAGAACGTAATCGGTGTCGTTGATCATGTAAGCCTCCCGCACGACCTTGTCGTCCGAGAACTGTACGACCATCAGCTGCGGATAGATGCCGTTCGCCTGGTAAGTCCAGACGCTGCGCTGCTGCCGGGAATAGCGATCCATGCGCTGCGGCGGGCCGAGCAGGTCGCGCACATCGTCTTCGCGCGACGCGCCGGGCTTGAGCAGCGCGAGGTTCTCCGGCGTGAGCCTCTGCTCCACGGCGATCAGCCGGTCGTCCTTGCCGATGCGCGCCGCGTAGCTCACCCGGCCGTAGGGCAAGCGGGGATACCAGAGCACGGTTTCGCCGTTCGAGGCCGTGCGGCGCTCTTTCGCCGGCCCCATCACCTTGTCCACTTCCGCGGCGGTGGATTGCCCGGGCACCAGTGTGCGCCCGTCATAGCCCGCACACGCGCAGAGCAGCAGCAGGCAGGAGGCCAGCGTCAGGTTTTTCACATTCGGTCCCTCGCGGCTGATTCGGGGTCGTCCATCATGTAGGCGCGGCGCACCACGCCCTCCTTGGACAACTCGACGACGATGATCTGCGGCTGGATTCCCTGCGCCTGGTAGGTCCAGGCGTTGACGGCCTGGCGGGGAAACCAGTCGATGCGCTGCGGCGGCCCGAGCACGTCGCGCACGTCGTCTTCCCTGGCGCCGGGCTTGATCTTCTCCATGTTTTCGCGCGTGAGGCGCTGCTCCAGCGCGATCAGCTTGCCATCGGGGCCGATGCGCGCGGCGTAGCTGACCCGGCCATAGGGAAGCCGCGGATACCAGAGGATCGTCTCGCCGTTGGCACCGGCCCGCTTGTCCTTCGAAGGCCCCATCGATTTCTCGACTTCTGCCGCCGTGGAGGTGCCCGGAACCAGGTTGCCGCCGTCGAATCCCGCAAGCTTCCCGCCGGCGCAACCTGCCGCCAGCATGACCAGACCCCAAGCCAGAATGCGTTTCATGCCCCTCCCTGTGGTGAACGCCGCCGGCACCGGGTTTGTTCCGTCCCGGCTACTCTCCCTTGCCGGGCTCCGGAGAGAAGAACTTTGCGAATTTGTCAGGTACCTCTTTCCACGCGTCGGCGTCGGCCGGCGGCGTGCCCTTGCGCGAGATGTTCGGCCATTTGACCGCGTACTCGGCGTTGAGCTTCAGCCACTTGTCGGCCTTGCCGTCCGAGTCGGGCAGGATCGCCTTGGGGGGACACTCGGGCTCGCACACGCCGCAGTCGATGCACTCGTCGGGGTGGATGACGAGCATGTTCTCGCCTTCATAGAAGCAGTCGACGGGGCAGACCTCGACGCAGTCCATGTGCTTGCACTTGATGCAGTCTTCGGTGACGACGTAAGTCATTTCGCTGTTTGCGCCTGTTGGCTTGGCGTATCGGAGAAGCCGCCATTATAGGCGTAGTACAAAAAGGCAAAACTGTAGATATCCCGCTACAGCAGAGGCAGGAATAACCCCATTGCGACGCGCGTTGCGCAGCCTCAAGATAGCTGCTTCGCCCGCCGCCATGTCCCGCTCTCCCCGACCGTTGTCGTCCATCGCTCCGCTCGCCATTGCGTTCGGCGCGCTGCTGCTTTTTGCGGCGGCGATCGGCGAGATCGTGCCGGCGGTGCGCGCCTGGCTCAGCACCGGCGCGGCTTTGCCTTCGGATCTCATGCTGCACGCGCTCATCGCCGCTGCGGCTCTGCTGCTCGCCGCCGCCGTCCTCGTCATGCGCCGTTCCGGCGAGCGCACCCAGGCCGCGGAAGAGGCGCGGCGCGAAAGCGAGGCGCGCCTGCGCCTGGTGGCGAACAGCGTTCCGGCGCTCATCTCCTACGTCGACCGCGAGCAGCGCTACCAGTTCAGCAACCGGACCTACGACGACTGGTTCGGCATCGCGCACGAGCGCATGCAGGGCCGCACCATCGCCGAGGTGTTCGGCGAGGAGGCCTACGAGCGCATGCGCGGCAGCTTCGAGCGCGTGCTCGCGGGCGAGCAGGTGCAATTCGAGTTCACCACGGCCGAGGGCGGGCGCCGCCGCACGCTGCAGGTCGCCTGCGTGCCGCATATCGCCGCGGAGAAGGACACCGACGCCGGCGCGGTGCTCGGCTTCTACATGCTGGCGAGCGACGTTACCGCGCTCAAGCGCGCGCAGGAGGACCTGCGCTTCGCCGCCCTGCAGCTGCAGCACGATGCGCGGCGCCTGGAGTTCCTCGCCCATCACGACACGCTGACCGGGCTGCCGAACCGGGCCATGTTCGCCGAGCGCGCGCGCGAGGCGGTAGCGCACGCCCGGCGCCACGAGAAGACCGCGGCGCTGCTGTTCCTGGACCTGGACAACTTCAAGCACATCAACGATTCGCTCGGCCACGAGGTCGGCGACACGCTGCTCAAGCAGATCGCCGCCCGCCTGCGCGCCGCGGTGCGCGGCGACGACTTCGTCGCGCGCATCGGCGGCGACGAGTTCTGCGTGCTGCTGCAGGACATCTCCGAGCCGCGCGAGGCCGCCGCGGTGGCGCAAAAGCTGGTGCACGAGCTGGGCCGCCCCTACGGCGTGGACGGCGCCGAGATCATCTCGGGCGCGAGCATCGGCATCGCGTGCGTGCCGCACGACGGCGACGAGGTGGACGCCCTTCTGCGGCTCGCCGACGCGGCGATGTATCGCGCCAAGGCAGGCGGCCGCAACGGCTACGAATTCTTCTCGACGCTGCTCAACCAGGACGCGGCCGAGGCCGCCACGCTCGCGGGCGAGCTGCGCGCCGGCATCGAGCGCGGCGAGCTGTTCCTCGTCTACCAGCCGCGCTTCGACGTGGCCACGCGCCGCCTGGTGGGCGCCGAGGCCCTGCTGCGCTGGCGCCATCCCAAGCGCGGCGTGCTGATGCCCGACGCCTTCCTGCCGCTGGCCGACGAGAGCGGGCTGCTGGTGCCGATCGGCGAATGGGTGCTGCGCGAGGCCTGCGTGCAAGGACGGCGCTGGCTGGACGCCGGCATCCGGCCGTTCCGCATCGCGATCAACATCACCGCGCGCCAGCTGCGTCACGGCGCCCTGCCCGAGCAGGTGCGCAGGGCGCTCGAAGCGAGCGGCCTGCCGGGCGAATCGCTGCTGATCGAGCTGCCCGAAAGCGCGCTGCGCCAGGTGCCCGAGCAGCTCGCCCAGGCGCTCGCCGCGGTGCGTGCCGGCGGTGCCCGCCTCGGCGTCGACGACTTCGGCACCGGCTATGCCTCGCTGCCGATGCTGCAGCGCCTGGGGGTGAGCGCGGTGTGCATCGATCGGCGCCTCATCGCCGGCGTCCCCGCCGACTCCGAGCGAGCCGGTCTCGCGCGCGCGCTCATCGCGCTCGCGCGCGGGCTCGAATTCGAGGTGTTCGCCAAGGGCGTCGAAAGCCAGGCGCAGCGCGAGTTCCTCGCCGAGGCGGGCTGCCGCGTCTGCCAGGGCGAGCTGTTCGCGCCGGCGGCCACCGCCGGGGAAATCGAGCCGGTGCTGCGCGCGCGGCTCGCCGCCTAGCGGCGCGGCTTCAGGCGTCGACGACGAAGTCGAACACGCCTTCGGCGGGCTTCGCCATCTTCATTTCCAGCTCGCGGCGATAGAGACTGTCGCGGGCGTTGCCCGGCTCGCCGGGAAAATACACCTGGCTCGTAAGGACGCGCCGCCCCGGCGCCTGCACTTTCGCGTGGATGTGGCGCGCGCGTCCCGGATACTCCGCGGGCACGATCGTCTCCAGGCGGTAGCGTCCCTGCGCGTCGGCATGCTGGTGGCCGCGATAGCGGTAGCCCTTGTTGTCGTACTCGCCGAACTCGTCCGCGTGCCAGAACTCGAGAAGCGCGTTGGGCACCGGCTGGCACCGCGCCGAAAGCACCTGCCCGCTCACCACCAGGCGCCCCGGCGAATCCTTTTCCAGGAACGAGGCGCGAAGCGGCGTGTCGGTCTTGAAGAACGGCCCTTCGGTCTGGCTCGGCGTGCGCGTGCACGATTGCGCCAGCGCGTCGGCGAACGGCAAGGCGAGGCCGGCGGCCAGCAGCCGGCGGCGGAGCAGAATCATGGCGACTTCCTTTCGAATACTTTCGCCGACGAGCCGCAGCGCGCCGGCAGGCGCGCCTGGAACGCCGCTCCATCGGCGCATGTTGCGCCGACCAGCATGTCGACGCTCCACTCCCAGGGTCCGTTGGCGGCGTCCGACGGGGCGCTCGGCGCGCTGGGCGTGTACGTGCAGCCGGCCAGCGCATCGATCTCCAGAGCGCAGAACTGGCGGCTGCGGCGGGTGCCGATGCGCAGCGTCGCCTCGACGCCGATCCAGCGCCGCCCGGGGAGCACGCTGGCGTAATAGGTGCCGTCGCGGTGCGCCGCGCCGTCGATCATGCTGAGGTTGACTACCGTCACCGGGTTGAGCTGGATCGGGTTCATCTCCTCGCCGACCGCGCCGCCCTTCAGGAATGCGAGCTCGCGCGCCGGGCGCGACGGCCCCTCGTAGGCCTTGGTCGGCGTGATGTTGCAGCCCGCGGCAGCCGCCGCAGCCAGCGCAGCCGCGGCGGCGATCAGCCCTTGACGCATAGCACCTGCTTCAGCGTGTGCGCGACCTCGACCAGATCGGACTGGTTGGCCATCACGTCGTCGATGCTCTTGTACGCGCCGGGGATTTCGTCGAGCACACCCGAGTCCTTGCGGCACACGACGCCTTGCGTCTGCTCGATCAATTCCCGCGTCGAAAAGGTTTTTCTAGCCTGGTTGCGGCTCATCCTGCGCCCGGCGCCGTGCGCGCACGAATGGAAGCTCTCCGCCGCGCCCTTGCCGCGCACGATGTAGCTGCGCGCGCCCATGCTGCCCGGGATGATGCCGAGCTCGCCGGCGCCGGCGCGGATCGCGCCCTTGCGCGTCAGCCAGACGCGCTCGCCGTAATGCGTCTCGCGCTCGACATAGTTATGGTGGCAGTTGACCGCCGCGCCAGTCACCTCGAACGAGGGCAGATGACGGCGCATTGCGTCCAGCACCAGGTCCATCATTTCCTCGCGGTTGGCGCGCGCGTAGTCCTGCGCCCAGCCCACCGCCTCGACGTAGTCGTCGAAGTGCTGCGCGCCCTCCGGGAAGTAGGCCAGGTCGGCGTCGGGCAGGTGGACCTGGTTCCTGGAGAAATCCTTCTTGGCGAGCTCGATGAAATACATGCCGATGGCGTTGCCGATGCCGCGGCTTCCCGAGTGCAGCATCGCCCAGACGCGGTTCGCCTCGTCGACGCAGATCTCGATGAAGTGGTTGCCGCCGCCGAGCGTGCCCAGCTGGTGGGCCCAGCTCGACTTCTTGCCTTTTCGCTTCTCGATGCCGGGGTGTTTCTCGAGAATCGCCTTCAGGCCGCGCTTGAACGGCTTGACCGCGTGATCGAGCGCCTTGTCGTGCTGGCCGAAACCGACCGGGACGGTTTTCTCGATGCGATCGAAGATCTTCTTCAGCGAACCTGCGTCGAGCTGGCTCCCGGTCAGCGAAAGCCGCACGGCCATCATGCCGCAGCCGATGTCGACGCCGACCGCGGCCGGAATGATCGCCTGCCGGGTCGGAATGACCGAGCCGACGGTGGCGCCGATGCCCAGGTGGACGTCGGGCATGGCGGCCACGTGGTGGTGCACGATCGGCAAGCGCGAAATGTTGACGA
>Ga0097621_100003213_pt1 | contig 11225 bp, 7 predicted proteins | sample KBSMisM72_FD_73165 | JGI IMG/M metagenome (GOLD analysis project Ga0097621, IMG submission 73165) | Miscanthus rhizosphere microbial communities from Kellogg Biological Station, Michigan, USA - KBS Miscanthus M7-2 (version 2) (version 2) | ecosystem: Host-associated > Plants > Roots >... | reverse complement strand
GAGGCAATCCGCGCCCGGTTTCCGGCGCTGACACGGCGGTACGAAGAGCTGCCGGTGGCGTATTTCGACGGCCCGGGGGGCACCCAGGTGCCGGACGTGGTCGTGGACCGGATGACGGACTACCTGCTGCACCACAACGCCAACACGCACTGGCACTTCCCGACGAGTCTCGAGACCGACGCGGCGCTCGACGGCGCCCGCCGGGCGCTGGCGGACTTCCTCAACGCGTCGCCGAAGGAGATCGCCTTCGGCAACAACATGACAACGATTACTTTCCACGTCGCGCGCGCGCTGGGGCGTGAATGGGGGACCGGCGACGAGGTCGTCGTCACCGAGCTGGACCACCACGCCAACGTCGCGCCGTGGCGCGCGCTCGCGCGCGAGCGCGGCGTCACCGTCCGCACCGTGAAGATGCGCACTGAAGGCCAGGTGGACTGGGAGGACTTCGAGCGCGTCGTCGGTCCGAAGACTCGTCTGGTCGCGATGGGCGCGGCCTCGAATGCGCTCGGCACGATCAGCGACGTCGCGCGCGCCGCCGCGCTGGTGCACGCGCAGGGCGGCCTCATGTTCGTCGACGCGGTGCACTACGCGCCGCACACGCTCGTAGACGTCCGGGCGCTCGGCTGCGATCTGCTCGCGTGCTCGGCCTACAAGTTCTATGGCCCGCACGTCGGCGTGCTGTATGGCGCCGAGTCGCTGCTCGCGCGACTCGACGTGCCGAAGCTCGATCCGGCGCCCGACACGGCGCCCGAGCGGCTCGAGACCGGTACCCAGAACCACGAAGGCATCGTCGGGGCAGGCGCGGCGGTGGATTTCTTCGCGTCGCTGGCGGAGGGCGACGGACTTACTCGGCGCGCCGCGCTCGAGGCCTCGTTCGCGGAACTGCACGCGCGCGGGCAGGCGCTCGTGACCGCGCTCTACGACGGGCTCCGCGCGATTTCCGGCGTGACCGTGTATGGACCCGCGCCCGATCGCCCGCGCACTCCCACCGTCTCGTTCGTCGTGAAGGATCGATCCTCGGACGAAGTCGCGCGCGAGCTCGTCTCGCGCGGCCTGTTCCTCTCGAACGGCGATTTCTATGCGACGACGGTCGTCGATCGCCTCGGGCACGCGGCCGACGGCCTCGTGCGCGCCGGTTGCGCGTGCTACACGACGGGCGAGGAAGTGGAGCGGCTGGTGCAGGCGGTGAGCGTGATAGCGGGGTAGCGTCCGATGGCCGTGCTAGGATGATTTTCCCACCGGCGGGCCCCTAGCTCAGTGGTAGAGCACCTGACTTTTAATCGGCCTGGCTTACCAAAGTCAGGCCGAAATTCTTTCTACTCAAAAGTGAAAGTGGCGCTGGCGCTTTGATGGCGCTGGCTGTCGCGTGCCGGAGGTCGTCGGCTTCTTGAACTGATCGCTCGAACGTGAGCTTCAAGCTGGAGGAGAAGGGGATCTCGCGCATCCGAAGCGTGTTGCCACCAGCAACGAGTTCATCGCGCATCCGCGCCAGCAGCTGGTCACGAGTTACCGCAGGTCGCAGAAGCTCGGCATCCTGAGACGCGAGGCGAAGCAGATTCCTCGCAGCCATCATCAGGCCACCCAGCAAATCCTCAGTGGGCGCCCCGAACGAGCGGCCTAAACAGCCAGCGGCTCCAATTCGCTTATCATCCCCCGAGCGATCATTGGTTCATTTTCGTGGGGAGGGTGCCATGGCATTCGGTATGTATTTCCGACCAACAGGCTTTACGACGGCAATGTACGACGATGTGCTGAAGCAGCTCGAACAGGCGGGCGCTGGCGTCGGCACGGTTCCTGGTCAACGGTTTCATTGCGCTATGGAGGCTGACGGCGTCGTCTCGGTCTTCGATGTGTGGGACTCGATGGAACAATTCCAGAAGTTCGGCGAGACGCTGATGCCCATCATGAGGAAGCTCGGCACGGACCCCGGCCAGCCTCAAGTCATGACAGTACACAATCTAAAAATCGGCTAAGTGCGGCACCGAACGAGCGGCGTACACAGCAAGGGCCGCATCGCTGCGGCCCGAGCCAGTCGCCTCCCGCGACCAATTGTTCCTCAAGCGGAATGCCCGACTTTCATGACCGTCGGCTTGACCGCAAGTGAAAGATCGGAGGCGGGGTTGACTGATAGTGGGAGACGGCGGAAGTTCCGCCGTCTCCCCGACGCCGTCACGCGTGATTCGAAACGGTCGGACAGATCAGCAGGTTGCCCGTTTCGATCTCGTACGGGTTGGGACCGTTGCTGATTATCTGGAGGATGTGGAGTCCGGGGTGCTCCGCCGCGTCGATGGCCGCTGCGCTCGTGAGTGGCCTGAAGTTTGGCGAGGCGATGTAGTCCGTATCGTAGCGGAGGATGATGATCTTCCACGGGGCCTTGTATTCGCCCGCAGTCCCGTTGTTACCCATGCCGGGCGCTCCAGTGATCACATGGTCGTGGAACACGAACGGCTGCGGCAGCCCCGGATGGAAGCAGGGGTTACACTGCGGCACATAGCCGGATGGCAGCGGAAGGGACGCTTGCGGGTACGTCACGAGGTAGAGTTCTTCCGCGTGCTGGTAGGCGTTCGGCATCGAGACGTTCGCGCCGACGATGACGTGCGGCCCGATCATGTAGACCACCACACCGTTGGCGTACGTCGGATCGATGTCCGGCTTGCCCATGGGCATGGCCATGGCGTCGTTCGTCGGGGCGGCAGCTTGCGCGGGACCGGCCTGTGTTGCCTGTGTCGCCTGTGTCGGCTGGACGGGCGTGGAACCTCCGCAACCGATGATGGAGACGGCTGCGACTAAGAACGCGGTGCCGAGGAGTATTCGCATGGTATCCCTCCTTGTAGTAGAACGGTGGGACCGCTGAGTAGAGCACAACCAAACTCCTCAGGCTAGCGAAATGAATATGGGCGGTCCGAGTCGCAGCGGGGCTGTGCTCCCCCTTACCGCAAGTCCCTTCTGGCTAACCCTGCTGTTGCGCTTACGCCTTCCGCTGCCGCCAGCGCCGTGCCCTTCACCGGGTTGTCTGTGACAGCGCATCGATGGCACCTTGCAGAGTCTTTGCAACAAGAGGGTCTGTTTCAAGTGAAAGTGCTGCGCGGAGGTCGTTGATATAGGCTCCTGCCTCTGGTCCGTTCTCAGCGATAGCTTCCGCCGCATTCATTCTCAGTACGCGGTTGGAATGCTTGAGCAAGCGCACGAGATCGGGAAGACCCTCGGCAACGTGCCCCTCGCCGATCCCCATGAGGGCGTACTGGACGACCTGCGTGGAACGGTCCTTCAAGGCATCAACCAGAAGCTGGCTTCTGACGGTTGATTGTGTACGGGTCAGGGCCACATCTTTGACGATCTCGGCGCGTACAAGCTCGGAGGGGTCGCTCCTATATTGAGCATCGAATTCCCGAAGCAGTTCTTCGTTCAACGTGATGCCTGAAACTTGCGGTGAAGGGCTGGGTTCGTATTCCAGATTGCCGAGGGCCACGACGGCAGCTCGCCGCACTCGTTCATTTCCGTCCGCCAGGGCACGAAGGGCAAGCGGTCTGAATGTCAGGAGAGTCGGCCTGTCCCGGCTCCACGCTTGGACAGCGCTCCGGGATCTGTCGAATCTCACGCGACCCGCCCGTCCTGCGATCACCGCGAGCCCCTGAGCGCGAATCTCGGCGTCTGGATCCGTCAGAGCACTCCGCAGGCAGTCTGCAATCTGAGCCGACGTGGCTTCGAGACGGTGACTGGCGAGAGCGCTGAGCGTCCGAAGTCGTTCATCTTTCGGTGCGCGAGCGGGATCGCCGCCCTGCATAGAACCGACGCCCGCGCCGGTAGCTATGAACCAGGCAAGCGCACCGGCGAGATAGCTGCTCCAGACTGTCATGGGAGGACCCCGATCCTGCGCGAAACCGTGAGCGCGATTACAAGCTCGAGCAGCAACAGCGTGTAGGGGTGTGCCGGGCGCACAGGACGCCTCCTGATCAACGGCGGACGCTGCAAGCGGCTCGCCCCGCGCTGGTCCTTCAGCCGATCCCAACGCTCTCACTCTGGCGTTACGTTCGTGACTTCAAGCGTACAGAACAAGGGCCGCATCGCTGCGGCCCTGGCTACTTCCTGATTCGATGCTGCGTGTTACGCCTTCCGCTGCCGCCAGCGCCGTGCGCCCATGCCGGCCCTGGGTCTGCAGGGTTTCCGGCCTCACATCGTCCCTCACGACGACGAATCCGCTCCCGAACCGCATGCAACTCGAGAACGGTTGCCGATTGGGCGGCTTACCGCGGCGGAGGGATAGTGGTCCCCGCTGGCACCATACTAGAAGCGTCGATCCAGCGATTTTCATCGACGGTGACGCCAAACTCCAGCCGTGTAGTCGCCTGCAACGGCGTCGGCATATAGCTGCACACGTAGTCCCAATCCCGGTCCGCCGGCTTGCAGCGCAAGTCGGCGGTCGGCGCGAGTCGGTTTGCGGGCGCGAACGATGATTCGAGATCCGCCGCGCTCATTTTTCGCTGCGCCGCGATGCTCCGCGAGCCGCGCGCAGTTCGGATCACCAGGTCGGCATAAGCTCGAACCTGCGGGATCAGCGCCAGCAGAAGACAGACAAGCACGATTTTCAGCGCAAGCCGGTAGGCGGAGTAGAACCGCTCGTGGTCGCGCTGTTGATATACGTACAGCACGTAGACGAGCGCGATTGGGAGCGCAAGCGAGAGGGCTAGGTGAATCCACAAGGCGTTCACGTGCCATCGACACTGCAATCAGAGAACCAAGGGTCGGATGGCAGAACAACGCGGCGGTTCGCCAACGGCCGGATACAGAATTGTCAAGCAACTAACGATCTCGACGGCACGCCTGCGTAAGACCTGCGGTGCTGCGCCGAGCAGATACGGCGCCACACGCGCGGAACTTGAAACGTGCGAACCCTCCGCGGGCACAACGTTTAGAGTTGGAGACAGCAGCGACGGAGAAGCCCGGTGAGAGCTGTACGTCCGCCAGCTTGCGTCTTGGAGAGGGCGCGGGCGCGTGGCTCGAACCGTGTCGTCACCGCCGCTTCCGACGCTTCGGAACCAGTTCGCCGTCCTCGCTGGCGATGTCCAGGTAGTTGCCCACCGCCATCGTCAGCACGGCCAGCACAAGCACAAGCTGCCATCCCATGACGCGGCCGTACACAGCGAGGGCCGCATCGCTGCGGCCCCTGCTCACTTCCCGATGGCTCACCGCGGTCCGTGCCCACCTCCCCGTGGACCTGCGCCCTGTAGCGACGTTTGCGTATTACACGGGCTGGCGTGTGCAAAGCGAGGTGCTCAGCCTCCAATGGCAACAGATCGACCTGAAGGACGCATCCCGCATGACTTCAGGCGCACCGCGGTTCGCAACCTCGTTCGGGCCGGAGTGCCCGAAAAGACGGCGATGCAGCTCACAGGTCACAAGACGCGGGCCGTCTTCGACCGGTACGATATTGTGGACGAGAGCGATTTGAGGGCTGCCGCGAGCAGGCTGAATACGCTGATGGGCACACTTTCGGGCACAATAAAGGCAGCAACTCCGGCACCCTCGACTCGCACCGCCTGAATACCGCGGTATTTCCCACCGGCGGGCCCCTAGCTCAGTGGTAGAGCACCTGACTTTTAATCAGGCTGTCCTGGGTTCGATCCCCAGGGGGCCCACCAACTGAGTGCCAAGTGCGAAGTGCGAAGTGCGAAGTGAGAAGTGGGGACTGCGAAACTCACTTACCAGTTCCCACTTCTCACTCCACTTTGCAGTCGGCACTTCGCACTTTGCACTTCTTATTCACTTCTACGTCTTCTGCCTGTTGCCGACGAACATCAACGCGATACCCGCCGCGAGCACGACGCCGCTCAGGAGCGGCGGAATGCTGACGCGCTTGTCATGCGTCACTGACGCCTGCAGCGGTCCCGCGTCCAGCACCTTGTCGCTCTTCTGATAGCTGTAGCCGCCAGTCACCAGCATCGCCACTCCGAGCACGATAAGCAGCACGCCGACGACAGTTGTGGGTCGCATACGGATCCCTCCCGGGAGCTGGGGTGTGACGCCAGTATACGAGACCCTTCACGTTATAATCCGCGGGCTGTGACCTCGTCCATCGCCCCGGGCACCCGACTCGGCCCGTACGAGATCGTGGCCGCCATCGGGGCCGGCGGCATGGGGCAGGTCTACAAAGCCTTCGACACGCGGCTCGATCGGACCGTCGCGATCAAGACGCTGCCGGTCGAATACCGCCACAACGAGGCGCTCCGCCTCAGGTTCGACCGCGAGGCGCGGACCATTGCGGCCCTGAACCACCCGCACATCTGCGTCCTCCACGACATCGGCGAACAGGACGGCATCGCCTATCTCGTGATGGAGTACCTCGAAGGCGAGACGCTCGCAGCGCGCCTGTCGCGGGGCCCGCTGCCGATGGAGGAGGTCTTCGGCTACGCGATCCAGATGGCCGACGCGCTGGATCGCGCGCACCGGCACGGCGTGATCCACCGCGACCTGAAGCCGGCCAACGTCATGCTCACGCGCAGCGGCGCGAAGCTGCTCGACTTCGGCCTCGCGCGATCGCCGGTGGAGCAGACCGTCACGGCCGAGACGCGTCCGCCCGGCGACACGCCGATCACCGCCGAAGGCGCGCTGGTCGGCACGCTGCAATACATGGCGCCCGAGCAGCTCGAGGGCCGGTCGCTCGACGCGCGCACCGATCTCTTCGCGCTCGGGGCGGTCATCTTCGAGATGGGCACCGGCGAGCGCGCGTTTCCGGGCGGCAGCCAGGCCAGCATCATCGCCTCGATCCTGAACCGCACGCCTCCGGCGCCGTCGAGCCGGCAGCCGCTGCTGCCTCCCGCGCTCGATCACATCGTCGCGCGCGCGCTGTCGAAGAACCCCGACGAGCGCTGGCAGACGGCCCGCGACATGCTGCTCGAGCTGCGCACCCGGCTCAACGAGACCCCGGCGCAGCCCGCGCCGGCCTCGTCGCTGCCGCCACTGGGATGGATCCTGGCGGCGCTGGTCGCGCTGGGAGTCGTCGCCGCCAGTCTCTTCTCGGCGTACTTGCGCTCGACCACCACCGCCGCTTCCCCGGTGCGTGCGCTGATCGCGCCGCCCGAGCACATGCTCTTCCAGCTGACAGGCGACTTCGGCGGCCCACCGGCGATCTCGCCGGACGGCCGGTCGATCGTCTTCGCCGCCGTCGATCCGCTGGGCAAGCGCCTGCTCTGGATCCGCCATCTCGACGCGATCACGCCCGAGCCGCTGACCGGCAGCGACGACGCGACGTTTCCGTTCTGGTCGCCGGACGGGCGATCGCTGGGGTTCTTCGCCAACGGCAAGCTGAAGCGGCTGGATCTCGACGGGGGCTCCTCGCTGACGCTCTGCGAGGCGCCCGGCGGCCGCGGCGGATCGTGGAGCGCGCAGAACCTGATCGTGTTCTCGCCTGGCGTGCGCGGCGGCCTGCAGCAGGTCACCGCGAACGGCGGATCGCCGATCGAAATCACCTCCACCGACGGCACGCCTTTCACCAGCCACCGCTGGCCGCAGATCCTGCCGGACGGACAGCACTTCATCTATCTCGCGACCGAGACGCCAAAACCCGGCGAGCCCGACCAGAGCGCCATCTTCATCGGCACGCTCAACTCGCAGCGGCCGCCGCAGCAGGTGACGCGGAGCCGCAGCCAGGCGGTGTTCGCGGCGGGGCAGTTGTTCTTCCTGCGCGACAGGACGCTCTGGGCGCAGCCGTTCCGGACCGAGAGCGGACGATTCGACGGCGCGCCGACGGCCGTGGCCCGCGACGTGCTCGACGACCCGACGATCTGGCGCGGCATCTTCACGGTCAACGAGGCCGGCACGATCGTGTACCAGACCGGGCTCGCGGGCACGGCGCTCACGTCGTACGATCGCGACGGCCACGACCTGGGTCCCGTCGGCGAGAACGGGATCATCTTCGACGTGAACCTCTCGCCCGACGGCTCACGCGTCGCAGTCAACCGCGGGGACCCGGCGGACATCTGGGTCTACGAGCTCACGCGCGGCACGAGCCTGCGCGTGACGTTCGACCCGCGCAATGAGATCACCCCGGTGTGGGCGCCGGACGGGCACTCGCTGGCGTATTCGCGCGTCGAGAGCGAAGGGCAGGTCAGCGTGATGCAGGTGTCCGCGTCAGGCGGAGAGCCGAAGCAGCTGCTGCCTCCAGGCGACTACGCCGCCACTGACTGGTCGGCCGACGGCCACTACCTGTTGCTGCGGAAGGGATCGCTGCTCGTGGGGTCCGGCGATATCTACGAGGTGCCGCTCTCGGACCTCGCGCATCCGCGCGCGCTGCTCGAGACGCCGTTTGCGGAGTACCACGCGCGGTTCTCACACGACGGCCGGTGGGTGAGCTACGTCTCGAACGAGTCGGGCCGCGACGAAGTCTACGTGATGCGGTTCGGTCCGCCCGAGGCCGGACAGGCGTCGCCGAGGGCGGCAGGCACACGATTCCGGATCTCCACCAACGGCGGCATCCTCCCACGCTGGCGCGCGGACGGCGCCGAGCTGTATTACGTGTCGCCGGATCAGCAGGTGATGGCCGCGACGATCGACAGCCGCGGCGACAGCCTTGTGGTGAAGCGGCTGACGCCGCTGTTCGCTATCAACCCGAAGCCGGTCGGCTGGGTGTACGACGTCAGCGCCGACGGCCAGCGGTTCATCGTCAATTCGCTTGGAGACGAGGGGAAGCGGCCGCTCGTGCTGGTGACGGACTGGCAGGCGGGGACGCCCCCCGCCGATACGAACCGGCGATAGCCGGCTAGTCGCCGACCAGCTGCGCGCGAACGTACTCGCGGTTCATCCGCGCGATGCTCGCGATCGAGATTTCCTTCGGACACACGGCCTGGCACTCGCCCTCGTTCGAGCACATCCCGAAGCCTTCGTGGTCCATCTGGTCGACCATCCGCACCACGCGCCGCGAACGCTCGACGGCGCCCTGCGGCAGCAGCGCCAGGTGCGTGATCTTCGCGCTCGTGAACAGCGCCGCCGACGCGTTCTTGCACGCCGCCACACAGGCGCCGCACCCGATGCACTGCGCGACATCCATCGCCCTCTCGGCCAGGTCGCGCGCCACCGGCAGTCCATTGGCCTCGGGCGCCGATCCCGAGTTGACGGAGACGTAGCCGCCGGCCTGGATGATCCGGTCGAACGCGCTGCGATCGACGACGAGGTCCTTGAGGACGGGAAAGGCGCGCGCGCGCCAGGGCTCGACGGTGATCGTCTCGCCGTCGCGGAAGCGGCGCATGTGCAGCTGGCAGACGGTGCCGCCCGGATCGGGCCCATGCGGCACGCCGTTGACGACGAGCCCGCACGACCCGCAGATGCCTTCGCGGCAGTCCGAGTCGAACGCGATCGGATCCTGTCCCTTGCGAATCAGCCCGTCGTTCACGACGTCGAGCAGCTCGAGGAACGACATGTCGGGGCTGACGTCCTCGGTGGCGTAGTCCACCAGCTTGCCGGGCGCGTTGGGCCCGGGCTGTCGCCATACGCGAAGGTTGATGAGCATGGACTTCATGGGTGGCAGGCGTCAGGGTCTGTGGGTCTGTGGGTCTGTGGGTCTGTGGGTCTGTAGGTCTGTAGGTCTGTGGGTCGGTAGGTCTGTAGGCGTGTAGGTGTGCAGTTCTGCAGTTCTGTAGGTCTTTGCCCACCGACCGACCGACCTACTGACCCACCGACCTTCACTTGTAGCTCCTCTGCGAGGGCTTCACGTTCTCCCAGACGAGCGGCTCCTGGTGCAGCGTCGGCAGCTGGCCGACGGCGTTGAACTCCCACGCCGCCACATAAGAGAAGTGCGCGTCGTCCCGGAGCGCCTCGCCCTCGGGCGTCTGGCTTTCCTCGCGGAAGTGGCCGCCGCACGACTCGGTGCGATGCAGCGCGTCGAGCGCGAGCAGCTCACCGAACTCGAGGTAGTCGGCGACGCGGCCCGCGTAGTCCAGCGACTGGTTCATGTAGGTCTTGTCGCCCGGCACCGACACGTTCTGCCAGAACTCCTCTCGCAAGGTCCTGATCCGCTCGATCGCGCCTGTCAGGCCCGCCCCCGTCCGCGACATCCCCACGTCGTCCCAGAGGATGGCGCCCGTCGCGCGGTGGAAGTCGCGAATCGACTTGCGGCCCTTGATGCTGAGCAGCGTGTCGAGCCGTTTCGACACGGACGACTCGGCCTCGCCGAAGGCGTCGTGAGCCGTCGTGAGCGGCTCGAGCGCCGTGCTCGCGAGGTAGTGGCCGATGGTGTACGGGATGACGAAGTAGCCGTCCGCCAGGCCCTGCATGAGCGCGCTGGCGCCCAGACGGTTCGCGCCGTGATCGGAGAAGTTCGCCTCGCCGAGCACGTGCAGGCCCGGCAGGTTGCTCATCAGGTTGTAGTCGACCCACAGCCCGCCCATCGTGTAGTGGATGGCGGGGTAGATGCGCATCGGGAGCTTGTACGGGTCCTCATCGGTGATGCGCCGATACATGTCGAACAAGTTGCCGTAGCGCGCGCGGATGGTGTCCACGCCGAGCCGCTTGATGGCGTCCGCAAAATCGAGAAAGACCGACAGGCCCGATTCGCCGACGCCGCGGCCTTCGTCGCAGACCGACTTGGCGTTCCGCGACGCGACGTCGCGGGGCACGAGATTGCCGAAGCTCGGGTACTTCCGCTCGAGGTAGTAGTCGCGTTCCGCTTCGGGGATCCCGGCCGGCGGCCGCTTGTCGCCGTGTGTCTTCGGCACCCAGACGCGTCCGTCGTTGCGGAGCGACTCGCTCATCAGCGTCAGCTTCGACTGGTGGTCGCCGCTGACGGGGATGCACGTCGGGTGGATCTGCGTGAAGCACGGGTTGGCGAAGAGCGCGCCGCGCTTGTGCGCGCGCCACGCGGCCGTGACGTTCGAGTTCACCGCGTTGGTGGACAGGTAGTACGCGGTGCCGTAGCCGCCGGTCGCGAGCACGACGGCGTGGGCGACGTGGCGTTCGACCTCGCCCGTCACGAGGTTGCGGCAGATGATTCCCCGGGCCTTGCCGTTGACGACGACGAGGTCGAGCATCTCGCGGCGGGGGAAGAGCTTCACCGCGCCGGCGTCGACCTGCCGCATCAGCGCCTGATACGCGCCCAGCAGGAGCTGCTGGCCCGTCTGGCCGCGCGCATAGAACGTCCGCGAGACCTGCGCGCCGCCGAACGAGCGGTTGTCGAGCAGGCCGCCGTACTCGCGGGCGAACGGCACGCCCTGCGCGACGCACTGGTCGATGATGTC
>Ga0097621_100003212_pt1 | contig 11226 bp, 10 predicted proteins | sample KBSMisM72_FD_73165 | JGI IMG/M metagenome (GOLD analysis project Ga0097621, IMG submission 73165) | Miscanthus rhizosphere microbial communities from Kellogg Biological Station, Michigan, USA - KBS Miscanthus M7-2 (version 2) (version 2) | ecosystem: Host-associated > Plants > Roots >... | reverse complement strand
TGATAGTAGCCGATAAAAACCGGTGCAGCATACAGGTGGTCCACCGGAATATCAAAGAAGCCCTGGATCTGCGCGGCGTGCAGGTCGATCGTCAACAATCGATCGGCGCCGGCAACTGTTATCAAATTAGCGACGAGCTTCGCTGAAATCGGAACTCGCGGGCGATCCTTTTTATCTGACCTGCCGTAGCCGTAATACGGAAGCACGGCCGTGATGCGTTCGGCTGATGAACGACGAAAGGCGTCGAGCATCACCAGCAGTTCCATCAGGTGCGCATCGGTCGGAGGGCAAGTCGGTTGCACGATGAAGACGTCGCCGCCGCGAACGTTTTCGTCGATCTGAAAGTTGAACTCGCCGTCAGAAAAGCGTTCCGGATACGCTTTACCCATGTCGCAGGTCAAATGGCGGCAAATCTCTTCCACCAATTTGGGATTCGCATTTCCAGAAAAGATCTTGATGCCGCCGGTTGTGCTCATGTGCTTCGCTCGTGCTTTGTACTTTGTGCTTTGTACTTAGAACTTTGTTAAATCCACTAAACAAAGATCTAAGCACGAAGCACAAAGTACGAACTTGGCTGGGGCGGGTGGATTCGAACCAACGAATGCCGGTTCCAAAGACCGGTGCCTTACCACTTGGCTACGCCCCAGTATCTGTTTGTCTGTTTGCAGTTTTAAGAGAGCGTAAAAAGCGGGAACCCCGATGAATTCATTGCCTCGAAATACTCAACGCGTGAAACGGTCTCACAGGAAAATACTCGCCATCCTGCTTCACACTTTAGATTGTCAAGGGCGCGATCTCTCGCTGCCTCGTCATCAAAGACACCAAACACGCTCGAACCGCTTCCAGCCAACAAAGCGCCCCGCGCACCTGCATCAAGCAACGCGACTTTTGCGCGCTCGATCTCAGGCTCTATCTCAAAGATCACCCCTTCAAAATCGTTTTGCAGAGGCCATCGCCCACTGCCGGCGGAAAACATGTCCGCAAGGGAACTTGAAAGAATAGAGTTCGACTCTGAAGTTGTCAAGGAAGCAGCATTTAGAGCAGCGTATGCGTTGGCAGTTGCGACTTTCGCGTTCGGAGTAATGATAATTAGCGGGCGTTTTGGCGGATCATCGACTGGCTTAACCGTGCTGCCGATGCCGATTCCAATACACCTGCCACCGACCAGAAAAAAAGGCACATCAGCACCTAAACCGCGGCCGATCAGCCACAGGTGATCTGCTCTTAATTTACCTTCCCACAAAGCATTTAACGCCAGGAGAGTCATTGCCGCATTGGAAGATGCACCTCCAAGGCCGCCCTGCGCTGGAATTCTCTTGGTCAGCGTTATTTCTGCGCCGTGTGACGAATGAAGATGTTTTCTCAAAGCGCGCGCTGCTTTGATGATCAGATTCGTTTCGTCGACTGGTATTCCCGGATCATCGCAATGAAGGACGATCTGGTCGTCGTCACGCAAATCAAAGACGAGATCGTCACTGAGCGAAACCGTCTGCAGGAGCGTCACGACATCGTGATAACCATCGGATCGCTTACCTAAAACACGCAGGAACGAATTGATTTTGGCGAAGGAAAGTAGCTTAAGCGAAGTATGGGTCAACGTGTAATGAATGTCTGAGTCAGATAAACCGAGCCGTCTGCGGCGACAAAACTGCCGATCGCCATTGCACGAAATTCGGGAGAGAGGATATTAGCGCGATGCTTCTCCGATTGCATCCAGCGTTCTACCGCGAGTGCTCCCGGATCATCGAAACCCTGGTTTAGCGCGATGTTCTCACCCAGCACGATATACCTCAGAATGCCTACCTCGCGAGCGCGTTCTCGCAAGCGCAAGCCTTCCGGTGTTACGTGTGAGAAATAGCCGAGGCGCGACATGCTTTCGGAGTGAATGCGGGCCATGCGACAGACATCGCCGTCCCAGACGAGTGGCGCCAGACCGTTCTTTACGCGGACGATGTTGGTCTGTTCAAACGCGCGCTTTTCGATGTCGTTTGGTTCGACGAGAGTTGGTGTGGCCGGCTTTGCTGTGACGGGAGTGAGAGAGGTGATTAACCTCGCGACGGGCTGGGGCTTTGCGTCCTGCGCGAAAGCTACATGGCAAATGATGCCAAGTAGAAGTGCTGAGACTGGTAGCGAGCGCAACATGCCATCGCCAGAGTACCAACCAGAAAAACATGGATCAACAGAATTGTAATTCCAGAAATTTTTGTGAATCCGCTCACAGGTTTATCCACAGATTACGCTGATTCGTTAATGGAATCTGCGTAATCTGTGGACTGCTTTTCCGTGAATCTGTAGAGCGCGCGAAGCCAGGAGGACTTCGTCGGGTAGCAGTAGATGAAGATGACGATGGCGATGGCGCCGGACCAGTAGCTGTATCGCTCGTTGCCGGTCATGAGGGTTGAGATAAACCCGGTGGCCGTGATGGCCGCGCCCATTAGCGCGAGCTGAAGAGTTGTCTTCTCGAGAGTTTTCAGTAGCCCACTGACACCTGCCAGCCCCACAATATCCTCAAGTCTCATGGGCTGAAACTTCGTTCGCCTCCACGCAATTGCTCCCAGACTCAGAATCAAAATCAGGATGCGGACAGCAATATCGAGTGGAGGATTAGGTCTTTCAGTGAAGTATGGCCGGCCGAGATAGGCCAGGACCGAAAGCAGGATGGTCGCGACCAAAAGACCAAGCACGGTCGTGGCCGCAGCTTTATGCCTTCTGGTTAACTCCGCCTGCGCTTCGGGCGACGTAGGATCCAATTGATCAATCTCCGCTGGGGGCGGGAATCACTTTACGGCTTTATGGCCGCCGCAGGCGAAGCTCCATTGCCGTTGGCACTCTTATTCTTCGGATCTGCTGCTGCGGGCGTTGCCGTCTTCGCCGGCGTGCGCTGTGTCGGCGCGTCAGGCGTCGTCAGTTCCGGCAGCGATCCGTTGTAACGAAGAGCCTCATCGATCAGGTCAGTGCCTTCTTTTCCATCTTTACTGATCAGAATGCCGTTCTTGTTAATGGTCACATCAGCCTTGCCTGACACCTGCTGCATCAGGTTACCCATAAAGCTCTGCTGCTTTTTCGATGAACACGGATTGGGCGTGCTCTTTTCCGGAATCGGCGCACCGATGATGTTCAACTGTTCACGAGCTTTCTCGTTGAACTCGCTTTCCGGATACTCCTGTACCAGCTTCTGATAATACTTCGCCGCTTCGTCCGGTTCTTCTTCCTGCTGGTAAGTTACGCCCAACCGGAAATACACCTCGTCGTTGTACGAGAAGCACGGATACTTGTCGACGATCTCCTTCAAACGCGACTGCGAGCCTTTGAGTCCACCTTTGTCAGTCTTGAACTTCACTTCGTAATAGAAGCGCGCGATCTGAAGGTTGTGCATCGCGAGATTCTCCTGCACCTCATGCAAACGAGCCTCGACGGTTGGACGAAGCGGGCTCTTCGGATACGTCTGCAACAACACTTTCAGCCGCATCTCTGCTTTGCGAGCGTGAGAGATGTCGCGATCGGAAAGACCCATCTGTCGCATTTCAGCCTCAGCCACTTTCAAACTCGCATCATCGGCGAGCGGATCGGTCGGGAAGAATGTCAGCCAGTCCTGGTAAGCCTGTGCAGCCTGAATCAAAGAGCTCGTGGTGCCTTCGAGAAAGAATGAGTCGGCGATCGCGAGTTTTGCGAGCGCGAGAAACGGCGAATCAGGATAGGTGTTGATGATATTCGCGAAGAGGAGACGACCGGTATCGTAGTGGCTCTTACGAACTTCTTTTGTTGCTTCTTCAAACAGGACTCTATCGCGTCCGGCTACAGCGGCCCCGGTCAGGTCAGCGTATTTGTCCTCGCCGCCACCCAACAGACCAAAGAATTTTCCTTTTTTCTTCTTCTTTTTATCCGATGAAGCGACAGTCGCGACGGAATTTCGGGCGCCGGCAGTTTCCTGCAAGCCAGTCTCAACTCGCGTCTTCAGTTCGGCGACGGAAGCTTCGAGGCGATCGAGGGCAGTCGCATCAAACTTCTCCGCCTTGTCATTCTTGGACCGGATATCGTTGGCTTCGGAGGTCAATGAGGAAACTTCCTTTTGGAGACCCTTCAGACGTACAACCGGATCATCGGCGTTGGCCTTTTTATCCTTGTCCGTGTTCTTAGTCTCCATCGCTTTGACGGCACTGCTCAGCGAGCGGCGCATCAAGTCGAGTTTTGAATCCATGACGTTTAGCCGCTCGTTGGTAGACAGTTCAGTCTGGGCACTGGGTTTTTGGGCAAATCCAGCGTTGGGAAGCCCAAAGACGAGGGCGCAGAACACCGCCGACAAAATGAACAAGCGAGACTTCATAAATCAAACCTCCAGCAAAAACTTGTTTTGGTGCGAGTTAAGAGACTTAACGGCTATCGGATTCAATATTCGGGCCACCGGTTTGCCACAAAGCCTTAAAAGATTGCCAATTTCCAATTGCCGATTGCCGATTAAATCAAATTGGCAATTGGAAATCGGCAATCGGCAATAACTTCAGACCCATTGCACGGTTGCGTTGCGCAGCTCTTTTACTGCTGCCTCGGCGTCGGGTGTACCAAAAATGGCCGATCCGGCCACGATAATCTCGGCTCCGGCGGCGACTACGGTTTCGATGTTGTTCCGGTCGATTCCGCCGTCAATCTCGATGCGCACGTTCAATTTCCGCTCATCGATCATGCGGCGCAGTCGCTTTACCTTGTCGATCGACTGCGGAATGAACTTCTGCCCGCCGAACCCAGGGTTAACAGACATTACCAGAACATAGTCCGCAAACTGCAATGCCTCCTCGACTGAAACCACTGGAGTCGAGGGGTTCAGCACGACTCCGGCCTGCGCGCCTGCGGCCTTAATCGCCATCAGCGTTCGATGCAGGTGCGGGTCAGCTTCGACGTGAACGGAAACCATTTTTGCACCGGCACTCACAAACTGCGTCGCATATATACCCGGCTCTGAAATCATCAGGTGGGTATCCAACGGCAAACTCGTGAAACCTGCCAGCGACTTAACTACCGGCAAACCGATGGTGATGTTCGGCACAAAATGTCCGTCCATCACATCGACGTGCAACACACCTGCGCCGCCGCGTTCGACGGCTTTGATCTGGTCTCCCAGACAGGAAAAATCCGCCGAAAGAATCGAGGGCGCGATATCAATAGTTCGGTTTTGCATCTCTCGATATTGCCAATTTCCGATTGCCGATTGCCGATTTATGAAATCGCAAATTGGCAATTGGCAATAGGCAATTGGCAATTAATTTGGTGTGGGCCGAGGAACCACTGGACGTTTATTGTCATTGACTGCTGCCGGTCGCGTGTTCGCGTTTGCCGGCCGGTTTACGTTAGCTCGGGGAGTGGCATTCACGTTAGGGCCGGCGTTTACGTTGGACCTGTTCACGTTTGCCGGCCGGTTCACGTTAGCCGGTCGATTCGTGTTGCCGTTCGCGTTGCCGTTTGCGTTTTCGTTTGTGTTCTTGGGCCGCGGTTTCTTCGGTTTGTTCTCGTTACTGTTTGCCGCGGAGTTGGTGTTGCGATTCTCGCTTGGTTCGTCGGGTGTTACGCTTTCAGGCGTCTCGCCTTCTTTAGCAGCGCGACTGATATCCATCGCCACAGTTTGACCGGTTTTCACAACCTCACCGGGACGAGGCAACTGGAATATAACGGTGTCGGGCTTTGCCTGATTGCTCGGCCTGGTGGCGCGAACGCGAAACTTCAAATCCGCATCAGCCAGAATCTTTTCCGCTTCAAATCTATCCTTACCGACAACATCCGGAACTTTCACCTCCGGGCTGCGCAGCGATAGATAAACAGTGGTGGCTACTCCGAAAAGAAAAACCACCGCGATCGCGATAACAATAGCGATACTGCGGAAGATTGATGCAATTCTGGCAACTAAACTCACCAAGTTGCGAAGAATAGCACCCGCTATGTTGGGGAGCAAGGCGCTTTACTTAGGTTAGCTTCACAGGATTACAAGATTTGCAGAATACACAAGATAAATCATGTACATCCTGCAAATCTTCTTAATCCTGTCTACATTGAAAGGTCGAGATAAAGAATCCATCGCACCCGTCGTGCTGCGGCCACGTTCGAGTTGTTTTCAGAAGCTCTAACCCACTAATTCCCGCAATCACTTCTTCATTCTCTTCACGTTCAACCGAGCATGTCGAATACACCAGACGCCCTCCGGGCTTCACCATCTCAACCGCCCGAGTCAGGATCTGTTTCTGCTGCTCCGCGTGCTTCACGATGTCGACGGGAGTCAGACGCCAGCGAATCTCCGGATTGCGTCGCAAGGTTCCGGTTCCCGAGCACGGAGCATCGACGAGCACCTTGTCGAAACTGGCCGTCGCAAACGGCATTGGCTCAACGGCATCGAGAATTACAGGCCTAATACTCTCGAGCTCATGCAAATGCATCGTGTTCACAACCGTCGCCAGTCGTGTTGCCGAAACGTCAGCAGCAACGATGAATGAGGCATCTCCGCTTCGATCGGCAATCAGTGTGGTCTTTCCACCTGGCGCGGCACAAAGATCCAGCACTCGCTCACCGCACCTCACATCCAACTCGTGGGCAACAAGCTGTGACGCCTCGTCCTGTAGATAGATCTCACCAGCAGCGCTCAACTCGCGCAGCAGTGACGCTGCTCCCGCCACACGCCACGCTCCGTCCACAATCTGCGAAGCTACTCCGTTGAATTTTGAAAGGATTTCAGACTCATCAGCTCGATTAGCCACTACCCGAAAAGCCGTCGGGGGCATCATGTTATTCGCATTTGCAAACGATTCAGCTTCATCGAGGCCAAACGCCGTCACCCAGCGATCGATCAACCAAACGGGATGCGAAGTCTGAATCGCAATTCTTTCGAGCGGATCTGAAACTTCCGCCACCGGATCGTACTCAGCTTCTCGTATTGCACGTCTCAACACGGCGTTTACAAACGACGTCGCCGAACTCAGACGCGCGGCGCGAACTAAGCTGACCGATTCATTGACTGCCGCAGATGCAGGTATGCGAGACAGATAACGAAGCTGATAGAGACCCAGTCGCAGCGCAATACGCACGCCTTGATCGAGATTTTCAACGGTGCGTTTCGAAAAGTGTTCGAGGATCTTGTCGAGCCGCAATTGCCAGCGCAACACACCGAGGACAAGCTCATGGCAGAGCGCGCGATCTGCAGGTTGCAGGTGAGGCTCTTCTGCAGCCTGAAGAATTGAGGAGAACGCGCCGCTTTCGACTTGCTTCAGGATCTTGAACGCAGCGAGGCGGGCAGGCGAGATCTCTTTCGACTGCTTAACCAAAGCGATCGCCAACTTTCAAATGCATTCCGTTGATAAAGTCGCGCACTGGAATTCGTTTGCGCGCCTCGGGCTGGACCTCAACCAACCGCAAAGCGGTCTGTTCGCCACAGCTCACAACCAAATCATTCCGATCCGCGACGATTACCTCCCCGGGCGCTCCATCGGAATTTGGATTATCCGTCGGATCCGCGCCCCAGATCGTCAGACCTTTCGAATTGAAACTCGTGTAAGCGTTAGGCCACGGTTGAAACCCGCGCACACGTCGCTCGATCGCAAACGCACTCTGCGTCCAGTGAATCAATCCGTCTTCCTTCTTCAGTATAGGAGCAAACGTAGCATCGCCGTCGCGCTGCGGACGCGGTGTGAGTTCGTCGAGTTGAGCAAGAGTTTCGCCAAGAAGCTCAGCGCCAATATCCGCCAGTCGTTGCATCAACTCGGGCGCTGTTTCTTTTACGCCAATATCAGTTTTGGCCTGCAGAAGGATCGGACCAGTGTCGAGCGTGGGTTCGATGAACATCGTCGTCACGCCCGTTTCCGTTTCGCCATTGACAATCGCCCAGTTTGCCGGCGCAGCGCCGCGATACTTTGGCAGGAGTGAAAAATGGACGTTGATACATCCGTGACGCGGCGCCCGCAAGAATTCGTCCGGCAGGATCCGGCCGTAAGCGACCACCACCGCCACGTCAGCGTCGTGCGACGAAAACAGTTGCTTCGCCTCGTCATTCTTGATCCGCGCGGGCTGAAACACACTGAGCCCCTGTGAGACGGCGAACTCTTTAACTGGAGAGAGACTTATTTTATTACCGCGCCCGGAGGGTTTGTCAGGCTGCGTCCAAACGGCGACCACCTCATGACCGTCGTTCAAAACCTGCCGGAGAGTCGGCACAGCAGCCTGAGGCGTGCCCATGAAAACTATCCGTGCCATCCGTGTTAATCAGTGGCTGTTCCGGCCTCGGCCCGCTTAGTCGTCGCTCCCACTCTTTCCGAAGCGACCTTCGCCTGCATGAACAACAGCAGGTAGTCGCGTCCACCTGCCTTCGAGTCAGTGCCGGACATGTTGAAGCCGCCGAACGGGTGCACACCAACGAGCGCGCCAGTACACTTACGGTTCAGATACAGATTGCCGACATGAAACTCTCTACGCGCGCGATCCAGCTTTGCTTCGTCGCTGCTGTAAACTGCCCCGGTTAAACCAAACTGTGTGTCGTTCGCTATGTTGAGCGCATCGTCGTAATTCTCCGCCTTGATCACGGCGAGCACTGGTCCAAAGATCTCTTCCTGCTCGATCGTCGCACCGGCCTTCACATCTGCAATCACAGTCGGCTCGATAAAGAATCCCTGCTCGCCATCAGAACCGCCACCCGCCACGACGCGTCCGCCTTCACTCTTCCCTTTTTCAATGTAAGAATTGATCGACTTGAATGCCTTCTCATTAATCACGGCACTCAGGTTCGTATTCGGATCTGCCGGATCGGCAAGCTTGAGCTTCGCCGTTAGCTCGACAATCTTGTCAATCATCGTGTCGTAAACCCGAGCGTCGATGATTGCACGCGAACATGCAGAACATTTCTGCCCCTGGAATCCGAACGCAGCCTGCACCACGCCGGTTGCTGCATCCTCAAGATTTGCATCGTCGGCCACGATGATGGCGTCCTTGCCACCCATCTCAGCCACAACGCGCTTGATCCAGATCTGGCCTTCATGAACCTTTGCCGCACGCTCGTTGATCCTGAGTCCGACTTCTTTTGACCCGGTGAACGCGACGTAACGAGTCTTCGGATGGTCCACAACCACGTCGCCGACTTCCGCGCCCGATCCGGTCATGAAGTTGACGACTCCCGCAGGTAGTCCGACTTCTTCAAGAATCTCGAAAAACTTAAACGCGATCGTCGGCGCATCTGACGACGGCTTCAGAACAACTGTATTGCCGGTGACGACGGAAGCGACCGTCATTCCCGCCATGATTGCGAGCGGAAAATTCCACGGCGGAATCACAGCGCCGACGCCGAGCGGTATGTAGTCAAGCTGGTTCTGTTCGCCCGGAATGTGCGTCAGTTGCTGATCGCCTGCATAGCGCAACATCTCGCGACCGTAGAATTCGCAGAAGTCGATTGCTTCCGCGGTGTCGCCATCGGCTTCGGCCCACGTCTTCGCAACTTCGTAAATCATCCACGCAGACAGCTCGTGTTTGCGTTCGCGCATGATGCCGGCGACACGAAACAGGAGCGCAGCACGATCCGCGGCGGGCGTGTGTTTCCAAGTCTCAAAAGCTTTGGCGGCGTCTTCCACTGCACGGTTTGCGAGTTCTTTGGTGGCTTTATTGAATCGACCGACTACTTGTGTGCGATTGGCGGGATTGATGCTCTCGAGGAGGTCGCCGGTCTCGATTCGTTCTCCTCCGATCACGAGCGGATATTCGCGCCCGAGTTGGCTCTGCACCTTCTGCAGCGCCTCGCGCATCGCCTGCGCGTTTTCTGACTTTGTGAAATCTGTAAACGGTTCATTACGAAATTCGGATGTCATTTTTTGCTCCTAATTTTAGCCACAGATCTGCACGGATCTTTTAACGGATATCCGTAAAAAATCCGAGAAGATCTGTGATTAATCCCACTTGCCGGCTTTTTGAAGCTTCTTAATCTTGCGTTTTACGATCTCGCGTTTGAGGGTACTCATCTTGTCGAGAAACACGATGCCGTCACAGTGATCGGTTTCGTGGAGCATGCAGCGCGCGGTCAGTTCCATGCCGTCGAGTTCGAACCACTCGCCCTTCACATCCTGTGCGCGCACAATTGCTCGCAGGCTGCGTTCGACGGGTGTGAAAATTCCCGGGAACGACAAACAGCCTTCCTCACCATTCTGATTTCCTTCGACGCGCAGCACCTCAGGATTGATCAACGCCACACGCTGCGACGGATCTTTTCCACCCGAGCAGTCCATTACAAACAATCTCTTTGGAACGCCAACCTGCACGGCCGCCAAACCCACACCGGGCGCGGCATACATCGTCTCAAACATGTTGCTGACGAGCTTCGCGAGATCGGCGTCAAACTCGGTCACCGGATCTGCTGGTGTATCGAGCACCGACGCCGGCCACTTAACTATTTCCAGTAAAGCCATGTCGGGATTCTGCCACAAAACCTCACAAATGAGTAATTGCCAATTTCCAATTGCCGATTGCCAATTTGCATCGAGACTCCAATTCAACAAATTGGCAATTGGCAATCGGCAATTGGCAATCAATACCCTCTTAGCTGCTCTCGATATCCTTCGAAGTTACGTTTCATCTCACCCAAACTATCGCCACCAAACTTCTCTCGCATCGCGCCCGCAAGGACGAGCGCGACCATCGACTCGCCAATCACTCCCGCCGCCGGAACCGCCGTCACGTCAGAACGTTCGAAAGCTGCGGCTTCTTCTTCCTTCGTGTCGATGTCAACGGAGCGTAGCGCGCGACGCAGGGTGGAAAGCGGCTTTAGATGACCGCGAACGCGGATTTGTTCGCCGTTCGTGATGCCGCCCTCGAGCCCGCCGGCACGATTCGTTTCGCGAATAAACTCGCGTGTCTCGGCGTTGTATGCAATCTCATCGTGTACTTCAGAACCCGGCAAACTGCTGGCTTCAGCGCCCGCCCCGATTGCAACCGCTTTCACCGCGGGTATCGACATCACAGCCTGCGCGAGGAGTCCATCGAGTTTCAAATCCCAGGATGTGTGCGAGCCGAGACCCGGCACGAGGCCACGCGCTGCGACCTCGAAGATGCCGCCCAGCGTGTCGCCTTTCTTTCTCGTTTCGTCGATCAACCCGATCATCTTTTGTTGTGCTTCGTCGTCAGCGCAGTGCAGCGGTGCGTCGTCGGGAATGGCTGCCAGTTGATCCCAGCTCAACTCGAGTGGCCACTCGGGAATGCCGCCGAGCTGGATCACGT
>Ga0097621_100003208_pt1 | contig 11236 bp, 5 predicted proteins | sample KBSMisM72_FD_73165 | JGI IMG/M metagenome (GOLD analysis project Ga0097621, IMG submission 73165) | Miscanthus rhizosphere microbial communities from Kellogg Biological Station, Michigan, USA - KBS Miscanthus M7-2 (version 2) (version 2) | ecosystem: Host-associated > Plants > Roots >... | reverse complement strand
GCTGCTATCCAGAAAAATGGTTTAGTAATATTCAAAGAAATTTGCCTGTCCACTAAAACATTGAAGGAAGGCAGCAACAATAACACTGCAATGATCGCAATCGAAAATGCAATCAGCGTTAGTATCATGGATTCAAAAAAGAACTGCAGTATCAATTGTTTTCTCTTTGACCCTAGTGTTTTACGGATACCCACTTCCTTTGCTCTTTTTTCTGACCTTGCCGTGGAGAGGTTCATAAAATTGATACAGGCCACCAATAAAATGATCACTGCAATGATGGAAAACAAACGAACATATTCTATAATGCCGCCTGTATTGATCCCATTGGTAAAATCGCTGTACAGGTGCCAGCGGTTCATAGGAAATACAAAGTAGCTGCTGATCTCATCTTTGCCATGTGCTCTTTTTATTTTGGTAATATTTTTGCTCAGCAAACCTGAGTCTGTACCGGGAGCTGCCTGTATAAATACATTCCACGAAGAGTTGGTCCATTCTTTCATTGACCTTTTTGTGTCTTCATCGTTGTAGTTAAATGTTGTAAGCCAGTCAAATTCAAAAGTGGAGTTTCTTGGTGGATCTTTTAATATCGCCGTCACTTTCAGATCAAGATGGTTATCCATCTTCAACACTTTATTAATTGGATCTTCATTTCCAAAAAAAGCTTTTGCAGCAGATTCTGTCAATACAATGGAGTTCGGCTCTTTTAACGCACTGGCCGCATTGCCTTTCACAAAACTCCAGGTGAATACATCAAAGAAATGATCACTTACTATATACCCCTTTTTCTTGATCTTATTTTCACCCTGTGCAATCACACGCTGTTGCTGGTAGGTGGTAACTACGGCATGTTTTATCTGCGGCGAGCTGTTCTCCAGTTCACTGGCAAGCGGCATTACCATACTCCTGTCAGTAAACATCTGGTTATTAAAATTGCGGTTTGCAATTACCTGGTAGACGTTATCATAATTTTTATGAAATTTATCATACGTGAGTTCATTTTGCACCCACAATAATATCAACATAGCACAGGTGATACCAATGGTCAGTCCAAGAATATTGGTGACAGAAAACCCTTTGTTACGAAACAAATTTCGCCATGCAATTTTTAAATAGCTTTTAAACATACCAGCTTATTTTTCTCAAGGTTGATAACTTCTTTTATTTGTACTGCTTATCGCTAATCGATTCTATCAATCTGTATCTCCCCTAAATGCAATCCTTTCACTATTTCAGGATCACCTTTGTAATGCAATTTTGCTTCACCAAATGCAGTCATCTTAATTTTATCTGATGCATTCATGGTAAACTCTGCTTCACCATATGCGATGATATAGCCTGTTCGGCCATTAACAGCAGAACTGTTGATTTTACTTTCCCCATAAGAGGTGTAATTCTGTTCTTTAATGTTTCCGGTCTTTATTTCAAGTGTGCTTTCGCCATACAGCTTTGTATGCATTTCAACAAAGTTCACCTCGTTCATTGTTACTTTTGATTCACCATAGATCTTAAGATAAAATTTATCGGCAGATATCGGGCTCTTACATAGCTGCGTCTCTTCACCACGAATAGAAAGATCAGTCAGCATTTTATAAGTGATGGTTGCAGTTACAACAGTACCGTGATAGATGGAATGGGTTTCTTTGTAGCCATTCTCGTAAGTCTTCTCATTTTTGGGGATTTGTTTAGCCCCTTCCAGGTACACCCACAGCGTTTTATTATTTACTTCTATATGAAGTTTACTCATATCTACTGTACAATTCTCAACGTTAACTTCCTCTTTATCACCCTCCACAAAAGTGACCTGTATGTAGGGGCTTATGATTATTTTTTCAAAATGAGCTACTGCTGTCGTTTGTGCGTATCCGTTTAACGATACTATCATCAGCAGGGCTGGAATAAAAAATTGAATCTTTCTCATCGTTACTGATTTTATCCTGTTAATAATTTATTTGAACGTCAATACAATTTTACTGCCGCCTGCATGTGCAGTCACTTTGGTTCCCCCGCCATTTACAGAGCCTGTTAATTGATCCTCTTCCACTTTACCGCTAAAATTCACCAGGCCGTCTGTTTTAATTTTATCGCCGGACAAATCAAAATCATAACCCTTTCCTGCAGGCAACTGCAATTCAATTTTGCCACCGGAATTGCTGAGTTTTATAAATTTTCCGGGTTCTTTTATTGCCACTCTTACATCCCCGCCACTGGTTCCTGCAGACAGGTTACATGCCAGGTCAGTGAGGTTAACATTTCCACCGGAGGTATGTGCTTCCAGGTCACCTTTAACATCATTTGCCCTTACATCGCCGCCACTGGTAGTTGCAGTTACATCGCCACTTAAAGTGGCCAGGAAAACGTTGCCACCTGATGTCGACAATCTGATTTTACCGGTACAATGGTTGGCATCAATATTTCCGCCGCTGGTAGTCAAATCAATATCATCATCAGAATCTTTCACATCTATATTGCCGCCGGAGGTTACGCCTTTTAATTTGCCCTTTACATTATCAACCGTGAGGTTACCGCCACTGGTGGTAATTTTCTGTTCACCGGATATTGCCTTCAAATCGATATTGCCACCGCTGGTAGTAAGCTCTGTAGCCACATTTTTATTCACGAATATTTTAAACGAAATGGACAACCCATTTTTCCAGTTCATATTGTTGTGCTTGGGCTTGGCAGTAGCAGTTAATTTATTACCTGACACTTCCACGGTGAGATTGTATAGTTCATCCAGCCTTTTTTGTATTTCCTCTTTTGAAATTGTCGTTCCTTTATTCCTGTTGGAGGGCCAGATAAAAACTTCTACCCGTTGCTGATCACCACTCACACTCTCAACCGAAATATTTCCACCGGAGGTGGTTGATTCAACTTCTTTTACTGCATTGCCTTTAAAACTTTTAACTAAAAATGCTTCCTGCGCCGATAAAATATTACAGAGGCAGGTTGCCGATAAAATCATCATTAACTTTTTCATGGTTGTTTTTTTATTGTTTTTATAAATATTTATGTTGTTATTTTATTCCGTTCTTAAACTCTTTACCGGGTTAGCTACTGCGGCCTTTATCGCCTGGAAACTCACGGTACACAATGCAATCATTATTACCAGTAACCCTGCAAACACAAATACCCACCATGCCATCTCCACACGATAGGGATATTTCTGCAACCACTGGTTCATCACATACCATGCAGCGGGAAAAGCAAGTACAACGGCAATCAAAACCAGTTTTATAAAACTGTTAGACAGATTGGTGGCGATATTTGTTACAGATGCGCCCAAAACTTTTCGGATACCAATTTCTTTGGTACGCTTTTCAGCAGCCAGCGTTGCAAGCCCAAATAAACCGATGCAGGAAATAAAAATGGTGAGGATGGCACTGAACAGCATGATCTGTTTCCATTTGGCCTCCGATTCATAACTCCGCCTGTTTTCTTCATCCTTAAAATTGTACACAAACGGGCTGATTGGGAACATCGACTTAAATGTTTTTTCAATATACTTCACACTCGCTGTTGCTGTACCGGGTTTTATTTTTATAAAGGCTTTTCCATACGGGTTGTCGTTTTTCATGGTGAACAGCTCCGGTCCTATAGTTGTATTCAGTGATTCAAAATGATAATCTTTTACCACTCCAATTACATTGTATTTTTTATTGTTATGATACCAAAAATTTACCTGTTCTTTCAATGGGTTTTTCCACCCCGCCTTTTTTACAAATGCTTCATTTACCAAAACTGAATTGGAAGAGTCTGAAGGATAATCAGCAGAAAAATTCCTTCCCTGTATCAATTTGATCTTTAGCAATGGCAGGTAACTTTCATCTACTGTTTCGTAGGCAAAGTTTATGGTTGAGTCGGTACTCACTTTAGCGACTGTACCCCACATACCTCCATTCTTTGCGGCCATATCAATGATCTCCGGGTTCTTTAAGAGTGTTGTACGGAAAAGCTTTGCTTCATCCCGGCTTAGCCCATTTTTATCTATGGTTATTAAATTACTGTCATCGTATCCCAGTTCCTTGTGTGTAAGAAAATTAAATTGGTTGTAGATGACAAGTGTAGCAATGATCAAAAATGAAGCTAATGTAAACTGCAGCACCACCAATGATTTTTGTAAATAATTTTTGCCCCCAATTACAAAACGGCTGTACAAAGTTTGCACTGGATTATAACCTGATAATACCAGTGCCGGGTAAAAACCAGCCAGCAAGGCCGTAATAAAGAAAAGTACAATATACCCCACTACTAATTTTGCATCAAGCAGGTAAGTAAGTGCAAGCGCTTTGTTGGAAAGATCATTAAAAACAGGCAGTACCAACTGCACAAGTACTATCGCAAAAACAAAAGCAAAAAAACATAGCAGGAAACTTTCTCCCAAAAACTGCATGATCAGTTGTTTCCTTTCTCCGCCAATTACTTTACGTATGCCAATTTCTTTTGCCCTTCTTACAGATCTTGCAATGGTAAGGTTGATGAAATTGATGCAGGCGATCAATAAAATGAATAATGCTATACCGGAGAGTATGTAAGAGTAAACGGGGTTGCTTGCATTGGAAAGACCATTCTGCGGGGGCAATTCTGTACTTAGATGCATGGTGGTGAATTGCTGGAGGTGATAACTGTCTTTCCAGTTCATCGGACCGTATTTTTCCGTCATTGTTTTTAATGCTTCTTTGGAATCCGATTCATAAAAACGCTGCATACCGGATTCAATGGTTTTTGTATTTGCGCCGGGCTCCAGTACAACAAATGTGTTCAAAAAAATATTGAACCAGTTCTCACTGTTATTATAATCTTCTGCGGAAACTTTTAAGGGAAGCAAAACTTCAAAACGAATGGAGGAGTTCTGGGGGGTATTTTTTGCCACAGCCGTAACAGTGTATGGTTTAAATACATTGTCTTTTTTTATTTGCACGGTTTTACCAACTGCATCGGTAGTGCCAAATTGCTTTTTTGCTTCGTCGGCGCTCAGCACCACCGCATTCACATCCTGGAGGCAACTGGTACGGCTGCCACCCAGTAAAGGGAAATCAAACATGGAAAAGAAATTAGAGTCTACATACAGTAATTCTTTCGATGTGATCTCAGTGCCGTTCTTAATATCCTCCCGGCCGCTTTGGATACGTACAAATGATTTGATACCGGGTACATTGGCAGTAAATTTTGGTCCCTGGAAAAAACCTGTGTTTCCGTCCTTTTGTGGTTTACCATTATTATCTGGCCCTATGCTCTCCCTTGTTACCCTATAGATATTATTTACGTTCGCATGAAACTTGTCAAAGCTTACTTCATCTTTTACGTAGAGGATAATCAACATGGAACAGGCAAGGCCAAGGCTTAACCCAGTAATATTGATAAAACTATACACTTTATTTCTCGACAAATTTTTCCAGGCAGTTTTGAAATAATTTTTAAACATGACTTTATTTTTTTGATATCAACATTTTAACTTTTTTAAGCTTCAGTAGCGTCGCACTCTTGTACAGTACCTCTTTGTTCGGCCTTTATTATTCCGATCTCAGCATCTTAACAGGGTTGGTTTTGGCCGCCTGCCAAACTTTAATGCCTGTTGTTACCGCTGCTATTCCAAACAAAATCACAATGGCATACAGTAACGTGTACCCGCCGATACCGTTATTGGTTTTGAAAATCATATCCAGTAATAATTTGCTCAACGAGTAGCCGGCGTAAGCACCAAAAAAAGCAGCAAGAATAAATATCCAGAAATAGCCCTTGCCTACCAGCACTAATATGTGCTTTGGATCAGCCCCTGCCACTTTCCTGATGGCGATCTCCTTCATTTTTTTCAAAACAGTCAATGATACCAGTGCAAATAACCCGGTAGCGGTTAGCAGTATAGACACCAGCGCAAACCATGAAAAGATAGTAGCGATATTATTGCTTACCCGGTAGCCTTCTGACTTTACTTCATTTTGGTATAAACCCCTGAATGGCTGCAACGGGAACAATTTTTGCCAGGCTTTTTTTGTTTGTTCATATACGCTGGTAAGATCCCCCTGTTTTGCCTGTACTACCAGGTATTGATACTGATCTTCTTTCACCAATTTCATGGCAACGGGCTCCAGCGGGCTAAACAATAAATCGGAGTGAAAATCTTTTAATACACCCACTACTGAATACGAGGCCGTGTCAATCCGCAATATTTTATTAATTGCTTCTGCATCTTTCCATCCGTATGTGGCCGCCATTTTTTGTGTGATCAAAACCGCATTGGTATAATCTGTTTCTCTCTCTTTATCAAAACCTCTGCCTGCTGCCATTTTAAGCCCCATCACATTATTATAATCATTGCCCACTTCCAGGTAGTGCACTTCTTTTTTTATGTTCTCCGATTCTATCACTTTATTACGGTAATCAAAACCAATCTGAAACCGGGTACCGGCCATAGCTGTTACCTGCGGTAAGGAAGCCAGTTCATGTTTTAATGCATCAAAATCATTCTTGTTTGCTATTGCTACACTGATGGTGTTCTCCACATTGTAACCAAAATCATAGTTCTTTTGAAAGGCGGCATTCCGGGAAAATGCAATACCTGCCACCACTGTGATAATAGCAATGGAAACCTGCAGACCCAGCATGATCCTGGAGAAAATATTTTTTCCGCCAAACTTTACATTACCCCTGAAAATACTGGACGGGTTAAACCGGGTAATATAAAATGCAGGATAAGCACCTGCCAGCAAAGTAGTAATAAGAAGTGTGATCAATAAAAAAAGGAGCAATGTGCCATCATGAAAATAATTCGCCTTCACATCAATGTATACAAACATTTTGTTGAAAGCAGGCAACCACCACATATTTAATAAAGCAGATAAAAGAATCGCAAGAAAAACAATGAACCCACATTCCATCAATAGTTGAATCATCAATTGACATTGCGTTCCCCCCATCACTTTACGCATACCTATCTCTTTTAATTTTTGACTGGCTCTTGCCACGGTGGTATTGGAGAAATTCAAGCAGGCAGAAAGCAATAACAGGAACGCCAGTACCATGGGACCATAAGTAGCAGAATCTTCAGGCCGTTCAAAAAAAGCATTTGCGCCGAGCCAATGGCTTGAAGCAGCATTTTGCCTAAGTGAAAATACCTCGAACCCGGTAGCCTTCCAGTCTTCCCTCGCTTTGTTTTGAAGCGGTAAATATTTTTTTAGTTTCTCCCCAAATTGCTTTGCATCATTTGGGTTGGGTATTTTAAAAAATGCGGCATCCAAAAACCATTTCCAGTCATCGGATGCAACCGTAGTTCCATCTGGCCTGGTAAGGTTTTCAAAATTGGTAATAAAGTGAAACCGGATGGTGGAGTTAGAAGGAGGATCTTTTAAAACTCCCTTTACGGTTAATGGTTTTGCATAAGGCTGGCCGGCATAAAATAACAACGTTTTACCCAATGGGTTTTCATTACCAAAATATTTTTTGGCTGCATCTTCTGTTATGAGTACAGCACTTCTGTCACTGATATCATTCGTGCCGGATACCAATGGAAAGTTGAACAGCTTAAAAAATCCCGGATCAGTAAAATGCACTTCGTCCGCAAAGGTTTCGTCCTTGCCTGCTTTGATATTTAATCCATCTCCATCAAATCTTACTGCTTCGGCAATACCCGGAAATTCATTTTTTGCTAACTGCACAGCTGCCATCGGGAAAATTCCCTGTGGATGATCGGCACCATCTTTTTTTGTAACAACCCGGTACACATTATCCAGGTCCGGGTGAAAATTATCAAAGCTAAAACTGAACCTGTAATTTTGAAACCCCCATACAATAGCAGCGAGCCCTAAGCCAAGACCTATAATATTGACCATGGTATAGCCTTTGTACTTCCATAAATTGCGAACGACAATTTTAAAAATGTTTTTTAGCATATAGTTATTTTAGGCTATGATCAATATTAAAGTACTATTCCATAGATTTTTATTCAGACCGGAGTGATTTAACCGGGTTTGCCATTGCTGCACGGAATGCCTTATACCCTACCGTTATCCAGGCGATCAGCACAGAAGCCACAATGGCAATAATAAATACACCGGCTCCAATATTTATTTTATAGGCGAAATTCTTCAGCCAGGTATTCATGATATACCAGGCTGCAGGTGCTGCCAGCACAAATGCGATGCTGATCAAAATGGTAAATTCTTTGGAAAATAAATACAGGATACTCTGCACGCTGGCACCCAGCACTTTTCTAATACCTACTTCTTTTGTTTTCTGCACCACCATAAAAGAGATCAACCCATATAACCCAAGACAACTAATGAAGATGGCAAGCATCGCATACACTTTGTACATTGTACTCAACCGTTCTTCCTGCCGGTAAAAGCGGTTAATATTTTCGTCTAAAAAAGAGGCATTATAAACATATTCAGGAAAATATTTATTCCATATGGTTTGTATCTCATCTTTGCTTTTACCCAGATTGGTGCTGGATAATTTTATCCCTGCCGCCTGGTAGTTTTTTTTCTTAGGTGAAATAGCAATCGGCACTACCGCTTCTTTTAAAGACTGCTGTTTAAAATCTTTTACTACACCCACAACCGGCATTGGCGCCCTGCCTCCCAGCCGGAACATTTTCCCGATTGCGTCCTTTGGATCTTTGAACCCTGTCTTTTTTAGTAAAGTTTCGTTTACAACATATTCACGACAGGTATCACTTTTACCATAAAACCTGCCTGCCACCAATTGCAGGCCATAAGTACTTGCATAATCCTGGTCACCAAATTTCAATTGTACATTAAAATCCCTGTCTTCCATTTTATCAAAAGCAAAATTGCTTTGCCAGGAGTTATCACTGCTGGGTGCATCAAAGCCAAAGCTTACCAGCTTTACATCACTGCGGGAAAGCAGTTCATTTTTGAATGCATCGTGTCTTGACCTTGTTACGCTGTCTGCGTTCATGCTCAACATAAGCACCGCTTCTTTATTAAAACCAAGATCTGCCTTGCGGATAAAATTCATTTGACTGATAGCAATGATGGTAGCGATGATAAATATTTGCGAAAAAGCAAACTGCATTACTACCAGCACCCGGCGAAGTGAAACACTGCCCACTTTAGAAGTGTTGATCTTATTTTTAATGGCTTCCACCGGTTTAAACCTGCCCATGATCATGGCCGGGTACATTCCGGAAAGAAGGATCGTTACCAGCGTAATGAATAATATAAATAAAACACTTCCGGTATTGAACAAACTGAGTTTGTTCTGCACCACCATGATATTTTTAATATAGGGTAATGCCATCCACGCCAATATGATAGCGATAGCGGCTGATACAATTACTACTGCGGTGGTTTCAATCAGTACCTGTATGCTTAGCTGGGCCTTGCTGCTGCCCATCACTTTCCTGATTCCTACTTCTTTGCTCCTGGTAACTGCCAATGCGGTGGAGAGATTGATGAAATTGATACAGGCCATCAATATAATCAGCAACCCTATAAATGCCAGCGTATACAAAGAGGTTTTGCTGGTAACATGATCGCCATTGCTGCCAAATCGTTCATCAAAATGCAGGTTGGCCAATGGAAAAAGGAAATGACTGCGGGTGATTTTCTTATTTTTTCCATTATATTTTTTTTCAAACAATGCCAGTTGCTGATCCATGGATGCAGTGTTGGCTCCTTTTGGCAACAAGACATACACCTGGTGATTGCTGGTGTTGGAGCCCCAGTCATCCAGCGGCCATCCGTTACCGTTATGTGCTATGAAGCCGGAATACGATGCCACTAACTTAAACGGGAAGTCACTGTTCTCAGGAACATCTTTAAATACACCAGCTACCTGGAGATCAAAATTATCATTATCAATATTCAATCTTTTACCAACCGCCTCACTCCAGCTACCAAAATATTTTTCTGCTGTTGATTGGCTGATCACCACACTGTTTACATCTTTTAGCAAGTTGGCATCGCCGGTTAAAAATTTCACTTCGAGCATTTTTAACAATTCCGGCTCCCCATAAAATATCCCCGTTTCTTCCCTAAATTTTTTATTGTCGCCAGCAGCAGATCCTGTTCCGTTTTTTACCGTTATCTGCACTCCATAGTTTTGCATCAGTTCTGCAAACTGATATTGTGGAAAATCTTTTCTCAAAAATTTAATAGAAGGAAAAGGAAGGCCGGGAGAAAAATGTTCACCATCTGAATCAACATCCTTTGTTACCACTTCATAAATATTCCTGTATTCTTTTAAATGTTTATCATGACTGTACTCAAATTGTATCACTAAAAAAATAATGATACAGGCAGCCAGCGCCACTCCTAATCCAAGAATATTAATGGTAGCATGCTTACGGTGACGCAGCAAATTTCTAAAGGCTGTTTTGAAATAGGTTTTGATCATGTGCTATGTTATACTTTGTAAGTTTTAAGAAGTAAATTATAAACGACTATCTAACTCCCCTATCCGCCATTGACAATTCACCATTCAACATTTTATTCACTCCTCAATGTCTTCACCGGGTTTGTCTTTGCCGCCCTGATGGCTTTGAAACTAACCGTAACCAATGCGACAATCATTGATGCCACACCGCCCAGCAAGAATACCCACCCATTTACTGAAACCCGGTATTGGAAATTCTGTAACCACTGGTGAAGGAAATACCAGGTAAGCGGCGCTGCAATGGCAAAAGCAACACCAATCAGTATAATAAACTCCTTTGAAAATAAATACACGATACTTTGCAGGGAAGCGCCCAATACTTTTCTTACACCCACTTCCTTTAAACGCTGCACCGCCATAAAAGAAGCCAGTCCATACAAACCAAGACAACTGAGAAAGATAGATAAGACAGCAAACACGGTATACAGGTTAGACGTTCTTCTTTCCTGCTGGTAAAAGTCAGCCACTTTTGCATCCAGGAACTGGAATTCAAAAACATAATCAGGATATACCTGGTTCCATAATTTTTCAATGCCGCTGATGGATTGCTGTATATTTTGTTGTGATAATTTTATACCGGCAATGGAGTAAAATTGTTTCCTGCTGGTCATCAGCAAAGGATCCATTCCGTCGCGGAATGACTGGGAATGAAAATCCTTCATCACCCCCACAATGGAGCCCTTCATTCGTCCGTCCCATATATCTATTTCTTTATTGATCGCATCCTTTGGATTGGTGACACCTAATTTTTTCAGGAATGTTTCATTCACTAAAAATTCCTTTACGGTATCAGATGGATAAATATTTCTTCCTGCCACCAGGGCAAGGTTATACGTTTTTA
>Ga0097621_100003207_pt1 | contig 11239 bp, 31 predicted proteins | sample KBSMisM72_FD_73165 | JGI IMG/M metagenome (GOLD analysis project Ga0097621, IMG submission 73165) | Miscanthus rhizosphere microbial communities from Kellogg Biological Station, Michigan, USA - KBS Miscanthus M7-2 (version 2) (version 2) | ecosystem: Host-associated > Plants > Roots >... | reverse complement strand
TGACAGCCATCGAGCGGGTCCGTACACCGCGCGCACTCCGTGGGCTCATCGGGGTCGTCGTCTGCGTCATCAGGTAGGGCCGTGCCCGTCGCTTCCTTCTCCGCTATCACCTGCCGTAGTTTCGCCAGCACGGCTTGCGTGGGGTCAGCCGGTGGCACGTAGGGCATCTGCTGGGCAGGCGTGGCCGTCTCGCCCTTCACTGCGCGGATGTGCGCCGCCAGCGGCGACAGCGGTTCGGGTGATGGGTCGCGGGGTCGCGGCGTGGAAGCGACCGGCGTAACGGACGCCACGCTCTTACCTGCCGGTTGGCGCCCCGATTCCCACCCCTCCAACAACTGCTCAATCACGTCCGTGACCGCCACCCCCTCACGCAACGCCTTCGTCCGTACCCGCACCCACAACACGTCGGGAACCCGCACCGTCGTTTTCACGCCTGCTGTCTTGCCATATCGCTGTCAGCCTGTCAAGCTAGTTAGCCGTCAAGCTGCACTACGCCCTAGGGGGCGCTGTGCCCTTGCCAGGCCAGCGCAGGGGCCAGCAGCAGGGCCGCGCATTGCTTTTGTTGGCGGGCTACTATGCTCCGCGCTCACGCCTGATCTCCCCCTGCCCCCCCCCACGCAGGGGCGCCCACGCCGGCCTGCCGGGCCTGGCCGCTACTTGCGCAATGCGTTGATAAGCTTGCGGATTCCAGCGAGATCGCGCACACCTGCATGGCGATAGTGCGCGCTGTGGTGGCACGCCTTGCACAGCCAGGCAATCGCGTCCGGCGTGTTGTAGTCGCCGTGGTGGCGCTCGACATTGGCTGTGCTCCCGCACTGCGCGCAACACTGCCCCGCAATGCGTGGCTGCCGCTGGGCTGTACGGGCGCGAATGCGCTTGCGCTCGATGCGCTCCGCTTCTGACAGCGGCGACTTGGTATTACCAATGAATTGCGGCTTGGCGAGCATAGGCTAGGCATTCTGCGCAGTTGCGGCGTGGATCTCCAGCACGCGCTTGGCATTGATGCCGAGATCACGGACGCAAACGTGACGGGCCGCCGAGAGCGTAGCGGCGCTACGGCGCAAGTACAGCGTCACGTCGAAATCGCTGGCTGGCTGCTGCTGGCTGAGCTGCAATGGCGCTTGCTGGGCTCTGCGCAGCAAAGCGTGGACAGCTTGCCAGTAAGCGCTATTGGCTTTACTGGCGCGGGCTTTGCGCTGAGCGGGCGTGCTGTTTGCCCACCATTTGCGTAAGGGCTCGCCTTGTTTATGGCGATCGGTGGGCGTGGCTTTTGCCCAGCGGGCTTTTGCGGCCTTGCTGGCGGCTAATGAACGGGCGGAGGGCGGGCGACGCATATCTGCCTTATACATGCTGTGCATAGGGAAGTGCAAGTCGATGGGCGAGCGCCTTCGGCGGGTCTAGGTGGTGGCTGTTACGGTCACAGGGCGAGCGGCGCGTTGACAGCGAACGGTTCGGCGTGTAGGCTGTTGCTATGCAATGCCGATGGTGCCAAGAATCCGCCATAGCAGGACAGCGCCTTTGCCTCGCCTGCTCTCGAACCAACCGCTACATGGCCTGGTGGTACGGGCGCGGGCTATCGCCCAGCGCGTTTGACGCTATTGTCATTCGAGCACAGGGCCGGTGTGAGCTATGCAACGTGCCGTGCCGCGATCTTCAGTTGGACCACGATCACGCAACCAATGTGGCGCGCGGGCTGCTGTGTACCCGCTGCAACGTCTATGTGATCGAACGGGCCACGCGCTACCTTGCGCTCTCCGCTGGTACTGAGCATGAACGTCCGGCCCTGCAATACAGCGAACTTCGCGACTATATTCGCAAGGCTGTCGCATGAGCGACCTGATCCGAGCCGCCATGCGTGAACTGGCCCAGCGCTCTGTTGCTGCGCGCCGTCGCAATCCCGAAGCACTTGCGGCTCGCATGGCTGAGATCGGCCGGGTGGGCGGCAAAGCTGGCAAGGGCAAGCCGAAACGTAAGGCCGACAAGCACGATCTTTCCTAGCCTTCTCGCTCACTTATAAAATACTCGCCGTTCGCTATTGACAGAAGCGGACGGTTCGCTTACTGTGTGCTCATGACGAACACGGGAATGCACACGGTCTACTTCACCAAGCTGTTCACGGGCGGCACGCTGAAGGGTCTCACGTACCACGGCTCGATCAGCTACCCGACACTCGAAGCGTGCGCGGCGTTCATTGCCCACGGCCGGAAGGGCGTGCGCAAGCCGATCGGCGGCTCTCCGTACAAGATCGTTGACGCTTCGTTTCAGGACTATCGGCGCTAGAAAGGGGGAAGCATGGCACAAGGACGCTTGATCGTTTTCTCAATAGCGCGAGCGCAATTGCTTGGCGGACCACTTATGCTGCACCTTTCTACCGCTGAAGCACGCGCCACGGAACGCGCCTTCCTCGGCGGCATGGAAGCACTACGCACGCCGGAGTATCGCTGTGCGTGCAAGACCGTTGACGCGCTGGTGAACAAGGGAATTCTCGGACATGATGGACTGACGCCGCTTGGCCGCGCGTGTGGCGAAGCGATCGGACGGCCGGAGTAGCCGATGGATATGCACGAAGCCAAGCGAGTCTGGCAACGCGAATTGCGCCAGCTTCGGCGCGACATGCGCGCGGCGGGTATCAAGGTTGTAAGCTGCCTCAACGGTGGCCTGGACGGCGAAACGTACCGCTATAACGTCCGACGCTTCCAGCTTGAAACGTGGATCAAGGGGGTAAAATGAGGAAGCTTAATCACAAGGGATTCACGCGCTACGAACGACAACGCATGGCGTTTCTCGCTGGCGTGCTCCAAGCGGTACAAGAGAAGAGCTTTCCTATGTCCGCGTGGTACTACAAGCCTGGACTGCCGATGAACGCCTATAACCGAGGATTGAGCCATGGGCGTCAGGTACTCGCGGACCTACTCGAACGGGTAGGGTACTGACCATGGACACAGCAACCATACTCGAATCCGATGAAGCGTGGCGCAATGCCGTCGTGCAGCAACGGCGGCGCGTCGCCTTCGACGCCGATAGGCGCACCAAAGCAGCCCGACGCGCATACAAGCAGGCGCTGGTACGCGGCGTACCCGAACGTGACGCATGGGCAGCGATGCGCGACGCCCTTGCCAAGGTCCATTCATCGCTGGATCAACGCGAGCGCAACGGGGAGTTTGAACCATGATGTTGCACGATGTCGCTATCGCTGAGCGACTACAAATTTCAGACGGGGCATTTGCCCGGTTGCCAATGGTAGTCCAAGAAACGCTGCGGCATTGGTGGGCCACGGAACATCCAAACACCAAAGCCGCTTCAGCGTCGTACAAGTGCGATCACGAACTAGGCTGCACGCGCTGCGGGATGCTCGCCTGCGAACTAGACACGGCGCGGCCAGTAGGCTTGCGCCAGGGCGGCTCGATGACGTTCCATCGTGGCGAATGCCTCTTCGTGGATATGCACGGCCAGACGTGGGAAGTGCGAGAAACCTTCGACCGCTTCATCCCGTTAGAGATGAGCCTGCGTAGCGTATGACTAGCCGCTGCCCACACCGCGTCATGTCTCCTCCGATGGAATTTCAATGCGACCTTCCAGACGGTCATTTCGGGGAGCACAAGCTGCGTGAACCCGATCCCGGCATCTCCGATATCCTGTACGACTTCGCTGAAACCGTGGAAGAACAATGCGACGGACAATGGATCATTCCGAGCCGAAAAGCCGTCGCGCGCCGTCTGCGCGAGATAGCCGACCGGCACGGGAAGTGAACGGGGAAGGGAAAGCACATGAGCGAAATTGAACACCCGTGGTGGGACAATGACCCTAGTGGCAGTGGACCAGCATGTATTCGGCCTAGTTGCACAGAGCGCCGCGCACGGCAGTCCGCCCAAATACGAGAATTGCAGAGGCTCTATGATGAAGCGCTGCCGCCGCGCGTGCTATCAGCCCTGAAGGAAATTCTTCTCGATGCACGTCCAGCATTGAACGACATCCCATCAGTGCATTTTTTGCGAGAATGGCTCCAGAAACAACTACCCGCAACACCACTGAAGCCAGCGCCACGCAATACCGCTCGCTGGCGGCGCTGGCTGAGGAGCTAACAGGACATGACGCAATGTAAATGGCCTATTGTGGTCGATTGTTCCACGCGCGCCGAATGCGTGTTACCCAGCGGCCACGGTGGCGAACACAACAGCGGCATGGCGCAAGACAACGAGGAATGGAAGCACGCTGAATGGGCGCGGCGCACGCGCGAGATCGGCCAACATTGCTGCTGCGCCCGCGAACGCGCCGTTGATTGCCAGTACGAACGCTACAGCATCCCGCCTGAAGACTTTGACGACGGCTGCACCTGCATCTGCCACGTTCAACTGATTGACCTGGAGAAAGAACTATGGCCAAACGACGCGGAATAGCGAGAATCATCGCCCACGATCCGTGCCCAGAATGCGGCGACCGCTTCTGTGACGGCAACAAGCCGCACGACGGACTCAACGCCGGCGTGCCGCTTCCTGAGCCTGGATCTATCCGCACGTGTCAGAAGTGCAGCGGGCGGGGGTTTGTGTACGCACGAACGGGGGCGGTGAAGGAATGACGACGGCCACCTACTGCGCGGCGTGTTACGCACAGCAAGTTTTCTGTCGCCGGTGCAAGACGACACACTGCCTCTGCTCGTGGAACCGTTGCCCCGTTGCTCCGCTGAAGCCGTCGCCACGCAATACCGCCCGTTGGCGAAGGTGGCTAAGATGATCCGCTTTCTTGGGCGAAGCCCGGACGACTTGGCGACCTACGAATGCCTCATATGCAAGACGGAATTTGACTTCCGCGCTACGGACTGGAAAGACCGCGAGGATTACCTATCGCCTAAATGGTGCCCGATATGCCGGTTCGCTTCTGTAGGAGGAGCCGTCAATGATTAACGCTATCGCCCGTGAGCTTTTCGCGGCTATTGGCCTAGCCGGTTGTTTATATGCGGGGTTCCTGTGGCTTGTGGCGCGAGGCTGGTTATGACCAGCGCTGAGCAGCGTCGAGCAGAATCCGACTTGCGCCAAGCCGTGCGCGAAGAGCTGGCCGCCATGCTGGACGCCGTAGGGGCGGCGCCGCCGTGGGCGCTGCGCGTCGTGGCGCCGAGTTTGCATCAGCTCCGGCGCGTGCTGGTGGGGCGGCTCGCGCAGCATCCAGCCCCGCCGCACGCACCCGTGCGCGGGCAGACAGGGGAGGAACGATAATGGCGCAGGAACGGTATTTCTGGCGTAAGTCCGAACTGTTAGACGCCGCTGAGCACCCCGAACAGTGGACCGCCGAACAACGGCAACGCATGTTCGCTCAGGTCCATCGCTCGCGCCATGATTTGCGTGTGAGTCAAGACCACCGCGACTGGTGCGCCCGCGTCGCAGATGCCTTGTGGGCGTTCGCTGGCCGCGAATACGACCCGTACACGCCACAGGAGTGACCGATGACGCCGTGGACAGCAGCCGAAATTGCCGAATCACTGCGAGACGCCTTGCGCACGCGCGAGGACGATCACCCCGGCGAGGGCCATCCGCCCGTGACGCACATACAACCATTCGGGGACTGCGCATACACCATCCGCTTGGCAGACGGCAGCGAGTTTGACTTTGCCGTGTCACAGCGACGGAGGGCTCAGCCATGACCGACGCCGAGAAGCTACGCCTATGCGCCGGGTGCCGCGACGACTTCTACAACGGCCAGAATCCGCTTGGCGTGAAACGCTGCTGGGCGCTCGCCAAGGCGAAGGTCGTCACGCGCTGGCGCCAGCCGTGGTGGACGCAAGGCGATGCACCGGGCGCGTTCACCGAGGTCCAGACGCTCTCCTGCCACTACGAGCCCGGTCGCTTTGCCTTCCACGATAAGCTGCCCGACTTCGCCGTGGCACCCGTGCGCAAAGCCAAGTCATGACCGAGCTGACGCGCCGCGCCCTGCTGCTGGGCCTGGCCTATGCGCAGGCGCGCGTGCTGCTCGCCCTGCTAGAGCCGCTGTGGCAGGGCGGCGCCCGCCTGCTCAGTCTGCACTAGCCTGCGGGAATGCCCCGTACACGCGCTAGGGACGCTCAGGACGCACGCGCGCCCGCTTTTCGGCCGTGGCTGCCTGTGCGCCCCATGCAGCGGCCCATTTCACCTTGCGCGCCCCGTCGATAGGCTCAAGGCGCAACCGCGTCTGCCGGGACCAGCTACCGCCGCCGCACTCGCCTATCCTAACCCAACCCGCCGCCTTGAGGCTGTGGCCGCTCTCGTCGCCGTGGACCATCGTCCACAGGTCGGCCGCGCCCATCGCCCTGGCAGCTCGAGCTGCCGAGGCATAGAGCGCCGAGCAAGCGTTTTGCGCCCCTTCGCGTACCGCGCACCGCGTCAGTTCCAGGTTCGTGCCGTCGTCGGCCATGCGTGCTTGCGGGTGCCCGACGACCACCACGCCTACCACTTCGCCCGCGATCTCGGCCGCGATGGCCCACATGCCGCCTTGCAGGCGCGGCAAGCGCCGGTGCGTATCGGCCACAAAACGCAGCGCGTGCTTGACCGGATACGGGCGCACGGTCACACGCGGGGCTTGCCGGGCCGTCATGCTTTTGCCGCCTTGCGCTTGCCCTGCACCTGGCGCCGCCACAGCTTGCGCAGCGCGCCTTGCTCCACCCGCCACACCTCCTTGCGCGTCACGCCGTAGGCGCTCGCTATCGCTTGCAGGCTGTGGCCTTCAGCCAGGGTACTGCGGCTAGATTGGCTCATGGGGAGCGCCTGCGGCGAAGGGGAGCACTTCCTGGGCGCAGCGCTTGGCGGCGATCTCGCAGTAGCGTTCCTCAATTTCGATGCCGATGGCCTTGCGGCCCAAGTCTTTGGCCGCGCGTAGCGTCGTGCCGCTGCCGGCGAATGGGTCGAGGACGGTTTCACCGGCATTACTGAAGAGCGTCGCCAATTCCGTCATCAGGTGAATCGGCTTCTGCGTTTCGTGCTCATTCGGGCCGCTTCCCTGACCGCCCTTGTTGTGAACGAATACCCCGTGCTTACCGCCACCATTCCACACGCTACGGCCACGCGCATGGCATGCCACAAGGGTTTCGTAGCCCATCCCTGGTCTGTCCCCGCTGTATTGGGGCATCCCGTCTGGCTTAATCCACAGGCAGGTCCGGCGATAAATGCCCCCAGCGCCTTCCACGCAATCGCGCCACAGCATCGCAGCTTCGATTTGGCAGAATACCAAGATCCAGCGCCGCGCGAGTCGCACAAACTGAGTAGCGGCAAAATCGCGCAGCTCGAAGCTAAGGGGCTCGTTACCTCGCCGCACCCGCCGTTGGAGCGTATGCGCTTCTGCCTCATACGGCGGGTCGGTCAACACCGCGTCCACAGGCTCAAGGCCCGGCAGCACGTCCCGGCAATCGCCGTGGTACAGCGTCACCGCCGCGTCTTGGTAGTACGGCGTCATGGCAGCCCGCGCCCGATGCTAGCTAGGCTGCTGCTGAGCCGCAGGCGGAACGCCCGCACAGCCTCGTTGTCCGTGGCCAGCGCCGCCTGATACTGCACGCACACCGCCGCAAATTCCGGCGCGTCCAGCGTCAAGGCGTCGCGCCACGCCCGCTGGAAGCTCGCCGGGTACTCGTGCAACTCCTTCGCACGCCGGCCGCCCCGTCTGGCCAGCATGGCCGCGCTGTTCTCCATCGGCCCGTGGACCGCCAAGGCTTCCGGCGTGCCCCAGCAGGCGCAGCGCTTACACAGCACGTCGGCCGGGATGCCCGCGCAGCGGTCACAGCCGAGCGCGCCCCGGCAGGACCAGCACTCAGGGTAGGCGCGCGTCCCGTGGTGCGGGTTGGTCACGGTGCGGATCTGCCAGGCGTTGTGCGCGCCCAGGCAATGTACGACCGGGCGCGGCGCGCCGTCAGCCTTGCGCGGCCACAGGTGCCGCTGTTCCGCGTTGTCCATGCGCTCGCCGCACTCCCCGCACTGCGGGCTTGTGCCGCTGGGCTCCGGCGCTTTCTTGCGTGCCATCCTACCTCCGTACTCCCGTTTGGCGGATGCGTTCCGCCGCCGACCGCGCCCAGTTGCGCCACGACGCATCCCAATCCGTGCGTGGCGTGCGAAACTCGTAGTCGCAGAACTTGTCGAACTCCGTTTGCGCTTGGACGACCAATAGACCACACTCGCGGACGGCAAAATCTCGGCGCTCAGCCGTTAGGTCGAAGTCCTCGGGGGCTCGCCGTTCGCCCCGCTTCCTCGTCCGTTTCGGGTGCGCTCCGTTCCCGTTGGCGGTAGCCAACTTGAGTCCCACGGGGGCCTGCAAGGGCCCCTCTGACTCTTGTAGTACAGGGACAGGGACAGGGACAGGGACAGGAGGACCCACTTTGGGGCGAGTTTCAGCCGAATCTCGGGTGTGCAATTTCTGAAATTCCGCAAACTTAGGCCATCTCAGTGTGACAATTTTGGCTACGTGCTGGCTACGGAGTGGCGACGGGTTGGCTACGCCTTGGCTACTACTTGGCGACGGGCTGGCTACCTCCTGGCGACTACTTGGCGACCGATGCTGCACAGAGAACGTCAAGGAAACGTGCCGAGACAGCGCCTCTATGCGCGCGATCTGTCGCGCCGGCCGGTCAAGATGCGTGATGATGGCCAGCGCGTGCGAACTCAACTCCACTTCGCATGCCTGCTCGGGCGTGATGCCGTCCGAGCGCCACCGTTCGTGCATGTAGGCCATGAGCCTGACCAGCGTTGCTAGCTCGTCATTGCTCCACGCCTCGCGCAGTACGGAATCGGCTACGAGAAAGTATCGCCGCCGTGCCGTTGCCACAGCCCGCCCCACACGCTCGCTTGCCACATCGCCAACAGCACGGCCCCAACGCGGAATGCCACCAGGTGTGAACCTAGTGGCATTCCGTTAGAGGCTACGGTGTGCGCTCCGCAGCGGGGTAAAGTTGTACAACGAAAGCCTATCCCTTCATAGGAGCGCACGCAATCCCTATTGCACAAATCACAAAACGCCGTCAAGTTATTTCGCATCGAAATTTGCAGAATCTCCCGTACTGGCGTTTCCGAGTGCGCCGCAGGCGCTCAAGGGATTGAGGCAAGGCGGCGCCCCTCAGTCGCGTGCTGCTGCAATTGCTTGGCGATCTCGTCGGCTTGGTCTGGCGTGAATCCGATCCACGCTACTGGCTTGCCGAAATTTAACACCACCTTTCCATCGGCGGTATGCGCCACGGCCATGCGCAACTCGCCTTCGTCGTCGGCATTGAGCTTGCCCAGCGGATGGCTGCCCGTCGCGCCGAGCAGATGTTCCCGCGCTTCGCGAGCCATGAGGTCCTTGAACCACTGCGCCGTCTGTTCGTCCCCGTCGCCGTGGTGCGCCATCAGAGTTTCAATCCATCGGCGGTCGGCTCGACGCGCGCCGTCGTGCTGTCATAGCCGGTTGGATACGGCGTGGGATTGCCCAGCCGCTTCAGTTCCATTCCGAGCCACATGATGGCCTCCTGGACCTTCGTGATGCACAGCGACACTTCGCGGCTTGGTCCGCTCGCCCGTACCCGCTGCAACACGTCGTCTAAGTCCTTGCGATGCTGCTTGGCCGTCTTGATGGCCTCTTCCGTTGCCGGTTCCATTAACTACCTCCACAATGCTGGCCTCGGACTGCGCCAGCGCGCCAAATGATTCACGTTGCCACTGTCTCTTTTCTTCCCCGCCCCCGCTTCTGGGGCGCTCATGGGACCACCCAGCACGCCAGCAGATAGGCCACAGCGGTACAGCCCGCGAGGGCCAGCACAAGGCTGGCGGCCACAGCGGCGCACACCAGCGTGGCGCGCATGGCGGGGTTCATGGGCGCTCGCCACGCAATAGGCGCTCAAACGCTTCCGCGTTGCCCATCGCATCGTCCACGGGGTTGTGCGTGTGCGGGGTGACGCGTAAGCCTTTCCACCGCTGCTTGGTGTACCAGTCGCCCTTGAGCCCAGCGTAGAAGTCCCCAATGCGGCGCGCCGAGAAGCCGAACGGGTTGCGCCCCAAGTGCTGATGAAACCCGCAGTTGATCCATTGCCAGTCATAGGCCGGGTTGTCGCTCACGAACACCAAGGGCGGCTTCAATTTAGCGAGCCACGCATCGAAGCGCCGAAACACCAACTCAGGCGCCTCGATCACTTCGCCCGTGGGCACGGGGATAGCCGGATTCTTGGGGTCCGGCGTTGTGGCGAGAATGCGCCCGTGGAAGCTGAGCCGGGCCGCATACTCTACCGCGCCAAACTCCGTCAGTTGTCCAGTCAGCGGGCACGCGCCCGCCGCCTCGCAGTCTACGAATATCAGTGCCATCACTCGCCCTCCAGCCTTGCCAGGCACATCACAGCCCGGCAGATCGCATGGCGCAGCTCCAGTACCGCGTCGTGCGGCTGCGGGGCCGCATAGTGGATAATGTCCATGGCCTTCACGGCATGGTCAGCGCCGTGTGCGGCATGGTCAAAGGCGTCCACCGTCAGCCAATTTCCTGGCGCGTACTTCGCCTTGCCTTCGGCCAGCGTGGCGGTGATGGCGTGGCTGGCGATGGCGAGCAGGCGGCCTTGCTGATCCGGGTCGGGCGCGGCCCGAAGCGTCAGTGGGCCAATCTCCGTCCCCATCGCTCCGAGCAATGCGCTAATTGTCCCAATGGTCCAGTTTGCTTCGCCACCGAGTATGCGCGTAATTTGTGATTTGTCCTTGCGCACCTTTTTCGCCAACGAGGCGCGCATAATTTGGCCAGCCGCTTCCAAGCGGGAGAACTCGCCCACGATCAAATCATAAAGACGGAGAGCAAGGCGCCGCTCAAGATATGCGAGGGTGCCATGTGACATTGGTCCATCATCGGCAGCCTCAGTTTTAGGTTTCGGCTCGCGGCGCACGGGCAGCGGGCGGCAGCGCTCGTCGTGGGCGTGGTTGGCGCGGCACTTTGCGCATTTCATGGCTTGTCCCCGCCGAATTGCCGCACGAGGTCTGGCCTAAGCTGGCGCCGGGTAATGCCGCCCTTGCAGGCGCGCACCACGTCATCGAGCCGCCGCAGCGGCACGCCGTTGCGCAAGTAATAGGTGACGGCTTGCCGCTTGACGCCTAAGCGCCGCGCCAGTTCCGCCTGAGAGCCGCACAGCGCAATGGCGCGCTCCACGGCCTGCCGGGTTCGTTGTCGGTCGTTTGCCATGGGCGGCAGTCTGTAGCACGGCGCGCGAGCCTGGGCAAATAATATTTTTACTGAACGTCAATGTTCCGCTTGACACGCTTGCCTGCCAATGCCATAAAACGGC
>Ga0097621_100003203_pt1 | contig 11244 bp, 14 predicted proteins | sample KBSMisM72_FD_73165 | JGI IMG/M metagenome (GOLD analysis project Ga0097621, IMG submission 73165) | Miscanthus rhizosphere microbial communities from Kellogg Biological Station, Michigan, USA - KBS Miscanthus M7-2 (version 2) (version 2) | ecosystem: Host-associated > Plants > Roots >... | reverse complement strand
CCCGTGTGTGGCAGGTGTTTTGAACCCAAGTCAAAAAATAATTATTATGAATAGCATTGATAAAAATCAATCTGAAAAGAATTACGAAGATGTTTCTGCAGGCAAGGCCGGGGAACAAATTAAAAAAATGGCAGAAGCGGCCAAATCATGTTTCTTCTGCACTGAGATCAGGACCGGTGATTCATTTGGTGTCCGGCCCATGAGCATTCAAAAAGCGGATGATGACGGGACTTTATGGTTTTTAAGCGCAAAAGACAGTCACAAAAACCGGGAGATAAGTATGAATCCGGAAGTCAGACTATATTTCCAGGGTTCACCTCATTCAGATTTTCTCTTTTTAACAGGAGTGGCCGAGATCAGCGATGACAGGGAAAAAATCAGGGAACTTTGGGAACCCATTGCCAAAGCCTGGTTTACCGAAGGTGAAAATGATCCCAGAATTTCTGTGATCAAAGTGAGTCCCAGGAGCGGATTTTACTGGGATAATAAACATGGAAATCTGGTTGCCGGAACCAAGATGATGATCGGTGCCCTGCTCGGTAAAACCATGGACGATTCCATTCAGGGTAAAATAAAGGTGTGACGGTGAAGTAAAATGAAGCAATTAAATAAAACAGATATTGAACAATTGCACGAAAAGCTTCTGACAAGCTGGAACAGGCAGGACGCTAAAGGAATGGCGGCCCTGTTTTGCAGCGACGGGAATATCGTTGGTTTTGATGGCAGTCAGATGAACGGACAAATACAGATTGAAAAAGAATTACAACAGGTATTTGCGAATCACAAGACGGCATCCTATGTCTGGAAGGTGGAGGAAGTCAGATTTCTGCATTCACATATTGCCCTGCTCCGGGCCATCGTTGGCATGATCCCTCCCGGAAAGAAAGAAATAAATCCTTCCGTAAATGCAATTCAAACCCTGGTTGCGGTTTTTGACAATGAAGGATGGAAAATTTCTCTTTTTCAGAATACACCGGCGCAATTTCATGGCCGCCCCGAACTCGTTGAGCAGATGACTAAACGATTAATGGAATAATCCCGGTAATGTACATTGTCTAGGCCTCCACCATATCAAAATTCCAGACGCCCACATAACCGTCAATGAGCAGGTCCAAGACTTTATTTATGTGATGCATTTCTGCGGACCTTGGTTCAAGCAATACAGTCAGGGTGTCTGAGCCCTGCCTGTGCTCACAGAAAGTCGCATATTGAACCCGGTGTTCTCCCACCCAGTAAGGCAGTTCCGTTTCATCATCCAGTTCTATGACCGCCCAGGGTTTCATTTTCAATATAAACAGGGAACTGACCGACGACCTTACCACATAGTCTATTCTTCTTTCCTGACAGGCCCGGATGATATAGTTTTTCAGGTGTACTTTGTCCGGATCTTTTTCAACTGCTGATCCCCGGCCTAATATGACCAGGGGCCTTTCCGGGGCTTTATTATTTTCAGTTGCAGGATGCCACCAGCCCTTTCCCTCGAGCACCGGATGCGATCCCTTTCCCAGGCCAGCGATTTCCTTTATCAGGGCGGCCACCGCTGTGGGGCGGATCGGACCGGAAGATGTCATCACATCAAAGGCCCCCGTCTCGTATTGGGTTCCTGTTTTTGTCAGCAGACTGTCCCAGTCAAAGGACCCGAGGAGAGCCCAGGCAGTCACTCCTTCAACCGGAACACCTTCCCTGCATAGTTCCACTGCCTGATCCCAGATCTCCTGAAGCCAGCGCATCTGATCCTCTCTCGTACAATGCAGGTGGGCTTCTGTGATGGCCAGCGGTATCTGATATCGTTGCCAGATTTCTACTGCTAGTTTTTTCAATCCCGATCTCGCAGCCGGGCTGGCCCGCACAACCTCTGTATCAGTGTAAGTATGCAGGCCGTTGCCTCCGGTTTGTAACTCATCATAAAGTTCGGTTCGTTCGTCGAGCCACCGTTCCGATGTGATATAGTAATTCAGACCCAGGACTTCCGGTGCACAGGGATTTTCTTTAAAGAACAGAAGATCCTTTTCCGGTATGCCGCGTTCCAGCATATAACGTCCATGGCCATGACCAGGATCTATTTTACCTGTCAGCAGGTCAAATGTCAACAGCCGGCGTTCATTTTCGAAATCCGCCTGATACCTGAGGAGTGGCGTACTGTGGGTCTTCCCAATATCTTCCGTCTGAATAAGGCAGGCTGAAGAATTGACTGTGCGAATGGCCTTCATGGACAGAACCACTGCTTTGAGCTGATGAATCAGCATCGCATAAAATGATTTTTCATCGCATGCATGCGGATACCAGAGTCCATACAAACCACTGAAGCGCGCTGTGGTGAGTGGTTCATTAACAGGTGTAAAATTTTTCAGCCAGTGATACCTGGAAGCCACCCGGTGGGCATAGTCTGCCAGCAAAAAAGGAAAATCGGGATCCAGCAAGCTGGTATAAGCGGGACCACTTCCATGATGCACCAAACCGGCAATGACTTCCATACCGGATCGCCTGAGGATGTTCAGCTGTCTGTCAGTCCAGGACCAGTCTATATTATTATTTTTCTGCGGCTGATGTCTTTCCCAGAGTACAGGATAACGGATTTTTTTTATGCCGAGTTCTGCCAGGCATTCAATATCGTCCGGGCGGTCATAATGGCCGCTGTATCGCAGCTGATCCTTGAAATGATTTCCCACCCTGTTGATAGAGCATTCTATTCCGCCCCATATGCCGGGCATATTCTCCTTTATCATAACGGAAATTTTTTACTCTTTCCTACGATTGGAGAAGGGGAATTTTCTGACCGTTTGATGAGGCATGCAACTCCGCCTGAATTTTTTTAAACAGAGTCAGCGATTGGGCTACTACCTGATCCATATTATAATATTTATAGGTACCGAGACGTCCAGAAAAATACACATTGGGAAGCGTCTGTGCCAGAATCTGATACTTCTTATATAATTCAGTGTTTTCAGGCCGCGGTATGGGATAATAAGGATCTCCTTCTGCCCGGGGGTATTCAAATACCACCGTTGTTTTTTTGTGTTTCTGCCCGGTGAGATATTTAAATTCTGTCGTGCGCGTATAAGGCTGGTCATTGGGGTAGTTCACCGTTCCCGTAGGCTGATAAACTTTCTGATCCATCGTTTCTAAACGGAACTCGATGGAACGGTAAGGCAAATGACCATAGCAGTGATTAAAATAATAGTCGATCGGACCCGTATAAATCATCCGGTGAAAAGGAACCCATTTTTCAATATCCTTGTAATCCGTATTCAACATGACGGAGATGTTAGGATGATTCAGCATTTTTTCAAACATGCACGTATAACCATGAAGCGGCATCGCCTGGTAGGTATCCGTAAAATACCTTCCGTCTTTATTGCTGCGTGTAGGTATGCGCGCTGCCACCGCGGCGTCGAGCTGACTCGGATCCATTCCCCATTGCTTGCGGGTGTAGCCCTTGAAAAATTTCTCATACAGATCTTTCCCGACCTGGCTGAGCACTACATCCTCCGAAGTAATGATTCTGTCTCTCTTCTCTGCTTTTTCCTGAAGAAACCTGCATACTTCTTCGGACGACAATTGCAATCCGTATAATGTATTGATCGTATTTAGATTGATGGGTATGGGAACAAGCGTTCCATCCACGCTGGCGAGAACACGATGTTCATAGGGTCGCCATTCAGTAAATTTTCCGAGATAATTAAAAACTTCCAGGGAATTGGTATGAAAAATATGCGGTCCATATTTATGAACCAGTATACCATCTGAATTAAAGTAGTCGAAGGTATTTCCACCAATATGAGACCGTTTCTCGACAAGCAACACCCTTTTTCCCTCTCTGCTGGCAAGTCTTTCTGCCAGCACGGCGCCTGATAATCCGGCACCCACAATTAAAAAATCAAACATGCACTTATAGTTTAAAAGTTATTCATTCCGCTTCCTGAGTATAATCCTCCCCACTATATACTTAAAAACCTTTTTTCCGGTTCTCACTGCAAATGGTACAATACACAGGCAATCCGTGTTCCAGCCGGATGTCGCATATCAGGCATTATTTTTTAACACTAAAATTCAAACCAATCACACAAAACCCTGTTTATGGATACGCTCTTACAAGCAATTAAAACTGTCGAAGTTTCAGAAGTGGATTCCTCCAGGATCACTGCATTTAAAGAAACGCCCAGAAAAAGGGGAAAGGAAAAGCCGGTTTCACGAATAGGCGCCTTCAGCCTCTTTCAACTGTTTACCGCAGATATCATTCGGAGTAAAAAAGTGTTTACGCGGTAAAGTGCATACCGAAATCCTCTTCATTCAGAATCGGCTGCCATTTCTTTATTAAAGCCTTGTAGTCCATACCCACGGGCATTATCTTACGATCGAGATCAAAAAGTCCAAGTTCATTGATATGTCCGTTGTCTTCCCTCAGCGCTGAATCCCAGTCAACCTGATGCAACAGGCTGTACCAGGTAAATCCGATAATCGGAACCCCATCCTGTTTCAACCGATGCAGGTTTGCCCATTGCTTGATCAGCCATTCTGAGCTTCCGGGCATTTTGATATTTGTTTCCGTATGCATGATCGGCAGTTTGTACCGCCTGTAATACTGCTGAGTGATTACGTAGTATCCAAATATTTCTCCCGATGCCTGGGTGCTGCCATCCGGGTGCACGATATGCTCGTTTGTTACGTAATAATCGTTTCCCATAATGCAGCGCGCCTTCACCTGGTTTTCGACAAACCACTGATACTCCTTCTTGGTCATGCCGTTTTTTTGGAGATATTCATACATAGCTACCTGGATCGGGTAGCCGTAGGTAAGGTCGAGGGAAAGAAAACGCTTTTGATTGAGGAAGCGTGCAAGCGGCAGTGCTTCGGGTTCAATCGCATGAAAATATTCCGAAGATTCACTTTGTATAAAGCAGGCGTCGGTCTGGACTTCCAGGATGGCATGCATCGCCATCACATTCGCCTTCGCAATGTTTTTCAGGGCTGTCACGAAAGCCTTGTCTGTTGTGAGGCATTCGTTCCACCATCCGTACTGACCGGAAAACATAGCCGCAATAAAGATCTCATTGACCGGGGTATAAAATTTCAGGTAAGGAAAACGCCGTGCAAAGGATGCCGCATATTCTGCGAAATAGACGGGGAATGCCGCATTTTGAAAATCTCCCATCCAGTCGGGCACTCCGAAATGACAAAGATCCACAAGAGGAACGATGCCCAATTCCTTTAGCCGGTTAAATGTAAGATCGGCAAACGACCAGTCGTATTTGCCGGGGCCTAAGTGTGTAAGATAATAGGGCGGACCATACCTTAGGTATTCTATTCCCATTTCCTTCACCAGTCCAAAATCTTTCTCCCAATAATCATAATGACCCGTTTTGGCCATTTCATCCACCCTCTTTTTTTTGCCATCAGGCAACATGATATTGGGATAGCTGTTCTCTATTCCCGTTGCAAACATAAATGTGTTGCCCGCCATGAATATAAAGTTATTACGCCCTGCCTAGTGTTGAATTATCCCGTTTTCCTGACCTGGTGAATGGGGCCATCACCGAAATGACCGAGTACGTCATCGATCCTGCCTTCCATATTTGCCCAGGTCTTATCCCAGGAAACCGAGCGGAGAAAAAGGTCTACTTTCTTAAGCCACAGAAAGTCTTTCTTTTCGCCCAGGGTATGTGCGGCAATTTTTACAAATTCTTCCGCAGTCTCCGCGATATCAACCAGTCCTTCGACACCATAGGGATACACCACATCGTGTATGGGTGTAGAGATAACTTTTTTGCCCGCCGCCAGGAATTCGGGTGTTTTGGTGGGGCTTATATATTCTGTCGATGCATTGATCGCAAAGGGCATGATACAAAGGTCCCATGTGGAAATATAAGAAGGTAATTCCTTGTAACTTTTCATACCCAGATAGTGGATATTCTTATTGCCGGGGAGTAACTGGGGATCGATTTTCACCACAGGCCCTATAAAAATGAATTGCCATTTGGTATTACTTTCCGCCATCAGGCGCACAAGATCAATATCAAAGCGCTCGTCGATTACTCCAAAAAAGCCGATGCGCGGATGCGCTATGGCCTTCTGATCGACAGGTTCAGGCTGACTTCTTCTTGCCTGCATAAAAAAATCTTTATCTATCGCACTGGGGAAGGCATGAATATTTCCATGCTTGTTTTTCTTCGTCTCATAAAGGCGGAATCCTCCTGTGAATACCAGGTCAGCCCTCGAGAATAATTCTTTTTCCAATGAAATCAGGTCCGGAGGAGCAAACCGAAAGGCAGAAAGTTCGTCCATGCAGTCATATACCACAGCCGTTGGCCTGAGATGACCGGTATAGGCAAGTGCCATGGGTGTATAATACCACGACACAAAATCACTGATCTTATAAAGCTCAACCAATTGATCGACCAGCCTGGCCATCCGCTGATTAAAGCTCCTTTTGACATTCGCCGGATCGGAAAGGGATTCTTCCAGTTCGGGTGTTACGACGACTACCTGGCTTGCCGGATCCACTTCGATATGCAGTTTATCCGGGAACCTCGTATAGACCGGCTCCTGAAAATATATCACCCGCGCTTTTTTTGCCGCACGGCTCATCAGGTGCTGCGGCCGCTGGTACACAAAATTCCACCGGAGATGAGAGAAACAGATTAAATCGTTTATCATTTTCTTTAAAATCTAAGCATTTATTGAATGCGTATCGATTATTGAACTGAGTCTCTACCGGCAATTCATATGCCCGGGGTAAGATCATGCCTCCTTCTGCCCGTATTAAAGTCGCCGGATACTCCCAATAAATGTCCTGAAATTTGAGTGCTTGAAAATTGCACGATTACAGCCGCTGTCATCGGGCTCTTAACGCTTGAAAAAACCGCTGAAGTCCGGCAAAAAATAAAAGACAGTGTAGATGACCTTTTTAAAAAGGAAGCGCGGATGACCCGGTTTAAAGCGGAAAAATATCATGGAGGATGTTGGGACCCGGGACCGGAACGACAAGATGGTTTAGCCCGGTACCCGGGCCTTTACCGTACCAGAGTTGCGGATGAGTCCTGAGCCTTTGTAGACATTCTTTCATATATCATTTTGCGGACGGGGGCCGATTTCCACATGGCCGCTTTTTCTGTATCTCTTCATCCCGTCCTGACGGCGGTTTCTAGGGGAATAGATCTGGCATTCATTTTTCAAGAATCTTTTTTATTTAAAATCAAAAAGTAATTATGCCAAAATCAAAACAGGGTGGCTCAGGCCGCGGTAGCGGCTCTTCCACAAAATCATCGTCAGATGATAAGCGTTCAGGCGGCTCATCCGGAAGCTCAGGTTCCTCCGGCGACCGCAGGTCATCGCAGGGACAAAGAGGAAAAGAGGATATGGGAAAAAGCAACTCAGGAAATCGCAGAGACAGGGATTCAGATAACCGCTCAGGATCAGAGGATGAGGAATAAGTTCCCGCACAGGAATTTATAATAAAAGGGGTGGTCGTCGACCACCCTTTTTTATTTACAGCACGGGGGCCGGATTAAGGATGGATCATCTTCCTGAATCCTTCAGAACCTTGCATCCGGTTATTTATCTGTTGGCATTTGCCTTTGATCCCCCGCTGTTCAACTATTATTCATACAAAAAATGTGTTTTATAAGCGGTTTAAAAAGCGGCGGAATAACCGGTGACTTTTTTTTATCCGGCAACCGAAGAAGGAACTTCTTTGGCCTGTGAAAGTGCCAGCAAATCGTTCACCTTATAGTTCTCCAGGTTCCTGACCATACCAATGATCCTGTCACTGCTGCTGTCGCTCAGGAGTCCTTCGGTTAGTTTTTTGAATTTGGCAATACAATCATCCCATCCGAAGGGACGGGTATAAAATCCATGATAGTCATCTTTTTTACGGGTAATTTCCTGGCCATCTTTTAGCCTGATGACCACCCTGGTCTTAAGTTTCTCCGGATAGGCATCTGTGTACGGATCAAGGATCCCCGCGAAGGGAAGAGGCTTATGCAAAGGCGAAACGGTATCTACCGTTATTTTCTTCATCAGCTCCTGCACATCCTCTCTGTTGATCCGCTCGTCAGTAAACTGCCCGGGGTACACCTGCCTGTCCAGCAACATCACCGCGAGCACAAAGGGCAGGCTGTGATCGGCCTGCTCCTTTGAACTCACCACTTTCCTGTCTCCGTACACACCACCTCCCACGATATGATAAGCCGTAAGAAAGGTGGTCACTTTCACAGATTCGATGCTTTCGGGATCGGGACTATTTTCACGAAGTATTTCCTCCACGGCTTCAAGAGATGACTGGGTGTGGACTTCCGCATTATAGCGCTTCAACACACAGCGCCGGATGATGCCAAGATCATCCTTGCTCCAGTCGTGTTTCAGGTCCATACCAACGATGTCCGAAAGACCCTTGGGGCCTTCAAAAATGGAAACAGGTCCGGTACAGTTCTCCTTCGCAAGCAACACGATATTCATGCATCCAAGCGCCACCATGGACGAAGCCAGCCCCTTCCATTCGTATGTATAGGACGCCCGACTTGTAACCAGCGGCGCGAAGCTGGCTCCCGCCATGCCCAGTGCATGGGCCGTCTGAGCAATCGAGAGCTCAAACAGTTTACTGAGCGCCGCGGTAACCGAGTAGGCATACAGCATGGTGTGGTCAAAACCTTTCACCATAACGGGAAATTCTTCCACCAATGTGCATTCAATAGTATAGGCAATGGCCATGGCCAGAAGGAAATCACCTCCCTCAAGCTCAAGATGTTGGCAGGCGGCGAGCAGAGGGCCGATATTATCGCTAGGGTGGCAGGTAGCTTCCTTTCCGATGAAATTGTCCATAAAATCAGGGAACCGGATGAGTGCCGTATACCATTGGGCCGCCCGGTCAACAGGCAGATTCCCCAACAAAGGTGTCCGGCAATCGCCTCCAGGTTTCAAAGATTTGATTTGCACAGCCAGTTTTGCCACCGTGCTGCTTCCCTGGGCCTGAATCAAAGATCCGATGGCGTCCAGAAGGTGCCTTTTCAACTGTTCGGTAGTATTCCCGGGAATATCGTGGTGGGATATGGAAGCAACGAAATGGGCGATATGTTCAGTTTGGTAGTGATTCATCGCGACCGCGTCTCGTATGTGGATACAACTGAAAAAAAGCAATTCACATGCCTGGTATGATATTTCAACAAGAATATGATGGTTGCTGCCTGTCTGTTAGTTTCTTCTTTTCGTTTTCCTATTGAAAATTATGGCAGCAATACCTATAGAAGCATTTATCAGCGCAGAGACAATATTTGAAATAATTATGATCAGGTCTTTTTTCAGGAATCCATAGAAGATCCAACATAACAGGCCGGCGAACAGGATGGCAATCCAGAGTGAGGAGATACTTTCAGCTTTACGTTCCCGAAATATTTTTACCAGTTGGGGTAACAATGACACGGTTGTGAGAACACTTGCGGCAAGCCCGATCCGGGTTTCCATATTCATATGAACTCACCGGTAATAATTATGCCTGATACACTGCTTTTAAAACAGCCCGTCACATTATATGAATAAAATACTGATTATCGACGATGAAAAGGATCTGTGCGAAGTATTGAAGCTTATATTAACCAGGGAACGGTTAGAAGTCGACTGCGCCTATAACCTGAATGAGGCTGGTTTTAAGCTTAAGAAGAAACCGGAGATCATCCTGCTTGACAATAACCTTCCTGATGGTTCGGGATTGACGTACCTTCAAAATAATCCGGGGAAATTTAAGAATAGTACGGTGATACTTATCTCCGCTGATGCACATCAGGAAAACGAGCCGGAAACCAAAGTCAAAGGGATATCCAGGATAATCCGCAAACCTTTCACATTAAAAGTGATCCGGGACGCCGTTAAAGAATTTACCACAGGTTCTGCAGACATTTAATTTGTGTGATGCAATCCGGTTTTCTGCCTGGCACGATTTTATAACTAACATTTAGACAGAGAACAGATCCGGCTGAAAACCTGGCGGTGCGGTCGATGCAAAATCCGAATGAAGAGGGATTTTGCATTTATAAGATAGATGAGTACAGGAAATGTTCAGGTAAGGCCCACCCTAGAGATATAAGCACGGAAAAATTGACTACCAGGAAGTATTAAGTTCTTTTTTTAATCAATAGAATCAAACAAAATGGGAAATTTATTGTACGTAATCGCCGTCATTTTAATTATTGCCTGGGCAATAGGATTTTTTGGATATCACGCTGGTGGAATTATCCATGTTCTGCTGGTTATCGCCATCATCGCTTTTCTGCTCAAAGTGATAAGAAGAGAAGCCTGAGATAGGCGGCCACATTAAACCTTTCAAAGCAAGCTGAGGCTTGCTTTTTTTATTTACCTGTTTTGACCAGTTGTAATGCCCGAACTTGGGATTTCATATTAAGTCGTCCTCAGTTTCCACTCTGCTGCGATCCTTTCTTTTGTTCCAGTCTTTCTAAAATATCTTCCTCCCGCTCCTTCTTGATCTCACTTAGGCTCTCTGCCTCATCTATCGAATGTGACTGTTGAAGAGTTCCCTCTTTTTTGGTTAGTTGACTTAAACTTGAATAGTATTTTTGAATGACCTTCATTTCGTCTTCTGACATGTTTTCTACATTTACCAGGCGGTTGCTCGCAAATTCATGGGCTGCAACCAGTTCATTCAACTTAAGCTGAATGGCCAGTGAATCTTTGTTCTGCCCCTTTTGAATTAAAAAAACCATTAAAAATGTTACAATCGTGGTGCCCGTATTGATAACAAGCTGCCAGTTTTCCGAATAGTGAAAAAACGGTCCCGAGACTGCCCAAACCAAAACAATAACTAATGCTGAAATGAATGCGACCGTGCTTCCTGCGGCTTTTGTAACCCCCACGGCAAATTTTTCAAACACACCGACCGGCAATACATCTTTCTCTTTTTGCATGAAATTAATTTTAAGAAGTTTACTCTCTTTATATCATATACACGACGTACATCCTACCAGGTTCCGGATTCCGGAGGAACCATTCAATATACATTAAATAACAGTTATGAGGATTTCAATGGAAAATATATCGGAAAGAATTATAGAATTCAACAGGAACAAGATCCCATGTTTCAGTCAGACTGCTTCTTCACAGCTACGAAGTTCGGGCCCGGAACATGAGAGACTACCTACGATATTTTTTTGCGGCAGTTAAGGAAGATCAGTCCGGATTCATAAATCCTGGACTCCGTCAGCTCAAAATCCATTCGATCCGCGTTTTCAAATAAAGGAC
>Ga0097621_100003202_pt1 | contig 11247 bp, 17 predicted proteins | sample KBSMisM72_FD_73165 | JGI IMG/M metagenome (GOLD analysis project Ga0097621, IMG submission 73165) | Miscanthus rhizosphere microbial communities from Kellogg Biological Station, Michigan, USA - KBS Miscanthus M7-2 (version 2) (version 2) | ecosystem: Host-associated > Plants > Roots >... | reverse complement strand
TGATGGTGATGATGTTTTTTAAGATTGAGGCTATCGAGGAATAAATCGTCCTGTCTTTGGATCTGTTGGTTGATGATTGTTTGGTCGTTTAGCGTATTTACCTAATTTCCAATCTTCTGATATATGACATTCTATGCATAATTCAACTGTGTCTTTTAATGGATCATCTTCGTGATATTCAAGATGATGCATTGTAGTCTTTACGTGACATAGTTTATCTCGTTTGTTAGTATAAGGCTCACCGTCTTTTCTATGACACCAAGAACAAATTCCCTTTCGTGGATTCTTTCTAACGAAAATCTGCCTCTTCCCAAATCTGATATAATGGGTGTTGTGTTTTAGGATATCTCGTTTGTAAGGATAATCGATATACCTACTGAAACAACTCAGACAGAGATATAAGCCAGTGAATTCATTCGTTCTCCATTCCTCATCACCTCGTCTATTAACATGAGTCTTATCTGAGCCACAACCATAACAAAACCTTTTATCCTTTCTTTCTAAATCTTCCAATTGCTTTCAAACCAAAGCATAGGTAGTCCGTAGAGCATTAAAAACTTTATTGGCTACCTATCACCTTCTTTAACATTAGGAAACATTGACAAAATATAAAATCGTAACTCCTCACAGTGACGAGAACCCAGAACTCACCGCTTATAGTAATAGTGATGGAGGTTCAGGACCAATAGCCGCTCATAGTACCGAAGGAAGCGCAGTATCCGAACTCTATACAAAGGAGAGAGATCCTTTTCACTATCAACCTAGAGCCGGCGAAACCGTTATTGAAGAGGAAGTCTATATTCCCGAAGAACAATGAAACGTAAGAACAAGAAATCCAATCCAGGAGATATTATTAAAACGAGGAATGGGATGTATGCCGTAGTTGGAGAATTCGGTTCGTTAATCACTCAAGGAGTTTTTATAATTAGTCAGGATGGTAGACTTTTTCCAGAAGGTAAAAGTCGAAAACTCACAACAGAGGAAAAGAGGTCGTTAAGATAGTTTAGTTCACTTCGTGCGTAAAGTGTCCGTTAATGAACACTTGTCACGAGGAATAAGTACCGCTAATAGCAGGAAAAGGACCAACCCGTTAGTTGCCGATCCTAATCCAAAGCAAACTCTAATAGAAAATATTCTATCTCTCGCTCCATCAAAAACCGATTGGACCGAGAAGATGCTAACAGGAGCATCAGAGTACGAACTTGAGAAGATGGAACCATTATCAAGAGAGGAACTTGTACGGATATTCCCACACGCCTCTCCTACAATAATGCGAGACCCCTTGAAAACAACGGACAAGCAAAGAATTCATGACAATATAAGACGCGATCCAAGTACTGCAATCGCACTATTCACCTACTGCTATTTCATGTTAGGCAGTGAGTCAACTATAACCATGGGACTAAACCGTAAGTATGCTAGTGAGCAACGCAAAGCCGAGCACATGGCCGAAATTCAACAGAATCCCGAGTTTCTAGATATGATGGAAGACATTATGAACAGAGACGATGATATGGACCTTCAGTCCCGTAAATTACAACTTGTATTCCAGGGTACAGCGTTTGGCCGTTCAGTAGCGATTAAAAAATATGATAAACGTAATCTTCCATGTCAACTGATACCCCTTAGCCCTACCCGACTAGGTAACGTATGGGTTGACAGAGATTGGACTTTTTTGGGAGTAGAGTACAATGACTATTCTAGAGATAAACGCATTTTGTTAGCGAAGGACATTATCCATTATGAAAATAACGACATGATGATTACTCCCCGTTCCCGTTATTTCGGTATGTCTATGTTAGAACCGATGATGTCTATCGGAGAACGGAATAGAGTTATCAACGAAATAGCAATACCCGAATTAACGAGAAAGCACTGGGCACCTATCTTTCTGGTAAAGGTAAACACAGGAAGTCAAACCAAACTAAACCAAGTCCGGGATATCTTCTCAATGCCTGGAAAAACTCAGGTCCATAACGACGATATCGAAGTCACCCAGATAGACGTAGTACCTCATCTCGATATGTTAAGCGCTGCTCTGGAAAATGGCAACAAGGACAACTTTAGAGGTATGACAGTACCGCAGGGAATAGGCTGGCCGGAAGACCCCAACCACGCAACAATGGAGAATTCTTTATTATCATGGTATAATGGTGTCCTTGCATTCAAGCGTTCACATCTTGACTCCGTTCTATGGCTCCAACTCTACAAACCACAATTAACACAGATGTGGAATGAAAGACAGATGAGCAGTGTAGTCGATACCGCAAGCATGGTAAATATGTTAGTCCAAAAGGCGGAATATGACGCACTAGGACGTCCACAATTACCCTTCCGTATCACTACCGAATTCAAGAACATAAAGACCACCGGATTCTTAGAACTTTCACAGGCCCTATTGGGATGGCAAGCGGCAGGGATCATTAACAAAGAAATAGCCCTAAAGGAAGGAGGACTCGGACAATATATTGACGACATGGCAGAGGAAGAACAGAAAAAAGTAACGTTAGGAAATAACATGCTTCAACAGGAACAAGCGATGATGTCGACCGGTGCTCCCGCTCCCGTAATAACCGGACAGGCCGCACCTCCACCAATGCCACCAGGAGCAAAAGCACCAGTAGGCGCTTAACTTGGTTACCGTATCAATAAGGGAAATAGAGAACGCCCTAACTAACGTCTATATCAAAATCTACAAAGAAATCAAGAAGGATTCAAACTATCCTGATAATCTATTCGCACTGCAAACAACGTTTAACAAACTCGTTTATGATAACACGAGATCAGCAGTAGAGCAGTCAGTTCTAAAAGGTAGCCAGAAGGTCAACCGGATGCTAAAGACTCAGCCTTTTATCTCACAAACCGACCTAGATATAATAAAGAAAAACACAGATACACAGGTCGCCAGTTTTTGGAGAAAACTACAACTAGATATTAACCGAGAACAGGAAAACAGAACTCTAGCACAAACCAATAACGAATTAAAACCGAGATTAGATACTAACGCATATCTTAATGCTGTTGCTGCAACAGCGGCATTTTCTTCTTTTGCTACTGCTACACTTTCGAAACTTCAAGAGATAAGTCCAGAAGAAAAACCTAAAGTAAAATGGGTATCGACTCTTGATAGTAAAACATGTACGGAATTAGCAAATGGGGGAGAAGGTTGCCGACAACGCAACGGACGAATATATGAAGTGGATGATTTTGAACTACAGCAACATCCAGCCGGAGAATTACATGCCTGGTGTAGGTGTACTATCGAACCCCTAGTTTAGTTCTCACTTTTTGTATTCATTCGCTTAGTCCTATGGCTGATGTAACAATACCAGAAGAGGAATTAATGATATTATTTGATCTTGTTGACTCGATAGAATTAGACGCAAGCGCACCTCAAGACCTTCAAGACAAATTAGCAAATGCTATACAAGTTCGTAATAATTACGGATCAGCGGATCAACAAACAGCACAAGATCCAATGATGGCAGCACCTGCTTAATAGTTCTCCTCACATTTACACGAGATTTTTAATCATTGGACTCTAATTTTGTTAGTTCCGAACTAGACGCATCAGGCGATCTTTATTTAAAGTATTTTTTTGCTGATACTGGATTTAGTGATAATCTAAACTCTGACGGACAATACCTATCCTTTAACAAAGAAGCGTTAGACGCGAAAGACAATGAGGCTATAGGTCTACCTTTTTCAATGCTTCCTAATCGTGAGTTATCGATAAAGAAAGACTTTCATCCATGGCATCCAAAAGGAGGAGCGGCAACATGGGATGAACATATTGCTTTTGCTAAATCATATTCGCCAGGCCATATTGTAGCAATCACAAAAGACACCCAATTAACCGGAGGAGCAATCGATAGTATCAAACAAAACAATGGACGTTTTGCTATCATCAAAATTACGGATCAGAGGGCAAGGGACGCATTCAGGAAAGATCCAACTTTAATCCCAAGGCAAGTATCTCCAGGCTACCTAAACTTTGAGGCTCCAAACTATGCCAATGTCAAGAATTTCAAATGGGTTCATCTGGCCGCAGTTCCTAAAGGTGCTTTCGGAGAAAGGGCCACTGTCTACGCCTCATGTCTAGGAGGAAACGAATGTATTAATAATCTTGTAGGCGCTTCAGTCGCTGAACTATACGAAAAGACAAAAGATTCGTATTGTCCTGTCGGAGCATCAGAACTGATTAGTTCTCTAGGTAATTCTAGCACCAATTCACAAATAATGAGTGATAACGCTAATACTGTTGCAACTCCAACGCAAGCGGTTGCTCCAGTTTCACAAACGCCACCCGTAGCGGCAACACCGCCTAAAGGTGCGCCAATTTCAACAAATACAGGAACCCCGACTAAAGGCATTGTAAGATTAAAGCAAGGGACTAATAATGTTCCTCAAACTGGTAATCAACCAGAAGCACAACCAACGGATGACATTACAAAACTAAAGGAGGAAGTAATGAAAATGAAAGAAGTCCAGGCACAAGCAGAAAGGAGAGAACAAATCAAAAAGTTAGTACCAAAAGAACTCTTCATAAAGAAGGGCAAGTTCGACGAGAACACATTTGAGGCTGAAGTCGATAAAAGATTACAATCAGGGGCAACAGATGAAGCACTATTAGAGTTTTATAATCTATGGTTAGACAGAGATAAACTAATCAATTCTGGTTTCAGTTTACCAAACGCAAATCCACAGGAAGGAATGCCATCTGCAATGCCAACTGGTGGATCAAGTTATCAAACACCTTCAGACGTTCCAGGAGAACCAACAGGAGGAAGCAGTATTATCACAGAGAAAACAAAAGGTCTCTTTTCGATGTTCCATTTGGAGGAGAGGTTATAGTAAATGGTTACCGCAGTAGTTAACGACCCAGGAGCCGCAGTTGGTCAATGTATTGATCCAATGGGAGCGACATTCTTTAGGGCAAATAAGGCAGCAACTTTCGCAGTAGCAAGAGGAGACATCCTTGTTAAAGATACAGGTACAGCACCAGATTCGTACAAACTTGCAACAGCAGGAGCGGCAATTGCAGGCCCCTTCTATATTGCAACAGAAGCGGCCGCATCAGCAGCGACTAAAGTATCGCTAGCCGATGGTGGAAAGTGGTTGGTAACTGGTGGAGATACAATTGAGCCAGGAGACGCGGTAATGCTTTCAACAACAGTAAACGGTCAAACAGTCAAATCGACAGCAGTCACAACCGTAGCAATACAGCAAGCAGTTGTAGGAGTATCATACGGATTCGCAGATTCATACGGAACAGGTTTACCAGTTGCCTCAGTAGTTGGTGACTTGTATGTTCTCGGGTTAGGACACTCCGTAGCGGGTTAGTGAGGGAATAGTCATGAGTTTTAATTCATATCAGCAATTAACTCCTGAAATGCAGGCGGCAGTCGACGCACGAATCGACTCCAAATTCGCAGCAAAATCAAAAGTAACGACATGGTACAATCCAGTGACTGAAGATTACTGGGCTGCAAATGATCCAACTTCAATGAAACCCGATTATGGGGTACGAATCACTAAACCAGGTAAACTAAAGGGATTGGATAGATCAAGATTCAACGGCGTAACTCCACAAGACCGAATAACGGGAGGGAGCGCGTCAATGTCCAGTACAGAAGTCGACAACATGCGTTATGATATCTTTACTAGAGAATGTCAAGATCAAGCCGTAAACTTTTACGATAGGATGGACAAGGCACGCAAACAATATCATCAGAATAAAGATTTAGGTGCATTGGTCGGTGCCGGTACAATTACCTCAGCAGACTACTCCGGTATTAGTAACGTAATGGTTGACCAGGAGATACTAGAACTTATCACAAGAGAGTTCGTTATCTTAGATGCAGTTACACGAAAACCATGGTCGAAATTAGTCTATACGTTCGATAAGACAACTCCATTCCGTAATGTTCCAGACCTTGGAGAACTAGACGTATCACCACCAAGAAGTGCATCATACGCGCGAGGAAGTATATCACTAAAGAAGGCACAAGGGCATGTTAGTCATTCAATATGGGCTAATCTTGCAGTAAGAGATCACGACGTAGTAGGATATAACGACTCTTTAGTTGATGCAGACTTTCCGAGAATATTCGCGCAAGAAGTTGCAACCGCCCTTACGGGATTCACAGACCAAGCAACAGCCGGAGCATATGATATTATCGCAGGAGGCGCGTTCTTCTCAACAACTAACCCATCCGTAAGATTCCTTGCAGATACAGCAACGATTAGGACAGCAGGAGGAGCAGCAGATACCATAGTCTTAAACTCAGCATCATGGACCGCTTTGATTCAAAACACTTTCATGCGAATCACTGGTTCAATAGGAGGCGCAACAGTTGGACCTATGCCACAAACGAAAGCATTCAAGACTGCTCACCAATTACTACCAAACTACAATATCTATGTTGACGAACTAGCAACAGACGACAATCTTTTGATATTCGATAAGAGAAGTCCCGTCTTCTTGGAAGGACCAAGCAGCACAAGAAACATTGAACTTAACTATGGTACAATCCAGGACACAGTAAGCGATAGATGGTATGGTTCTGGCTTGAGAGTATCGACGTGGGGTGTTGAAGAAACGAATATTCATTCCTGAGATTGGTAACGATTCCTTCTCATTTTTTCTCTGTCTAGGTATTTTTGTTTGTGTCTTTGATATTCTTCACGTCGTTGTCTTCTGATTATATCCCCTCTTGTTGCTCTGCAATATTTTCTATAACAGATGAGACATAATGGTTTCTTATCCTCGGTGAATCCCCAACAATAACAAGCCTTTTTCTTATCCCAATGGGTAGTAGTAGAACCGCAATTAGAACAAACTCGACCGCTAATACTCTCTTGTCTATGGTGACTAATATGTTCTGGTAATATCATCCGTCTTAGATTTTCGATTCTATTATCCAGTTTATTTTCATTGATATGATGGACTATCTCTTTTGACTTAAGTTTTCTCCCTAAATGATTCTCCATTATCAAGCGGTGCTCAAATACATATTCTCGCTTCATGGAACGTCGATTAGGTCTCCTTACAACCATATAGCCACCTCGGATATATCGCCAGAGGCATGCTCTCTGTGAGATTATTCTGTATCCTGAAAAGTCAAACTTTTTACCTAGTCTTTCGTTAACGTCTTCGTAGATCCTCACAAATCTACTTAGTGGTTGGGGAGTAGAAATACTTTCCGCCACTAATTTTATAGTTACTTTTTAATATAACGAATGGTAAACAGATATCATTATGAAAGCAGAGAACGGCCAAGTCGTATTTATTGATGAGGCTCTTAACCTCACAGATTACGAAGGGAATCCCTTAAAATGGAAGAAAGAAGATAAGATAGGCTCATACAGTGCAGAAGGACCAGAAACAGATTTCAATACCTACGCTTATTCATTTCAACCAGAAAGACAAAAGGTCACAGTAACGGTAACCGAGATTCCCAAATCTGATAAAGATAGAGCAAAGGCAAAGGCTAAGATAAACAAGACTGAGGCTCCGAAGGAAAAAGAAGAAAAGCCAAGAGCAGCAACTATTAGCGAAGAGAAAGAAGTCAAGAAATATCAGTCAGCAGCAACTAGATAAGATAAGATAAACTTATCAACAACCATTTTCTATTTTTAGATATTGACGAGACATGAATTTATAACTAGATTCGAAAAGGAACAATCGTTTTTCAAGAAAGCAGTAATCGATCAGAAGAGTGGCGAAACATGGCCCTATAATGCTAGTACTGCAGAACGAAAATACACTAGATGGCTTACTAACGTCATAGATCCAGGCACTGAAGATTATAACATAGGCAAAGAAGTTATTCCAGAAACCCAAACAGACGGTACGGAGACATTCACCCAGATAGAAGTCAGACAGCCAAAAGACGTTGTGACTGCTATTTATAGAGTCAAAGTTAACGATAAAGAATACCTTCTTTCGAAGGGGACCATAACAGGATATAACCAATTTGGTCAAATAATTCCAGCAGGAGATCACAAGACTATCTACTCCTATGGAGGTAGAGATTCTTATCCAGAAATGTATATTGAAACTAAATTTAACTACGAAATGGAACTAGACGAGACTACAAGCAGGGTGACAAATAAGTTACAAGGTCCAGGCGAACAAGTAGAGCATTTTCTAATGCTTAACATTCCAGAAAACAGAAAGAAACTATGGGAGAAACGAGATCCATCAAAGAGGTGTATCCTCGCTGTCAAAGACTCTATTAATGGTGAAGCAAAGGAATGCCTAACCTTTGAAATGTTTGATAACGACAACAACTTTGACTATATCAAGAATATGGAGTTCCTAGACGAGAAACAAAAGGCAGAGAAACTCGCAGAGTTTGAAACCTTACAGGCTAATCTAATATCAACAAGAAAGAAATAGTTCCTTTTCTTTTTTCTTACCCGTTTTATTTAGTATATGGTTTACAATGACGGTCCTTCAGGTCTTCTTTCTGTCCGTATGGAAACGGGCAATATACTCCCCGAAGAATATTCAGATACCGAACTCACATTAAATATTCAAGCAGCATTTTCACGAATCCAGTTAGCAGTCGGTCGAACCCTTACAAATCCGTTCATATCAACAGATACAGAGTATGATTTTTCTCGTGAACTAGAGAGAAAGATTGCAGCAAGGGATGCCCTCAAATCGTACGGCTCTGAATTCGAAGCAAAAGTCAGAGAGTTAACCGAAGAGATAACAGCCGACCTCGCATTCCTAAAGGAGAACGTACAAGAGGTTGCAGATACTGGAGATGTAGATTTACTGGTAGCGGTAACTTCCTATCTTAGTTTTAATGCGGCACAAGATGAGAACCCTCTTCAAACAACGGTAACGCCTTATCGTAGCGGTTTAATCGATTCAGTATAGATTAGTTCCTAATTTTATTTCACCCAAATAGGGAAATGGTAGGACTTTATGGCATGACTGAAATTCCAGACTCAGTATTTGTAATAATAGGCATAGGACTCCCTGTATTGGCCGGTTTTATTTATTTCAGTGTGGCTAGAAAAGACAAAACCAAATTCGATACTCAAATCAATATTAGAGGCGATGAGGAAGCAGTTCGAGATAAAGAGGAACTTGCCAGGAAAGTAAAAAAGGAATTAACTGATGAAGCCGAAAAGGTAGAAAAGATTAGGAAGGACGTAGCAGTAGACGTTAAAGAGGAGACCAACCTAGTCACAGACCAGAAGATAAGAGAACAGAAAGCAGACTATGACCACAAGTTACAGATGTATGAACAAAGGGTAGATTCCAAGTTTACCGCTTCTGATAAAGTAATGGACTCTCTAATGATGAAAATGGTAGAAGTGGCAAAGACACAATCTGATGCTTTAGCGAAAATCAACGAATCAATAGACGCTCTGAGACAATTATTATACGAACTGAGCGGCAAGATTCAAAGGGTAGAAAGAGAACAGGACAAAAGTAAATGATACCAAAACCAAAATCCGAACTAACCGTAATTTTCATTTCATTAACAATAATGCTAGTAGCATTTGCCAGTATAGGCTATTATTATCTAACCCAAAACCAAACTGCACTAATGAACCAATTCGAAAACCAGCGAGTAATCAGAGCAACAATAGTCAACGAAATACTAAACAACATATCGTCAACTTTACAGGCACATGACGATAGACTGGTGAAAGTGCTGGACAAGTTGAATATTACAGATAATGAGTGATTGTCCTCCGACATAAATTATCCTATAATCACAATATCCCTGATAGTCGGTATCATAGTTGGTATCGCCAGTATATTTTTCAAACTGAGGGAGATTGGCGACCAGCACAGGAAAGAATTAGAAGAAACAATATCACAAAAATATAAACTAGAAACAATAACCAACGAACTGAGGTTAAAACTTGAACAGGCAAATGAGAAAATAGTCAGATTAGAATCTAGAGTTTTTAAAAATGAGTGATTTTGATGTTACCGATCCTTTAATTCTTGTTCCACTTCTTGGAGGATTCATAGGCATGGCTGTCGGTCTTGTTACGATATGGAGTCAGGTTAAGGGTACCAGAACCAAACAGAAGCAAGACATAGATGCTTCAAACCTTGCCAGTGAAAACAGGTTAAAGGAGTTTTTCGACCTTAAGTTCACGATAGTGGATGTTAAGATGGAATCGATTAAACAGGAGATAAAACAGCAGGACGAAACCTACACTAGAAAACTGGAAGACCGTTCAAAGTTCTTCAGTGATTGGGTAATCAGGCTTGAAAAGAGAATAAAAGGAGAACCAGAGGAATGAGTAACCTAAACCTAGGCATTAGTATGGCAATCCTAGTCTTATTTTTCATCATAATAGGTATAGGCTATGTCTACGTAGACGAAAGCAGGAAGAACAATCAAGAAGCAAGAGACGCAATAGTAGACGCTAAAGAAGCAATCATAATCGTTAACAAAACACAGGCAGCCTTCCTAGAGGAGTGGAAAGAAAAGCAAGCAATAGATAACATTCGCTTTAACAAAACCTTAGACGGATTAAATGACACATATGATCTTATAACGGAAAATCAAAAACGAATAATCAACTTTAGTAATATAGGGAGTCATAGTTCACAGACTAACCTCAACCTGACAAAGTTCAATCGTGCTTCTCTGGTAGATACTAATCATGTCATGAGAGAAATAGCAAAACAACTTAACATAACATTACCACCTTTCGATCCTTCTCGACTTAATTAGTTCCCCTTATACCAAAACAGTACCTTATCCAAGATGATATCATCAAAGCAATTATCAATATCTCTAGTCCTCGTTGCTATAGCAGCGGTAGCGATTGGAGCAACAACGCAAGCCTATGCGGATATTAATCCAAAAGGCGACGTTAATTTCAAGAACACAAACACAAAAAACATCATCGTCAATCTTCCATCAGGTAAGAACGGTAAGGATGGACAGAATGGACAGAATGGTGTTAATGGTATAAACGGAAAAGACGGAGTAAACGGAACCAATGGAGTCGATGGAGTAGCAGGAGTTAACGGCAGAGACGGTGTAAACGGTACTAACGGACAGGACGGCGCAGCAGGTCCTCAAGGTGTTCCAGGAATGAACGGTACTAACGGTCAAGATGGAGCCCAGGGAATCCAAGGCGAAATTGGTCCAGCAGGTGCAGCCGGCGTAAATGGAACAAACGGAGTTGATGGTCAAAACGGACAGGATGGACGCGACGGTGTTAATGGTACAAATGGTAGAGACGGACGCGATG
>Ga0097621_100003199_pt1 | contig 11260 bp, 10 predicted proteins | sample KBSMisM72_FD_73165 | JGI IMG/M metagenome (GOLD analysis project Ga0097621, IMG submission 73165) | Miscanthus rhizosphere microbial communities from Kellogg Biological Station, Michigan, USA - KBS Miscanthus M7-2 (version 2) (version 2) | ecosystem: Host-associated > Plants > Roots >... | reverse complement strand
CTGGTGCGGCGTTCAAGACGTTCGCTACTCCACCCGACTTTGCTCTCGTGCGTTACAACTCTGACGGCAGTCTTGATACAGGTTTCGGCAGCGGCGGTACATTGACAACCGATGTTGCAGGCGGCACTGACGAGGCCAAGGCTATAGCCATTCAATCCGACGGAAAAGTCGTAGCGGCCGGAAGATCTTTTCGCAACAATTTTGATTTAACCCTCGCGCGTTATACTAATGAAGTTGCACCCACTCCGACCGACACGACACCACCGGCAGCGCCAACGGGCCTTACGGCAACCTTCAACACGACGACCAGTGCGATCGATCTCTCGTGGACTGCTGCAACTGACAACGTTGCTGTCACTGGCTACCGTGTGTTTCGTGATGGTGGACCAGTTCCTATCACTACAGTCAACGGCACTACGTTTTCCGATGCAGCACAATCGGGAACGCACAGTTACGCAGTGACGGCGATAGACGCGGCAGGCAATGAGTCGAGTCTCTCGAATATTGCCAGTGCCACGGCTGTCGGTGGTGACATCACACCTCCGTCGACGCCGGCTGCTCTTACTGCAACAGCTAACCTGGCTACGAGGACAATCGAGCTTTCGTGGACCGCTTCGACTGATGATGTTGGTGTTACCGGCTACAGGGTCTTTCGTGACAATGGCGCAACACCGATCAGCACTGTCGTTGGGACGACGTTCAATGATCCTAATCAGTTAGGAACGCACGTCTATGTGGTGGCAGCTATTGATGCGGCAGGTAACCAGTCGCCGTTCTCGAACAGCGCAACGGCAACGGTCACAATTCCCGAAGGATCGACTTTGGCGAACTTAACCGTGGGTCCAACGACAGTGACTGCCCCTGCAAGTTCAACCGGTACAGTTACGTTGAACGGCGCGGCGCCTGCGGGCGGCGTCTCGGTAACGCTCAGGAGTAGTGACACGGGGAAGGCCACGGTTCCAAACGTCGTCACCGTGCCTGCAGGCGCAACGTCAGCAACTTTTGTGATCAATACTCTTACTGGCAGATTGGGCGGCGGTAACAACCCGGTGACTATCACTGCCACACTCGGCAGCAGCAGCGTGAGTGCAACGCTGAATATTCTGAGACCGTAGGATCACTAAAATCGGTGGTGCACCCAGCAGGGCTCGAACCTGCGACCTTCTGATCCGAAGTCAGGTCACGAGCCCTGCATCAGGTTATAGCTTTTGCTAACTACTAACATTTGTTACAGGTTGCAGCCGCCAACGAGTGCATCTATTACCACCTGTTAACATTGGTATCTGCGTAGTCTTGTCACAAGTTTGTCTCAATCGCAGGAGTTCGGGTTATGCCTCGGGAGTTGAACCATCGATCTTGCGTTGTGAAAAGGCCCGCGCTGCGCGCGTCTGCTGGCATTTCCTCCCTCGCTTTCAGTTCAACTATTCACCCACCAGCTACGTCGCTCGATTAGCTCGCCGATCCCGCTTCGACGAGGGTATTGCAGCAATTATCGAGCGCAGAAGATCATTGACCACCTCTGATGATCCGAAGATTTCCGCCACATCTGGTTCCAGTACAACAGCCACAGTGCCTTTGGACATCTTCGCTGCAAATCGATTCGGTTTCGACTTGGTGTAGTCGAACCGGTATTCTGAACGCAATGTTTCTTCGTCTACTGGCCTTTTCTTACGAACCGACGTTTTCTTCATAATCTTTGCGCTCCCTGCGAGTCGCTTTGCGTGCACTGAAGATTCGTACTCGATCGTCAATACTTGTAAAGTTCACCAAAATTAGTTGATGTCCCGCGGAGTGGCCGATGATGATTTCACGCAACTCGTCGACTGAGTGTTCCTCATCCGGAAAGATTCGCGCCAACGGATCAGCAAATACCGTCATCGCCTCTTCGAATGAAATCTCATGCTTGGCGAGATTCGCTTCAGCCTTATTCGGATCCCATTCGAATCGAAGAGACATCTTTGCTTATGTTAACACGGAGTGCGGTGCGTATTCGTGATTGATTGGTGTCTACACCGCTTTAACTCACGGCCGACGCACACGGATTACCCGAGTAAACTGAAATGTCTGATGGTCTGTCACTGCTCAGTGAAAATGTCCAGTGGGTGCTCAATGAGAATGTCCGCTGGTTCCAGATCCGCGCGCCCTTGACGCTGCGGCTATGAATGCCCGCGCCGACCGGAGGAGGAAAACAAAAGCTCCTCCGTTCGTCTTGCCATTCTAGCCGCGGCGTCAAGGGTCCGCTGCGCCGCGCTCCGTGAGCTGGAGGGGCAAAGCAAAAGCCTCCCGAAAGAGGAAGCATGCAAAGTTTGTGGGAGTCAATAATTGCCAAAGAGATAAGCGTTGTGACGGCGCCGGGCTTTGGGATCAGGTGGTTGAGGAAGGGAACGCGAAATCGGAGTGCTCGGTTTCTCGAGCGACGTCGTTGCCGCCTGGTCCAAGCGCCGATAAGCAAGCTTCGTATCCTGATGATAGAGGTCAGCTCGCTCTCGGGCGTAACATGCACCATCACTTTGCAAGCGACCAGGCAGGGCTGCTCTTTCTCACGCAGGATCTGAAGGGTGAGACCACGATAAGAGATGGTGTGGTCAGCTTTGACCTTCCGTTCGGTGGCGGTGGAGAAGAGGCAGTATAGATCCAACTGCGGCGGCAGCGGGCGCCAGGCACTTTGCGGATTGCACGGCGCTTTGGCGAAGCGTTGGTTGTAAGCCGGGATAAAAGTTTCGAGAAAGAGGTTAGCCTACTCCAGCGAAGGCAATGCCGGCGAGGCGCATCTCTTTGCGGACTCGATCCTGAAAGGTTAGCCAGAGCCCCATGCTGTTAGCATGCGGACATTTTCACTGAGCAGTTAAGCGGACATTTTAATTGAGCAGTAACACTGAAATGTCTGATGGTCTTGAATAATTCTTTTTTAACTGATAGGAGTGGATTCGAACCACTGACCTCACGGTCCCGAAACCTGCAACCTAACAGTGCACCTGTTACGTTGTGACCACATTTACTACCATCTATCGCGGATCACAGCCCGTCATGATTGCCTCAGTTACACCTGTAAGCGCCTCTTTCCATTCAAGACCGACACAGTTTTCCCGACAGACCTAAAGCCACGTCAGAGACATAACTTATTGTCTCGGTCCCACTTCTGAAAACGCGGATTCCTCGTTCACGCGAGCAGCGTTGCTGGTGCTAAGATGACGCGCTATCTTAGCGGTAATAGGCGTTTTAGGACGGTCATCGTGATAACGGATTCTAACGCATGGAATTGGACCCAGGTTATTGGCTGGATGGGTTGGGCCATCGGGATCATTGCGCTCTTGATCCAGATCAAAAGTTTTCGTGATCAAAAGAAACTAGAGAAGGGATACGTTACGCTTCTGGAACAAGCTAGGCGTGATTGGGAGGGAAAGTATGACGAGAAGCAACTTGCGGACTTAGCTCACGAGTTGTCGCAACTGGAGAAAAAGATTGAAAATGAGATTCCCAAACAAGCACGGCAAGTCTTTGTTCGGGACCAATTAGAAACGCTATCTGAAGCCATAGGGGAACTCTATGCGCATCATTCAAAGCTCTCAGCCGAACTCGCCAATGAAGCAGATCCAGCAACCCTGCCAGCCAATTTGCGGAGCGCGATCGAGACAACGATCTTGCCCTCCTATCTTGTTAAGCAACGAAGGCAAAGGCTCATTCATTTGCTCCTTGCCGCCATCCTCACAGTTGTCATTCTAGTTAATTATAGCTTCTTCATATTTTGGCTCTCGACAGGAGTTAAAATCGGATCTCTAAGGTACCGATTGGGATTTTTGCTCTGGTTTGGTTTGCTCTTGTCGTTGTGTATCTGGCTTTTATCGCGATTGTTTAGACGTCGGGTCGGACCATGGTTTAGGCGGAGGTCTATTCTTTCGTTGTTAGCGCTTACAGGCAGTTCTCTCTTCGGGATCTTGCTGTTCCTGTTCCTCCTGTTGATCAGTGAAAACTGGTACTACACCGACTATGACGAGTGGAGTGAATGGCTGGGTCGCAGTATTGGAATGATTATCGTCAGCCTCCCCCTTTCATTTGCGATCGTGGCAAGCTGGCATACATTGGCGCCTACTCTGATTGGCAGAACAAGGATGTTTAAGGAAGCTGGGACACCGCTCAAGGAACTAAAGGGGATACCTAAGCACATTAATTGATTTGTCCCCAGCATGAGCAAATAAGGCCGCCGTGGACTATTGAAATCATTGGTCGGGGCGAGAGGATTCGAACCTCCGACCCTCGGTCCCAAATCACCGGTTCGGCAAAAAGCTAAGTTTTTGCCATTTCGAAAGTTGCAGCCACCAGGGGTTTATTAGGGTTTTGCGGTTCTTTCCCTTTCGGTGTCAGCGCATCACCGCGCTGTGCTGCAAATTCTGTCCACAAATTGGCCACATGTTTTGGGGCGAACCCCTTCGTTGAGACAGTCTTGTCAAAACGCCATCATTCCAGCAACTTAACCGCATAGGCTGAGAATTGCGAATCTGCGGTGACAACAGTAAGCCCTTCTGAAATACTTTGAGCAATCAACAAACGGTCGAATGGGTCTTTGTGGTGAAAGGGCAAGCCATCTAGTGTCAGTACATGCGTCAATGCTATAGGCAATACCGTTAGGTCGTTGGCTTCTTGTTGGTTCTTAAGAAGCTCTTTCAACGGCAGACTCACTTTCAACTTACCCAATTGCATCTTGATCTGCATTTCCCAAACGCTCGCCACACTCAACAGAAGGTCGTTAGCTTCGTCTTGTAAAGCGGAAAGCGAGACCGGGGAAAGTTTTTCTGGTTGATCAGCCCACCAGATGAAAATGTGAGTGTCGAGCAGAAGTTTCATTCCTGGCCCAACCAAAACTCATCCGGTAATGGTTCATCAAAATCTTCGCTCGTGGAGATTGCTCCTCGATTGAGGCCCGCTACCCGTTTCTTCTTCGTGTGCGCCACAACCGGAACTAGACGTGCTACTGGTGTGCCGGGCTCATCTAATATCCGTTTCAGTTCCTCCAACGCCTCCACCGTTAAATTATAAGCACTTGAGAGGACGCGATTCAGATCGGCTAAACTCTCAGCGGCTCGTCTTTTAGCCTTATTGAATACGCCCGTTAAGCGAGGAAGTGCAGAAACGGTTTCCTCCATGTCAAGCATAGATTGTCTGCTGGCCACAATGCCATCCAACAGCTGCTGGAGCTGGTCACGCGTATTTTGAATTTGCGTCTTGTCATCCATTTTGAAGTCGGCTTCCAACATCGTCGCAGACTTCGAAATAGCGTCGATTGCTGCGGAGTATGAGTTCGACAACAGAGGCGTTTCCGACTCAAGGCGTGAGGCAAACTCCTCCAAAGCTCCCGCTACAATAATTAACACTTGTTTCTGTTTTGCGATATCTTGCTGCTGTACTGCAGCTGTGAACTTTGGTGTATTTTCCTCTGTCTTGCGACCAACGTCAGCTATTGCTTCTTCAATTCGACCCAACGATGCTGTAGCGCTGTCCATGCGCTCGGAACCGATCTCAGCCAAGTCAAGCAGACCTAATTCCTCTTCCTCATTGTCTTCCAATGAGATCTGTTCTGGCTCTGAGGCTGAGTTAGGTCCAGCCACAGTTGTGATCTGACTGCCCCACTTTTTCGCCGTCCAATCCAGAAGTTGTCGGCTTAGATGCAGGCGAGCCAGCTTTACAAACTCTTCCGTTGTAGTAAATGAAGCATATACCGCTTCGGTGCCCACCTTCTGCTTAAACTCTTTTACTTTCCGGTATTGATCAAGATCGATCTCACTTGGTTTTACCTCAGCATCTTTAAAGTAAAACATGATGCGTAACTGGTCTGGGTTCTTCTTGAATCTATCGTACGCTCGCTCAAACTCTTCCACTGTTCCTGAACCAGTTCGTGGGGTAGCAGAGCCGTACTTAGTGGAAAACATTCCTATGAAGATGTCATATTGATCTCCGATTTGCTCGTTGATTACTGCCTGCGGATCAGAACCAAATCCCGGTACCGCGTGAGTTTCCCATTTCAAAAGCTCTAGGTAGCCTCCTGTACTTTCAGAAAGCGTTTGGTTCAGCTCCTTTGCGACGGACTCTAAGGCAAGTCGTTCATCTTTTAGGTCGCTTGGAGAAGCTACAAACACTTGAAGGACTGTCGTATGTCTTCCCACGTGAGATTTACTCCTTTAGGTTTAATCCGTACCTCGGTAGGTTGCGTGTTCAACTAACCGAGACTTAAGTTTCGTTCTTTTGCAATTTCTAAGTCTAAGATTGTACTCCGCAGAAGTTGTTTACTGTAGTCACGCACGCTTGCTAATGAGGCGCTAACGATAATGTCGCTGATGCGCACAAGAATTTGAAAACAATGATGCGCTACATTCGCATCGTTCAGCTCCAACGTGACGCTAGACCAATTCAGTTTGTCCACAAATGAAATACGGCCGCCAAATGCTGGCGGCCGTAAACTATTGATGCTGTTGGTCGGGGCGAGAGGATTCGAACCTCCGACCTCTCGGTCCCAATCACAGGTTCGGCAAAAAGCTAAGTTTTTGCCATTTCGAAAGTTGCAGCCACCACGAGTTTATTAGGCTTTTGCGGTTCTTTCCCATTCGCTATCATCTCATATCGGCACTGTGCTGAGAATTCTGTCCACAATTGGCCACACGTTTTTGGGGTGAACCCCTTCCTAGAAACTCACGCCGGCACCAACTGATAGCCCATCGCAAGAGCTTGCTTTTGCATCGCGCTGAATCGTCGTTGTCGATATCTTTGTTCATATGCCGCTTGGCCCACCTCTACATAGCTACTGCCATTCTTAAGCATCGTGTAATAGATCACGGCGAGCTTGCGGGCCGTCGCTATAATTGCTTTCGGCGCACCCGCCCGCGCCTTGATGCGTCGGTAAAAGGCTCCCAGCGCAGTATCCGCAGGCTCCAAGGGAGCGCTGCATTTCTCGCATCTAAATTCCTCCAACTTCCGATCACCAAAAGCCCTCAGGTCATATCCGTGACCACACGCAGTACATCGAGCAATCATTACTTACCTCCTCGTAATCGATGTTACCAGAACCGTTTAACGTATCGAAGCGTCGGGAAATAGATCAACCAGCGACTAACGTCCAAAACCAGGCAGAGCATCGCTAAGTCGTAATATGACCTCCTTGGTGGCATACGGACCAATGACTCATATACGAATCAGTTCCTCTATGACACATCCACACGAAACAAAGGCAAACAACTCAAAGGATTAAGAATGCGAAAAAACCAAAGCTAGGTGCTACGCACCTGATTAAGAGAGACACGACACCCCCGCTCGCGTGGCTGTGGCGTATACGCGGCGCGTATACATCGGCTTGGTCCAACTATTGCAGCGATTTACACGTATACGCGGTCAAATGGCGCATGCGCCTGCAAACACAATGTGCACAGAGAAGAAATGAGGCAATGAGTGAAGCAAAGCGGATCAAACGTGAGTTTCAGGCCCACGACTGAGGAGTACACGCAGATCGAAAAACCGCGGTTGCCTCAGTGCCGCAACACCCTTTTGACTGCGTCTCGAGAAGTAACACTTTGAAACGATCCAGAAATGAGATTAGGTTAGCGCATTTTTGGAAAAATATTTGCGAGTCGCTGGAAGTTCGACCCCGATCTCCCGTCTTTTAATAATGAAATCGGAGCTAGGCTCTTCTAAGAACAGATATAGCAATGGATGTAGAGCACGACAGCCAAGCGCGATTGAGGCCCAAGTGCTGAACGTCTGCCCGAAGCAACCCACCCAACGCATGTGGCGATGGGAATAGAAACATTCAGACCGTGATTGCCGGGAAGGAAACTGGTTTCGTGATTGTTCGCGCTTCGCGCGTCAAGAAAGTTGTTGCCAACAGCGCCAAGAGCCACCAGATACAGTTACATGCGAATCAGCATTGGATGTCGGTGGAAGCCGATCGCTAAGCGTGAAAAGAAACGTGGACTCATGGCAGTACGTGGTAAAGTAGCGCCCGCTCCTGGCGGCTGCAACCGGAAAGGAGCAACCGGATGACAATTCGAAAACGCGGAACACGTTATTACTACGATTTCATGATCCGCAGACAGAGGTATAGAGGCGCAATCCCAGAGGCGCGCACGAAGGCAGAAGCGGAGCAAGCTGAGACAAAGATCAAGAATAAAGTCTATGAGCGCAAGTATGGAAAAATCTCGGCAAGCAGACCGTTCGCTGAATTCGTGCGTGGAACATACTTGCCATGGGCCAGGGCGAATAAGCGTTCGAAAAAGGACGATGAATTTCACGCTAAAGTTTTCTGTCGTCACTTTGGAAACAGGAGTCTGAGCGAAATTGATCACCAGATGATCGAGGAGTTCAAAGTCAAACGAATGGAGTCAGTCACTCGCTTTGGTAGGACGCGAAAACCGGGATCAGTGAACCGGGAACTCGCGATTCTATCCGGCATTTTTAGGATGGCTGTTGACTACGAGGAGATACCCCAAAACCCTTGCCGGAAGGTGCAAAAGCTACCGGAAAACAATCAGCGAACCAGGCATTTGTCTTTCGCCGAGGAAGATCGACTGTTTGCAGAGCTGACTGGCGAGCGCGAGTATCTCAGATCTCTTGTCACGGTCGCGATCTACGCCGGTCCACGGCGCGGCGAGTTGCTAAAGCTGCGGTGGTCGGATGTAGATTTCGATCTCAACACCATCAACTTCAAGCAGACGAAAACCAACAAGGATCGCGCTGTACCAATGGAACCAATTGTTCGCGCAGCGTTACTCACGCTGCGCGAAACATCCGGCGATGCGGAATACGTTTTTGTCAATCCGGACACCGGAACGCGGTATGCCGATGTCAAGAAATCATTTTCCGCAGCCTGCCGTAAAGCAGCCATCGCCGATTTCAGGTTTCACGATCTTCGTCATACGTTCGGTACTCGATTGGCCGATGCCGGCGTTGACGTGGTGAAGATCAAAGAACTGATGGAACATGCCTCGATTGTGACGACGATGCGTTACATTCACGCGACCGACCAAGGAAAGCGCGGGGCGATTGTGGTGTTGTCAGAGTACAGGCAACGGCATTGTCGCAAGTTTGTCGCAAAAGAAAAGCGGCAGACCTCTCAGCCTGCCGCAAGTCGTTGATATTGTTGGTGCACCCAGCAGGGCTCGAACCTGCGACCTTCTGATCCGAAGTCAGACGCTCTATCCAACTGAGCTACGGGTGCACGCGTGAGATGGTGCCACAGATCTACGCTGATTGAAAAGCGGATCGGTTTTTTAAATCCGTGCAGATCTGTGGTTACTTGCCCTGGATCTTGCGGACGTAGCGGACCATCAAGGCGATCTCCTGCGACGACAATTTGTCTTTGAATGCCGGCATTTCTTCTTCACCGTTGGTGATCATTTTTGTGATCTGATCGTCGGTGTGCTTGATAGCGTGTTCGGCTTTCAGTGATGGCACTTTGATCTGTTTATTGTCGACTTTGACGAGGCCGCCGGTCGCTTCCGGACCGTGGCAGGCCTCGCAGTGCTTTTGATAGTTGGCTTTTGCCGTTGCAAATTCATCGACTGACGCCGCCGGCGAAGCGGCTGCGGGCGAGGCGGTCGCACTCGACGTATTGGTGCTGGTCGGGGTTGCGGTTTCAGTACAGGCGACAGCTACTAAAGCGATGGCGACACACGTTAGGGCAAGCGCGATTAGTTTCATCAGACAGTTTCTCCAATTTTGAGCTTTGTTCTTTGAGCTTTGTCTTTGTAGTGCTACGACAAAGTACAAAGGTCCAAGAGCAAAGTCCAACTTACCTCTTCAACTTCACAATCCATTCACCAATTTCTTTCATCTGCTCGTCAGTCAATTTGTCCGAAAAGGATCGCATGGGTGGCGAGATACCATATGCCGGCGGATCCTTGAGTATTTCGACTATGTCGTTCACAGTGCGGTGTGGCTTGGTTGAAACGTCAAGCAATGGCGGAAAATTCAATCGTCCCTGGCGAGTGCCTTCACCGTTTGGCCCATGACAATTTGCGCAAAACTTGGTGTACATGACCGGCGGACCACCACCGGATGCAGTTGTCGTTGATGCTGCGAGAGTGACCGGCGCCGGTTTGAATGGTTCACGACGCCAAACATCTTCATGCGCAGCTTGTACTGAGAGTTGTCTCGACGTTTTCGGATCAAGCCGGTCACTGATGTATGAAGCGCTTGTCATCATGACGACGAGAACAAGGCCCACACCGAGAATCGACCCGCCAATCAATCTTTGCTGTTTAAGCCACGGCAGTAAAACGAGGATCGATAAAACGACGCCAGGCAGTGCAACACCGGCAAGCGATCCGAGTCCGCCGGGCAAATACTTTAACGACTGATAAAGCCAGAGAAACTGTGCGCCGGGTCGAGGCAAATAATCGGCAGTCACGTCGACAACAGATGGTCCAAGCGGAGCCCGGTATTTCAAACACCATAACGCGAGCAACAGAAACACCACACCACCCGCGATTGCATGACGAGGGCCGAAGATGTCACCGATGTTCGAACGGAACACACGCCAAACCACAACTGCGATCAAGAAAGCAGGAATCACAAGCACGTGAAGCGCAAAGAATCGCGACAGCGTTATCGTCGAGATATCACTTCCTCCGAGTAGCCACAATCGCGCCATGCGGCCTGCCAGAGGAAGCCCCGCCATCAATCCTTCAGCGATGCGTGTGCTGAAGAATGCGCGCGCGTCCCACGGCAGTGAATAACCAGTGCCTCCGGCCGCCATCACGAAACCGAGCAACAGGATCCCAACGATCCACTGAATCTTGTTCGCGACATAAGCTCTGCTGAGAAAGAGCCGGATCACGTGAAGGAAAACAAAAAAGCTGAGCCACTGCGATCCGTAGTGATGTAAGGAACGCACCCACGCTCCTGAAGAGACAACCTTCTCGAGGTAAGAGACGGTCGTGTATGCGTGGTCGACTGACGGCACGTAATAGAACGCCAGCAACACTCCGGTAACAAACTGAACGAGGAGTAAAACGCCGACGATCCCGCCCGTCGTCTCAACCCATGCGTGCGTCTTTTCAACCGGAAGAGTCATGCGCGCGTCGCTTGCTCCTTCGCGACGTATTGCACTTGCAGTTTTCCGTCCTGAACACGCATTGGCAGTGGATCGAGCCCGCGTGGAGCGGGACCACTAATCCGCGCCCCATCGGCCGCGAAGTAACTCTCATGACACGGACACGAGAAACGACTCGTGTTTTGATCCCACGCGACCTCGCAACCCTCGTGCGGGCAAACAGCC
>Ga0097621_100003198_pt1 | contig 11261 bp, 7 predicted proteins | sample KBSMisM72_FD_73165 | JGI IMG/M metagenome (GOLD analysis project Ga0097621, IMG submission 73165) | Miscanthus rhizosphere microbial communities from Kellogg Biological Station, Michigan, USA - KBS Miscanthus M7-2 (version 2) (version 2) | ecosystem: Host-associated > Plants > Roots >... | reverse complement strand
CGAGGGAGGAACGCGACATGTTGAAGCGTGAGCAATCGGCGGCGTGGGTTCTCGTCCTGACCGTGCTCTTCGTCGGTCTGGCAGGCATCGCGCGCGCGCAGTCGACGGGCGATCTCCGCGGCACGATCACCGACGCCCAGGGCGGCGCAACGCCCGGCGTCACGATCGTTGTCCGCAACACGGCGACCGGCGTCGAGCGCACGGTCGTCTCCGACTCGAGCGGCTCGTACGAAGCCGCGGCGCTGCCACCGGGGGCGTACCGTATCGAAGCCCAATTACAGGGTTTCCAGACACAAGCGCGGGAGGTCCAGGTCGGCGTCGCGCAGACGGTCGTGGTCGACATCAAGCTCGGCGTCGCGGGCGTGACCGAACAGGTGAACGTGACCGCGTCGGTGCCAGTCATCGACACGGCGACGACGTCCGTGGGCCAGGTCATCACCCAGCGCACCGTTCAGGAGATTCCGCTCAACGGGCGTCACTTCGTCGATCTCGGTCTGCTGATTCCCGGATCGATCACGCCGCCGGCAAACGGCTTTCTCACAGCGCCGCTGCGCGGCCAGGGCTCGTTCGCATTCAACAGCGCCGGCAATCGCGAAGATACGGTCAACTTCATGATCAACGGCGTCAACCTCAACGACCCGGCGCAGAACCAGATTACGTTCCAGCCGTCGATCAACACCGTCTCGGAGTTCAAGGTCGACAACTCGACGTTCAGCGCGGAATATGGGCGCAACTCCGGCGCGATTGTGAACATCGCGACGCGGTCAGGGGCGAACGACGTCCACGGCGAAGCATTCGAGTTCTTCCGCGATCAGTCGCTCGATTCGCGCAACTTCTTCAACGCGGACCCGTTGCCGCAGTCGACATTCCGCCGCAACCAGTTTGGCGGCAATCTCGGCGGGCCCATCATGAAAAACAAGACGTTCTTCTTCGGGACTTTCGAGGGGCTGCGCCAGCGGCAGGGCATCGACATCAACAGCGGCGTGCTCAGCGACGCGCAGCGTGCGGGCGTGACGGATCCGGTCACGAAGCGGCTGCTCGCGTTGATTCCGGCCGCGAACAGCACAGGCGCCGCGGGCGAAGCACGCTTTGTGGGGTCGGCGACCGCACCAGTCGACATCGATCAGTTCACGGGCGACGTCCGCCACAACGTCAACAACGCCGACGCCGTGCACTGGTACTACGCGTGGCAGCGCGATCAGCGGGGCGAGCCGACGCTGCAGCTCAACACCATTCCCGGCTTCGGCGACACCCGGCACTCGCACCGGCAGATCATGACGCTGAACGAAACCCACATCTTCAAGTCGAATCTCGTGAACGAGGCGCGGTTTGGCTTCAACCGCATCGACATCACGTTCGACCCGAACGCGAAGCTGAATCCTCTCGACTACGGAATCAACGACGGCGTGACCACGGCCATCGGCATTCCGCAGATCACGATCGTCGGCGTCGGCCTGAACTTCGGCGGGCCGTCGAACTTCCCACAGGGCCGTACCGACACGAGCTTCGTGTTCTCAGACACCGCCACATATCTTCGCGGCAATCACTCGATCAAGATCGGGGGCGAGTTCCGCCGGATCCTGAACGACAACTTCACGTCCGACACCGGGACGTTCCAGTACGGAAGTCTCGCGGCGTTTCAGACCGGTCTGGGGAGCAACTTCGTCATCACGCTTGGCGATCGGCCGTCGAACGTCCGCCAGTCGGCCGTCGGCCTTTTCGTGGCCGACACGCTGCACGCCTCGCCCACGTTGTCGTTCGATCTCGGCCTGCGTTACGACGGCATCATGGGTCCGACGGAGACGCAGGGGCGGTACGTCGTCTTCAATGCGTCCAACGACTCGCTCGTGCAGACGGCCAATCCATATTCGACAGGGCACAATTTCCAGCCGCGACTCGGCGTCGTGTGGGATCCGAGCAAAGCGGGGCGCACGGTCGTTCGGGGCGCGTACGCCGTCATGGTCGACATGCCGGTGGCCAACGTCGTCTCGGTCACGTCCGCGAACCCGCCGCTCGCGACGCCCCTGACGTTTGCCGGCAACATCCGTCTCGACAGCGCTGCGGCGACGGCCCTCGCATCCGGCCTCGCGCCGCAGTCGGTCGATCCGAACTTCCAGAGCGGACGGACGCAGACCTGGAACGTGAACGTCGAGCAGCAGATTGGTCCGGCGCTCGGCGTCATGATTGGATACTTCGGATCACACGGCGACCGTCTGCGCATTACCCGCAATGTCAACCAGTTCGTCAACGGCGTCCGCCCGTTCCCGACGCTGTCGCTCACGAGTCCTATCCTGCCCGGCGGCGCGCTGGGCAACATCACCGAGACCGACAGCCTCGGCTGGTCGAACTACAAGGGGTTGTGGATCTCGGCGAACGAGCGCCCGTTCAAAGGGCTGCAGTTCAACACGTCCTACACGCTGTCGAAATCGATGGATACCAACTCGTTGAGCACGGGGACGATCGTCGTGCAGGACAGCAACAACATCGGCGACAGCTATGGGCCGTCGGATTTCGACGTCCGACACCGCTTCGTCATCAGCGCCATCTACGACTTGCCGTTCAAAGGCAATCGCCTCGCCGAGGGTTGGCAACTCGGCGTCATCACGCAGGCGCAGACGGGCAGCCCCGTGAATATCATCGTCGCGAGCGGCACGTTCAACGGCGTCGCCAACTCAGTGCGGCCCGATCTGATCGGCGATCCGTCGATCATCGGAACCTACACACAGTGGTTCAACAACTCTGTGTGCGATCCAAGCAAGGGCGCGTGCGCAGCCGGCACCGTGTTCGCGCTGCCCGTGAACGCGGCAGGCGCGGTCAACCACTTCGGCAATCTCGGCCGAAACGCGGTCCTGGGACCAGGCTTCGGAAACACGGACTTCTCGATCATCAAGAACCTGACCGTCGCGGGCAGCGCGCGCGTGCAGTTCCGGCTGGAGGTCTTCAACCTGTTCAATCAGGCCAACCTCGGATTACCCGGACGCGTCGCTGCAACGGGCAGCACGTCCTTTGGCGTGATCACGGGCACGCGCTTCCCGACGGGTGATTCGGGATCAGCGCGGCAAGTGCAGGTGGCGATGAAAGTGCTGTTCTGAGGGCTGGATAGGCTGGAAGGGCGGGATTGGCAGGAAGGGGAGGACGCGGAGGCTCTGCGTCCTCGACCATCCTGCCCGTCCAACCTACCCTGCCAATCCGGCCTGTGCGTAGCTACAGCGTGGTGTTGTTCTGAACTTTGTAGCCACGAAGCCACGAAGGGCACGAGGGGGGTACACGAAGCCTTTTAGTACGAGATTGCTTCGTGCGTCTTCGTGATTTCGTGTCTTCGTGGCCGATACTGATGGTTAGAGTCGAGCTCACCCGAGGGACAGGAAATCCGGCTCGAGTTTCCCGCTGCTGTCGCCAAGCTTCTCTTGCGGAATGCCCGAAGCGGCCAGGATCGTCAGCAGCAGGTTCGTCATCGGCGTGTTCGTCGGGTAGGCGAGATGCTGCCCCGTTTTGAACGCGCCTCCAAGTTTGCCCGCGACGAGACAGGGAAGATCGGTGTGGCGGTGCAGGTTGCCGTTGCCCATGCCGCCGCCGTAGAGCACGAGGCTGTGGTCGAGCAGCGTGCCGTCGCCGTCCTGCGTCGCCTTCAGGCGATCCAGGAAGTACGCGAGGAGCTGCGTCTGATAGACGTCGATCTTCGCTTTCTTCGCAATCAGCTCGGGATCGTTGCGGTGATGCGACACCGCGTGATGCTGCTCGGGGACGCCGATCTGTCCGAACGTCATCGAGCTCAGCTCGCGCGACATGATCATGCTGCTGACGCGCGTGACGTCCGCGCGGAAGCCGAGCACCTGCAGGTCGAACATCAGCTTCGTGTGCTCTTCGAACGTCGGAGGCACGTCGACCGGACGCTCGGGCAGCTCGAAGCTGTGCGCGCCCTGCTTCTCCGCGTTCTGAATCCGCTGTTCGACGTCGCGCACGGAGTCGAGATATTCGTCCAGCTTGCCTTTGTCGCCCGCGCCGAGCGACGCGTTGAGCCGGCTGATTTCCGCGCCGACCGAGTCGAGAATGCTGCCGGTTTTGCGGATGTGCGCGAGGCGCTCGGCCGCTGTCCCACCGTCGCCGAAGAGCCGCTCGAAGACGACGCGCGGATGAAGTTCGGTCGGATTGGGCGTCGTCTCGTTCCGCCACGAGACCGTGTTCACGAAGAAGCAATCGCCTGAGTCGCACGCGCCCTGCGTCGGATAGTCGACGGACAGCTCGATGGAGCGGACCGGCGTGCTCTTGCCGATGTGCTGCGCGAGAATCTGGTCGGCCGACGTCGCGAGCTTGACCTCGATTCCCGGCAGCGTCCGATCGTACGCGTGGACACCGGTAAGCCAGGCCGCCGACGCGCGCGGATGATCGCCCGTGCCGTCGCCGAACGTGTCGGCTTGTAGATGCGCGAGGCCGCTGACGACGTTGATCGCCGATTTGTGCGCGGCAAGCGGCGCGAGAATCGGCGTGAGCTCGTAATCGGCGCCCGTGGTCTTCGGCGTCCATTGATCCTGGATGACGCCGTTCGCGATGTAGAGGAACGAGAAGCGCGGCGTCGATGCCGGCGCCGCCGAGAGCGCGGGCACCATCGAGTCCAGCAGCGGGAGCGCGATGGTCGCGCCCATGCCTCGCAGGAACGTCCGCCGTGGCATCGCGAGCTTCTGGATGAACATCGCTAGTCCTTAGGAAGGAATTCTACGGCAACGACGACCTTCTCGTGCCGCGGAGATGAGCCTTCACGCCAGGTCGCATATACACGCATCGGCACGCGGGGACCGCATGTGACACCGCCGGCAAGGTCGTCCCGGAACGTGACGAATTCCACCTCGGCCATCCGGCCCTCGAGCTGGACGACGTCCAGGGAGGTGCGCACGACGAACACGGCAGGTTTTCCGACGGGGCAGTCGATGCGCTCCAGCGTGCCCTCGAGCCGCTGCTCCCCGGTCCGAAGCACGCGATAGGCTGGCTGGAACTTCGTCCCGGAGTTGTCCGGCGGTGGTTTGTCCGCATTGAGGTCGGGGACCACGATCGACCGCGGACTGCTGCGGACCGCCGGAGCCTCGAGCTCCTTCTGCAGATCCACGAGCCCGCCCATCAACCTCCGCGCCGCCGCCCGGATGTCTTCGGGATAGATCGTCGTCATCAGCGGCCCAATCACGGCGCGAGCGCGGGTGAAGTCGCGCGCCGTCGCATACATCTCCGCTTGGGTGAGCGCGTAGTCGACGCGGCCCGGCGCGAGTGTGCGTGCCCGCGCGATCTCCTCGACCCCTGCGGTTGACGGCGGTGCGTCTCCCAGGAGCTCGGCACGCGCGAGCCACGCGAGCACGTTCGGGAGCTCCACATGGCTGCGTCGCACCTCCGCGAGCAACGCCGCTCCGCGCCCGACGACTTGAGCCGCGCTCTCGGTGCCGGAGTCGAACACCACGGCACGGAGCAACGCCGTGCCGGCGTTGTACGCCGCGAACCAGTCGCTGACGGCGCCAAGCGCCATGAGTCGCTTTACTGCGGCCGCCGAATTGTGCCGCGCCATCTCGATCTGCGCCATGGTCACCGTCGCGAGCGCGTCGCCAGGATCCTTTGCCAACGCAGGCTCCAGAAGCTTCGCCGCGGCATCGGCGTTGAGGTGCATCAGGAGGCCGGCCTGGAACGCCGCCGCCGCCGCGGGCGGCAGCGGCGTCTCGGCAATCGGAACGGCCGCAACCTTCTCCGGGAAATCGATCACGCCGAACGTCATCGTCGGTCGCGTGACGTACCTGCGGAAGTCGTTTTCCGTGCGCGACGTCCCCAAGATCTGTTCCCAGGCTTGCTTCTCGTCCACGCCGCTGTTGACCTGTTGCAGGTACGCGCTCAGCTCGTTCACGCGCGGCGGCTGACCCATGAGGAGCATGTGCGTCAGCGCCCACGACTCGGCGTAAAAGTCCGAGACGCGGCTGTCTTCGTTGTAGAGCGACGACGCCTGGTCGGCCTTGAGCAGTTCGACGAGCGACACGCGGACAGAGCCGTTCAACACCCGCAGGTGGTTGTCGATCGGACGTCCGATCGCCGCGCGCTTGCCGCCGTCCATGAGCGCGAACGTGCTATAGAACTCGGCGAGCCCCTCGTTCAGCCAGACGGGAACTCGCGCGACCGCGTTCGCCACCACCATGTGGGTGTACTCGTGAAAGATCACGCGTTCGCCGTCGACTCCGTTCACCATCGCGATGTAACTCAGTTCCGTTCCGGGCACGGCGTATCCGGATACGAACTTCGGCTTGCCCTGGTACGTCGGCTTGAACGGCGTGAACGCGCCGTCGTTTGGGAACACGATGACGACCGTCGGCACCGGAGAGCTCGATGTCACGGCAGGCATCACGCGCCGCAGCACTTCGCGAAACGCCTCGAACTTCTCGGCCGTCGCGCGCAGCTCGCGCACGCTCGCATCGCCGACGACGATGAAGTTGGGACTGTCGACGCGCCGCCAGGCGGCCGACGCCGGCGCGGCGACGATAAGCGCGATCGCGACGGCAGCGAGTGATTTCACTTCTAACTTCTTAGTTCTTACTTCTAAATTCGAATGGGACGCTTTCGACGACGTTGGACACGAGCGCCGCGAACGTGTAGTTGCTCGCTGCGGATTCCAGCACGATCTGCCGGACCCACGGCTGATCGTAGTACTGCAGGTTGCGGCCGAGCGCGTACATCAGCAGCTTCTCGGCGATCGTGCTCACGAACTGGCCCTTCTGTTCCAACAGAATCTTCTTCAGCCCCGCCGTTCCGTCGAATGTCGTCCCGTCGGGAAACCGGCCGGAGGCATCGATATCGCTGCCGTTGTCGTGATCGCGCCACCGTCCGACCGCGTCGAAGTGCTCCATCGAGAAGCCGATCGGATCCATCCTCGAGTGACAGCCGGCGCAGCTCGGGTTCGCACGATGCGTCGTCATGGCCTCGCGCATCGTCAACGTCTTGCCGGGCTCGGCGCCCTCTGTCTTCAGCGCCGGAATGTTTGCCGGCGGAGGCGGCGGTGCGGCCGAGAGCAGGTTTTCCAGCACCCATTTGCCGCGAACAACGGGCGACGTCCGCGTCGCGTACGACGTGAGCGTCAGGATGCTGCCTTGACCGAGCAGCCCTCCGCGCGGGCTGCCGGGCGGAAATGTCACTTTTCGAAAGTCGCTGCCCCGGACGGTGGAGATGCCGTAGTGCTTTGCGAGACGCTCGTTGACGAACGAATAGTTCGCGGTCAACAGGTCGACGACGCTCCGGTTGTTGTCGCGAAGCACGCTGTCGAGAAACAGGTCGGTTTCTTTACGCATCGCCGCGCGGAGCGACTCGTCGAAATCGGGGAAGACGAGGCCGTCGGGCTGCTTGGCGTCGATGTCGCGCACGAACAGCCACTGCTCGGCGAAGTTCGTCACGAGCGCCCGCGATCGCTCGTCGCGCAGCATCCGGCCGACTTGCCGCTCGAGCACGGCCGGCGTATGCAGTTGTCCCTGCGCCGCGACGTTCAGCAGCTCGTCGTCCGGAATGCTGCTCCAGAGAAAGAACGACAGGCGCGACGCGAGCTCGACGTCGTTGATCCTGAACGTCGCGCCGCTGGCGACGTTAGCCGGCTCACGCTCGACGCGGAATAAGAACTGCGGGCTGACGAGCAACCGTTCGAGCGCGCGTTCGATGCCCATGTCGAAGCCGGCCGCCTCGCGTCCTTTTTCGTAGAACGGCAGCAGATCCTGGATGTCGGCGTCGGTCGTCGGCCGCCGATACGCGCGGCGCGTCAGCGACAGCAGAATCTTTCGCGCGCAGCTGTTGTCCTGCGTCGGGCATGAAAAGATTTTGCGGCGGCTTGGTGAGTCCCCGGGCGCCTTGGCGCCGTACGGTCCGCTGATCGTCACGAGAGACAGCGCGGGCTCTGTGCCGCGGCTGCGCATCCGCGGCCGCAGCGTGGATTCGTCGCGGACGTCGTCGCGTTCGATGAACGTGATGCCGAGGAGGTGTGGGCCGGATTTGATCGGAACCCGGAACTCGAGAGGACGATCGGGGTCGCCTTCTCCGGTGCGCGGCTCGGGCTGCCGTCCTCGTCCTCTCGCGCGGGCGCTGATCGGCACGAGCTGCGCGCGCGCGCCGTCGACGGAAACCTCGAGCTGATGCGGTTCGGTCGGCGGCGCCGAGAGCTGCACTTTGATCACGTACTCGCCGTCGGCGGGGAAGTGGTTGCTGACCGAAAGCCCGCCGCGCGTCCCCCATGGCAGATCGTCGACGCGCGAGCCCTGCCACAGCTCGGGACTGAGGCGATAGCGGTTCACGAGCACCGGCGCCTTGATGTCGCCGACGGCAAGACGGCTGATCTTCTCGGCGGCATCCAGATAGCGCTCCATGATCGCCGGCGACATGAAGAGAAGATCGGCAAGATTGTCGAAGCCGCTCGCCGAGTTGTCCGCCGGCAGCAGCAGCGAGTAGTCGATCTCTTTCGGCAGCTCGTCGACAGCGAGCAGATCGCGAATCGCGTTCTGATACTCGGTGCGGCTCAGCCGATGGACGAGCGCCAGCTTTCCTGGACGCGGCGCCGTCGACGCGCTCAAGTCGATGGAGCCTTCGAGATAACTGGCCAGCGCGTCGTACGTTTGCGCGTCCGGATGCGGGACGTTCGGAGGCGGCATCGCGCGCGTCCGCAGCTTGCGAATGACCTTTTCCCAGATCTCCGGCTGCGCCCCCGGCCTCTCGACGTTGAGATTGGCGAGCGTCAGCCCGGCAGTCTTCAGTTTGTCGTTGTGACAGGTGAGGCAGTACTTGTCGAGCGCGGTGCGCGCGTATGTGGCGTCCACCTTCACGCGGACCTGACCCGCCTGAAGGTGCGCGGCACTTGCGACGACGAGCGCCGCGAGCAGGCACGGCATCGGCCGTATCTTACAACCCTGGCGACGGCGCGCCAACGATCAGCGCGCCAGCCATCCGCCGTCGACGGCGAGCACGTGGCCGTTGACGTAGTCCGACGCGGGCGAGCACAGGAACACGACGGCGCCGCCGAGATCGTCCGGCGTGCCCCAGCGTCCCGCCGGAATGCGTGACGTGATCTCTCGGTTGCGGGCCGCGTCGGCGCGAAGTGCCGTCGTGTTGTCCGTTTCCATGTAGCCTGGGGCGATCGCGTTGACGTTGATGCCGCTGGCCGCCCATTCGTTCGCGAGCGCCTTCGTCAACTGCACGAGCCCTCCCTTCGACGCCGCGTAGCCGGGCACCGTGATGCCGCCCTGGAACGACAGCATCGACGCGATGTTCACGATCTTGCCGCCGCTTCGTCTCTCGATCATGTGGCGGCCAACGGCCCGGCAGAGACGGAAGACGCTCGAGAGGTTCACGGCGATCACCGCGTCCCAATCCTCGTCCGTGTGCTCAGACGCGGCGCGCCGGCGGATGATGCCCGCGTTGTTCACGAGGATGTCCACGCGGCCGAACGCCGACAGCGCGTCGTCAACGATCCGCTCGGCAGCGGATGGATCGGCGAGATCGCCGGTGACGAGCGTGGTGCGGCGGCCGCTGGCTCGGTCGATGGCGTCGGCTGTGGCGGATGCGGGGGCGTTCGACGAGTGCAGCGCGATGTCGGCGCCGGCCGACGCGAGCGCGAGGGCCATGCCGGCGCCGAGGCCCCGCGATGCGCCGGTGACGAGCGCGACGCGGCCATCGAGCCGGAAGCCGTCGAGCACGCTCACTGACGCGAGGCCGGCAGGAAGTCGTCGCGGACCGGCGAGAAGATGTCGATTAGCACGGCCCCCTCGTCGAGGATCGCCGCGCCATGCTCGCAGCCGGATCGAAAGTGGATGATGTCACCCGGCGACGCGATGTAGTCGCGTCCCTCGACCGTGAATCGCACGCGTCCACGTTCGACGAGCACGATCTGCTCGTGCGGATGCGAGTGCACGGCGGTGACGACGCCGGGGGCGAACGTGAGACGGCAGATCATCACGCGATCGCCCCACATCATCTGCCGTGTGATGCCCTCGGCGATCCCCTCCGACGGAATCGTGGTCCAGTCCCGCTGGACGACCCACGCAACGGGCGAGTTCACCGGGTCGCGGTCCGTGCCGCGTCCAGGCCCGATCCGAGCGCGGCGAAGTCGGGCTGCACGTTGACGACGCCGTACTGGCGATCCACGTCCTCGCGATTTGCCGCCATCATCCAGACGAAGTTGATCGCGCTGCCCGGCGCGCCGACGTTCGGATGGTAGCCCTGCGGCATGAGCACGACGTCGCCTTCGCGGACGATGGTCGCCAGTTCGGGCTCACGCGCGTTCGCGTACACGAGCTGCACGCCGAAGCCTGGCGGAGGCATCTCTATATAAAGGTAGGCCTCCTCGAGCATCGCGGCATGTTCGTGGGGCGGCCACGACGTCCAGTTGCCCGGCTGGCTGAAGGTGACGCCGGCCATGATGCGTCCGGCCTCGATGTTCTTGCCGATCAGCACACTCACTGTGCGGCGCGCGGCCGCGCCCCCGGTTTCGAACTTCAACGAGGGATCGGTCTGAGCCGCGGAAAAGGAGACGAACTGCACTGGATGTTGCCGGCTGACCGGCGCGGCGATTTCGGCGATGTCGCAGCCGGATGCCGCGGAGATCGTGACATCGGCGTCGCGCGGCACGTAGAGCGCGTCAAATCGCGTGAGCGTGTGCGTGTGTCCGGCCGCCGTGACGACGGCTTCTCCTCCCAGACAGAGCAGTCCGGTTTCGAGCTCGCCTGTGGCGAACCGCATGATCGGGCCGCCGGCGTCGAGGATGATGCGGCCGTAATGCAGGTGGCGCGACGCCGTGGGTCCGGGTTCGATGGCGCGCGTCCGTCCCTTGCGCGCCGCCGTGTTGCGTACGATGCAGGTTTCCGGCGTGATCTGTTCTGGCGTCATCGGTTCTCAACCTTGCCGTTGATTTTCACATTCCGCATCGTGATGCCTTCTGCGTTTTCGAGCAGATTGGGCTTCGCGACGCCGCCGAAATCGCAGTCGAGAATCGCGACGTCCTTGATCGGCGCGTTCTTGAAGCCGCGGAAGTACAGCGCGTGCTCGGCCTTCTTCATCTTCATGTTCTGGATCACGACGTTTCTGACGATCGGGGTGAACTTTCCGGCTTCGCCTTCTTCGTAATAAAAGTCGATCGTGACCGCGGCTTTCGCAACCTGGCCCACGTCGAGGTTGCGGACGTAGATGTTTTCGAGGAGCCCGCCACGCATCGCGTTGTTCTTCAGCCGGACGGCGAAGTCGAGTTGGGGGCTGTCGAGTGTGCAGTCTTC
>Ga0097621_100003193_pt1 | contig 11267 bp, 6 predicted proteins | sample KBSMisM72_FD_73165 | JGI IMG/M metagenome (GOLD analysis project Ga0097621, IMG submission 73165) | Miscanthus rhizosphere microbial communities from Kellogg Biological Station, Michigan, USA - KBS Miscanthus M7-2 (version 2) (version 2) | ecosystem: Host-associated > Plants > Roots >... | reverse complement strand
CTCCTGGTGCGCGTGGTTCGCGCGGGCGGGCCTCGTTCACGGTAAGCGGCCGGCCTTCGACGGTTTTACCGTTTAGCTCGGTGATCGCCTTCTGCGCGTCGGCTTCGTTGCCCATGGTGACGAAGGCAAAGCCGCGCGATTTGCCGGTAAATTTGTCCTGCATGAGCATGACTTCATTGACCTGTCCGACCTGGGCAAAAAGGTCCTGAAGATCGGTCTCGGTAGTATTAAAGGAAAGATTTCCTACGTAGAGTTTAGTTCCCATTTGATTGATGACTGATGGAAATGCAGCTCGGTCTTTGTTCCCGCCAAGCGGATTTCAAATCGTCACTGAACAAACTCAACTGACAATCCACCAAGGGCCGTGGTCGCTATTTCTCGCTATTTCTGGCGGTATGTAAGTGAGGTCGCAAATCAAAGCAAGCAGAATAAAGAAGCGCTCGGAGAGAGGTTTCGTGCATGGAAAAGACTAAAGCTCCCACTCTTTCTCCATCGCTCAATCCTTATGGTCGCCTTGTCCCGAACAAACATGGCATCCCCGGAATCCGTGGCTACGTTGGCGGCGTGGCTGGGGAACACTTGGGGAAAACACACCGCGTGGCCGTTGTCGCAGCCGGGATCGTTAGTCCTCTGGGTCGCGGTTTGGCAATGACCGCAGAGGCGTTGCGCGCAGGGCGCGATTGTGTGACGCCCATGCAGCGTTTTCCAGTGGACCAATGCCGCTGCACGACCGCAGGACAGGTGGACGATCGCCTGTTAGCAGATGTTTTGCCTAACGACTGCCGGGCGCGCAGACTGCACCGTGCGTCGCAGATGACGATTGCTGCCCTCACCGATCTGCTGGAGCAGGCGCCAGGATTTGCTCCCCAGCTCACGGTGGTGGGGACGACGAGCGGCGGAATGAGTTTCGGCGAACAATATTATCGCTCTCTTCAACGGCCCGGCGCGTGCACGGCACAGGCTCCCGGTTGGATCGCCAACTATCCGCCGCAAAAAGCCGCGCTGGATGCCCTGGCGGTTCTTGGCCTGATGAGTCCTTGTCAGGTAATCGCCAACGCCTGCGCGTCCGGGACGAACGCGATCGGCCATGCCTTTGAGTGCATCCGTTCTGGCCGATACGATCGGGTCCTGACCGGCGGCTACGATGCGCTCTCGGAGCTGGTTTTCGTCGGGTTCGATTCGTTGCAGGCGGCGACACCGGAGAAATGCCGGCCGTTTGATGCGTCGCGCACAGGCCTTGTCCTCGGCGAAGGAGCGGCATTGCTCGCACTCGAAAATCTGACGCAAGCGGAGGCGCGCGGGGCGGAGGTTTTGGCCGAGATCAGCGGCTACGGCATCTCGACCGATAATCACCATTTAACGCAACCGCATCCTTCCGGGATTGGACCGCGAAAGGCAATGGAACGCGCGCTGAGAAGCGCGGATCTGGAACCGGACACGATCGATTACGTAAACGCCCACGGAACGGCGACGCCCTTCAATGATGCTGCGGAAGGCAAGGCAATCGCGGACCTCCTTGGAAAGGTCCCGGTGAGCTCGACGAAGAGCATGATGGGCCATTCGTTAGGCGCAGCGGGCGCGGTCGAAGCGGTCTTTACCATTCTTGCACTGCGGCAAGGATTTCTTCCGCCCAACATCAACTTCCGCGCGCTCGGTCCGGAGTTCGATCTCGACGTTGTGGCGAACAAAGCTCGACCGGCCTCTGCGCGCGCAGCCCTTTCCAATTCGTTCGGGTTCGGAGGAACAAATGCTTCAATCGCAATCCAGGCACACTCGAGATGAGTTTGCGCCTGGCCGGCCTGGGATGGGTTACGCCGCTCGGTAGTGGACTCGACGAAGTATGGGAGAAATTGCGCGCCGGTGCGGAGGCAGAACCGACGCCACTTGAGAGTTCGTTAGGCAAGAAGGGTTGTCTCGCTTTTAATGTGCCGCCTGCGGCGGTGGCGGATGCGGCAAGGCTTCCGCGACTGCGGCGATCGAGTGCGATTTCGCGCTTTGCAGTGACGGCCGGATTGCGCGCCTTGAGCGACGCCGGTTTAGGCTTGGATGAATCAAGTGCAGCGCGAACGGCGCTGGTGTTTGCAATTTCGAATGGCGGTGTTGTTTACACGAAACGATTCTACCACGAGATCGTGCAGCAAGGCGCGGCGGCAGCAAGTCCCTTGCTTTTTCCCGAGACGGTTTTCAACGCGCCGGCCAGTCATCTCGCTGCCCTCCTCGGGATTACGGGGGCAAGCTATACCCTGGTTGGCGATGGCGCCGTCGCCATACTGGCTCTGCAAATGGCAGAAAATCTGATGGCAAACCCAATGCTCGACCGTTGTCTCGTGGTTGGCGCGGAAGAGGCTGACTGGTTACTTTGCGACGCGTATCGCAAATGGCGACTACTACGGACCGCTCCCCCGATCGAGCCTTTCGCGCCTCAGCCGCGCGGGATGATTCTAAGTGAGGGCGCGGGCGCAGTTGTCCTGGCGCGCGATGGATCGTTACTCTTGGAAAAGGTGCATCCTGGTGGGAGTTTCGCGCAGCAAAATAAACTCGCAGGGCAACTGGAGGCGATTTGCGAACAACTGCGCGACAACGGTGAAATGGACGTGATGCTGGCAAGTGCGAATGGCACGTTTGTGGACGCAGCCGAGATGGCGGCAGCGCAAAAATATTTTTCTGGCGCGGCCATCTACACACCAAAGCCTGCGCTGGGAGAAGGGGTGGCGGCGGGGACGATGTGGCAGTTCATTTGCGCAGCACTGGCGCTGCGCAGACAGGAACTGCCGCCTCTTCTGCATGCGCCGAAATCCTGTCTCACGATTGCAAGCGCCCCCACTGAAAAGCCGTGGCAATGTGCGATTGTGACTGCCTGCGGTCTCAATCAACAGGTAGCCGGCTGTGTTCTGCGGACCTAGCATGCGAATTTGGATCGGAGCAAACGGAGCGTGTGGCGAGCTTTCGATTAAGTGCTGACGGCTGTGTTCAACCAAGTCAGGGCGCGATTAATATTTGAAACGATCAAACTCCCCCGTCTCTTTGTGAGCCCGCGCGCAGACTTAAATTCTGCCCGCAATTGCGTTACCTCTCTCGGGTTTCCCTTTGCAACCAATTCGTCGCGCCGTTACTTTCGCCGTTCGCGCATGCGCACGACGACGGTCTTTTTTTCTCTCTTCGCAGCCGCCATCATGAGCTGCACGGCCGCAGAAGAATTGCAGGGACCTGGTGCGCTGCCGATCGAGATCAACGCCACTGGCCCTACGACCTACGAGAACGGCATCGCCACCGCACGAGACAACGTGGCAATTCATTTTGGCGACACCGATATTTACTCGGACTATGCCAAATACGACACGGCGAAGCGCACGGTTTACCTGCGCGGCCACGTGCGCATTTACCGCGGCCTGACTTTCAACACCGCTGAAGAGGCCACCTACAACGTCGATACCAAGGCAGTCACCGCAAATACCATGCGCACCGGCCACTACCCATACCTCATGTCGGGACAGACCGTGACCAGCTCTTCTGACGAAGAATATACCGTCCAACATGGCAGCTTCACGACGCATGATTCTTCCCAGCCAGATTTCCATTTCAACGCGCAAAGCACGCGCATTTACCCCGACGACCGGGTTATTTTTCGCAACGTCACCTTTTACATTGGCAAAGTGCCGGTCTTTTGGTGGCCCTATCTTTACCAATCTCTTGATCGCGCCTTCAGCTATCTCATCTCTCCGGCTTATCTCAGCTCCTGGGGACCATCACTCCTGGGCCAAATCACTTTCCCGATCGGCGACCACACGATCGCGACCTTGAAATTGGATTATCGCAGCCGGCGTGGCCCGGCGATTGGCTTCGATGCGGTGATTCATTACGGACACGACGAAGACAGCGTGGCCAGGATTAACACGTATTACATCCAGGACCAAAACCCCGACCTGAATCGCACTTCCCTGCCACGTGAAGGCACACCGACCAGCCGTTATCGACTCACATTACAGGATCGCACTCAGATTACAGATACGATTGAGGCGACCGCGGACATCACCAAACTGAGCGACGCCTTTGTCATGCAGGATTTCTTTCCCACAGAGTTTCAGATCAATCCCGAACCGGATAATGTCGTCGCCCTAACGAAAACAAGTCCGTTTTACACCGCGACACTGGATACACGTTTCGCGCTGAACACCTTTTTCGAAACCACCGAACGCCTGCCCGAGATTGCGCTCGATATCAAGCGCCACGGCCTCTTTGGTGGGCCCATTTTTTACGAGGGCGAAACCAGCTTTGCTGATCTGCGCCGAAACTTTCCCGCCTTCTCACCCTTTCAGGATTATGACGCCCTACGGCTCGATTCCTTTCATCAGTTTTCTTATCCTAACACCTACTTTGGTTTCCTTTCCGTCATCCCCAGGGTCGGAGTGCGCGAGACTTACTATAGCCGCTCGCAGAATCTCTCCGGTTCAACCTTTGTTCCGAACCCCGACCCGCTGGCGCCGGAGTTTCCCCTTCCCGACCCGTCGACTGACCCGTTGTTAGGCCCGCCGCTCAATTATGGTCATGACGCGCTCCGCACCATCTTCAACGCCGGAATTGAGGCCTCCTTCAAACTTTCCCGCGCCTGGGATGATGTGCAGTCGCGCTTCCTCGGACTCGATGGGCTACGACACATTATTCAGCCTTACGTCAACTATTCGTGGGTTTCCTCGCCAACGATCGACCCGGCGACGATCTTACAGTTCGACCGCGCACAGCCTACGACAAAGCTTAATCCAATTGATTTCCCGGAATTCACCTCCATCGACGCGATTGATAACTGGTCGATCGCGCGCATCGGCGTACGCAACCGTCTCCAGACCCGGCGTGACGATCTTACGGTCAGTTGGCTTGAACTTGAAACCTACTTCGATGTTAACTTCGACGATCCGTTTGATAAGACGCCTTACTCCAACGTCTTTAACAAGCTCACCTTCACTCCGGTGCCTTGGGCGACTCTCGCAGTCGATTCGCAGCTTCCGCTTTTCGATAAAGGGTTCACCGAGATAAACACAAGCATCAATTTCAAACCCACCGCCAGCACAGGGATCGGCTTTAGTCATCGTTACTTGCAGGGCAATCCCTTCTTCGTGGATAGCAGTCTCTATACGGTCAGCGGCTATTATCGTATTGACGATAACTGGGGCGTAAGTATCACCGAACAGTACGAGGCGGAAACAAAGCTCCTTGAATACCAGCGTTACGCGGTCTATCGGGACCTGACGAGTTGGGTGGCGTCGTTAGGCGCAATCGTACGCGACAATAATGGGGTGAAGGAATACGGCGTTCTGCTTAGCTTTACCCTGAAAGCCTTCCCGAGTTTCGGGCTAAATGCCAACTTCGACCCAGCCGGCACCAACCAGGGCCAATAACTTAGGACAAAGCCGAATCCTTTAAACGTTCATGGACCTCTCAATTATCGGTTCCGGTTACGTCGGACTCGTGACTGGCGCGTGTTTCGCCGATGTCGGGCACAACGTCGTTTGCGTCGATAACGACGAACGTAAAATCGAATCGCTCCAGCAGGGCAGAGTGCCGATTTACGAGCCGGGACTGGAAGAGATCGTGCACCGCAACGTCTCTGCGCAACGCCTGCGTTTCACAAGCAGCATCAAAGAGGGTGTCGATCACGGTCAGGTCATTTTCATCGCCGTGCCGACACCGCAGGAGCCAGACGGTAGTGTCGACCTCAGCTTTATTGAGAAAGTCGCCCGCGAGATTGCCGGCGTCCTTACCGACTATCGGGTTATCGTGGACAAGAGCACCGTGCCGGTGAAGACAGGGGAGAAAGTCTCTGAATCAATCAAACGCTACAACAAACAAGGCGCCGAGTTTGATGTTGTGAGCAACCCGGAATTTTTGCGCGAGGGCTGCGCCGTCGCGGATTTAATGAAGCCGGACCGAATTGTGATCGGCGCCTCTAGCGAGCGCGCGATCGGTTTGATGACAAAGGTTTACGAACCGTTCATGGCCCCGGTTCTGGTGACCGACATTAACAGCGCGGAGCTGATTAAACATGCCGCCAACTCCTTTCTTGCACTCAAGATTTCATACATCAACGCTGTGTCCGCGATCTGCGAGGCGAGCGGCGCAGACGTCGAAAAAGTAGCCGACGGCATCGGAATGGATCGGCGAATCGGGCGCAATTTTCTTAACGCCGGAATTGGCTACGGCGGTTCCTGTTTTCCGAAAGACATTGCCGCCTTCATCACCATCAGTGAGCAGCTCGGCGTGCCTTTCAACCTGCTAAAGGAAGTCCAGCGCATCAATGCCTCGCAAAAGGATCGTTTTCTCCGGATGGTGCGCGAAGCACTTTGGGTTTTGCGCGACAAAAAGATCGCCGTTTGGGGATTGACCTTTAAGCCAAACACCGACGATATCCGATCATCCGTTGCCATCGAGTTGGTCAGCGAAATGCTGCGCGAAGGCGCACACGTTTCCGCCTACGATCCCAAAGGGATGGAAAAAGCGCGCCAGGTAAAAGCAATTGCCCAAGCTCGCCTAACGAACACCGCACTCGAAGCGGTCGAGGAGGCGGAAGCGCTCGTTATCGCGACGGAATGGGACGAATTCCGTAACGTCAATCTCGCACAGGTGCGCGACAAAATGCATACCCCGCTCGTTTTCGACGGGCGCAACCTCTTCGACCCGGAAACGATGAGCAAACTCGGTTTCCATTACACCTCGATCGGCCGGCCGGCGCACAAACCTGCCTAGCCACATCAAGTGCGCGCTTTCGAGACCTGGCTCGTTTCCAGGTGCCGCACTTCGTTAGGCCGCCTGTCACTTGGAGCGCGCTTCTTATGAACTCGGCACGCTCGCTCGCTCTTGAAGCTCTCATTCGTTGGCGGAAAGGCCGCGAATTTGCCAATTCTATCGCCAGTGATCTCATGGCAGGCAGTTCGTTAGGCTCGGCCGATCGCGCTTTTGCCCTCGAGATCTTTTATGGAGTCCTGCGCAACCTGACCTTGCTCGATTTCTGGATCGATCGGCTGCGTTCCGATCGACTCGAAGCCGCGGCGCGCGATCTTCTGCGGCTCGGTCTTTATCAAATCATGGTGCTCGGGGTCGCACCGCACGCCGCGGTCTTTGAAACGGTCGAACTGGCCCAGGCACGGACCCGCAGGTTGATCAATGCTATTCTCCGCCGCGCACTCCGCGAGAACGTTAGCCTAACGGACCTGGCGAAAACCCAGCCAATCGCGGTGCGTTATTCGCAACCGGCGTTTCTCATCGAGAAATGGGCGCGGCAGTTTGGAAACGAAGCGACGCTGGAACTCTGCCGCTGGAACAATCAGCCCGCCTTGGTCTATGCACGGGTGAATCGGCTCAAACTGACCACGGAAGAGTTTTTGCGACTCTATCCTGAAAGCTCCCTTCTCCCCGACAGCACGAACTTTGTCGCCCTTTCTCATCCATCGGCTCCCGCGCAAGCTGGCGACTGTTATGTTCAGGATCCCAGTACCGCGATCGCCTGCGAACTGCTCGCGCCACAGCCCGGGGAAAAGGTCCTCGACGCTTGTGCGGCTCCCGGCGGTAAGTCGGCTTATCTCGCCGAGATGATGACTAACGAAGGGATTCTAATCGCCGTCGATCGCGAAGAATCGCGCCTGCAGCGATTGCGAGAAAATTTCGTTAGGCTGGGAGTTAAAAATGCGCGCATCCTGGCTTGCGACTGGACAAACGACCGCTCGGTTCGGGCGACCGGTTTGATAGAGGGATCATTCGACAAAATCCTGCTCGACGCGCCCTGCACCAACACTGGCGTAATGCGCCGCCGCGTCGATGTGCGCTGGCGTCTGCGGCCGGACGATATTGCGCACATGGCGCAGGAGCAGCTGACCATTCTGCGTGCGGTTGCGCCGCTGCTCAAATCCGGCGGTTCGTTAGTCTACAGCACCTGCAGTCTCGAGCCGGAGGAAAATGACGAAGTCGTGCAGTCATTTCTCGCCAGCCGTTCAGATTTTTGCCTGACGGGTTGCAAAGAAAAGCTGCCCTTTCGCGATCATTTCGATGGAGCGTTTGCGGCGCATTTGCTCCATAGAGGCGAAGGTTTGCATCGTTGATTCGCAGTGGAATGATAAACGCCTATGCAAGACGCCCGTTTCGATAAGCTCGCCGGTCTCCTGGTCGAGTATTCCACAAGCCTGAAACGCGATGAAAAAGTCCTGATCGAATCGTTCGACACACCGGAAGAAATGACCATTGCGCTCATTCGTGCCACACGAAGAGCGAAGGCCATACCGTTCGTCCAAATCCATCGCGCGCAGGTCAGCCGCGAACTGGCGATGGAAGCGAGCGACAAACAGCTCGAGATCGCGGCTTCGCACGAGTTGGCCCGCATGAAAAAAATGGACGCCTACATCGCCATTCGCGGGAGCAATAACATCAGCGAATTGGCCGACGTCCCGATTGATAAGATGAAGCTGGTGGCGAAAAAGATGCGGCCGTTGCAGGATCTGCGTGTCCAGAAAACGAAATGGGTCGTGCTGCGCTGGCCGACGCCCGCGATGGCGCAGCTCGCAAACATGAGCACAGAAGCGTTTGAGGATTTCTTCTTCAAGGTCTGCACCCTCGACTACCGCAAGCTCGTGCCGGGAATGAAGGCGCTTAAAACGCTCATGGAAAAAACTGACCAGGTGCAGATCAAGGGTCCGGGGACCGATCTGCGCTTCAGCATCAAAGGCATTCCCGCAATCATTTGCGGTGGGGATCGCAACATTCCGGACGGCGAAGTATTCAGCTGTCCGGTGAAAGACTCCGTTCAGGGGCACGTGACATTTAACGCCCCGACGGTTTATCAGAGCACGGCTTTCGATAATATCCGCCTCGATTTCCGGGATGGAAAAATTGTCGAGGCGACGAGTAACAACCCGAAAAAGCTAAACGCGGTGCTCGACTCAGATGCGGGGGCGCGCTACATCGGCGAGTTTTCGTTAGGCTGCAATCCCTACATCATGCACCCGATGCGCGATATTCTTTTTGACGAGAAGATCGCTGGCTCGTTCCATTTCACGCCAGGCCAGGCCTACCAGGAAGCCGATAATGGCAATCGCAGTCAGGTGCACTGGGACATGGTGAGCATTCAGCGCCCGGATTACGGCGGGGGAGAGATCTATTTCGATAGCGATCTCGTCAGGCGGGATGGAGAGTTTTTACCCAAACAGCTCCGTTCGCTTAATTGGAAGCAGTTTCGTTAGGCACGACCTTGTCGTGCCGCCTGCACGGTTTTCACTCAAGGCATCCCCCCGCAAGGAGGGCCTGTCGAGCGCAGCGGCTTTCCGCAATCGTTAGGCGCGGATTCCGCCGCTGGGCGCGACCTGAATCAAACCCAGTTCGTTGCTGCCGCCGAGCTGGACGTTTTCAATTTCGAAGACCGGAGCGCTGTCGATCGAGCTCGGTCCCGAACCAGGCAGTTGCATGAAAACTTTCTTCGAGGTCGAGTTGAGGACGATGGTGGCGATCTCGAAGAGTGGCGTAAACTCGATCGCCGCGATTTGAAATTCCGCTGTGAGATGGACTGACGCCTGTTCCTGATGCGTTGGGGTCAACTGGACGGGCGCCGCCCCCTGACTGACCAGTTCGAGGCCGGTGATCGAAAAGGAGGGCGACGTGAGCACAGCCGGCTTTTGCTGGATTGACGGAAGCAAACGAATGGTACCGATCGCGCCGTTCGTCAGCTCAATCTTCGCCACCTCGAAAGTGACTTGCAGATTCATGGGTGGTTGCGGATCCTGCGAAGGCGCCAGGCGCATCGAAACAACGCGCGAGATTGGCTTGAGCTGGAGACCGCTCATTTTGAAAGTGGGCGTGAGCTGCATGGACGCGATCTCAAGTGAGAAGGTGAGTTGCACGGTGGTGCGCATTCCGCCCATGGGCTGTTGCACCGACACTGTCGGCGGAGCAGGACGCATGGCAGGAGCGGACGCGGGAGTGATGGTGGTTTCAGGCATGATTACTGGTGTGGTTGACTGCAGACGGATGGGTTCAGTGGAAATGATCTTAGAAGCAAACGATGGGGTTTCAATTGGGGAGTAGATGGGGCGGCGGATGGCGATCGCTGCGGCGACTTCCTCCTCAGGTTCAATGAGCTCGAGTGGCGATTCCGGTTCGGGTTGCGCCAGCTCAGAGATCGCGGGTTCAGGAGCAAAGGCGGTGGTCAATTCTGGCACAGACGCACCCTGACCAATCGGTTCCTCGACGTCGAAAACCGGTTCCATTTTCTTGTCGCCCGAAACTGGAAAGCCTGTCTTGGTTTCAGGTTCTTTTGCGAACGGTTCCTCCGCTTCGGCCTTGGCTTCCTTCAGCGCTTCATCCTCAGCTTTGGCAGCCTCTACCTTTAAAGGTTCGCTTATTGGAGTTTGGATTTTCGCGGCCTCAACATTCACCGGCTCAAGCTCCGCAGGTTCAACCTTTTCACCTTCTCCGCGGCTGGCTTCGGCTCCCGCCCGCTCAGCCAATTCCGGCTCAACCTTTTTAGGTTCAAATTCTTTGGGCTCCAGTTTTGTGAACGTTTGCGGGAGATCAGATTCTGTGCGCGCGGTCGTTTCAACTTCCGCCGTGGCCGAGTCGCTCTTCTCGACGGCAGCTTCCGTTTTCTCGAAACTCCTGGCGATCGGTGTCGTAATGGCCATTTCCGTCGCGGCGACCTCTGGCAATGAAACTTCTTCCTTGTCGCGCAAGGGTGGTTGCTCAACCTCTGATTTCTTTTCGGGCGGCTGCGGCAGCTTTGCCACAGCGGGCGTGGGTGTAATTGGTAAGGCGGGTGGAACAATTGCTTGGGCTGATTGCGCAAGCTCGGAGGGGTTTTGCTTCGGCGATTCCGCTTCCGATTGCGTCGATTCGTCAGGCGAAATGGCCGGCCCATTTACACTTGGAGCGAGGCCACCTGCCGTGGCTGGCAGAACAGCCGCACGGACAAAAGGCTCTCTACCCTGCAGGTTAAGAGAAAGTTTTGGCGGGCCGGTTGAGACGAGATCGCGCGAAGCCTTGCCCTCGCTGGGCAGTTGAGATTTCTCCTCGTCGCCAAAAGCAGGCCCAGTAACCGCAGCGCCAGGCGACTGATAGGCGGGCACTGCGGTAAGATTGCGACGGGCTTGTTGCATTACGAGCCAAACGAGAAGCAAGATTCCGGCCACCAGAACGCTCCCAGCCAACAAAGTGCTGGGACGAAACCCCCGATCGCCCATTTCGGCGAGCGCAGGCGGACCGCTTTGAGCTTCTGTCGGCGCTGCAGTGGCGGGGGC
>Ga0097621_100003184_pt1 | contig 11281 bp, 20 predicted proteins | sample KBSMisM72_FD_73165 | JGI IMG/M metagenome (GOLD analysis project Ga0097621, IMG submission 73165) | Miscanthus rhizosphere microbial communities from Kellogg Biological Station, Michigan, USA - KBS Miscanthus M7-2 (version 2) (version 2) | ecosystem: Host-associated > Plants > Roots >... | reverse complement strand
GATATGAGTCTCGTTTGGGCCGCAGGGCACGAATTCTCGTTGTAGCCCGCAGTGGCGGCATCGACACACATGCCGTTACCGAAGTGCTTGGAGCAATTCCACTCGAGAGTTGGTGGGGAAGCTTTACTTCACCATGGCAACTTGAGGTTCATGGAGACACCACAAACGCCCGCGTAACAGTCCTGTCGGGGGAATGCGGTGATGTCCCGTTGGTCTGGCTGTTGAGAAAAGTTGAAGGCACATGGCACGTTATTGAGCTTGCGGAATTCCAACCGTGTATTCCGATCGAAGTCCCTTTAATTAGCACAACTCCCACAAAGGAAGAACCGCGGTGAGTCATATCGATGCAGCCTGCGCATCTAACAAATCGCTGGAGCGCACACGTGAGGGATAAAGTGCCAAGTTCATACAGCAGCGCGCGCGGCGCTCAGCTCAACCGTTAGACGACACTCGAGTGCATCGCCACTTCTACGCGCTCCCCGAAGATCTCCTGGTCATCTTTGATCTCGTCGAGGCTTCACAGCTTCTGCGCTACACACCAATGGGGTCGCTGGATTCCGCGAGGCCAATGTCCTTCTTGAAAGGCGCTGATCTTCCCACGCTCAATGCGCCGCCGCCCAGCGACTCTGCGATTTCGGGCCACAGCTACTTGGTAACGCTCCGCGACGTCGAGCCGATAGGCCGAAAGATCAAGCTGAACGATGGTGGTGTCACGCATGCCTTCGACCAACTGAACAATCCGGACTCGATCGAACTGCTCCCTGGTGCGTGCCATGTGTCAGGAGCAATTCTTTACGGCCGCATAGCCACTTGTAGCGACACGGCAACGTCTGTGCAGATATTCAGCCTCTTCAAGCGCGCCATAGGAAAGCGATACCGAAAGGTCAATGCCTTTTGGGTCGGCCCCAAGGCAGAGGAAGCGTGGCGACAAGGCGCGCGGTTAACTATCGGGTTGGCGTCCCCGCAAGATTATGATCTTCGTGAACCGCATGCGGATGCCGTCTAACACCTCGCTGGAGCGGACGCGTGAAAGATAAAGTGCCAAGCTCATACGTCGGCGTGCGCGCCGCTCAGCTCAACCGTTAGAGATCATGCGCACTCCGATTCTCCGTAGTCCTGGCGCTTTCGCAGCAGTTAGCGTTGGCCTCGGAATCATGGGGAAGCTACTGATCGGTTCGGGCTTCTCAGTTGGCTGGACGATGGTTGCAATACTCTGGGTAGTACCGCTTGTTGGCGCCGGAATGGTCAGTGAATACCTTCCCGAACCACGCGACGTCGAATCGCGCGGGCTCAAGTACTTCTCGTCGCAAGGAATTCGCCTTGAACTGCTCGCATCGTTTGCTTTGCCCGGGTTAGGCTTCGCCATAGATTTCGGTTTTTCCTCCGTTCTGACGCTTGCGTTATTGAGTGTGGGGACGGTTGGCATTGGCGCCTGTGTCCGGCTCGCTCGGCTCGAGCGCACTAGTGGGAGTGTTGGGCATGATCTCTAACAAATCGCTGGAGCGGACGCGTGGACGATAAAGTGCCAAGCCCAGACATCGGCGCGCGCGCCGCTCAACTCAACCGTTAGGCGCCATCAGTGGAAACCTCGAACGTGACTCTTGTCCCAGCTTCAAAGAGCGATGAGAGCACGCTTAAGAACCTCCTCCATCTTTACGTTCACGACTTTAGCGAGTTCTTGGGTCTGAAACCTTCCGAGGAGGGTTGGTTTTCTTACCCTGCGCTACCTCTCTATTGGTCCGAGGCAGGCAAGTCGGCGTTTCTAGTCCGGTCCGGAGGGAGTCTTGTTGGCTTTGCGCTAGTTTCGCAAGGATCAGTAGTTTCAGGTGACCCTACAGTGCGCGATCTCGCGGAGTTCTTTGTCGTTCGAGGCGTCCGACGTCGCGGCGTCGGGCAGGCCGCTGCGCACCGCCTGTTTCGCTCATTGCCAGGCAAATGGGAGGTAAGGGTCGGTGATTACAATTTGCCAGCTCAGCAGTTTTGGCGAAGCGCGATCGAGCTGTACGCTGGAGCTCGATTCCAAACCGAAGTATGGAATCGCGATGACGGTTCGCGGTGGCATGTATTTCGTTTTATGAGCTCCGACGCGGTTGACGGCGGCACGCATGGCGCCTAACAAATCGCTGGAGCGGACGCGTGAGAGATAAAGTGCCAAGCCCATTCTCCGGCGTGCGCGCCGCTCAGCTCAACCGTTAGGTGCCTAGATGCGCTGGATCACCCTTGCATTCGTGACATTCACGCTTTGCGTTGCGGTACATGGTGCCGAACAACACGGAGTTTCGCGCCAACCGCTTGCCGACCGCACGGCGTGCGAACTGTCAAAGTCGCCGCAAAGTAGCTCGAGGCTTCATGTACAGGTCCGGGCACGCATTCGACTGTATGCACATTCGGCTGTGATTACTGATGATCACTGTCCTGATGTCCGTATCCTGCTCGAGGGTGCTGAGGGCGGTCCCAACATGTCCTTCTGTGACCTCGGCCTAGAATGCCCGTTGAATACCGAAGATTTCCTCGTTATCGCGACTTTCATTGGTACTTATGAGTATCTAGGAATCAACTCCGGCCGGCTTCGACTTGAACGGTTTCAAGATCTCAAACGAACGCGGCTGGTGCCGGTGGCGGCACCTAACACCTCGTTGGAGCGGACGCGTGAGGGATAAAGTGCCAAGTTCATACGTCGGCGCGCGCGCCGCTCAGCTCGACCGTTCGGCGCTCATGGACAGCACGCACGTACATACTGTTCTCACTCCGAATGACTATAGAGAGGCGCGCGCTTATCTCACAACAAGGCTTGTCCGCATGTTTTTAATCGACGTTGCGCCATTCTTCATCATGGCTGTCTTGATGGCGATTGCACTTGTTTTCACACTAAAGCAAGACAATCCGAGCCGGCTCAAGCTGCTGGTAGGCCTGCCCGGCATAGTGGTCGCCCTAGGTCTATTGAGAGCAATACTTCGCGCTGGCCATGTGGCGATCCACGCACGTAGGCGCTTCGCTCAGCTCGAAGCGCGAACCCTTGCTGGCGAAGTCATTACTTGCGCGGAGATCGACGAGCCGTTTCCGATCCGACCGCCATCTTGGCTGGTCTGATGCATGGCGGGCCGCGCCTAACAAATCGCTGGAGCGGACGCGTGGAAGATAAAGTGCCAAGCTCAAACGTCGGCGTGCGCGCCGCTCAGCTCAACCGTTAGGTGTCACTTGAAGTTATACGCAACGTTCTGGACGGCACTAGTTCTTAGCGGATGTGCGGTTGAAGCAGTACGTGTCGAGCCTCCCATCGACGTAGTCGGGATGGTGAAGAACCCGAGAGGAACGGGATGGACAAAGGACTTTTGTGACGAGGGACGTCTGGTTGTGTCTGCGCCGAATTGCGCCCAGATCGGAGGCGAAATCTATAAAGTGGACTTGCTTAACGTACGCGCTCTACGCAATGAAGTGATCGCAAAGAAGCTGATCATCGGCTTTCCTGCGCACGCGCTTACAAGGAAATTTCGCGGAATCAAGCAGCTCCGTTTGGAAAGATCCCCCGACGACTTTAGGAAGGCAACCGGGATTGAACTCGTGGCAACAAACTGGAGTGACACCTAACACCCTCGCTGGAGCGGACGCGTGAGAGATAGAGTGCCAAGCCCATGCCTCTGCGGCCGCGCCGCTCAACTCAACCGTTAGGCCGCAATGAGCCGACTCGCGACTCCAATGACCTTCGGAATTCTCTTCTTCTGCGGAGCGATTACAGCGTTGGCAGGAGTAGAGCGCCTACCGGCCGACGCCCGCGATGGTCTGGAGCGGACCAGCAACTTCCGAAGCATTAGTAGCGTGTCGGGCATTCCGGAGTCCGTACGCGTCGCATTCGCTCGTGCGGTTGGGGATGCGTCCTTTGCGATGGCGGAGCCAGGCGCAAAATGGCAAGCCACGGACGTCGTCCTTGAAAGCGGATTGCCATGGCGGCGACTCCAGGCCGGCGCAGTTTCGAACGATTTCGTAGTGCTCTTTTATGAGCACGGGGGAATTGGCCACAGTTATCATGTGTGCGTCTTCCGAGCGTCAGACGACAGCGCAAAGCTTGTATGGCATGCGATTCACCCGAAGCACGTCGTCAATCTTGACGATCTCAACCGCGCGATTCGTTCGGGCGTTGCTGACGATGATCCGAAGTACGTGTTCTAGTTGCGGCCTAACACCTCGCTGGAGCGGACGCGTGAAAGATAAAGTGCCAAGCTCATACGTCGGCGCGCGCGCCGCTTAGCTCAACCGTTAGGCAGCATGAAAGCTCCTTTTCTCGTCTCGATACTCGGCTTGGGAGCCCTGCAATGCTCCTGCGCGACCACTCCAACCGAGACGGACGAGCTGTGCCATCAGATCGCGCGATTCGCGAACTATTCGCCCACCAGCGCGCCGCGAACCGTCCGACTGACCACCGATTGGGGTGGGGTCTTCTCGAGCTCAGATGTCATGGCTGAGAAGGCATGCCTGCACGACACAGACAAGCCTGGTAAGACTCTCTGCGCCTACCTCTTGAGCAACACTTCAACTGAATTCGCTGCAGTTAACTATCGTCGCGCACTTGCTTGCATTGGCAAGGCATCGCCCGGTCTGAGCCCAACCGACGACGCGGTACTTCCGCCAAGCGCGTCGTCCAGCATTGTCGATGGAAAACCAGTCCGTTCCCCTGTGACCGTAACATTCGCGCCGGGAACTCAAAGCAGTCCTCCTGCTTTGAGCATCTCCACGGGTGTGACCCCCACGACATGACGAAGTGCTGCCTAACAAATCGCTCGAGCGGACGCGTGAGGAATAAAGTGCCAAGCTCAAGTGTCGGCGTGCGCGCCGCTCAGCTCAACCGTTAGACGGCAATGCCGACGCCTGCGCAAGTATCGATCTCGAGCACTGTCGTCCTGTGGAATGAGGCATTTCGCAAGGGCGTAGTGATGGCGGTTGCACTTGGTGCGGTATCAATCGTGTTTCTGATTGTAAGTGCGGGTCACAGCACGCCATGGATCTACGGCGGGTTCGCTCTGCAATTGCCTGGTTCACTGTGGTGGCTGCTCGTCTATGACCACTTTCCCGCTGATTTGTCGATAGTTGCATTCTGGTCCATATTGTTTGGCCCGACATTTTTGATCCAAGTTTTACTTTTCACACTCCTATACAGAGCGCCGTGGAGAGATCGGTGATCGAAATGCCGTCTAACACCTCGCTGGAGCGGACGCGTGAAAGATAAAGTGCCAAGCTCATACGTCGGCGCGCGCGCCGATCAACTCAACCGTTAGGCGACATGAAAGCTCGCGCTCTCCGCTGGGTAGCAGTCCCACTAGCGTTGGTCGCAAGCTACTACTTGGCGTTTTTCCTATTCCTGCAAATTATACTTTCCTGCTTTCACCTTGGCTCCCGACCGGAAGGCCTTTGCTCAGACTGGTGGTACGAAAACTATTCGTGGGTTGGTGCTGCGGCATTTGGCATCGCCCTGTTTCTAGGCCCAGTATTGCTTCCCGTCGTGTTGGCGCCCCGTTTCAAAGGCATTGTTGGCGTCTTGGCGCTTGGGGCAGTCGTCTTACACACTGTCTCGGAGTTCGACTTTTGGGCTTGGAGCGTGGCAATCCCAATCGTCGCGGTATCCACCGCGATGGCTGGAACGATCTTCCGCAACCGAGTATTCCGCCGCCATCATGTCGCTTAACAAATCGCTGGAGCGCACGCGTGAGGGATAAAGTGCCAAGTTCATGCAGCAGCGCGCGCGCCGCTCAGCTCAACCGTTAGGCGGCAATCCAGCGATTCGCACAAGATTTAAGCGTTCGTCAAAGAGGGCGCCAACTCTAACGTTGGCGGATGAAAGTGAGCGACCTGCCGCGCCTCCTCCACGACGATGGGTGGTTCTTGGTCGCGACTCGCGGTAGCCATCGACAATTCAAGCACCTGACGAAGCCGGGGAGGGTGACGGTCCCGGGAAGACCCAGCGACGATTTGGCACCGGGCACTCTCAACAGTATCCTCAAGCAAGCCAGCCTCAGGCGAAATTAAGGTAACTGCGATGCGCTACGCCGTTGTCATTGAAAACGCGGGTTCCAACTTCTCGGCCTATGTTCCAGACCTTCCAGGGTGCATCGCTACGGGCGGAACACTCGCAGATACCGAGGCCGCCATCCGCGAGGCAATTGCCTTCCACCTCGATGGGTTGCGCGAAGATGGCTCACCCATTCCGCCGCCCTCAAGCACCGTGGAATACGTCGAAGTTGTCGCCTAACAAATCGCTGGAGCGGACGCGTGACAGATAAAGCGCCAAGTGCAAACGGCGGCGCGCGCGCCGCTCAGCTCAACCGTTAGGCCACATCAAGGTATATGGCAATTCGCACCCTTGGCGCCCTTTTAGTTCTCTTCGCGCTTTGCGCATGCGCGAAGGGACCAACTGTTACCGTCCGAAATCACTCCGCGACAGAGCTAGAGAATGTGGTTCTCTCGGGCACGGGGGTTACCAAAGGTTTTGGAACAATAGCCGTAGGTGCTAAGAAGACGCTTACCATTCATCTGAATGAAGACTCAGGACTCAACCTGGCCTTCGACTCGGGGGCTCAGCATTTTCAAGCGGAAAATACTCACCGTTTCGTGAGCGGAGCGGAATACTTCGTCATCTTCGATGTTGCATCGGACCATTCAGTAGCCTCGCGAATTATCTTGTCCGGGATGTGATCAAGTGTGGCCTAACTAATCGCTGGAGCGGACGCGTGAGAGATAAAGTGCCAAGCTCATACATCGGCGCGCGCGCCGCACAGCTCAACCGTTAGCCGCTGCTCAGGCGCCTATGAATCCTCACTGCTTCCGAGCCCTCGTCGTCACAGGTTTGATGCTAGGCCCATCGTTGGTCCATGCAGACGGCGCAGAAATTGTTTACTACGACATAGTGGGCGACAGCGCCAAAGAATTGCGGCATCAACTAAATGCAAATGGGCCACTTGGCGAAGGTAACAAGAGAGTGGATGGATACACAGATTGGCATGTGGCGTGGACGTATCGATATGCGCCCGCAGCTGGTAGCTGCAAGTTCACCGAGCTGGGAATTACCCTCACCGCGACAATAACTCTGCCGAGGTGGACCGCTGGCGACGACACCTCGAGCGCCCTTGTCAAAAAGTGGCAGAGCTACATTTCTGCACTGCGTGTGCATGAAGATGGTCACTACTCTAATGGCAAAAGGGCGGCCGAAGAAATCAAATCTCTTGGGCAATCACTTCCTACGTCCGGCGACTGTTCGACAATGGCGAAACTGTTCGATGACCAAGCCGCTTCGATTCTCGAGAAATACAGAGTGGCGGACCTTGCCTACGATGCTGACACCAAACATGGTCAAACTCAGGGCGCGACATTCCCATGAACCGACGGCTAACAAATCGCTCGAGCGCACGCGTGGTAGATGAAGTGCCAAGCTCATGCGGTAGTGCACGCGGCGCTCAGCTTAACCGTTAGGCTGCAGTCGAGGCACGCGCGGTGTTCAAGATTGAAGACGAATGGCATGCCGAACTCCAAGACGGGGATTTCCCTTCGTTAGCTGCCGCGGCGACAGAACTTCGCAGGCTCGCAGAGATCCCGTGGGATCAAACTCCAAACGTCGCGCCGTGCGCTAGCTGGCGAACTTGCGGACGCAGGTACGAAGTGGTGGAGTACGACACCTCTGTTGATCCGTGGCGGCATATTCGACGTATTGCCGTCCTTGAGATTGATTCAAAGGGAACTAGATGGCTCGCGCAAGACATCGCAAAGCTCGGTATCCAGTGATCGATGCTTCGCTCAATCACATCAGTTGCCACCCTAACAAATCGCTGGAGCGGACGCGTGAGAGATAAAGTGCCAATCTCAGACCGCGGCCCGCGCGCCGCTCAGCTCAACCGTTAGAGGGCGCGCGACGTGCTCACTAACGACGGCATTGTCTGGGGATACTTGCGGCGCCCAGCACTCCTGACTCCGGTCATTGCAACCATCTCTTTGCAGGCGATTGAGGCGATAAGATCACCTTCGGATGTTTCTTTTTCTGGACCGGATTGGATTGTCCTCGCTTTGTTTGGCACCTTCTTTGCAGCTATTCTTGTCACCGTCTTCGGCCTGATACCAATGATAGTTGGCGCGGTAAGCTTGATAGCCGTTTGTAGCGTCCTTCCAGGATGGCTCGTGAGAATTGCGGCATTGCGAATGGCGATAGGCGGACTAATCGGTTGCCTTATTGGCTTCCCATTCACGTATGTATTGAATTTCATTCCTTCCGCTGGCTCCGAACCTAGGTTCAGCTATCTATCAATTCTCTTTGCATGCGTGATATCGGGCGGCTTCTGTGCAGCGTTCTACTCAGATTCACCGGCCGATGCACCCTCTAACAAATCGCTGGAGCGGACGCGTGAAGTATGAAGTGCCAAGCTCATACGTCGGCGATCGCGCCGCTCAGCTCAACCGTTAGGCCGTAGTGCGGCGCCTCAGCTTCGTTCTGCTCAACATCGAGGCCATCGTGCTGGTCTTTCCGACAGTTTGGGGTGCCGTTTTTCTGGTTGGGTCCAGCGGTCTCGTTTGGGAGGGCGTGTGGACTGGCGGGGACATCCTCGGCGCCCTGGTCTGGGTTGCGTTGGTATTCAGCTTGGTGGCTGCGTGGTGGCTCTTGCTGGCGTACTTCTACAGGGGATCGGAAGGTGCGAGCCGAGTGCCTGCTCCGATCTGGATAGTGGCGGGCCTTGTTGCGCTGCTAGCGTCTTTCGAATGTGCGGTGGGAGGCGAAGAGTCTCCACTTCAAGTGCTCGCCGTTGGCGTTATATTCGTTCCCACTTTCTTGCACTTGGTGGGAGAGGTGTGGGTGTGGCGGCCTAACAAATCGCTGGAGCGGACGCGTGATAGATAAAGTGCCAAGTTCACACATCGGCGTGCGCGCCGCTCAGCTCAACCGTTAGGCCACATTTGCACATGTCCCCGACCTTTCACGCCACTTGCGTCAGTATCGAAGACACAGAAGTCTGCTTGCAGGTCGGGTTCGCGGACCGAGAGTTCGACACCACGGAATACTTGACGTTGCAGCGCGGGCACGACGAACAAGACAAGCGACTCGGATTAGCAAAGGTCTATATTGAACGCAATGATCAAGGCAACAGCATGTACGGTGGGGTCGAACACTGCGAGTTGTTGCCTGGAAGGATTCGCCTTCGTTTCGACGAAAACGGTGCCAAGGTGATGCACGGGTTGCGAGAGATGGAAATTACTTTCGTTGCAAGCTCAGAGAAGCTATCGGCGCTCAGCGCGGCGTTGCGCCGTTGCTTCGAAGGGTTTAGCCACTTCTCCGGGAATGTGGCCTAACAAATCGCAGGAGCGGACGCGTGAGGGATAAAGTGCCAGGCTCATACGTCGTCGTGCGCGCCGCTCAGCTCAACCGTTAGAGCGCATGCTTCACAAAGTAGCTAACTGGCTGACTTCCCTTCGCGCTAAGTACTCATCGCGCGTGGATTTCGAACGCGACGTGGTCGTCAGCACTTCCGATACCGGCATTGCCGCGGCATATCCAACCGGCACAGTGCAAACCATCGAATGGGCGTCGGTCGTACGGATCGCGGTTGAGACAAACGACAGCGGCCCCTGGGGGACTGATGTGTGGTGGTGTATAGAGAGTTCCTCGTCCTCTTGTAGTTTTCCCCTGGGTGCAACGGGCCAGGACGCAGCTATTGATGAGATTCGCAAGAGGTTTCCCGGCTTTCAAGTACTCGGTATGAACTCAACGTCCAACGATCGATTTGTCTGCTGGGAGGAGGGGCATGCGCTCTCACACTTCGCTGGAGCGGACGCGTGAAAGATAAAGTGCCAAGCTCAAACGGCGGCACGCGCGCCGCTCAGCTCAACCGTTAGGTGGCTTGGCAGATGGCTGTGCCATTCCCCCTGACCTGGACATGGAGCACTCGCTTGTTGCGGGCCTCTTCCACCCCGCTTGACGTTCAATCCGAAATTGAACAGCTAGCTGATGCTCTGAGACGTGAGGGCGCGAAGTCGGTGATTCCGTACCCGAACTCGATTGAGTTTGAATGTCCGGGCGTTGCCGGGATGAGACGATATGCGCTCCTGGCTCCGATTTCAGGGGGCTCGATTTCTATTGAGGAGCGCGACGCTCAATTAGAACTCACTTACTCTCTGCGGTTCGTGCTCGCATTCTGGGCTGCGCTGGCGTTTGGTGTTCTATTTGGCCTTCTCAACATTGATCACGATCCACTGAAGTACGGAGCGCTGGTGTTCATTTGGCTATTCTTTGGAAACGTTGCCATCTCGCTCTATAGGTTTCCTCGATTTTTGCGGCTCGCTCTAAGGAGTGCGTCGCCGCCTAACACCTCGCTGGAGCGGACGCGTGGACGATAAAGTGCCAAGCCCAGACATCGGCGCGCGCCCCGCTCAGCTCAACCGTTAGGCGGCACGAGGCGCTAGTGGCACCCGCAACGCTAGAACTGAAAGCCGCAGAAGCGCCGCTCGACCGGCAGCTCTTTGCACTCCAGGTCTCGGCTTCGACCGAGATCCCGGCGGCTATTCAGATGCTGAAGCCGCACTTCGCGGTATTCCTTGCGTGGGACGCCACATCTATTACGACGGAGGAGATCTCACGCCTCGCCACGCTGCTTCACAATCGCGGCTTGGCATATCTCTGTGCCTTCGGTCCAGGCTGTGAGCGCGTGCATGACATCTTTGACGAAGTAGAAGTGGAGTTGGAGGGTGCGCGTCCAAGCGATAGCGTAATCATGACGACGTGGCACGATGATGAGCCTCTCGAAGAAGCGCTTTGGTTCTTTGTGAACAGCTCATTTCCGGACGCTGCATATGACGCCACATGCCACACCGGGATAGCCTTGACTATCGGCAATAGTGAGTGGGCTACTCGAGTGGCCGAGTATCTGTCGAACTTGCCAAAGCTCAGCGCGGCCGTCGGCGTATGAGCTCACGCCACCTAACAAATCACTGGAGCGGACGCGTGATAGATAAAGTGCCAAGCTCATACGTCGGCGTGCGCGCCGCTAAGCTCAACCGTTAGGCGGCGATATGCTCTCGCGTGTGTCGAGATCTGCCTTAGCCATGTTGCTCGCCCTCACGGTGTGTCCTGCGTTCGCCGAGGACGCGCAGGCAACGGATGCCCTATACGCAGCCAAAGCAAGGTGGGCTGCTGCAAATCTATCCACCTATAGTTTCGTAGTCTCATACTCCTGCTTTTGCTTCGGCCTTGATATTCGAACTCCCGCGCGCATCACCGTGCGTAACGACAAAATTCAGCACGCGCGATACATAA
>Ga0097621_100003183_pt1 | contig 11285 bp, 9 predicted proteins | sample KBSMisM72_FD_73165 | JGI IMG/M metagenome (GOLD analysis project Ga0097621, IMG submission 73165) | Miscanthus rhizosphere microbial communities from Kellogg Biological Station, Michigan, USA - KBS Miscanthus M7-2 (version 2) (version 2) | ecosystem: Host-associated > Plants > Roots >... | reverse complement strand
GATCAGTGTTGCTTCTGCCGTACTCGGCGTTGGGGTTTCATCGGTGGTAGGAATCATAAGTGGACTATGGCCCGCATGGCGTGCGGCGAAACTGGATCCGATCGAAGCACTGAGGGCGGAGTAAGGCGTCCTCAGGCAAAGTCAACGACAAGCTAAAGCATATCGGACATTCGGAAATCGACAATAACTAACATCATGCGACTAGACGACGTCAAAGAATCCGCTTACATGGCGCTTGATACATTGCGCACTAACAAGCTGCGTTCGTCGCTGACCATTCTCGGTGTCAGCGTCGGTGTCCTCACGGTCATATTTATGGTGTCGATCATCCAGGGGCTTAACAAAGCATTTGCCGATCAGATCGAATCACTGGGCTCCAACACAATTTTTATTTCCAAGTTCGACCCGAGTTTTGGGCGACCACCCGGTCCAGAGGAGATTCATCGCAAGGACCTTGGAATGGAAGATGTCGAGGCGCTGCGACGTGAAGCGCCATCGATCGCAGGAGTGTCGCCTATACATCGCAAGCTTTCATCGACGGTCAGATACCAGGATAAACAGACGGACACTCCTATTCTTCTCGGTGTGACTCCTTACTACGAGTTCGTTCACACGCAGTACGTCGCAAATGGACGATTCATCAACGAGATCGATATGCAGGATCGCTCGAATGTCGTGATCATTGGAGTCGACGTCAAAACCGCTTTGTTTCCTTACGAAGATCCGGTTGATAAAGACGTTAGAATAAACGGCAATCCGTATCGAGTGATTGGCGTAATGGAGCCACTGGGTAACTTCTTTGGACAATCTCGCGACAACTCCATATTCGTTCCCATCTCAACGTTCGACAAGTACTATGCGGAAGGCCCATTCCCCGAAGTCGTGTTTTTCATGGTAGTCAGACCTCAGAATCGTGCATTTGTGAAATCTGCAATGGACGAAATCACTGACATCCTAAGGCGCAGACGGCGCGTGCCACTCGGTGCCAAAAACGACTTCGGTGTTTCATCACAAGACTCTCTGCTGGATGTCTACAACCAGTTGACTGGGGCAACGGCACTCGTGTTGACGTCGATCTCCTTCGTCGCTTTGATGATTGGTGGGATCGGAGTGATGAACATCATGCTCGTATCTGTTACGGAGCGCACAAAGGAAATTGGTGTTCGCAAGGCGGTTGGGGCCACGAGGCTCGACATCCTTTCTCAATTTTTGATTGAAGCAGTAGTGCTCACTGCAATAGGCGGCCTGGCAGGACTCGCGGTTGGCGAAATATCCAGTCTGTTGATGAACAAGTACTCACCGTTACCAGCCTACGTGCCAATGTGGGCCATTGCCGTCGGCGTCGGAATTTCTGCGGCCGTGGGAATCGTCTTTGGTCTATGGCCGGCGTGGAAAGCGGCGCGACTAAATCCAATCGACGCTCTTCGTTGGGAGTAACCAAGTCAGATGAAACTGGTAGACAAAATCGCCGTCGTTACTGGCGGTGGTCGCGGTATTGGGAAAGAAATTGCGCTTGCCCTGGCGCGCGAAGGCGCGGATGTCGTGGTCAGCGGACGCCAACGAGATGTCCTCGAAAAAACCGCGGCTGAAATCCAGGCTTTGGGTAGACGAGCGGTCGTCGCCCTAGCCGATGTCACAAGTGAATCCCAGGTAAGCGAAATGTTCGACAGCGCGATTCAAGCGTTTGGTCGAGTCGATATTCTCGTTAACAACGCCGGCATCGCGGGACCGACAGCGCCGGTTACAAATCTTAGCCGTGAAGATTGGGACGAAGTGCTGGCTGTAAACCTGACCGGAGCGTTCTTGTGTGCGCGAGCGGTGATACCCCAGATGGTTGAACGTAGGTCTGGAAAAATTATCAATATCAGTTCGGTCGCCGGCAAAATGGCGTATGCCTTGCGCTCCCCTTACTCGGCCTCAAAATGGGGAATGCTGGGCTTGTCTGCGTCGCTGGCGCAAGAACTCGGCCCACACAATATTCAAGTGAATGCGATCTGCCCCGGACCGACAGCCGGTGATCGGATGACCGCAGTTATTGCCGGAAGAGCGCGGGAGATGGGGGCGTCCACCGAAGAAATTAAGAGTGCCTACGTCGAAGGCACAGCGCTAAAAAGAATGGTAGATCCCCAGCACGTGGCCGCCGCCGTTGTTTTCTTCTGCTCAGAAGAAGGCGACAGCATCACAGGTGAAGCCCTGGAAGTCAGTGCGGGCTATGCGATTTGAACCATGTCTTTTATGCTCTGTCCGATATGCTTTAGCTTGTCGCTGTGATACAAAACTCGCCCGCAGCGTTTTTCCGTACCTGCGTTCGTTTACTCGATATGTTGTCTTAGAATTTTCAGCAACAAGCTGAAGCATATCGGACATTTGCAACCATTTTCTTAGCCAAACCGTAGTAACGCCGTGAAATTCATCGAAACCCTGAAACTTGCTCTGGCCGCAATTTGGCAGCACAAACTACGTTCCGCCCTTACGCTCCTAGGTATGATCGTCGGTGTCACGGCATTTGTCGTCGTTGTCTCGCTGATACAAGGATTCAACCGCTACGTTGACGAGAAGATCGCGGGCATTGGAGCCAAGTCTTTCACGATCCAACGATTCAACCCACTCGAGGACTTCAAAGACACAGACACGATCGCTGCAGCTCAGCGACGTAATAAGGAACTGACGCTCGACGATTACGACTACCTGAAACAACGTGCAACTCTAATAGGTAAGATTGGGGCCAAAGCACGAGGAACACCGGTGATCGTGAAACGCGACACACAGATTCTGGAGGACGTCTTCGTCTCGGGCGCAACCGCCAATTGCGTTGATATAGAAAACCGAGATGTTGCCGACGGTCGCTTTATCGCTGAACCAGAAGATGAGAGTGCCGCACGGGTGGCATATGTAGGCGCGGATGTCGCAACCAAACTCTTTCCGGCCGGTAACCCGGTAGGTCAGGAAATCACTATCGCGGGACTTCCCTATCGCGTCATTGGAGTTGAAGTTGCCAAGGGAACCGTCTTTGGAATTCCGCAGGACAATTTCATCGTCATTCCGTTAAAAACCTACGCTGTGAACTACGGCGGGCTCATCCGACAACGTTCTTTGTTTTTCATCGCTACTTCGAAAACTGATGAACTCTTTAACGATGCCGTCGAAGAAGCGCGATTCTTAATGCGCGCACGACACAAGTTGCAGCCAAACGAGAAGGACAACTTCGGGATCGTTACACCCGATGCAATTACTGGACTACGCGATCGAATCTTCGGGACGATCTTCATCGTCGCCATGCTGGTGCCGGGCATTGCCTTGATTGTGGGCGCCATCGTGATCATGAACATCATGCTCGTCTCAGTCACCGAGCGGACGAAGGAGATTGGGATACGCAAGTCGCTCGGCGCACGACAAATCGACATTCTGAAACAATTCCTGGTCGAAGCTGTGACGCTGGCATCGCTGGGAGGCGCAATTGGGATCTTAAATGCGTGGATTATTGGTAAGGTTGTGACGGCAGTATTTTTCCCAACTTATCTCTCGTTGCTGGCGATCGCGCTCGCACTCGTTGCGTCTGGTGGTGCCGGTGCGCTCTCGGGCATCTTTCCGGCATGGAAGGCTGCGCGACTCGATCCGATTGAAGCGCTAAGGGCTGACTGAAAAAAGGTCCTTGATTCTTGATCGTGGGTCAAAGACCGTACAACCAAAGGTCACTGATATGAAGATTATTCGAAGCGACATCTACGAAAACCTCAAGATGGCGTTATCAACGTTACGTGGCAATATGCTGCGTTCGTTTCTAACCGTCTTTGGCGTGGTCATAGGCATCATCACCGTCATGCTTATCGCTTCAATCATTAGCGGTATTGACGTGTCGGTAAAACGCGAGGTCGAGTCGTTTGGTACGAGGTCGATCTACATTAGCAAGTTCAACCCTGGTATTCATATTGGGCGTCTCTCACGTGAAGAGCGGATGCGCAAGGAATTGACTTACGATGATGCGATCGCACTCGCCACCCTGCCAACCGTCGAACTATCGGTCCCGTTTCTCGATATCACAAACGGCTTCTTTGGCGGCAAGTTGCTTGTCTCAGGTGGTGGCAAAACATCTGCTCAAGTCGCTTTGCAGGGAACACTTCCCGACTTTGAGAAAGCTGGCACTCAGGTAATTTCCGACGGAAGGTTTTTTACAGAAACAGAAAACGACACCAACCAGGAGGTTTGTGTTGTTGGTTCGAAGGTCGCTGACGACTTCTTCAAAGTTGGCTCTCCCGTAGGTCAAACGATCAAAATTGGCACAAATGAGTTTCGTGTCGTAGGGGTGTTGGAGAAACGCGAACAGTTTCTCATCGGTGGAGGAAGCGACGATCAGAATAACGTCATATACGTTCCTTTCAGTGTCGCTCAGAAGCTCAAACCAAACGCTGACGACATCTACATTCTTGCCGTCGGCAGAATCGGCATGATGGACGAAGCCAAGGATCAAGTCCGCGACATGCTGCGTGTTCGTCGCCAGGTACCATTTGCAAATGCCGATAACTTTGGCATGGAAACGTCTGAAAGCATTCTCGACAACTTCCGGTCGATAACCGGTGGATTGGCAATCGCGATGGTGGTGATCTCTTCAGTCGGCTTGATGGTGGGCGGCATTGGTGTGATGAATATCATGCTGGTGTCGGTCACTGAGCGCACACGAGAGATCGGTGTACGCAAAGCAATAGGCGCCAAACGAAGCGACATCATGTGGCAGTTTTTGATCGAAGCCGCAACATTGACGGGGCTTGGCGGCGTTGTCGGACTCTCCATCGGGTGGGGGTTCACCTTACTGCTGCGAATCTTCCTCCCCTCCTATGTTCCGCTTTGGGCTCCAATCGGTGGTTTAGTTGCCAGTGTCGGCATCGGATTGATCTTTGGATTATGGCCCGCCTGGAAAGCAGCAGGTTTGGATCCAATCGAGTCGCTGCGCTACGAATAAGAAAAAGCAGAATCTCTCTGTGTGCTCTGCGTCTCTGTGCCCTCTGCGTTAACTACTTGCTGGCCTTATTAAACGCAGAGGACTCAGAAACGCAGAGCACACAGAGAACTGAGCGCGGTAGCGCTTGGTCAATATCTCTGATTGAGATCGACTCGGCGCCACCGCGCTCAGTTCTCTTATTAGATCCTCTTTACGAAATGAAGCTCGGGAACAACGCGGTTAGGCCAGTGATGAGCAGCGTGCCTATTACCCAGAAAGTTATCGCCACGCCCCAGGCGGTATTACTACTAACTCGAGTCCCGGCATTCTTCAAACCCGTCGCCTTTAGCCACAAACCATAGAACGACAAGATTCCAATCGCCGTGGCAAGTACGAATATTACCGGGTGATTGGCAGGCGAAAAGAGCACACCCAGGTTGTCCTGGACCAGTGTTTCCTGGCCCAGGATCGGATGTATATCATCCGGACTCTTCAGATACAGCAGCACCAACCCGAGCAGCTTTTGAATCACGATGATTGGAACTGCAGCGTAAAACAGGGTCGACAATACCTGCCAGAAATTCATTCGACCGCCAAACGCAAGTGTTCCCAGCATGTAGAGCGCGGAGACAATTGCGGTGAAACAAAACACCGCGACACATAGCGAGATCACACTTCCGACTCTACGCACAGGGTTCTTAAGTTCGTCAATCCCATCCGTTCTCATTGTCTCGATGCGATCGGGCGGCGGTGTAAACGGCGCTGGCATCTCCGCCACCTTATCGACTCGGTAATTGACGATTTTCTCCGGCGTCAACCGCTGCGTAAACGCGATCGTGTAGACGAGGCTGAGTATGGTCACCACCACGTAAGGGGCGAGCCAACGCGGATGCGCACGCAGATTACGAAAGACGTTCGAAGGTTCATAAAAAATGCCCAACAGCTTCTGAACTGGTGACATTGGCGCACCTGCGTTTTCGATCACTGGAAGCGGAACAAAACTAAGCCCAAACAAAACGATTCCGAGAAACGCCAAACCCCCGCCACTACCAATCACGCCAGGTAAAACCTTGGCGATAGATAGACCGAGAATAATTAGACCGATTACGAAGCAGGCAATGCCGATTGGCCTCAGCTTTGTCGGCCGTGGCGCAGGAGTTGGAGCGTCTGGCATCGGCGGTGGTGGCGGTGGTTGAAAATTATCGGCCGGTTCACTCATTTGTTTTAGTCCTCCTACAAGAAGACGGGGAGATAAACTCCGTCGAAGTGATTGAGATACGGAACTGATACGCAACCCAGGTTAGTAATGTTTTGCCTAATCAGTTAGTTGTACTTTTTGCCTTGGCCTCGTCCCAGCCTGGAACTCGAATACAAGCTACTTCATGACCCGTTGAAATCTCACGTAACTCAGGATCGATGTGAGCACAGTCTTCGATCGCTATCGGACACCGCGTTCGAAAGCGACACCCAGAAGGCGGATTGATTGGTGTTGGGACATCGCCTTGCAAGATGATGCGCTTTCTTTTCTGTTTGGGATCCGGGATCGGAATCGCCGACAACAGCGCCTGCGTGTAAGGGTGGAGCGGTTGAGCGTACAGATCTTCAGCGCTTGCTACCTCGACAATCCGCCCCAGATACATGACTGCAACGCGAGTCGAAATGTGTTCGACGACCGCCAGACCATGCGAGATGAACAGGTAAGTTAACTTAAACTCTTCCTGTAATTCCTGAAGCAAATTCACAACTTGGGCCTGCACCGAAACATCAAGCGCGGAGACAGGTTCGTCAGCAACGATAAGTTGTGGATTCAACGCCAGGGTGCGAGCAACACCGATTCGCTGCCGCTGACCACCCGAGAATTCGTGAGCGTAACGACTCATGTAATCAGGATCCAAACCGACACGTCGCAGCAACTCAGCAACCCGTTCGCGGCGTTCGGCCTTGGTCCCCTGCTTATGAATCACCAAAGGCTCGCCAACAATGTCGCCTATCTTCATGCGTGGATTAAGTGACGCGTAAGGATCTTGAAAAATTATTTGCATCTCGCGTCGCAACTGTCGCAAGTCTCCACGGTCTAACTTCAGCACATCGCGACCAAGAAAGTTAACTGTTCCTGAAGTCGGTTCAATCAGGCGCAACAAGCAACGACCAACTGTGGACTTTCCGCATCCCGACTCGCCAACTAGTCCGAGCGTTTCACCGGCGTAGATATCGAACGAAACTCCGTCGACAGCACGCACCACGTCGTCCGTGCCTTCAACCGGAAAGTGCTTTACTAGATTGCTAACGCTGACGAGTGTTTGGGCCATCTTCTCAATCTTCTCTGTGCTACCTCTTCGTAGCGAGCGGTGCAGTAGCGGCCGGTGCAGCGACCGGTGCAGTAGCCCGACTGTCAAGGAGGGCTCGGGTTGCGCTGATCAACAACTACCCGACGTTGAGCCCTCCTTGACAGTCGGGCTACTGCACCTGGTGATCCGCGGCGACAGCGGCAAGATCGTAGAGCACGCAGCGAACGCTTACCTCACCTTCAATGTGATAAAGCGGAATCTCGCCTTCAATGCAACGAGGCATTCGATGCGAACAGCGAGGCGCAAAGTGACAACCAGGCGGAAGATCGGTAGGGCGTGGAACGGTTCCTTCGATCGTTTCCAGTCGCTCCTGCTTGATTACGTGTTCACTCGTTAACTTAGGCACAGACCGCAACAGCCCCTCCGTGTACGGATGTTTTGGTCGCGCAAACAACTCATCAACCGGTGACTCCTCGACTATCTTTCCCGTGTACATTACTGCGACTCGATCGGCGACCTCTGCCACAACACCGAGATCGTGCGTAATCAGTAACACAGCAAGTTCGCGTTGCTTCCTTAAGTCATCGAGCAGTTCGAGAATTTGTGCCTGGATCGTGACGTCAAGAGCAGTGGTAGGTTCATCGGCAATCAGCAGTTTCGGATTACACGCCAACGCCATCGCAATCATTACCCGCTGCCGCATCCCACCGGAAAGCTGATGCGGGTAATCACTGGCGCGGCGTCCTGGATCAGGAATCGCAACTTCTCTCATCGCTTCAATCGCCGCCTGCCTTGCTTGTTTGTGAGACAACTTGCGATGGAGGCGCAACGCTTCGGCAATCTGTTCGCCGACGGTATACACGGGATTAAGCGACGTCATTGGATCCTGAAAGATCATCGCGATGTCGTCGCCACGCATCTGTCGCATTTCAGAATCCGAAAACTTCAAAAGATCCTTGCCGTCAAAAAGAATCTCACCGCCAACGATTTTTCCCGGAGGCGCGATGAGACGCATGACCGACAGAGCGGTCATCGACTTTCCGCAGCCAGACTCACCGACCAGGCCAAGCAACTCGCCACGATCCAGATAGAAGCTTACGCCATCAACAGCACGCACCAATCCAGCGCGGGTGGGAAAGTGCGTTCTCAGATTGTTTACTTCCAGAAGATGCGACATTGATTGGGTCAGTACAGATTGAAGTTATATTCGAGTTGCATCCAGGTCGAAACGTACTGCCCGTCTTTGGCAGCGGGAATGAAACGAATTTGACGAGCGGCAGCGACGGCGCGCTCAGTTAACCCATCTGGTAGTCCTGAGACCACAGTGATGTTAGTCACACGGCCTTTGCCGGAAAACACCGCCTTAAGTACAACAGTGCCAGTGATCTGATTACGACGCGCATCCTCAGTGTAGGAAGGTTCTGGCTTGCTACCCACGATGGCCTTACGAGTCACATCTTTACCAGTGAGTATTCGCAGGGCTTCCTTCGAGTTGTCAGGATTGGCGACAGCTGGAGTTGGCTCGTCAAACTGAGCTCCCGGTCCATCATTGACTTCCTCGCCCGTCTGTTTGGGTCCAAGCAGTAATGACGAGAAAAAATCAGCAGTCGACGTGGAACTATCCTTAGGACTGACCGTCCTTAAGACGTAAAGATTTTTGGCTGTCTTCCAAAACTGCAAGACGTCGCTACTATTTCTATTCGTAACGACAAATTCTCGCCCGTGAAAACCATTTAGTGAAAGCTCACGCTGAGATTCAATCTGATTGTCTTGTCGTTGAAGTAAATAATTCCTCCGGATCAGATCGTCCAGCGATTGGTCTGTCAGATTCTCAAAGGTATAGATTGAGTAGACAACGCCATCCATGTAGGCACCCAGGACGCGAATCCGCCGATTGGTTCCAACCTTCACTGTTTCCACGGAAGTATTCATCGCCGGTAGCTCGGGAAGCAGTACAGAGAATTCCTCATTTCGGGCCGTGTACCTGCTCCATTCTGGGTGCGTTTGATTGCTTCTAGTGAGAGTTGCAGATTGAGATCCCGTCACTAAGAACATGAGTGCAAGGATCAAGCTTGACGCGGCCACACTGTTCGGTCTTAGCATAGTTCCCCTCAATATCTTTTGAACTTTCACAACCCCAGCTTCTTCATCTGCTCAACGACATCATTCCCATCTTCCGCCGGATACTTCAGCGACGGCGCAATCGTCGCGTTAGCTTTCGCCAAAGCCCAAACAATGCTCTCGCCTGCCGGCAGCACTTCTGGTTTGGCGGAGAAGACTGGATCCGCTAACGCTTCACTCGCATCGATGAACTTCCAGCCTTTCGACTTGAACATTTCAATCAGGTCGCCGAGGACGAGTCCGTTGAGCAAGTTGTAGTGCATCAGGATCGTGTGCTTCACAGGTCGACCTAAAACACGTCGAGCCAGCGAGTCATAATACTGCGCCCGGTCCCACATGTGTTCGAGATAGAAGTCTCGGAAAGGCTTCACGTCGGCCGAGGGATCTTTCGCGAGTCGATCTGAAAGTCGTGAAGTTATGACCCAATCAGACGTGTCGATTGTCACATGACCAACGCGATATCCATGTTCCGAAAGAAAGGTTCGTACCCCATCGCGTTTTGCGGCTGTGTCACCTTCCTTGAGCATTGGAAAGCGAAAGTATTTCTGGAAGCGACTGAATGTTTTGAGCAGCGTTTCGGCTTTCGCGATATCAGCTGTGTAAGTGTCCAGCTTCATCGAGGGCGAATTTAGATTCTGATGCGAGTAGGTGTGATTTCCGATCAGGTGACCCGCTTTGTTCCACTCGTCTAAGAGTTGTTGTCCTTCTTCGTTCTCGACGTTGCGGCCGACGACGAAGAGCGCGGCTTTGATCGAATGTGCATTCAGGGTGGAGAGGATTGACCGATTGCGTGCGACCGCAGATTGGTAGACGGCATTCTGCCAGTTGAAGTCGTCCATCGTGATCGAAATCTGAGGGATTTCGGATGGTTGAGCCCCGGCTGGTCGACTCATAGTTAACGCCGCGGCGCTTAATCCAAGGATCTTTGTAAACTGGCGACGATTCATGTGTACTCGGTTACTGAGCGTTGACGTTCTGCTTGTTGTAAATGGCGGCGGCTTTGCCGCAAAGCCTCTGGCTTTCCGAAAAGGCTAACACTCTGGAGGCGAGGCTCAGCCTCGCTCTTTTAGTTGAGCGCACCGGAAAGCCAGAGGCTTTCCGCACGGATTGCGGCATAGCCGCCTTAATCCAAAGCCACACTAATCAACTCGCCGCCCCAATATCACTCATCTCACAATTGGAACGACACCCGTCGGACTCAGGTGCCGGGCAAGCACTCCATACGGCACAACCGTCTTATCAAACACTGCCATTACATGCGGGAAATCAAAGTAGACAACGAAACCTTTTGGACTCAAACCCCAGGTGTCCATTTCCGGTAGTTGATCGTCTGTCATCAACTGCTCGTCTCGTTTCTGCGGTTGTCTATTCTCGCGCTGGGCGTCTGCTCGTTCTATCTCATCCGCTCGCCGGTTAATGTCCTTTGCCGCAAACTCCGCAATTGCCTGCTTGTACTCATCGCCGGGTCTGAAGACGTCGGCCAGGGTCAGTTGCTTGTTGGCTTTCAAGCTGTAATTGACGGTCGAGAAATGTTCAGTAGGATGCGCCCCGCCATCAAAGTACTCTTCCATCTCGACACTCACCACATTGTCACTACCAAGCAGGACGTTGTAGCTAATCTCGAAGACAGAATTCGGATCGCGATTCTCGGCAAAATCTTTTACTGATTTCTGAACAAGCTTCTCAACCAGGCTATTGAAACCTTCAATCGCGGGCGAACTAGCCTGAGACGTCAACTGCGGATAAGAAACCGTCGCTTTTAGTTTCCGATCATTGAGGACCTTGGGAGTCAACGCGATTGCTTCTTTAAACTGAATTCCCTGCTCGGTGAGAAAGACAAACGCCTGACCAGTTCCGTCCATTCGAGACCATTCACATTCACTGACTTCAACGGTTGACAGCTGATTCTTGCATACAAACTTTCCTGTTTTGGTCTTTCC
>Ga0097621_100003182_pt1 | contig 11285 bp, 4 predicted proteins | sample KBSMisM72_FD_73165 | JGI IMG/M metagenome (GOLD analysis project Ga0097621, IMG submission 73165) | Miscanthus rhizosphere microbial communities from Kellogg Biological Station, Michigan, USA - KBS Miscanthus M7-2 (version 2) (version 2) | ecosystem: Host-associated > Plants > Roots >... | reverse complement strand
CTTTGGCCGAGGGAGATAAGGCGCCGAGCCACAGCACACTGCCCTCGACCGCCTTCAAAAGGCGCATCCAAATGCCGAATATCTCGGGGCCGATCTTGTGCGCGTTATTGTTGCAGACAAACACGAAGCCCGATTCCGGCAAGCCCAATTCGACGCGGTTTGGCGTCCAGTCCGATATGGGCCGTTGGCTGTCGGTGGGCAAATAAGTGTGCGGCAGATAGGCCACCTGCTCGGTATAGAACCGCCGGTTCTTCTCGGGGATAAGAAAGCGATCCGCGATTATGTAATCGATGAAGGGCGCGCCCATGGTTCCAGGATAAGCGAGATAGTTCACTTGTACCGGCGCGGGCCGCATGGCCATGATCCCGGTCCGCCCGGCTCCCGAATACCCGTTCTGGTCAACCGCAATGTCGATCTCCAATTCGCGCAGCATGGTCGCAATTTGAACATCGCTCATCGCCGCCGCGTCGATGAACCGGTCAACGGCCCTTTTTATCCGCTGGCGCATTTCACTTTTATCGTCTTGCCCAATTGAAACTGCGGTTATCTCGAAACGGGTTTTGTCATGGTGTTCGAAGCAGCCGGCAATCGCAGACGACAATACGTGATCGCGGAAATCCGTGGAAATATATGCGATGCGGATCTTTTCGTGATCATACATGGCGCCGCTCCACAATGGCGGTCCGGCGGGCGGGACATCCTTTGCGCGCAGCTGCGCAAACAACAGGTGTTCGGCTTCCGAGTTGCAGATGGCGCGATGATTTAGCGGCCCGACCAGGCGGCCGCCGCGCTTAAGGCCCTCGCTGATGCGGCGTTTGTCGTCTTCGCGTCGGCGCCAGTCGCAGGCAAATGCACGCGCATCAATGCCGATGCGCGTTGCTGCGATATGCTGGGGATCGTGTGCCAGCGCCCGGTCGCTCGCCTCTGAGGCTTCCGCAAAGCGCCCCAGCCTTAGATGGTTATCCGCCTGCCGGGCCCATTCTTCCGCGCCCTGCGGTTCCGAAGACACCCCATTGGATTTGCGCCCCGGAGACAAGTCTCTACGCTCGGGCGCTACGGCGCGCTCCGGATTCTTCAGCAAAATTGTTTTGGCCAGAAAGCGGACCCGCCGCAATATTCCATCGTGAAGCTGCATGCGATACAAAGTGGGAATTTGGGCGGGTTTCACATTCGCCTCCGAGTCCCATCCGGTCGCGATGGCGTCCGCCAGGTCTTTGATGCCGGGCTTTTCCGCGCGGCCGACAAAGTCCGGAACTGCGATATCGAAAAAGCTCCGCGCCAGTGACGATGCAAGCAAGACGGCCTGCAGGCAGCCTTGGGCCCGGGCGCGCCCGGCCACGGTATCCCAGTCCAACACCGTGTCCCGGCTTGCAACCGCGGCGACGTCACATACCCATCTGATATTGCGCCATCTCTCCTGGCCGCCATGGACGGCCAGAATGATGAAGACATCCTCGGGCGGCAGTGTCCTGATGAGCCGGCCGCCCAAACTGATTTGTTTCGACCGGCGCCACAAACCATCATAGTCGATGTCGAACGCCATGTCGGCGGGCGTCAGCTTCGTATACAGACGAAATCCGTTGCGAGCGTTCTTTTTGACAACCAAGTCGTTGCCCTGGAAGCGCTGCACCGAAGTCCGCAATGACTCCGGCAGATGTTTTTTAAAGGGCTCATAACCCAGCTCTGAAAAAGCCGCCATGGTTGAAGCCATGTCCGAGTCACGGATGAGCAGGTTGATGTCGTTGAACTCGCTGAGGCCGAGATCGCCATACCCCTGCAGCGCCAACACCGGACCCTTGAACGGAAGCGCTTCAATCCCCTTGTCTGTCAGTGCTTCAAGAAGTTGGGCCAGCCCATCGAATGACAGCTGATTTCTCGCACGTAGCTGATCAAGATAAAAACGCAGCGCATCAAGAATGTCAGGATGTGCCAAGTCCGGTGCCAACCGCGCCAAGTTATGCCCGGCAAAGCCCGCCAGCCTGCAATTGACGGCCCTCTGCATGAAGACGGTCCAGTCAATGCCGCTGTCCAATATCCGTCGAATTGTGTCTTCCTCCTTACGGGTGATAAGGGGGTGGGTGCACGCCAAGAGAAGTGAAAATTCGGGACTCATGGGCTCACAGGAAAGACTATGGTTTGCGATGCGCCGGTATCGCGTTTGAACATCCAGCCAGGGCTCCGATCGAAGGCCCCGAGGCGAGCATTCTGCACAATCTGATTTGCGCCGTTTCGACCGATGATAGGTAACCTTAACCTGGATTGCGGCCGAAAGACCATAAGAGCCCGCGCCATCCTGCAAATTGTGAACATCTTCGGCGCGATTCCGCTGCGCCGCGGATGACGCGTCCTTCCCGCTGACGATTGACCAAACCGCCCGATAGAATCATGCTGGGCGAAATCACTGAGGCTGCCATCTTCGTTGGGCGGGAAGCCACCCGAGGTAAACATGGCGCTGTTCAAAGACACGGTGGGCGGGCGTATCCAAAGGCGGGCGAGAGGGACATAAGCAATGGAAACGAAAGGTTCAGCTCGCCGCCGCGTAATGGACGCGCTGGTCCGGCTAACTCTCGTGACCCTGCCGCTCTATTTCAAGTATTTCCCGATAGCGCAAGGCAAAGCCTTTGTTTGGAAGCACCTGGTTATGCGTCGCCTGATTTGGCGGCGCCCCGCGCTCACGGCAATTTCGGTATTTGGTGCGCGCTTTGAAGTCTGTTTTCCCGATATTCTCCAGACATACTTGTATTTTTTTGGTGTTTGGGAGCCGGTGATTACCCGATATCTGTCCGAGGAGCTTGCCGAAGGTGATATCTTCATCGATGTCGGCGCGAACATTGGATATCATTCGCTGCTGGCCTCGCGCCGCGTGGGTGCGACCGGAAAGGTGTTTGCGATCGAGGCCGCCAGCAGCACTTTTTCGAAGCTTCAGGAAAATTTGTCGCGGAACGACGCCCGGAATGTAACGGCGTTTCATGTTGCCGTCAGCGATACTGCGGCACAAGTTCCGGTTTGGCTCAGTCCCAAGGGCGATTCACCCGGTACCACGACGCTTTCACATGTTGCGCAACAGCGAAAAACGCTCAAGGTAGTCGAAAGTGTTGAAGCCAAACCGCTTCAGCAGATCATCGATGTCGAGACCATCCGCCGGGCCCGCTTTATCAAAATCGATGTCGAAGGGGCGGAGTGGGCGGTGATCAAATCGCTTGCCGAGCTGTTGAAAACAGTTTCGCCGCGAACCGAATTCATCATCGAAGTCGATGAGGTTCTCGTCCGCCACTCTGGCGGCACGATGGAGAGGTTTTTGGATTTTTTTGCCGCGGCGGGGTTTGAGCCATTTGTGATTCCCAACCGCTATGATGCGGGATTCTTCGCCAACAAGGCTCGACGGATCGAATTGAAACGCTTTGACGCCGGAAAAAAATTCGGACAGGCCGATCTGGTTTTTCGGCAACGCCCGCCGAAATCGGGGTAACGTCAACTCAAACGTTCAGATAGTGGCCGGGTTTTCCGGAATGCCCGCCGGGCATTACGCTGGCGAAATACCTGGGAGGCTCATAATGCTCCTCCGCCGTCGCCGGCTCCAAGAACAAGTCCTTGCAGCAATCTTCACGCACAAAGAATGCGTTCACGCCGGAAAAACTGCATCCCACAATGCGATAACCTTTGTCCCGCGCCAACCGCACAAGCGCTTCCAGGCTTGCGCCAAAGTAATTTCCACCGTTCCAGGCGCCGGTTGGGGAATAGGGAACCACAAGGGAAAGAGGAGGACGGAGGGACGCGTTATACTCAATCGCCACGACACGGGGCCGCGCGGCTTCGATCGCCTTCCAGACCCAATAATCATTGAAGTCTATGTCGATGGAAAGCAGGTCGAGATCACCGGTAAATCCGGTTTGCGAAAGCAGGGCATTGATGTTTTCGGCGGTGACCATCTCTTCGAGCAAACAAAGGGCAGAAGGCGAGAGAAAACTTGCAAAATTTTCCCGGATGCGGGCGGCCGATTGGGAATGCGCCTCGATCCAAAGGCCCTGCCACCCCTCAATCAACAATTTGGCGGTATTGCATTCAACCCCCGTCTGGACGCCGAATTCCACGAAGCGGCGCCCTCCGGCGCCGATGCGACGGAAGATTTCCTCGAGAATGCCGTCTTCGTCATTTTGGGAGTAAAGCTTGAACCCGTGGCGCAAAAGGCGTTTGGGCTGCATGTTTCGGGGCTTTGCCATCTCCGCCTCCCAATATTGGAGGAATTGAATCTTGAGACTGTCCGTCTGCCTTTGGGCGCCGATGCGGGTCCAGCGGAGAATTTCCCGAAGTGTTTCAGCGTCGCTCAAGTCACCACTCGCTGCTGGGGTCGGCGGATTTCTAGCATATTTGTATCTGTTTGCCACAGCCAGGCTGCATTCCCGGACAGCGTTGGAAGGCCGCCGCCTTTACACATCGATGACCGAAAAACTCTCGGGCGGCAGGCCGCGCTGAGTCTGTTCATTGATCCTGATATAGGCTCGTTCCAAGTCGCGCGTATAGCGTGAGGTGTCGAATAAGGGCTCTGATTGCCGATTGCGTATGAGCCTTTCTCTAAGCGCGCCCAGCCGTTGGGGATCGCGGGCTAACGCCAACGCTGTTTTCTCGTATTCCGCCAGGGACGATGTTACCAAGTCGCTCAGGCCAATCGCATGAAGCAGGCTCGATGCCACGCGCCCGGCAAAGGTGTTGCCGGTACACGTCAATACCGGCAATCCGGCCCACAACGCGTCGCTTGCAGTGGCATGGGCATTGACGGGAAGAGTGTCCAGGAACAAGTCGGCCAGGTGATGGCGCGCAACATGCTCGTCGACCGGCACACGCGGCGCAAATATTATCCGTTCAGGGTCGATGCCGCGCGCCGCCGCCTCGCGGCGCAGATTGCGCATCGCATCGGGAAGGTCACACAGCAGCCAAAGAATGCTTCCCGGGCACGCCATCAGCAAGCGCATCCAAACATCGAATACCGGCGGGGCGATTTTGTAATTGTTGTTGAAGCAGCAGAAAACGAAACCCGCATCCGGCAAACCCGCATCGGTCCGTGACAACGTGCATTGCGGAAGATGACGCCGGGAATCATTGCATTGATAGGAATTGGGCATATAGACGACCTTCTCGGAATAATGCCGGGCCTGGTCTCTTGGAATGACGATCCGGTCCGCGATGATATAGTCGAGGAATGGAACCCCCATCGTCCCGCAATTGCCAAGATAGCTGACCTGCGCCGGGGCGGGCCGGGAGGCGAGAATTCCCGGCCGGGCGGCGCCGGCCTGACCATTGAGATCGATGGCGATGTCGATTTCCATCTCGCATATCATGGCCGCGATCTCTGCATCACTTGAGGATTGCACATCGATGAACCGGTCGAAGGCGGTTTCTATCCTTCGGCGCATTTCCCCTTCCTTGGAGACAAACGAAATCGCTGTCATATCAAACCGTTTTCTATCGTGGTGTTCGAAGACGCCCGCAATCAAGACGGCAGTTGCATGATCGTTGAATTCTCCCGAGAGGTAGGCGATGCGGATCCGGTCATGGTGATAGCGTTGGCCGTGCCATAGCGCTTGCGGACGCGGAATTCCTTTCGCCCAGATTTTTGCTGCCGTCAGGCTTTCGGCTTCGGAGTCGCTTATGGCTCTATGGTTGAAAGGAGTGATGATACGCGCTCCCGCGTTCAAGCCTTCCCTGACCCGCTGTTCGTCGTCTTCACGCTTGCGCCAGTCACAAATGGAAATGCGGGTCCGAATGCCAATCCGCATGGCGGCAAGGTGCCTTGGATTGATCGCTAAGGCGCGATCGCTTGCGGCTGCCGCTTCCCCTAACCGTTGCGCGGCCAAAAAGAATCCCGCGCGGAGAACCCAAGAATCTGCATTTTCCGGATCAAGCGCAGGCTCCTCGCTGCCGGGGACTTGTGCTCCGCTCTTGCGTATCGCGCGAATTGAAGCATTGCGATCATTCCAGATGGTTTTGTTTTCAGGCACAATCTCCAGCGCCTTTTCGTAACAGGCGATGGCCGCCTCATGGCGCTTAAGGCCGTGCAGCGCATTGCCAAGAGCATGCCACGCGCCAGCATCCTTTGGATCGGCGGACAGCGCGCGTTCCGCATCCGCGCGCGCCTTATGATGCCGCCGCAATTTGGCACGTGTTTCCGCCGGGGCCGGCATGAGGAGCAGTGCAAGCTCGTGACTCATAAAGGCGTCGCGCAAACGCCGCATTTGCGCAAGGATGTATCGAGATGTCCGCACCAGAGGGAACAGGCCGTGCGCGATCTTGATGGCGAAATATGCCGGCAGCGATGTAAACAGCCGGGGAAACGGGTTTCTCGCAACATGATGGGATTGCGGCAACAGCAGGGTCCGCATCATATGGAGAAGGCGCCGCACGGCTCCTTCGTGCAGCCGCACGCGATCCAGAAAGTTCTCCGCCTGCGTGACAGGCCGATCGAAATGCCAGCGCTTCATAACGCGCCGGACAAGCGGTGGGATGTTCCGGTCGCCCTGTTCGGCGGCAATGACGTCTTCCGGTACGACCGCGCCGAAATAACCACGCGCCAAGGCCGCGGCCGAAAGAACCGTGCGGAGGCATCCTTGCGATTTGGCGCGCTCGATGACGGTACTCCAGGAAAGCTCCGGATGCGCGATAATGAAAGCCGCGAAGTCGCACACTGTGCTGGCGCGGCGCCATAGTTCGTTGCCGCCGATGATCGCCAAAACGATAAGCTGGTCCTCGGCAGCCAGCCTCCACACCGTCTTGCCATTCAGATTTATGAGGCCGGCTCTTTGCCACAATCCCGCATGATCGAGGTCGAACGCCATATTCATCGGCGTCAGTCGCGTGTAAGGCCTGGCGCCTATGCTGAATCCCTTCTTGAAAAGAATCTCGTAACCCTGGAGACGGTGAATGAGGTCGAGCTGGGCCCGGCTCAAATATTTCCTGCGTTCATATCCCAGGCTGCGCAATGTCGCCGTCATCCCGGCAAGGTTGGGATCGCTCAGAAGAAAGTGCGGCTCATCGACGGTTTCAAGACCGAGGTCGCCATGGCGCTGAGCCGCGATTAATAGGCCCTGACACGCGACCGCCTTAACCCCTGTTCGAGCGAAGGCCTCGATGATTTTAACCAGCTCATCGAGAAGAATACGGTTGCTCTGGCGCGCCTGGTCCACTCTCGCAGCCAGGGAATTGCGTATTTCATCCGGCACCATATCGGGCGCCACGCAAATCAGGGTGTGCCCGGCGATTGCGGTCAGCCCTAAGTCGATTGCTCTGCGAACAAAAAGGTCCCAGTCCAGTCCGTCATTCAGTATTTGCCGAATCGCGGCCGCATCTGCTTGGCTGGGTAGGGCCCGCGCGCAGGCCAACAGAAGCCGCAACTCGGCGGGCATGGATAGCGTCTGATCTGTCATCTTGCGGCCGCAGTCACGCTTGTGCGCGGTCCCCCTATGATCTGCCGCCGGGTGCGGTTGATGATAGTTCAGGGGGTGCGGGCGCGCCACGGCTTTGTTCTTAACCAAGGGAGCCTGTCCGTTCGATGCTTTTCGCAAAGTAGGCACCTCATGGACAGGCCGGCCAATTGAGATCGCGCAAGCGATAAATCGATTAAGCGTAAATCACGATTGCCTGGACCCTTTTCCAAAAACATGCGATTGTAACTGGGAGTAATTCCCAATCTGCAGGTCGCACCGTTTCGGGCATGTCATTTGCCTGCAGATGACCAAATCGACGCAGGAAGACGCAGGGGCGGCGGTTGAATATCATAGGCATTTCCGCCGGCTATCACGATGCGGCCTGCTGTTTGATGCAAGATGGCCGGCTTTTGGCGGCCGTGCAGGAAGAGCGATTTTCCAGGATTAAAAACGACAAAGCATTCCCCGGAGCGGCCTTTCGGTATTGCTTGGACCACGCCGGTCTCACGATCGCGGACATCGATTGCGTCGCCTATTATGAGGATCCCAGCCAAAAACTGGGCCGTCAAATATGGACGGGAATGCTTCCCGGCTTGACTCAACAGAGGCGGGCCTCAATTCAGCGCAGGATGTTATGGACGCGGCCCGAAGCGGAAATCCGCGCGCTGACCGGCTTTGAGGGGCCGATCGAGATTGTCGATCATCATCTATCCCATGCCGCCAGCGCCTATTTCTTTTCGGGATTTGACGAAGCGGCGATATTGACCGTCGACGGCGTGGGCGAATGGCCGACGACCACTTACAATTCCGCCCAAGGCGGCGAGATCAAGCGGCTGGGCCAGGTCGACTTCCCCCATTCCCTGGGCCTCTTCTACAGCGCCGTTACCGGATATTTGGGCTTTGAAGTGAATGAGGGCGAATACAAAGTCATGGGGCTCGCCCCATATGGGCAGCCGAAATACGCCAACGAAATTCGCCAGCTCGTTGCCGAGGGTCCGAATGGAGAGTATTGGCTAAATCTCAAATATTTTTCGTTCCTGCAGGAAGACAAGATGTTTTCCGAGGAGCTGTGCGAATTGTTGGGCGCGCGGCCGCGGCCCTACGGATCGGAGATCACGCAATTTCACATGGACGTCGCGCGCAGCGCCCAGCTTGTCCTGGAAGATATCCTGCTGAGCAAGGTCCGCTATCTCCACGGCCGTTTTCCCAGCGAAAATTTGTGCATGGCGGGAGGCGTCGCACTCAATGTCGTGGCCAATTCTCGATGCTTGAAAGAGGGGCCGTTCAAGCATCTGTTCGTTCAGCCCGCGGCCGGCGATGCCGGCGGCTGTCTCGGCGCGGCCGCGGTAGCGCATTTCCGGAAATCGGGGGTCCGGCCGTCACAAGAAAGAATGCAGCATGCCTATTTGGGCCCGTCGAATGCGATCGACGAGACATGGCACATTCTGAATTCCTCCGGCGTAAAGTTCGCGGACTATCGGGGGAACCCCACCGCGCTGATCGAAGATGCGGTAAACAGGCTTATCGAAGGGCAAGTCATAGGCTGGGTATCGGGCCGCATGGAATTTGGGCCGCGCTCCTTGGGTGCAAGGTCCATTCTCGCCGATCCCCGGCAACCGGACATGCAGAACCGGATCAATGCGCTGGTCAAACAGCGGGAAGAGTTTCGTCCCTTCGCGCCAGCCGTCTTGGAATCCTTTGCCCGAGACCATTTCGCATTGGATCACCCGTCGCCATTTATGTTGGAAACATGCCAGGTGATCTCGCCAATCCCGCTGCCGGCTGTGACCCATGTGGACGGTTCGGCGCGAATTCAGACCGTGACCGCGGCAACCAATAAGCGTTTTGCCGAACTTCTGGCGCATTTTTACGAGCGTAGCGGATGCCCGATCTTGTTGAATACGTCCTTTAATTTGCGCGGCGAACCGATCGTTTGTTCGGTCATGGATGCAATATCGACTTTTGGCCGTTCCGAAATCAACGCTCTCATCATCGACGATTTCGTGGTGGATAGAAAAGATATGCCGGATCTCTGGAAGCGGTTTAAGGCGCCGCAATCCACGGCACAGGATTACGTTGTTTATACCATGTTCTGACGGTTCCGCCGTTCGCTGCCCGATATGTCCGGAGGCATCAGCAAGGACGGTCGGAAGGAGCGGGCGTAAGAGGGTCCAAGATGAAGAATGCTTTGAATTGGATTGCCCGCCGGTTCGGATACGAAATCCGGCCTCTCCCGGCCGCCGCCGGCCGGCAATTGGTCAATACAAATGCAAGCATTGATTACGAGCTGCTCAAACCGTTCGCGACAGAGGCGGCGCAGTTTTCCTTGTCCCCACAGCAATCGGAGGCCATTCGCAACCTTCATCTCACCGGACTTTTGAGGGAGCGGCCATACCCCGAACACAGCCGTGTCGAAGTGGGTGGAGCAGACGGTTTGGAAGTCGGCATATGGCGGAGAGGTTCGGCCAAAGACGGCGAATTTTCCCGGCGTGCGGATCGGAGCAATGAGTGGTTCTATTGGGCCGACAAGAAAAAGATCGGACCCAAAAACTGCAAATGGCGGGTCGTTCTTCTGGGAGAATCGGTCGCGCGGGGTTATCTGTATGATCCCCAGTTCAATCCCGCAATGGCGCTGGAAGGGATGCTCCGGTCTTGCTTGGGAGAGGGAAAGATCGACGTCGTCGATCTGGCAAAGTCCAATCAAACTATTCAAGAACTTAGGACCATAGCCGGGCAATGTGCCGCCTTGCGGCCCGACGTGGTCGTGATTTTCGCGGGCAACAATTGGCGCACGCAATTTGCCGACCGGGACCTTCCCTATGTCGAAACACTCCTGCGGACGCAGGGCGCACCGGGCGTGAAATCCTTTATCGATACGCAACGGGAACATGCGGTTGGGCAACTCACAAGCCAGGTGAATGCCATCCTTGGTCCCATAGGCGCGAAGCTCATCTGGGTCGTGCCCGAATTCAATTTGGCTGACTGGGCGGATCCGCCTTCAAACGCGCCCCTTCTGGTGGGAGAGGGCAATCGGCAGTGGCGCGAGTTGAACGCGCACGCCAAGGCGGCTATGCGCGAAAGTGACTTCGTCACGGCCGAAAGTTCGGCGAAGAAAATGACCGAGCTTGACGGTGGCACCAGCTCCGTACCGCTTCGTATCCTCGCCGAATGTAGCCGTGCAAAGCGGGACCACCCAGCTGTCAGGGGATATCTGGAAATGTGCCGGGACGCCGACGGATGGGATCCGGCATACTCATTCTCTCCGCGAACGTCTTTATCGATCCAGAACCCTTTGCGCCGGGCCGCTGCCGCTCATAAGAACGAGATTGTCGATCTGGTGGACGTACTGGGCCATGCGCCTCCGGACCGGCGGCTGTTCCTTGATTACTGCCACCTCACTGCCGAGGGTATAAAGCTCGCAATGGCGGCGGTCGCCTCCAAAGTGCTGGCAATGACTGCGGGCAAGACTGTCTCGCCCCAAAGCCTTGAAAATGGATGCCCATCGCCGGCAGCCAAGCTCGAGGGCAAGGCGTCGTTCCTGGCGGCGGTGCATAATGCACACTTCTTTCAAACCCAGGAGGTTGTAGATTATTGGTGCGCAAGAGCCCTGCAATTCTGGCCTGAAAGCGCACAACTGATGATGCGCTTTATGGATTTTCAAACACGGCGCGTCCCCTTCATGGCTTGTAAATCGGCAATCGAGATGTTTGACGCCGATGAACTGGGCACTTTGGCGTACCTCCTGCGCCAGCGCGGTGGAACGCAACGCCTCGACATGAATCTCGGCAAGGCGATTTCTCGATATCTCGATCCCATTTATCCCGGGTTCGGCGGCGAGATTTCGGAGCTTCGCATGAAAGAACATTC